>Ga0066644_10000450_pt1 | contig 25765 bp, 20 predicted proteins | sample CryGeyCG2114_020_FD_62735 | JGI IMG/M metagenome (GOLD analysis project Ga0066644, IMG submission 62735) | Groundwater microbial communities from aquifer - Crystal Geyser CG15_big_fil_post_rev_8/21/14_0.20 | ecosystem: Environmental > Aquatic > Deep subsurface > Groundwater | place: USA: Utah...
TGTTTCTCCTCGACGTCATGGTCATGGCCGCGCTGCTCGCTGTAGCGGGGGCGGTGATGTTTTCGGGAATCGAGGTTCCCAAGACGGCGCTCGCCGACATGGATATCGGCGCCGGGATCGCGTTTGCGGTGATTTTGGTCGCCCCCCTGGCCGAGGAAATCGCCTTTCGCGGCTGGCTCTCGGGCCGGCCCGGGCACGTGCTGGCGGTGCTGCTCGGCGCGCTGGCCGCATTCGGGGCGACGGCATTGCTGTTGTCGGCTGCAACCGGTCCGGTCGAGGGCCTGGGCGCAATCGGCCCCACAATGCTCAAGGGGGGCGCTGCAGGGCTGATCGTGGCCGGCCTGACGGTGTTCCTGTTGCGGCATCGCGACGCGATGGGCTGGTTTCAGCGGCTTTTCCCGCTGCTTTTCTGGCTCAGCGCACTCGGCTTTGCGAGCGTCCACCTCTTCAATTTCAAGCCCGACGAGATGATGATGGCGCTGCCGCTGGTGCTGCCGCAATTCGTCACCGGCACCATGCTCGGCTACCTGCGCGTCAATTACGGCCTGTGGGCGAGCGTGCTGCTGCACGCCCTTCACAACGGCGCCTTTATCGGGCTGGTGCTGCTGGCGGGCAGCGGCGCCTGATCAGATGCGGACCGCGGTCCCGGTGACCGAGACCATCAGCATCGAGCCCTTCGTCCCGACGACCTCGTAGTCGAGATCGACGCCGACCACGGCATTGCCGCCGCGCTTGTCGCACGCCGCCTGCATTTCCTGCACCGCCCGCTGGCGCGCGTCCTCGAGCACCCGCTCGTAGCTCGCGGCCCGGCCGCCGAAGAAATCGCGCAGCCCGGCGAACATGTCGCGGAAGACATTGGCGCCAAGGATCACCTCGCCTGAAACGAGACCGAGATAGGCCTCGATCGGATGGCCCTCGATGCTCGGGGTCGTAGTCACCAGGATCACACGGCGTTCGGGCAGTTGCGCGGGCATCGGGGCTCTCCTTCGGGCAAACCGGCTCAGGCGATGCCGAGCGCGGCCTTGTAGGTATCGAGGATGGTTTCCATCTCGCGGCGATCGTCGGGGGTCATCTTTCTAAGGCGGACGATCTGGCGCATGATCTTGACGTCGTAACCGACCGCCTTGGCCTCGGCATAGACGTCGCGGATGTCGTCGGCGATGCCCTTCTTTTCTTCCTCGAGGCGTTCGATGCGCTCGATCAAGAGGCGCAGGCGGTCGTCGGTGGCTTCTGCCATCTGGTCATACTCCGGAATTTGAGAATCGGTCGGCGGCTCGATAGCCAGCCCTTCGGTCGGGGTGAAGGCGGCGACTCGCTACTCCACGCGATTTTTCGCGATACTGGCTTCCATCCGCGCGAGCTGCTCCTCGGTGGCAGGGGTCTGGCGCGTGGTCTTCCACTCCTCCTGCGTCATGCCGTGGATCAGTTCGCGTGCCGCCGCCTTGTCGCCGGTAAATCCGGCTTCGCGTATCCAGTCGGCCAGGCAATTGCGGCAGAAGCCCGCCAGCCCCATGAGATCGATGTTCTGCGCATCGTGGCGGTGACGCAGGTGGCGCACCAGCCGGCGAAATGCCGTCGCCGCTACGGCATCGTCGAGTTGGTCGAGCGGGTCCCCTGCATTCGTAGTCACAATCGCATCGTCCTTGCTTTGTCGCACCTCGCTGCCATAGGCGATTCGCATGGCCATTACCGCACCCAAGCTCGATCCGCGCGGCCGCAAGGTCAAGATCCTCGCGACCGTCGGCCCCGCCAGCCGCTCACCCGAAATGCTCGCCCGCCTGTTCAAGGCCGGGGTCGATGCCTTCCGCGTCAACATGAGCCATGGCGAACACGCCGATCACGAGGCGACGATCCGCGCAATCCGCGCGCTGGAAAAGGAATTCCACCGCCCGATCGCGATTCTCGCCGACCTGCAGGGCCCCAAGCTGCGCGTGGGCAAGTTCAAGGACGGACAGGCGGTCATCCGCCATTCTGGCCATTTCACGCTCGACCGCAATCCCGAGCCGGGCGACGAGACGCGCGTCGAACTGCCGCACCCCGAACTGTTCGGCCTGCTCGAGAAAGGCCACCGGCTGCTGATCAACGACGGCAAGATCCGCCTCCGGGTGATTCGTGCCGACGACAAGGAAATCCTCTGCTCGGCCGAAGTGGGCGGAGTCATTTCCGACCGCAAGGGCGTGAATGTGCCCGACGCCGAAGTGCCGATCCCGGCGTTGACCGACAAGGACCGGCGCGACCTTGCCTTCGCGGTCCAGCAGGGAGTCGACTGGATCGGCCTCAGCTTCGTCCAGCGTCCCGAGGATCTGGCCGAGGCACGCAAGCTGATGGGCGGCTATGGCGCGCTCTGCGCCAAGATCGAAAAGCCGATGGCGGTCCGCCGGCTCGACGAGATCATCGACATGAGCGACGGGATCATGGTCGCGCGCGGCGACCTCGGTGTGGAGCTGGAGCCGCAGGAAGTCCCGCCGCTGCAGAAGAAGATCGTCAACGCCACCCGCCTCAAGGGCAAGCCGGTGATCGTCGCGACGCAAATGCTCGAAAGCATGATCGAGAGCCCCGCCCCGACCCGCGCCGAAGTGTCCGACGTCGCCAATGCGGTCTATGACGGCGCCGATGCCGTGATGCTGAGCGCGGAAACCGCGGCGGGCGACTGGCCCGAGGAAGCGGTGACGATCATGCACAAGATCGCGCGGCAGGTTGAAACCGACGAGGCCTATCTCGAACGCGTCCGCCTGCTCGACACGCCGCCCGATGCGACCACCGCCGACGCGCTGGCGCATGCCTGCATGACCGTGGCCGACACTGTGCCGGTCAGCGCGATCACCGTCTTTACCGGATCGGGCTCGACCGCACGCCGTGTCGCGCGCGAGCGCCCGAGCGTGCCGATGCTGGTGCTGACTCCGAGCATGAAGACCGCCCGGCGGCTGGGCCTGCTGTGGGGCGCGCATGCGGTGGCGACCAAGGACATCGGCAGCTTCGAGGAAATGATCGCCAAGGGAAAGCGCATGGCGCTGCGCCACCGCTTCGGCCAGGCTGGCAGCAAGCTAATCGCGCTGGCCGGCGTGCCCTTCGGCACGCCCGGCTCGACCAACCTGCTCCACGTCGTCACCGTTACCGGTGACGAGCTCGAGAAGCACGGGGGCTAGAGCGCAGCGCGTTCCTTCATGATGCGCCGGTTGCGCGCATCGACGGTGCGGAAAGCCTTCAAGACGGAAAGGTCGCGGTCGACCCGGCCCTCGTGACCCAGCAACCATATCTGCTGGTAGAACCAGTAGATGCCGGCGAAGCCGTTGATCGCCTTCATCAACTGGAAGCGCTTGAGGAAGCCGAGCCAGCGGGGCAGCAGATCGAGATTGTCCTCGTAGCGTGCGAGACGCTCCGCCCCCTTGAGCAACTGCGCGGGTGCATCGGTATCGACGCATAGCGGACGCCCCAGTCCGATCAGGTCGGCCGCGCCGCTCGCCAGCGCCTCTTCCGTCGCGCTGAGCGTACGGAAACCACCGGTGACCATCAGCGGCACCGAAACTTCGGCCTGCATGGCCTTGGCGAAATCGACGAAATAGGCCTCGCGCGCGGCGGTCGAGGGCGCGACAGTCTGCACCGCCTCCTCTTCCTGGCCAGCGACTCCGAGCAGCTTGGGCTGCTCATAGGTCCCGCCCGAAATCTCGATCAGGTCGACAGAAGCAGCCTCGAGCCATTTCACCACCTGCAGGCTGTCTCCGAAATCGAACCCGCCTTTCTGGAAGTCGGCGCTGTTGAGCTTTACCGAAACCGGGAAATCCGGCCCCACCGCCGCCCGCACCGCGGCCACGATCTCAAGCAGGAACCGGGCGCGGTTCTCAAGCGATCCACCGTATTCGTCGGTGCGCAGGTTCACCCGCGGCGAGAGGAATTGCGAGATCAGATAGCCATGCGCGCCGTGCACCTGCACGCCGGTGAAGCCCGCTTCCTTGCAGGCGCGCGCGGCCACGGCCCAGCGGTCCACCAGATCGTCGATTTCGTCCTTTGTCAGCGGCGTGGGCTTGCCGAACTGGCCGCCCGGCAGCGCGAGCTGAACGTCGGAGGAGGATTTGGGATGCGGGTTGACCAGCTTCTGCGTCTGCCGGCCGCCATGGCTGATCTGCGCCCAAAAGTGGTTGCTGTTGGGGGTGGCGGCCTTCGCCCAGCTCGTAAGGCGCGCCTTCATGTCGGCGTCGGGCTGGCGCTCGATCACGACGTTACCGGGCCGTTCGAGATGGTCCCTGTCGACGATGATATTGCCTGACAGCAGCATGCCTGCGCCGCCATCAGACCAGATGCCATAGAGGCGCTCGAGCTCGGGTGTGGGCTTGCCATCGGGCGTGGCCAGCCCCTCGGTCATGGCGGCCTTGGCTATCCTGTTGGGAAGCATCGCGCCGCAAGGGAGCTTTAGCTCCGTCCCCAGTCCCACGCCCATTTCATATCCCCCTAGCCCCGCGCTGCAGCCTCCAGCCGCTCGCGCGCGCGCGTTTCGCCGATCAATGGCAGCAGTTCGCCCATGTCGGGCCCATGATCCATGCCGGTCAAGGCCTGCCGCAGCGGCAGGAACAATGCCTTGCCCTTCCGGCCGGTCGATTCCTTGAGCACGGCCGTGAGCGTGCGCCACGGGTCTTCGCCCCATTCGAGCCGCCGTGCGGCTTCGGCGAGATAGGCGCGGTCCTCTTCGGCAAAGACCGGCATGTCGACCGGTCCGGTGACCAGCCGCCACCAGCCCGCCGCTTCGGATACATGCGTCAGATTCGGCCTGATCGCGTGCCAGCCCGCCTCGTCCATCCCCGCGGGCAGACGGTCCGCGACCTCGGCGAAGTCCATCTGGTGGACCAGCGCGGCATTGAGCCGCTCGAGTTCGGCATCGTCGAACTTCGCCGGCGCGCGCCCGAAGGTCGCGAGATCGAAACTTTCGAGCAGCAGCTCCCGGTCGGCGATCGCCTCGACCGGGCGCGAAGTGCCGAGCCGCGCCAGTAGCGCGACAATCGCGGCCGGTTCGATGTCGCGTTCGCGGAAGGCGTCGCAGCCGAGCGAACCGAGCCGCTTCGACAGCTTCCCCTCGCGCCCGACCAGCAGCGCCTCATGTGCAAAGCGCGGCATCGGTCCGGAGGCATGGCCCGCTGCGACCAGCGCCTCGAACATCTGGATCTGCACCGCGGTGTTGCTGACGTGATCCTCGCCCCGCAGCACGTCGGTCACCCCCATGTCGAGATCGTCGACCGCGCTCGGCAGCATGTAGAGCCAAGTGCCGTCGGCGCGGCGGATGACCGGATCGGACAGCTGCGAGGGATCGAACTTCTGCGCCCCGCGGACACCGTCTTCCCAGGCGATCGGATCGCCGTCGTCGAGCTTGAAACGCCAGTGCGGGACGATCCCCTCCGCCTCCTTCTTCGCCCGGTCCTCATCGCTCAATTCGAGTGCGCCGCGGTCGTAGATCGGCGGCAGGCCGCGCCCGAGGCGGATTTTGCGCTTGAGCTCGAGTTCCTGCTGCGTTTCGTAACAGGGATAGACCCTGCCCGCCTCGCGAAGCGCCGCGAAAGCGCGTTCGTATAGCGCGAGTCGCTCCGACTGGCGTTCCTCGCCATCGGGCGTCAGACCAAGCCAGACGAGATCGGCCCGGATCGCCTCGACATAGTCCTCCCGACTGCGTTCGGCGTCGGTGTCGTCGATCCTTAGCACGAAGCGGCCACCGACCTTCTTGGCCAGCATCCAGTTATGCAGCGCGGTGCGGATATTCCCGACATGAAGCCGCCCGGTGGGCGATGGTGCGAAACGCGTCACGGTGGTCATGGGGGCGCCGATAGCCGAGGGCGCGGCGCTTGGCGAGAGGTCAGCTGGCGCGCCGGGGGCGCTGCTTCATCACGGCTTCGCGTGCCTTGCGATAATCGAGGATTCCGCTCGCTTCGTCATTCATCGCAGCCTTGGCCGCGGAGGAGGTGGCGAAATTATCGCCGGGAACCGGCTCGCAGATCAGATAGCCTTGTGCCTCCTGGCACCCAAGCTTGCGCAGCAGGTCGAGCTGCGCGCGCGTTTCGATTCCTTCCGCAGTGGTCGCCATGCCCAGCGCATCCGCAAGCCGGGTGATGCTGGAGATGATGGCCTGGCTGTCCGCCGACAATTCGACCCCCTCGACGAAGTCGCGGTCGATCTTGATCCGGTCGAAGGGGAAACGGCGCAGATAGCTGAGCGAGGAATAGCCGATTCCGAAGTCGTCGAGCGCGATCTTCGCCCCCAGCTCGCGCAGTTTCTCGAGATTGCTGGCGCAAACGCTGCCCTTCTGCATCAGCACGTGTTCGGTAATCTCGAATTCGACCCGTTTGGGCGAAATCCCGTGCGCATGAATCGCCTGGGCAACGACATCGGCCAGATGCGGGCTGCGCACCTGGGTGGGCGAAAGGTTTATGGCGATGCGGAAATTGCCTTCCCATCGCCCGGTTTCCGCGAGTGCCTGCCGGATGACCCATTCGCCGATCGGCACGATCATGCCCGTTTCCTCCGCCACATCGAGGAATTCGGCGGGGGTCACTACTCCGCGCTTCGGGTGATACCAGCGGAGCAATGCTTCGTACCCCGCCACTTCTCCCGAATCGAGATCCATGACCGGCTGATAATGGAGCCTGAGCTGCCCGCGCGACAGGGCTTCGCGCAGATCGGATTCGATTTCGCGCCGCTCCCGGGAAGCGAGGTCCATGGCCTCGTCGTAGAGCGCAATCGTGTCGCGCCCCTTGTCCTTGGCGGCAAACAGCGCGAGGTCGGCCCGGCGCATCAGTTCTTCCGCGTCGCATTCGCCCTCGCAGCGCTTGGCGATGCCGATGCTTCCAGAGACGCGGTAGACCTGCCCGTCGAGCTCGAAGGGTTCGCGTATTACCGCAAGGAAACGGTGGGCACGCTCGATCAGCATGCCGGCCCCTGCGCGCGTTTCGAGCAGGACGGCGAATTCGTCACCCCCGAGCCGGGCCACCAGGTCCTGGCCGCGTACCTCCTGTTCGAGGCGGGTGCCGATTTCCCGCAGCAGTCGATCGCCCACAAGGTGTCCGCGCGTGTCGTTGACGGCCTTGAAATCGTCGAGGTCGAGATAGAACAGCACCACGTCGCGCGCGCGTGCGCGATCTTCGAGCGCGGTCCGCAACCGTTCGTTGAAGAGGTAGCGATTGGCGAGCCCGGTGAGGTTGTCGTAATGTGCCATGAAGGCAACGCGTTCCTCGATCAACCGGTCGCCCGTCACGTCGCGCGCTACGCCGCTCATCCGACCATCCGAACGGGGACGGGCCGATAGCTCCCAGTACCGCAAGGCATCGCCGGCGCCGAGCTTGAGGACGAGGTCGCGGAACGGGCTGCGTTCCATCAGCCGGCGGGCGAGACGGTCACGGTCCTTGCCGGGCGCGAAGAGGTTGATGAGCGGCAATCCCTCGAGTTCGGCCACCGGCTTGCCCGCGGCAGTCGCGAACCGGTCGGAGACGTCGCGCAGGTTCCCGCATGGCCCGACCGTCCACAGCCAGTCGGACGACTGCTCCTCGTAATCGTTGAGAAGCATGCGCACCGTGTCGGCGGCTTCGCGGCGGCCGCTTTCCGCCTCGGCGCCACTGATGATCTGGCGGTTCTGTTCGCGTACCGATCCGCCGAGCGCGATGACGAACAGCGCCAGCAGGACCAGGGCGGGCCAGCCGCTGCTGCCGACCTGGATCCAGACCGCCACCGCGATCGAGGCCGCAAGCGCGCCGATACGGACGCCTGCGGCAAGCGGGGCGGTGCGATGGACCAGCAGCGAGCCGCAAAGATTGGCGATGGCAATCGCAGCCAGAACCACCGCGTCGAGCCCTGTCGCAAAGATTGCCAGATAAGGCGTGATGAAGGCCCAGTTCGCCGATCTGACGATTTCCAGCCCCATGCAGCGACGCCAATGGCGGCGCAACTGTTCCAGTGTCGCGTGTTTGCGATCGAGCCGCGCGGCAAGCACCACGTAGATCGCCAGCACGATCAGCTGGATCGCGGCCCAGGCGAACAGAACGGCGAGCGAAGCCTGGTCGCGGAAAGTATAGATCAGCGCGGCAAGCGAGCCGAGCGACGGGAGAAGTGCCAGCCGGGCGCCGGCACTGTAATCCTCGAGCCGACGGGTCAGCAGCAAGCGGTCCACAGCGTCGGCTGTAGACCACTCTTTCATATCCGCAGGCCGCTCGGTCTCGAGCTCTGCCATGGCCACGAATTCCCCCCGACTGCCGCCAACACCCTGCGGGCGGCCACTCAAGTGCTTATGGTGCAACCCCCGCAGCTTTCCGTCAAGAAGCAGGAAAATCAGAAATATTGGGGTAAGTAAAGTCCTGCTTAGCAAAGTAAAAGGCCCCGCCGGTTGGCACCGGCGGGGCCTGTAATCATTGAGACGGTCAGGAAGGCTTATTCGCCGTCCTTGGCCTCCTCGTTGAGGTAGTCGCCCGCATCGGCATCGGTGCCGTGGGTTTCACCTTCCATGCTCGCCAGCGGATCGTCGCCGATCGCCGCTTCGGGACCCTGGGCGAGTTCCGCCTCGTGCTCTTCCTCGGCGGTCTGCGCGGCGATGATCGCTTCCTGCGCCTTCTTCCACTGCGCGCGCAGTGCGGCATCGCGGCTCGAGGCGGTGATGCGCATGCGGTTCATGCCCGCGCCGGTACCGGCGGGGATGAGACGGCCGACGATCACGTTTTCCTTCAGACCGACCAGCGTGTCCTTCTTCCCTTCGACTGCGGCCTGCGTGAGCACGCGCGTGGTTTCCTGGAACGAAGCGGCCGAGATGAACGAACGCGTCTGCAACGAGGCCTTGGTGATGCCGAGCAGGATCGGGGTCCCCTTGGCGGGTTCCTTGCCCTTGCCCAGCTTGGCATTGGTCTCGTTGAGTTCCTCGAGGTCGACCTGCTCGCCGGGCAGCAGTACGGTGTCGCCACCGTCGGTGATCTCGACCTTCTGCAGCATCTGGCGAACGATCACCTCGATGTGCTTGTCGTTGATCTTCACGCCCTGCAGTCGGTAGACTTCCTGGATTTCGTTGACGAGATATTCGGCCAGCGCCTCGACGCCCAGCACCTCGAGGATGTCGTGCGGGTTGGGCGAACCGGAGATCAGCGTGTCTCCCTTCTTCACGAAGTCGCCTTCCTGCACGTCGATCACCTTGGTCTTGGGGATCAGGTATTCGACTGCATCACCTTCCTCGGGCACGATGGCGATCTTGCGCTTCGCCTTGTATTCGCGAACGAATTCGATCTTGCCCGAGATCTTGGCGATGACCGCATTGTCCTTCGGCAGGCGTGCCTCGAACAGTTCGGCCACACGCGGCAGACCGCCGGTGATGTCGCGGGTCTTGGCGGCTTCGCGCGAGGCACGGGCAAGGATGTCGCCCGCTTCGACGTTCTGGCCGTCCTCGACCGAGAGCACCGTGCCCGGCGCCAGCATGTAGCGCGCGGCCTCGGTCTCGTCGCCGGCATCGTTGAACAGCGTCAGGCGCGGACGCAGGTCGTCCTTCTTGCGCCCGGTGGTGCGCATTTCGGTGACCACGCGCTGGGCGATGCCGGTGGCATCGTCGACGCGTTCTTCCATGGTCGTGCCGTCGACGAGGTCCTGGTACTTCACCACGCCCGATGTTTCGGTGATGATCGGCAGGCTGAACGGGTCCCATTCGGCCAGGCGTTCGCCTTCCTTCACCTTGTCGCCGTCCTTGTGCATCAGCACGGTACCGTAGGGCACCTTGTGAATCTCGCGCTCGCGGCCTTCGGCGTCGATCACCGCCAGTTCGCCATTGCGGGCGAGCGACAGGATACGACCCTTCTTGTCGGTGATGGTCGGCATGTCGCGATAGACGACCTTGCCGTCCGAGATCGCCTCGAGATGGCTCGTTTCGTTGAGCTGCGCGGCACCGCCGATGTGGAAGGTACGCATGGTCAGCTGCGTGCCCGGTTCACCGATCGACTGCGCGGCGATGACGCCTACCGCCTCGCCGATATTGACCGGCGTCCCGCGGGCAAGGTCACGGCCGTAGCAGGTAGCGCAAACGCCCTGTTTGGCTTCGCAGACCAGCGGCGAGCGGATCTTGGCGACCTGCACTTCGGCTTCCTCGATCGCCTTGATCATCGGTTCGTCGAGCAGCGTGCCCGCCGGTGCGATGACCTCGTCGGTCGCGGCATTGACGATGTCTTCGGCCACGGTGCGGCCGAGGATGCGTTCGCCGAGCGAAGCGATCACCGAACCGCCCTGCACGATGGCGCGCATTTCGAGCGCGTTCTCGGTCTTGCAGTCATCCTCGACGATGACGCAGTCCTGCGACACATCGACCAGGCGGCGGGTCAGGTAACCCGAGTTGGCGGTCTTCAGCGCGGTATCCGCGAGACCCTTGCGGGCGCCGTGGGTCGAGTTGAAGTACTCGAGGACGTTGAGGCCTTCCTTGAAGTTCGAGATGATCGGGTTCTCGATGATCTCGCCCGACGGCTTGGCCATCAGGCCGCGCATGCCGGCGAGCTGCTTCATCTGCGCCGGGCTACCACGCGCGCCCGAATGGCTCATCATGTAGATCGAGTTGATCTCGGCCTGGAGCCCGTCCTTGTCGATCGGGCGGGCCTTGATCTTTTCCATCATCGCGTCGGCCACCTGGTCGCCGCAACGGCTCCAGGCGTCGATCACCTTGTTGTACTTTTCCTGCTGGGTGATCAGGCCGTCCTGATACTGCTGCTCGTAATCGGCGACCATGTTCTTGGTCGCCTCGACCAGCTCGACCTTCTCTTCGGGGATGATCATGTCGTCCTTGCCGAAGGAGATGCCCGCCTTGAACGCGTGGCGGAAGCCCAGTGCCATGATCGCATCGGCGAACAGCACCGTGTCCTTCTGGCCGGTGTGACGATAGACCTCGTCGATGACGTCGGCGATGTCCTTCTTGGTCAGCAGGCGGTTGACGATGTCGAAGGGAACCTTGTGGTTCTTCGGCAGGCATTCACCGATCAGCATGCGCCCGGCGGTCGTTTCGAATCGCTGCATGACGATGTTGCCGTCCTCGTCGGCCTGCGGGACGCGGGCGAGGATCTTGGTGTGGAGCGAGACCTGCTTGGTTTCGAGCGCCTGATGCACTTCGGCCATGTCGCTGAACATCGGCAGCTTTTCGACCTTGTTGCCGTCGGCATCCTCGACGAACTCGGGAGTCTTTTCCTGACGTTCCATCGACAGGTAGTAGAGGCCCAGCACCATGTCCTGCGAAGGCACGATGATCGGCTTGCCGTTGGCGGGCGAGAGGATGTTGTTGGTCGACATCATCAGGACGCGCGCTTCCAGCTGCGCCTCGAGGCTCAGCGGGACGTGGACGGCCATCTGGTCACCGTCGAAGTCGGCGTTGAAGGCGGCGCAGACCAGCGGGTGGAGCTGGATCGCCTTGCCCTCGATCAGCACCGGCTCGAACGCCTGGATGCCGAGACGGTGGAGCGTCGGCGCGCGGTTCAGGAGGACCGGGTGCTCGCGAATGACTTCGTCGAGGATGTCCCAGACTTCCTTGCGTTCCTTCTCGACCCACTTCTTCGCCTGCTTGAGGGTCATCGAGAGACCCTTCGCATCGAGGCGGGCGTAGATGAACGGCTTGAACAGTTCGAGCGCCATCTTCTTCGGCAGGCCGCACTGGTGCAGCTTGAGTTCCGGACCGGTCACGATGACCGAACGGCCCGAATAGTCGACGCGCTTACCCAGAAGGTTCTGGCGGAAGCGGCCCTGCTTGCCCTTGAGCATGTCGCTGAGCGACTTGAGCGGACGCTTGTTGGCACCGGTGATCACGCGGCCGCGACGGCCGTTGTCGAACAGTGCGTCAACCGCTTCCTGCAGCATGCGCTTTTCGTTGCGGACGATGATGTCCGGCGCGCGCAGCTCCATCAGGCGCTTCAAACGGTTGTTACGGTTGATCACGCGACGGTAGAGGTCGTTGAGGTCCGAAGTCGCGAAGCGGCCACCGTCGAGCGGCACCAGCGGGCGCAGTTCGGGCGGAATGACCGGCACGACTTCGAGGATCATCCACTCGGGACGGTTGCCCGATTCGATGAAGCTTTCGACGACCTTGAGGCGCTTGATGATCTTGGCCGGCTTGAGCTTCGACTTGGTGGTCGCGAGCTCTTCCAGCAGGTCTTCCTTTTCCTGCTCGAGGTCGAGATCCATCAGCATGGTCTTGACCGCTTCGGCACCGATCGCCGCGCTGAAAGCATCTTCGCCGTATTCGTCCTGCGCTTCGAGCAGCTCGTCCTCGGTGAGGAGCTGGAACTTCTCAAGCGGGGTCAGGCCGGGTTCGGTGACGATGTAGCTTTCGAAGTAGAGCACGCGCTCGAGCTGCTTCAACTGCATGTCGAGCAGCAGGCCGATGCGCGACGGCAGCGACTTGAGGAACCAGATATGCGCGACGGGCGCGGCCAGCTCGATGTGGCCCATGCGTTCGCGGCGGACCTTGGTCACAGTCACTTCGACGCCGCACTTTTCGCAGACGACGCCCTTATACTTCATGCGCTTGTACTTGCCGCACAGGCACTCGTAGTCCTTCACCGGACCGAAGATTCGCGCGCAGAACAGGCCGTCACGCTCGGGCTTGAACGTGCGGTAGTTGATCGTTTCGGGCTTCTTGATCTCACCGAAGGACCACGAGCGGATGCGCTCGGGGCTGGCGATGCCGATCTGGATCTCGTCGAAAGTCTCGGGCTTCGCGAGCTGGTTGGTGAATTTGGTCAGTTCGTTCATGACTTAATCCCTTAGCGGGTGAATTCCTGGGGCGGTTGGGGGGAGCGTTGCCGCTCCCCTATTCCGCCGCGATCGCGAGACCGTCGTCGTCCTCGTCGTCGCTCAGCGACTTGAGTTCGACATTGAGGCCCAGGCTGCGCATTTCCTTGACGAGCACGTTGAAGCTTTCGGGAATGCCCGCCTCGAAGGTGTCGTCGCCCTTGACGATCGCTTCGTAGACCTTGGTACGACCGATCACGTCGTCCGATTTCACGGTGAGGATTTCCTGCAGCGTGTAGGCGGCGCCGTAGGCCTGGAGCGCCCAGACCTCCATTTCGCCGAAGCGCTGGCCGCCGAACTGCGCCTTACCGCCCAGCGGCTGCTGGGTGACGAGGCTGTAGGGGCCGATCGAACGGGCGTGGATCTTGTCGTCGACGAGGTGGTGCAGCTTGAGCATGTAGATGATGCCCACGGTGACCTTGCGGTCGAAGGCTTCACCCGTACGTCCGTCGAACAGAACCGACTGGCCCGAGCTGTGGAGACCGGCCTTTTCGAGCTCGATCGTCACGTCGCCTTCGCGCGCACCGTCGAACACCGGCGTGCCCATCGGGACACCCGCGGTGAGATTGCTTGCCAGTTCCACGATATCCGCGGTCGAACGGCTGTCGATCGCATCGTGATACTGTTCGCCATAGACCTCCTTGAGCCGCGAAATGACGGCTTCGGGCGGCTTGGCCTTGGCATAATCTTCGGCGGCGTTCGGGTTCGCCCGCTTCCACTCCTCGAGCTGCTCGCCGATCTGGTGGCCCAGATTGCGGGCCGCCATGCCGAGGTGCGTTTCGAAGATCTGCCCGACGTTCATGCGCGACGGCACGCCGAGCGGGTTGAGGACGATGTCGACCGGGGTCCCGTCTTCGAGGAACGGCATGTCCTCGACCGGCAGGATGCGGCTGATGACGCCCTTGTTCCCGTGACGGCCGGCCATCTTGTCGCCCGGCTGCAGCTTGCGCTTCACCGCGACGAAGACCTTGACCATCTTGAGCACGCCGGGGGCGAGCTCGTCACCGCGCTCGAGCTTCTCCTTGCGGTCCTCGAACTTCTCTTCGATGAACTTGACCGCTTCGTCATACTGCGACTTGACGGCTTCGAGCTGCGCCTGGCGACCATCGTCGGCCACGGCGAACTTGAACCATTCGTGCTTGTCGACGCCTTCGAGCAGCTCCTCGGTGATCTCGCTGCCCTTCTTGACGCCCTTCGGCGCGGCCGAAGCGGTCTGGCCGACGAGCATGTCCTTGAGGCGGTTGTAGGTCGCCCGGTTGAGGATCGCGCGTTCGTCGTTCGAGTCCTTGCGGAGGCGTTCGATTTCCTCGTTCTGGATCGCCCGCGTACGGTCGTCGATCTCGATGCCGTGGCGGTTGAAGACGCGGACTTCGACGATCGTCCCGGCAACCCCCGGCGGCAGGCGGAGCGAGGTATCGCGTACGTCGCTGGCCTTTTCACCGAAGATCGCGCGCAGGAGCTTTTCCTCCGGCGTCATCGGGCTCTCGCCCTTGGGCGTGATCTTGCCGACCAGGATATCGCCCGGGTGCACTTCGGCGCCGATATAGACGATGCCCGCCTCGTCGAGGTTGCGCAGGGCCTCCTCGCCGACATTCGGGATGTCGCGGGTGATGTCCTCGGGCCCGAGCTTGGTGTCGCGCGCCATGACTTCGAATTCCTCGATGTGGATCGAGGTGAAGACGTCGTCCTTCACGATCCGCTCGGAGATGAGGATCGAGTCTTCGTAGTTGTAGCCGTTCCAGGGCATGAAGGCGACGAGGCTGTTGCGGCCCAGTGCCAGCTCGCCGAGGTCGGTCGAAGGACCGTCGGCGATGATGTCGCCGGCTTCGACCGTTTCACCGACCTTCACCAGCGGGCGCTGGTTGATGCAGGTGTCCTGGTTCGAACGCTGGAACTTCTGCAGCGTGTAGATGTCGACGCCCGACTGGCCGGGTTCGACGTCGCCGATCGCACGGATCACGATACGCGTCGCATCGACCTGGTCGACGATGCCGCCGCGGGTTGCCGCGATCGCCGCGCCCGAATCCCGCGCAACGGTTTCTTCCATGCCGGTGCCGACCCAGGGTGCTTCCGCCTTGACCAGCGGAACCGCCTGGCGCTGCATGTTCGAGCCCATCAGTGCGCGGTTGGCGTCATCGTTTTCCAGGAACGGGATCAGCGATGCCGCGACCGAGACGAGCTGCTTGGGGCTGACGTCCATCAGCGTGATGGTTTCGCGCGGCGCCATCAGGTTGTCGCCGTCGTGACGCGCCGAAACCAGCTCCTCGACGAAGGAGCCATCGTCGGTAAGATCGGCCGAAGCCTGCGCGACGGTGTGCTTCTGCTCTTCCATCGCCGAGAGGTAGACGACCTCGTCGGTGACCTTGCCGTCCACGACCTTGCGGTACGGCGTTTCGATGAAGCCGTACTTGTTGACGCGCGCGAAGGTCGAGAGCGAGTTGATCAGGCCGATGTTCGGGCCTTCGGGCGTCTCGATCGGACAGATGCGGCCATAGTGCGTCGGGTGAACGTCGCGGACTTCGAAACCTGCGCGCTCACGGGTAAGGCCGCCCGGGCCAAGCGCCGAAACGCGGCGCTTGTGGGTGACTTCCGACAGCGGGTTGGTCTGGTCCATGAACTGCGAAAGCTGGCTGGAGCCGAAGAACTCGCGCACTGCAGCCACGGCGGGCTTCGCATTGATCAGGTCGTTCGGCATGACGGTCGACACGTCGACCGAGCTCATGCGCTCCTTCACCGCGCGTTCCATGCGCAGCAGGCCGACGCGGTACTGGTTTTCCAGCAGCTCGCCAACCGAACGGACGCGGCGGTTGCCGAGATTGTCGATATCGTCGACTTCGCCCTTGCCGTCCTTGAGGTCGACCAGTTCCTTGACCACGGCGAGGATGTCTTCCTTGCGCAGCGTGGTGACGGTGTCCTCGGCATCGAGTTCGAGACGCATGTTGAGCTTGACGCGGCCGACGGCCGACAGGTCGTAACGCTCGCCGTCGAAGAACAGGCCTTCGAACAGCGCTTCGGCGGTTTCCTTGGTCGGCGGTTCGCCCGGACGCATGACCTTGTAGATCGCCTCGAGGCCTTCGTCGCGGTTCTCGGCCTTGTCGACCTTGAGCGTGTTGCGGATCCACGGACCGGTGTTGACGTGGTCGATATCGAGCAATTCCATCGCGTCGATGCCCGCGGCATCGAGCACCTCGAGGTTCTCGGCCGAGACCTCGTCGCCTGCCTCGATGTAGATGCGTCCGGTCTTCTCGTCGATCATGTCACGGCTGGCGTAGCGACCGAAGATTTCCTCGGTCGGCAGCAGCAGCGTTTCAAGGCCGTCCTTGGCCGCCTTGTTGGCAGCGCGCGGGCTGATCTTCTGGCCGGCGGGGAAGACTTCCTCGCCCGTCTTGGCATCGACCAGCGCGAAGGCCGGCTTCTGGCCGCGCCACTGTTCGGCAACGAAGGGAATTTCCCAGCCGTCCTTCGCGCGCTTCCAGGTCACGGTGTCGTAGAAATGCGCGAGGATGTCCTCGGCATCGAGTCCGAGCGCGAACAGCAGCGCGGTGACCGGCAGCTTGCGCTTGCGGTCGATACGCACGTTGACGATGTCCTTGGCGTCGAACTCGAAATCGAGCCAGCTGCCGCGATAGGGGATGATGCGGGCCGCGAAGAGGAGCTTGCCCGAAGAGTGCGTCTTGCCGCGGTCATGGTCGAACAGCACACCCGGCGAACGGTGCATCTGCGACACGATCACGCGCTCGGTGCCGTTGATGATGAAGGTGCCATTGCCCGTCATCAGGGGCATGTCGCCCATGTAAACGTCCTGCTCCTTGATATCGAGGACCGAACGGGTTTCGGTTTCCTGGTCCACCTCGAACACGATCAGGCGCAGCGTCACCTTCATCGGGGCGGCATAGGTGATGCCGCGCTGGCGGCATTCGACGATGTCGTATTTGGGCGCTTCGAGTTCGTAATGGACGAAGTCGAGTTCGGCGGTACCGGCGAAGTCGCGGATCGGGAACACCGAACGCAGCGTCTTTTCGAGGCCCGAGACGTAGCCCGTCTCCTTGTTCGAGCGGAGAAACTGTTCGTAGCTCTCGCGCTGCACCTCGATCAGGTTCGGCATGTCGACGACTTCGTGGATGTCGCCGAAGATCTTGCGGATACGACGCTTCGCCGTACCCTGCGCGTTCGTGCCCCGGGTCTTCTTCGGAGCCTTCGCCTTGGTAGCCATAAGGGGTAGTTACCTCTTCTCGTGTGCGCCGGGCCCGCGCGGTCGGGACCGGAATTCAAGTCTCATGCGCGTGAGATCCATGGCCGGGACGCGAAAAGGCCGCAGCGAATGACGCGCCTGTCCCGGCGGCCTGCTGCAGCTTCTCGAGCGTCGCGATTATGGAAACGCCGCTTCCATCCTGTGCCCGATCCCCGCGCATGAATCGGACTCGCTCGAAGCGTGCGGTCGCGGGGCATTTAGGAATTGGACGCCCGCGGGTCAACCGGGGAATTGCGCAAAGGCCGGTGGCGGCAAGCCGCTAGTCGCCTGGGCGAGTGCTCCACATCATCCGGTGGATTCTCCAGTGCCCCTCGTCGTCGGGCCGCGCATGGATGATATAGTACCCCTCCTGGGCACTGCGCTCGCCAGCATAGCTGAACGCAATCTCGCTGCGCCCCGCAACCGCCGCCAGGGCGGGCGAGCCCTCGATCGTCACGGGCTGGCGCTCGAAATATTCAACCTGGGTCGGCGGTGCCCCTTCGGGAAACCAGTAGGCGCGCAGCTCGTCCGTACCCGAAAGCGGCTCTCCGCCCCCACCGGGATAGATCACCGCATGCGGTTCGAACAGTGCGAGCAGCGCCTCGGCCTGTGCCTCGGTCCCCTGCTTCAGCCAGGCCTTGGCATAACTCTGGTCGAGTGCACGCAACGCTTCGCGATCGCCCGCCGTCAAGCCGGTCCGCTCACCGATGGCATGGGCAGCGGGCTCTGGCTCCGGTTGATCGGAGCACCCTGCAAGACTCAGGGCGGCCACGGCCGACATCAGGCGATACATCCAACCCCCTCTCGGTAGACGCGCTGTCAATGGCCGATCGCTCCTCGCGGGTCGAAGATTCCTCCACCAATCGCTTCCCTCGCACGGCGAACGACTTCGACTTGGTCGGCAGCCATTCGGCGCGTCCCTCTGTGACCAAGCTGTGCGAAAAATTTTCGGCAGGTGAAAATTGTGTCTTCTCCTTGGCGAAAATGAGGCTATTTTATGGCGGCGTCAATCATGGCGCTACAGGAATAGAATCACATGAAGAAGATCGCTCTCGTTGCCGCGCTTCCCGTTGCGCTGACCCTCGCCGCTTGCGGTGAAAAGGCTGCCGAAGAAGCTCCGGTCGAAGAAACCACCGTCGAAGCTCCGGTCGTCGAAGAGACCCCGGCTGTGACCGACGAAATGGCCACCGAAGCTACCGTCGACGCCGCCGCTACCGACGCGACCGCTACCGAAGAAGCATCGACCGAAGAAGCTCCGGCCGAATAATCCCTTCCGGTCCGGCGCTCCGGCGCCGGCCATACGGATTGCGAGAGGCTCGTTCCGCAAGGGACGGGCCTCTTTGCTGTTGGGCGCCCACGCCTAGGCCCCGCTCATATCGAAATTCGATATTATCGTTTGACAATAAACAATCGCAAGAGCATATCGATTTTCGATAAGGGAGAGCGATGCGATGTTTTCTGCCATCATCACCGGCCTGCGCTTAACCAACTGGCTGAACTGGATTGCCGCGGCTCTGCTCATGGCGTTCTTCGGCCTGCTTCTCGTCGATCCGGAAGGATTCCGCGATACGATCTTCTCCGGCGTCGATGCCGAGCCGACCAGCCGCGCCGCAATCGAGCGATACCTGTTCGGGATACTCGCGCTCGTTCCACCGATGGCGGTTGCCGTGCATTACATTCTCACGCGTCTGGCCGGCCTCGTGCGGGATGCAGCGGCGGGAGCAGCCTTCACCGATACCAATGCGCGCCGCCTGTCGGCAATCGGCTGGGCTGTGCTGGCGATCAACCTGGCCGACCTGCTCTACGGGTGGCTCTCCGTCCGCGCGAGCGAGGCGACCGGCGAATATTTCGGCTGGTCGCTTTCCCTGACCGGCTGGATCGCAGTGCCGATGCTGTTCGTGCTCGCCCGCGTGTTCCGCGAGGGCGCCGCGATGCGCGAGGACCTTGCGGGGACCGTGTGATGCCTGATCCCGAACCCCACCGCATCGCCGTGCGGCTCGACGAAATGCTGCGCGATCGCGGCATGACGCTGACCGAACTGGCCGATCGCATCGGCATCACGCTCGCCAATCTGTCGATCCTCAAGACCGGCAAGGCCAAGGCGATCCGCTTTTCCACGCTCGAGGCGATCTGCCGCGAGCTCGCCTGCCAGCCGGGCGACCTGCTGACCTATTCCGAACAAGAGGGGACAAACCGATGACCACCTTTCTCGCCGAGTTTCGCCGGGTCTACACCGCCAGCCTCGCCTTTGCCGCGGTGCTCCCGCTCGCTGCCGCCATCCCGCTCGTCGCCGAATTCGTCCAGCATGTGGTCGAGATGCGTATCGGCATGTACGACGGTATCGAGGCGGCCCAGGCAGTGGAAGGACATGCCGACCGGCTGCTGTTCGGCTTCATCAAGACCGTCGCGCTGGGCCTGCCCGCCTATTTCTACATCCGCTGGCTCGCCTCGGAGGGCAACCGAAGCTTCGCCGCGCGGCTAGAACGCCCCGCGCTGGCGCTGTTCGCGCTGGTCGTCGCGCTGCAGGCGCTATTCGCATGGCTCAGCCTCTATGTCTGGACCAGTGGAGCAATAGCGGTGGGCCTGTACGTCTTCAGCCTGGTCTTTATGCCCTTGATCGCGCGCTTCGTGATTGCGGCGCCGCTGGGCCTGTTCGTCAGCCCGCTGCAATCGATGCGCACGATGGCACCGCATGCTTTCTTTGCCATACTCTTCCCGCTCGCCGCCATGTTGCCGCTGATGGCGGTGCATTATGCACTCGGCCTCGGCGCTATTTTCGTCACCGGGGACGCACTGAAGTGGGCGATGCTCGTGCTCGACAGCTTCGTGACCGCATGGCTGGCGCTGGTGCTGATCGCCGCGCAATATGTTGTCGCCACAAGGCCCGCCCCGATCGGCCCCACCCCAACCGCACCGGCGGTCTGAGCCGAATGGCTTGACAGAATCGCGTAAATCCTTAGAGGCCCGCCCCGAAGGCGGGTCTCTTGTATTCGCCCTCATCCGTCCGAGACAGTTGGTGACCGGAATTTGCCGGTCTTAATTTCCAGCCTAGACGGGGAACAGAGATTTCATGGCGATGCCCCGCATCGTCGTTTCGCGCCGTCTGGCGCACTCCTTCCCCATCAACGGACTCGCCCGTGTCGTTTTCGGCACGGACAAACGTAGCCGATTTCGTCGGAGCCTTCCGACGGAGTCATAGTGAAGGAGTATGGCATGGATCGTTCGCAGAAAGCCGATTCGGTCGCCCAGCTCAGCGAAGTCTTCGCCCAGGCAGGCGTGGTGGTCGTCACCCGCAACCTGGGGCTCTCGGTCGCCCAGTCGACCGAACTGCGCTCGAAGATGCGTGAAGCCGGCGCGACTTACAAGGTTGCGAAGAACCGTCTCGCCAAGCTCGCCCTGAAGGACACCGACTACGCAGGTCTCGATGAGTACCTGACCGGTCCGACCGCCCTTGGATTTTCCGAGGATCCGGTCGCCGCGGCCAAGGCCGTGGTGGAGTTCGCCAAGACCACCGACAAGCTTGAAATCGTCGGCGGTTCGATGGGCGCAACGAAGCTCGACGAAGCAGGGGTCAAGGCGCTCGCCTCGATGCCGAGCCTCGACGAACTTCGGGCGAAGATCGTGGGTCTCGTCAACGCCCCGGCAACCAAGGTTGCCCAGGTCGTCAACGCGCCCGCAGCCAAGCTCGCTCGTGTCTTCGGCGCATATGCCGCCACGGAAGCCGCGTAAGAGCTGGTTCGACGCACGAACACATATTCATCGGGGCATGGCCACCCAGGCATTTTGGGGGCACCCCGGCCTTATATTTGGAGTGAAACATCATGGCCGATATCGCCAAGCTTGTTGAAGAACTGTCGAAGCTGACCGTCATGGAAGCCGCTGAGCTTGCCAAGGCGCTCGAAGAAGAGTGGGGCGTTAGCGCCGCCGCTGCCGTTGCCGTTGCCGGCCCCGCCGCCGGTGGTGCCGATGGTGGCGCCGCTGCCGAAGAAAAGGACGAATTCGATGTCGTCCTGACCGGCGACGGTGGCAAGAAGATCCAGGTCATCAAGGAAGTCCGCGCCATCACCGGTCTGGGCCTCTCGGAAGCCAAGGCTCTCGTCGAAGGCGCGCCCAAGCCGCTCAAGGAAGGCGTCAACAAGGCGGAAGCCGAAGAAATCAAGGGCAAGATCGAAGCAGCCGGCGGTACCGTCGAGCTCAAGTAAGCCATTCGCTTACGCTTCGATCTCGTTCGCGAGATCAGACGAAGGGCGGTGCCGCGCGGCGCCGCCCTTTTTCGTGGCGTCGGCGAACCATAGCGGTCAGGCGAGCTGTACTCGCTCGATCGTGTAAAAGCTCTCCGCCCCGGTTCCCTGTCGGCGCAGCACGATGTGATTGTCCGGCGCCGATGCGCCGAGCGCTTCGGCGACGGATTTTCGCTCTACCCGTTCCATCTCCTCTGGCGACAAGGTCTGGAAGAGGAGCCCCTCATCTGCCGCGAAGACCAGTGCCGCGGGTGCCTGTCCAGACATGCGCGCCATGAATGTCGCGGCCGGCTCGCTCGTCATATAACCGTGAAGCTCGAGGATCTGGGTCAGCGAATGCGCGAAAGCGACATGGTTGTTGCCCTTGCCATTGTGCCATTTGCACAGCGGCATCAGGTAACAAATGCCCGTCGTGGGCACGGTCCCGTCCTGGTTGGGGGTCATATGCCCACCGACCTGAAAGGCCGGGTGCGAGTGGTCGGGAGTTTGCGGATCGACATAGCAATGGTCGTTGCTACCGACGCCGATACCGAATTGCTGGAGGAGGTAATTCCAGCTCGGATAGCCGGGTATCTTGGGGTCCGAAGTGCTGCCGATGACATTGTAGAGCGGCGCCGTGTAGGTCACGACATTTGCGCTCGTCGAAAATAGCCGCTGGCCTTCGAAGCGGTCGACGAACTCCTGCAGCCGGCCGATCGATGCGGTGAGCGCGGATCTGTCCATATTCTCCTCCTGTGCTTGTCTGAGGGCCCGCAACGAAGCCCGTCGCTCACCTGAAAACCAAGCGACCTTGCATCCGGATTGGACCCGTCCCGGCTTGCGGGAAACCTGCGCTCCGGTTCAGCGGCGGTGTGCGCCAGCATGCCATTGGCTCCCCGATGGATGGAATGGGCCACGTCCACCTTGTGTGGCCGCACGGGCGCAGTGGCCGCGTGTTCTATCGCTGGCGGCGCATTAGCGTTTGAGCCGGCGGTAATCCCCGCCTATCCGGTCCGGCTGCATGACGAACGCAACCGCCATGGAGCCCCTGCCCCATGGCGGTGACGGCTGGCGCACAGAGCTCGGTGCGACGCTGCGGCTGAGCTGGCCGCTGGCGGCCGCGAACCTGTTGCAGATGCTCACCTATGCGGTCGACGTTATCTTCATCGCCCGGCTGGGCGAGGACCAGTTGGCCGCCTCTGCACTGGCGGTGGCGCTGTTCGGCCTCGTCCTCTGGGCGCTTTCGGGCCTGACCGGCGCGGTGGCACCGGTCGCGGCGGCCGAACTGGGCGAGCGCGCGCCTGCCTTGAGGCCGGTTCGACGCTCGGTTCGCATGGCGCTATGGTTGGCGCTGATCTCTGGACTTGGCGGAACCGGCATATGCCTGTTGCTCGGCCCGCTCATGCGGGTGACTGGGCAGGAACCGCAGATCATCGCGCTGGCGGTGACATACAATTCACTGCTGGTAGTCTCGCTGGTGCCGGCGTTGTTCAACAACGTCCTGCGCAGCTTCGTCTCGACGCTCGACAGGCCGATCTTCGCCACTGCGACCACGGCAGCGGGAATCTTCGTCAATGCGCTGGCCAACTACGCTTTCATCTTCGGCAATTTCGGCGCGCCCGAAATGGGTTTGCAGGGCGCAGCGGTTGCCACCCTGATTACCAATCTGGTGACCCTGGCAATCTATATTCTGGCCATTCGGCTCGATCCCAAGCTCCATCGCTATCGGATCTTCGGTCGCTGGTGGTCGCCCGACTGGGCACGCCTGGTCCACATCGCGCGGGTCGGCGCGCCGATCGCACTCACGATCACCGCAGAGGCGGGTATTTTCGGCGCCGCAGCATTCCTAATGGGCAATATCGGCGCGAGCCAGCTCGCCGCACATACGGTGGCGCTGCAGATCGCCGCGCTGGCCTTCCAGGTGCCCTTCGGCGTGGGGCAGGCGGCGACCATCAGGGTCGGCTATTTCTATGGCGCGCGCGACAGCGAGGGAATGAAGCGCGCCGGCTGGACCGCGATCGCCGTGGGTACCGGCTTCATGGTACTGACCGCGCTGGCCATGGTAGTGATCCCCAAGCCGCTGATCGCGATCTACGTCGATCCCTGGGATCCGAAGAACGCGGTACTGGTCGGTTTCGCCCTGCGCTACATCGTCATCGCCGCAGCCTTCCAGCTGTTCGACGGCATGCAGGCGGTCGCTGCGGGCGCGCTGCGCGGGCTGCAGGATACGCGCGTGCCGATGTGGATCGCCGCTTTCGCCTATTGGGTTCCGGGCATCGGTACCGCGCTGGTGCTCGGCTTCGCCACCCCGCTCGAGGGTGTCGGCGTATGGATCGGGCTCGCCACGGGGCTGACGGTCGCGGCCGCACTACTCGGCTGGCGCTGGCACCGGCGCGAGGCGCTTGGTCTGACCCTGCGCCCCGCGAGCCGGTAGGTCAGGCCGCCTTCTGCGTGACCTCGCGCTGCGGGAAGGGGATCGAAATGCCGACCGCGTCGAAGCGTGCTTTGGCCGCCTCGGTGAGATCCCAGCTCACCGCGACATAGTCGGCGGTATTGCACCAGACGCGCAGGCCGATGCCGACCGAACTGTCGTCAAGCGAAGCGACGAAGGCGACCGGCGCGGGATCGGCCAGCACACGCTCGTCCGCCGCGGCAAGTGCAAGCAGCTCGTTGCGTGCCTGCTCCATACTGTCGCCATAACCGATGCCGACCTTGAGCTCGAAGCGGCGGGTCGGGTGGCGGTTGAAATTGACGATGGCCTGGTTCCACAGCTCGGAGTTGGGGACCATCACGAACAGCCCGTCGAACTGCTTGATCTCGGTCGTGAACAGGCCGATCTGCTGGACCGTGCCGGTGACCGATCCGGCAGTGATGCCCTCGCCGACCTTGAACGGTTTCTGCACCAGGATCATCACCCCCGAGGCCACGTTCGAAAGCGTGCCCTGCAGCGCAAGCCCCACGGCGAGCGCCATGCCACCCAATGCGGCGAGGATGCTGGTCGTCTCGACACCGAATTGGGCAAGCACGGTCACGAGCACCAGCGCCCACAGCGCGTATTTGACGACGTTGGACAGGAAGTTGGCGACCGTGGGCTCGAAGCGCGGCGAACTGCGCATCGCGCGCTCGACCCAGCCAGAAACGATTTTCGCCAGCAGCAGGCCGATGACCAGAACCGCAAAGGCGCCGGCGATGTCCATCATGTTGAGCCGCAACCACAGCCAGATCTGTTCGGGAATCGTCAGGGCAGATATGGTCTGGTCCGTGGTCATTGTTCGGGCGGCCCTCTTGCTTGCCTGTCGGGATGGGTTCGGGGCCACCACATGGGAAGGACCGCCCCCGTTTGCCACCCCCAACGCGGCATGGTCGCAAGAGTTCATTTTTTTGTGCGCCGGACCGTTGACTCGTTTCGGGCGCATCCCCAAATGCGCGGCGCTGGCACTCTCACCGAGTGAGTGCCAACACGTGTTTCATACTCCTAGAAGAGAGAGGTCATCATCATGGCATTTCGTCCGCTGCACGACCGCGTTCTGGTCCGTCGCATCGAAGCCGAAGAGAAGACCGCCGGCGGGATCATCATTCCCGACAGCGCCAAGGAAAAGCCCAGCGAAGGCGAAGTCGTCGCCGTCGGCAACGGCACCAAGGCGGAAGACGGCACGGTCACCCCGCTCGACGTCAAGGCCGGCGATCGCGTGCTGTTCGGCAAGTGGTCGGGCACCGAGGTCAAGCTCGATGGCGAAGACCTGCTGATCATGAAGGAAAGCGACATCATGGGGATCATCGGCTGATGATTTCCGTGTCCCCGCACAGCCGGGGGCCAAAGTCGGATTTGCATGAGACCCCCGCCTCAGCGGGGAATCAGACGAAATAGAAAGGTAACACCAATGGCAGCCAAGGACGTAAAGTTCGGCCGCGACGCGCGCGAAGGCATCCTGCGCGGCGTCGACACCCTCGCCAATGCCGTCAAAGTCACGCTCGGCCCCAAGGGCCGCAACGTCGTGATCGACAAGAGCTTCGGCGCTCCCCGCATCACCAAGGACGGCGTCAGCGTCGCCAAGGAAATCGAACTGAAGGACAAGTTCGAGAACATGGGCGCGCAGATGATCAAGGAAGTCGCATCGAAGGCGAACGACGCCGCCGGTGACGGCACCACCACGGCAACCGTTCTCGCCCAGTCGATCGTGACCGAAGGCATGAAGTCGGTCGCAGCCGGCATGAACCCGATGGACCTCAAGCGCGGCATCGACCTCGCGGTGACCAAGGTCGTCGAAGACCTCAAGGGCCGCTCGAAGGACGTTTCGGGCAGCGAAGAGATCGCCCAAGTCGGCGTCATCTCGGCCAATGGCGACCGTGAAGTCGGCGAGAAGATCGCCGAAGCCATGGAAAAGGTCGGCAAGGAAGGCGTGATCACCGTCGACGAGAGCAAGGGTCTCGAATTCGAGCTCGAAACCGTCGAAGGCATGCAGTTCGACCGCGGCTACCTGTCGCCCTACTTCATCACCAACCCGGAAAAGATGACGGTCGAACTCGAAAACCCGTACATCCTGATCCACGA
>Ga0066644_10000455_pt1 | contig 25545 bp, 28 predicted proteins | sample CryGeyCG2114_020_FD_62735 | JGI IMG/M metagenome (GOLD analysis project Ga0066644, IMG submission 62735) | Groundwater microbial communities from aquifer - Crystal Geyser CG15_big_fil_post_rev_8/21/14_0.20 | ecosystem: Environmental > Aquatic > Deep subsurface > Groundwater | place: USA: Utah...
AAAAAAAATACTTGTAATTATTTAAGCGTAATCAAGATTGGTTTTAATCATCTCTTGAATCTCTTGCCATTCTGAATTTTCCTTTTCTTCCCATTTCTCAAAATAAACTACGTCTTTAAGCTCAAGTCTGGGAAGCCAACCAGCTTTTTCAAGATCCGGTTTTTCTGCAAATTCATCAACATATCCTAAACATAGATATGCTATTGGCACAACATGCTCAGGTAATTTTAAAACATCTTTTAATGTTTCATTGGACAGAATACTTACCCATCCAAGACCTATTCCCTCTGTCCTTGCTGCAAGCCACAAATTTTGAATTGCACAACAAACACTGTACAATCCTGCTTCTGGAATGCTGGATCTTCCTATTACAAATGGACCGAATTTTGAAGGATCATATGTCACACAAATATTGATAGAAGACTCTAAAATGCCCTCAAGCTTGAATGAAAGATATTTTGATCTGTTTGGCTCTTCAACATGATGTGATGCCTTCTCTTTTTCAATCTCAAAAGATTCTTTGATTTTCTTTTTTGTTAAATCATCCTTAATCAATATGAAATTCCATGGTTGAGAAAAACCAACTGATGGCGCATGATGAGCGGCGTTTAGAATTTTAGATAAAATCTCATTTTTAATAGGCTTTGATATAAAATGAGATCTGACATCTCTTCTAGAATAAACGGCCTTGTAAAATCCCTTTTTCTCATCCTCCGTAAATTCAGACAATTCTTTTAACCTATATTCTTCTTAATTCATGCTTTTGTTAAACGTTAATAATGTCAGTAGTTAGTCTTGTACTTCAATGGGCCGGTAGTCTAGCTGGTTAGGATACCGCCTCGACACGGCGGTGATCGTGAGTTCGAATCTCACTCGGCCCACTTTTTAATTTAAACTAGTCTGAAACTCTTTTTCAATTACACTCCAAGACGTCTCAGTCGTAATGCTGCCCTCAGCAGAAAAATTGGTAATATCTCCATTCGTAACTGAGTCGTATATTCCAGAATCTACATTAGACCTGACAAGAACAAACGTGTTTTTTAATGGAATCTCTACACCTGAATAAAATATAGCTCTACCTGGCATTGAAATATCCTCTGTAGAATACTGTCCTGATCCTAATAATACACCATTGGCAAATAACTGATAACTAATTACTGGAACTGTAAATGTTTTTTCACTTGGATTTTTTACACTAAATGTAACTTCTAACTTTGCGGTATTCTCAATTCTATTTACGTCTATTATTTTTACACTATCTAATCTAATTTCAACCTGTTCTAACTGTGGATTGTCTAAACTAGCATAATATACAATTCCTCCCATCATCGCTAGTAATCCTGCTATTGCTGCATAAACAATCATCTTACTCTGAAGTGCCAATTTACTGGTATCACATTATGTACAACTAAAAAAGGTTGTCAAGATCCAAATACATAATATTTGAACTAAGACATAACATATTGTGTCACCTCTAGAACAGGCAATTATTACATGGATTCATTTAATTTCCGCTGCAATTTGGGTTGGAGGTTCACTATTCATTGGAGTTGTTTTCTCTCCATTACTCAAAACACTGTCTAATTCAATTGAAGAAAGATTACAAATAATGATCAAGGTTGGAAAAAGATTTAACAAAATTGCCATTCCGTCATTAATAATTCTCATGGGAACTGGACTATATAATTCCCATATGCTACTGAGTAAACCTGAATTATTACTTGGTACAAGCTACGGAACATATCTTTCAATCAAAATAATTTTGGTAATAGTATTAATCATTACATATGTAATTCATGTAAGAGTAATTCGAAAAGATGTGGAGCAAAAAATAATGGACAAACAACTGACTCAAGAACAAATTCAAAAATTAAGAAAAAAAATCATCATTCTTGGCGAAATTACCGTAGTTATATCTATTACAATCCTATTTTTTGCATCATTGTTAGATGCTGGTGTCTAAAACTCCTTCTATTCTAACTTCAAATCCACCTGGTATTTTTCCAATTCCATATTTGCATCTTGTAAATTTTGAAGCAACATAGAGATTTGTTTCTAAATGTTTTGAAATTTTTGGTACTGTAAATATAGTCATGTCATTTGTTAGGCTTGCAGGCAGCACCAACATATCTGCAAGATTTTCATCAATTCCTAACTGATTTTTAGTAATCTTATTCAAATCTAAATTAAACTCATTAATTTTTTTATCATATACACTATCAACACCAATAATTGAATTGTTATCTATACTTGCAATTAATATCGAAGATCCTGAATCATTTGCATCTTCTTTTTTAATACTAAATTCCACGTCAAATTTATTTTTAATTAATTCTAATTCAATTTTTTTGCATTTCTCTTGTATTATCTGTTCTGGTAATTTCGAAAATGAACAAAATAATTTTATTTTCTTGGTGTTTCTCTTAATTAATGAAATTGATTTAATTTGAGATGGAAAAATTTCTAATTTTACTTCTCCACCACCCTTAGGATAATATCCACGTTTAATCAATTTCATTGAAACATTTATTCCCATTCTTGAATATGCTTCTCCCAAAACATATCGAGTGTAATCCATGGTTGGACTCCAAAGAACGTCAGTACCGCCTTTGATAAACAACTCTACTTTCTTTTGACAAATAGAAGAAATTGGAATTAGAACCTGAAGAATTAATGAGATACTCCCCGCTGTTCCTACATCTTCTCTAATGTTGATATCTCTAATGTTGATATCTCTAATATTATCAGGCATAAATTTGAAGGATGTAGAACCAATCTCATCTCCTTCAACTTTAGCATTACAGATCTTTTGAAGAATTTTAATTGCTGTTAAATGCTGTGGTTTTAGTCCAGGATTTTTTCTATTTTGTCTTATCTTTTCTAAAATTATGGGTCTTCTTGTAATGCATGATAACGTTAATGCTGTACGAACAATTTGACCTCCTCCTTCTCCAAATGACCCATCAATTTTTAAAAATTCCACAATTTTTCAATATTTGTTGCCCTTATGATAGTTTTTTAAAATAAACCTGCAAACAACTCATATGAACGGATTACTGATTGGACGATTTCAACCATTTCATCTAGGCCATCTTGCTGCATTAGAGTATGCATTGTCTACAGTTGACAATCTGTGGATTGGTTTAGGAAGCTCAAATAGACCATGTGAAAAAAATAATCCCTTTTCTGCTGATGAAAGAAAACAAATGATCTTAGACTCTATTGATGATTCCATGAAAAAACGAATTCAAATTTATCCTATACCGGATCTTGAAAATCACATTAAATGGATTGACTTGATCGATACAATTGTTCCAAAATTTGACATTGTATTCACAAATGATGATCTAACCAAACATCTTTACTCTAAACGAAATATCAAAGTTCTTTCAATTCCTTTCACAAACAGGGATGTTCTTTCTGGAACAAATATACGAGATTTGATAATCAGCGATCAAAAATGGGATGATTTGGTACCAATGGGAACCAAACATTTTCTAAATTCAAATAGTGCTAAACAGCGATTGAAAAATCTCTAATTATAAATAAACCCGGAAAGTACGTCCAATGGCGTAAATTATGGAATATCTCTCTATGCTACCTGGCCCAACAAATGTGCCTAATCGAGTAATGAGAGCTATGCTTGCTCCAATAATTAATCACAGAAGTGACGATTTTGTAGAATTATACACTGATGTTGTGAAAAAAACTCAGCAAGTTTTTGAAACACAAAATGATATTGTTGCCCTATCTGCATCTGGAACCGGTGCAGTAGAAGCAGGTGTGATAAATTTAATTAAAAAAGGTGACAAAGTCATCATTCCAGTTAATGGTGAATTCAGTGGTAGACTAGCGCAATTAATTGAAAATCAAGGAGCTAATGTTGTGAAACTTCAAACTCCACCAGGACAAAATGCGACTTTTGATCAGGTTAAAGAAGCATTTGATAATAATAAAGATGTTAAAGCATTCTATGTTGTTCATAATGAAACCTCAACAGGGACGATGGTGAATTATCTTGATAGGGTATCTGACTTAACATCAAGAAATGGCGCATTCTATGTTGTAGATTCTGTTTCATTACTCGGTGGTGCTCCACTTCCAGTTGATAAGTGGAACATTGACGTATGCATGACTGGTGCGCAAAAAGCAATTGCTGCCCCTCCAGGAATCTCTCCTATTTCTATTAGTTCTAAAGCCAAAAAATACATGATTGAAAACCCTCCCTCTACAATGTATTTCAATTTAGCAAGATATTTCAAATATTATGATGAAGAAAAACATACTCCTTTCACACCTGCACTTCCATTACTTTATGCATATAGAGAAGCATTAACAATATTGCTGGAAGAAGGATTACAAAATGTCTTTAAACGTCATAAAGTTTGTTCAGATGCGTTATACTCTGGATTAAGCGCGATAGGTCTGACTCCATTTGCCAAAGAAGAAGATCGTTCAATCTCAATTGTCGCATTAAATTACCTAGATGGACTAGAAGACAAGACTTTTAGAAACACACTAGCTGATAAATTCAAAGTATTAGTTGCAGGTGGATTTGGGAATCTTAAAGGTAAAGTCTTTAGAGTTGGATGCATGGGAGAAGTTAGTTCATATCATGTAATGAGAACAATCTCTGCAATTTCATCTACATTAGCTATGATGGGATATGATGTAGATACTCAAGCAGGTCTAAAGACAGCTGAAGAAAAACTTAAAGCTCTCTGATCCATGTTAACTTAATATAAGGAAATTCGAGACCGATCACATTGACTTTCAATAAAGGTTCACTAATACTTGTAGATTATACTGCTAAAGTAAAGGATTCTGGAGAAGTCTTTGATACAACTATTGAGGAAGAAGCAAAAAAACATTCTATTCATGAATCAAATGTAAAATATCAACCAAAACTTGTTTCAATTGGTGAGGTCTCATATCCAGTCCTTAAAGGACTTGACGAAGCATTAGCAAAAACATCCGTTGGAGACAAACTTACTGTTGAGGTAACACCAGACAAAGGATTTGGTGAAAGAGATTCAGGAAAAGTCAGAATGATTCCAATCAGGAAACTAGGTGAAGATGCGGAAAAAGTTTCTGTTGGCGATACCATAGAAATTGATAACAAGAGAGGAATTATTCGCTTTATTGGTTCAGGTAGAGTCCAAATCGATTATAATCACAAGTACGCTGGCAAAACAATTCTTTATGATGTTAATGTAGTAAAATCACTTGATTCACCTCTAGATAAGGTAGATGGAATTCTTCAGAGTAGATTACCATTAGAAAATTCCAAAGTAAATTTTGAATTAAAGGATAATGAAGTAAGCATCACCATTCCAGAAGAAATTCTAAGAGCCGATGGACTGCAAATTATGAAGCATTTTATTCAACTAGACATATTCAAATTTGTTCCATCTTTGGAAAAAATCAATTTTGTTGAAACACACCTAAACAAGCAAGCTCAAAAGAAAACCGAAACCAACGATCAAAAAACTCCTGAACCAAAAGCAGCTTAAATCAAATTACTTTAGTACTCTTAGCAAGATTCCGTGCTTTTCTTTCTGTCATTCCCACTTCTTTTAATATGGTATATCGTTCAGGTCTCAAACTTTGTGCCATTACTAACGCATTAATCACCTCTTCTTCTTTTAGACCAATTTGTTTTGCCGTTATCGGTGCTCCGACATCTTTTAATGCTTTTGCAATTTTTTTCCAATCTTGTCCTTGTAATTTTGCCATCATGATTGATCCAATTCCACATTTTTCACCATGTAATCCCCTTCCTGGTGCAATTTTATCAAGTGCATGAGAAAATAGATGTTCTGCCCCCGAACATGGTCTACTGCTTCCTGCAATACATGATGCAACACCTGCACTGATCAGTGCCTCCACAATGATTCTTGCATCCAAGCCTTTCCGTGAACTCTTTGGGTTTTTAAAAACTATCTTGGCACTCATTAAGGCTAGTTCTGCTGAATACATACCGTAATACTCCCCCGTTTTTTGATGACCTAATTGCCAATCTCTAACTGCAATGATATTTGCAATTAAATCCCCACATCCACTAGCAAGAAGTTTTGTAGGTGCTTTTTTGATAATGTCAATGTCTACAAAAACCCCTAATGGAGCTGTAGCAACTATGGAATGAGGCTTGTCACTTTTCACTGAAACAAATGGACTGGCCATTCCATCATGTGAAGCTGCAGTTGGTACACTTACAAATGGAATCTTCAAGTTATATGCAACCATTTTTGCGGTATCTACAGAACGTCCTCCACCCACTCCTGCAACAATCTGACTGTGATCTTTTTTTACATCCTCTTCAATCTGACTTAAACTTTCTATTTTGTTATCCTTTGATGTATGCCAAACAAATGCAATTTTTTTTGTTTTTAACGATTTTTCAATCTGATCCTTTAAGATTTTTTTCACATGTATTCCAGAAATCAGTGATACTTTTTTGGGCTTGTTTAAAATATGCAAAAATTCTCCAAATTCACCAATATTCTTTTCACCTACTACAATTAGCCTTGGTAGCTCCATTGTATGTGACTGCATGCGATCATGCCTTTTTGTCATTATTTATCATTTCAAGGGATCAAAAAGTTATTTAAAAGGGTGTCATGTCAGTTAGATTATCTTAGGTGTATTTTTTGTCAAATAACGTTCAAGAAAAAATTCTGCATGGGACTACCACTGTAGGTATTAAAGTAAAAGATGGTGTAGTTTTGTGTGCAGACATGAGAGCAAGTGCTGGTTACTTTATTGCAAACAATAATACAATGAAAATTCAGAAAATTGATGATCATGCGGGATTGACACTTGCAGGAGGCGTTGCTGATGCTCAAAATATTGTTGACATTTTACGATATCATTCAAATTTGCATAGGGTCGAAAAGCAAGGCCCAATTGCAATCCATTCCCTTGCAAGACTTTGTTCTCTCATTTTTCACCAAAATCGTGGCTATCCATTCATGGCAGATATTTTGGTTGGTGGCTATGATGAAGATGGACCAGCACTATTCAATATTGATATGTTTGGCTCAGTTGAAAAGAAAAATTATGTTACAACAGGAAGCGGTTCTCCTGTTGCATATGGTACGTTAGAGGAAGAATATCGTTCTGATCTAACAATCGAAGAAGCAAAAAAAGTTGCTCTTAGAGCAGTAAAAGCCGCAATAGTAAGAAATATTGGTACCGGTGATGGAATTAACATTGCCGTAATGGACAAAGACGGATTCCGTCTGTTGACCAATGAACAAAAGAAAGCAATCATCGAACTTTAGTGATTTAATGCAACGTAAACAACAGCAAAAAGAAATATCTTCTAGCCAAAATATAATGGCCACAATACTGCAAAGTATTCCAAAAGAAGCTCATGTAACTAAAATAGAATATGAAGGTCCACGAATCGCACTTTATACTAACGCACCTCGTTACTTGATGGAAAACAATGAAACAATTTCAAATCTTGTTAATATAATTAAAAAAAGAATTGTAGTCAGAACCGATGAATCAATCAGAAAAACAGAGGAAGATGCCAGAAAAATTCTTAATGACTGCATCCCAAAAGAAGCTAATTTTCAAGGCGCATTCTTTGACACTGCTACTGGTGAAGTATCTATCGAAGCAAAAAGACCTTGGTTACTTCAAAGAGATGCAAAGGAATTCAATCATGCTGAAATAACTGAAAAAATAGGCTGGAAACTTCGTATAAGAAAAGCAACTACAATACCTTCACGTACAATCCAAACAATTAATGCAAATCTAAAACAGTCTTCGGCTGAAAGAAGTAAGCAATTCAGACAAATTGGTGATGAGATTTTTAGACCAAGACTAGCACAAAGATCAGAAGTATCTCTTCTTACTCTAGGTGGATTCGGGCAAGTCGGAAGATCATGCATGCTTTTATCTACCCCTGAGAGCAAAATTCTTGTCGATTGTGGTATAAACCCAGGCGCAAAACATCCTATGGATGCATTTCCTAGATTAGATTGGGCAAACATTACTCTTGATGAATTGGATGCCATTGTAATAGGACATGCCCATCTTGATCATACTGGATTTTTACCAGCATTATGTAAATTTGGATACAAAGGGCCAATCTATTGTACTGAACCAACACTTCCAATGATGAACTTGATTCAATTAGACGCAATCAAGGTAGCCGCTGCACAGGGAAGAACTCCTATGTATTCTGAAAGAGATGTAAAGCAAATCATGAAGCAAGCAATTACTTTACCCTATGGAACCGTTACTGATATTTCTCCTGATATTAAACTAGTTTTAGCAAACGCTGGCCATATTTTAGGCTCAGCATTATGTCATTTTCACATTGGAAATGGAGATCATAACTTCGTTTATTCAGGTGATATTAAATTTGGAAAAAGCATATTGTTTGAGGCCGCAAGTTGGAATTTTCCACGTGTAGAAACACTATTGGTTGAGAGTACATATGGAGCAAAAGAAGACATTCAGCCATCAAGACAAGAAGTAGAGTCTGCCTTCATTAATGCTGTCAACAATACTCTTGCTGATGGAGGCAAAGTACTCATTCCTATTCCCGCAGTTGGTCGTGCCCAAGAAATTATGATGGTAATTGATCATTACATGAAATCTGGAGAAATGGTGGAAGCTCCTGTTTTTACTGAGGGAATGATATCAGAAGCATCTGCAATTCACGAAGCATATCCAGAATATCTTGCAAGAGAATTAAAACAAAAAATCCTTGAAACTGATGATAATCCATTTGATTCTGAATATTTCACCAATATTGAACATGCAGATGCAAGAGAAGAACCAATGAGAGAAGATTCACCATGTATCATTTTGGCAACTTCTGGAATGCTTGAAGGGGGCCCTGTTTTAGAATACTTCAAAAACATTGCTCCTGATAAAAAAAACAAAGTTCTGTTTGTTTCATACCAAGTGAATGGAACTTTAGGAAGAAGAGTCTTAGATGGCTCAAAACAAGTTTCAATGTTAGGCAAAGAAGGCAAAGTTGAAGTTGTTACAATTAATTGTAGTGTAGAAAAACTTGATGGATTCAGTGGACATAGTGACTATAATCAACTCATGTCTTTTGTACAACGATTACGACCAAAACTTCGTAGAGTTCTTGTGAATCATGGTGAAAGAAAGAAATCAGAGAATCTTGCAATGAACATTCGAAGAATGTATCGTATTCCTGCTCATTACCCGCAAATTCAAGAAGCTATTAAATTATTTTAGATCGTATTCAGGCTTCCAAATTTTAATATTTGATGGAGCAACAATAATTCTCTCTTCACCCAATCTTGCAATATCTGCACCTGCAGTTTTTGCAATAGAATATAGTTCTTCTACTACCTTACGTAGCTGCTCTACATCTTTTTGAGCTAAAGGCGTGACTCTAAGAATTAGAATCATCTCTTTTTTAATATCTTCTTTGATTGAATGCACATCACTAATATCACGAATAGTTATTGCTTTCAAATATGTTGGACTTTCCTGTTTTTGCATCCTTGAAGAAAATTCGATCTACTCCCTCAAAAACTCTTCCTTAGTTTTAACTAATTTTTTAAAGATTCCACGCCTAAATTCTAAATTTGATATACGACTCTTCACTAACAGATTTGGATAGGATTTCTTGCTTGGAATTTTCCTTGCTTGTAATTACATAAACTTGTTCATCTTTTGGAGCATCAGAATAACGAAGAGTTACTGATGCTGCAAATTCAACGTGTTGAGATGCATTCTTTCCTCGCAATATTGAAACTGGACCTACATAATCACGTGCTTCCAATAAAATATCTTCTGGTAACGCAATTGCCTTTATCATTTCATTCTCATCCTTGTTTCTTCCAACAACAAATTTAGTTTGTTCGTCTAATCTGAAATGTCTTCCAATTTTTAGTAAATCAATATCATTTATTGTTGGAGTTTCAACATGTTCAAACAAATCTTTAGCTTTTATTCCAAAAGTTGGATCTGTTAAAAGACAACCTCCACCAGCATTTGGTGGATTTTCTATCCCGTATTTTTTTGCCATCTCTAATTGATTTTTTCTCGTTCTACCTTTTATCATTCCCATATTTTCTCTTTTGATCAATCCTTCTTTTTCAGGATCAGTTTCTGGAAGTAATCCTGCAGAAAGTGGTCTTACAATCTTTCCCACAAGTCCTGATTCCTTTTCTATAGTTCTTAATGCAGGTGCATGTTGACTCATAGGTCTTTGTCCTAACACTTCACCAGAAATTATAAAATCAGCTCCAATCTCATTCATGTGTTTCTTTGCAGCCTCAAACATCATTGCTCTGCAATCTATACATGGATTAAATCCTGCACCAACACCGTATTTTGGATGTTTTAACATTTCAATATACTCATCACCAAGATATACTGTTTTCAAATTAACATTAAGATCATCAGCTCTTTCTCTTATCTCAAAACCACAACCTCTACCGCAATCAAAATCACAAAATGGCGTTTTAATTGCAACAGCTGAAACATCAAATCCTTGTTCCTGCATCATCTTAACTGCAAGCTGGCTGTCTAGTCCCCCTGATAGTAACGCAACCACTTTCTTCTTTTGTTTTTTTTCAGTCACAGTTTAAAAACTCAAATTCGTATATACAAACTTTGCATCATACATAAATTAAGAAAAGTTTTGATCCCATCGTGAAACAACGTCGAAAAAACCTTCTCAGGTTTGCCCAGAAGATAGATTGTGATACATTAGTGGCATTTGAGCCTGAAAACCTGTATTATCTAACCGGATTTTGGGGTGAGGCAATAGGATTGTTAGAAAAAAATGGAAAAACAACCATCATAGCCCCTGAATTGGAGGTTGGAAGAGCCAAGGCTGAATCTCAAGATTGTAATGTGATTACCGCAGAACGAGGAATTGGCCTAGTGTCATCATTAGTTTCTAAAATCAAAAAAAATCAAGTATGCACTGATTGTCAAAATTACTCTGTCATGACATCTCTAAAAAAATCAATCCCTAAAATCAAATCATCGACTGAACCCTTCTATAGTTCTCGAGTTATTAAAGATGAAAAAGAAATTTCAATTCTCAAGAAAGGCTCAAAAATTATTGATGAAATGTTTGAAATTTGCGTAACAAAGATGAAAGTTGGACAAAAAGAATCAGATCTTCAAGCAATTCTAATGTCTTATGCTATTAACCATCAAATGTTTGATACTGGTTACAAATCCACACTTAATCCATTAATAATTGCTGGTGGACCAAATGGTGCATTACCACATGCACAGGTAACTGAAAGAAAATTCAAAAAAGGCGATCTTGTAGTAGTTGATCTTACTCTTAGATACAAAGGATATGTTTCAGATGCAACAAGAACATTTGCAATGGGAAAAATCTCTCCCTTAGCAAATCAAACATATGAGATTGTAAAAGAATCACAAAAACTTGGATTAAAAAAAGTCAAACCAAATGTGGCTTGTAAAAATATTGATCTTGTATGTAGAAAATATATTGAAGATCAAAATTTTGGAAAATACTTTATTCATTCAACTGGACATGGTATAGGTCTTGAAGTTCATGAACTACCAACAATCTCATACAAAAATGATGTAAAACTAGAAAAAAATATGGCAATAACAATAGAACCTGGAATATACATTGAAAATAAATTTGGAATCAGAATTGAAGATTCTTTGATCGTTAAAGACAAACCAATTGTAATGCACAAATTTACTAAAGAATTAGTTACAATTTGAGCCTAATCATAGAAATCTACTAAATCAATAATGTGCTTTGATTCTGGATTATTTCCTTTAATGTCTCCCGAGTCCATATTGATATTCCAGTCATAGCTAAATCCACCCTTATGTGATTTGAAATTCAAAATCACTTGATAATCTGATTGATTAGAATTTATCAAAATATCTACTGATGTTTTCTTGTTATCATAAATTTTTTCATTGGGATATTCTTCACTTATTTTATTTGAAATTGCATCATATACACTCAACCCTTTTTCATTTGATCCCTTATAGAACATCAATGTCTGTAAAACTTGTTTTTCTTTCTCTGTCATATTTTCTGGAAACTTACTTTGTAAATCTCCTTTTGTTAATTCAGGAATAATAAATACAATTATCAATACTATTACTCCAAGATAAATTGGGGCACGCTTTTTGATGAATTTTTTAAATTCTGATCCTTTCGGCTTTCCCTCTTTTTTCTTAGACTCTTTAGTCATTTCATTATTCAGTTTTTTGCAGTTAAAATTAAAACTTCCCAAGGAAATTCAATAATTCCATTTCTCTTAGTGTATTGTAATGTATTTCTTCTAATATTTTCTTTCAATTCCTTCCTCGTTTCATTTTTTAACTGATCTAATTTTTCTTTTAATGGTTTTGCGACATATCTAAGATAATTTTTCCAATAATCTTCAAACTTTCCTGGACTATATTTAAAAACATAACTCTTTACAAAAATACTTGAAAACCCTGCTTTTTCAATTTCGTTTTTTAATGTCGATTTTGTCCCAAATCTATCTAAATCTGGAGTACCTGATGGAATATAATCTGGAATGAACTCTGTAACTGTATCTAAAATACTGCTAAAAAAAGGAACTTTTTCCTTTGTACCGTGTACTGAAATTCCAATTTTTCCGTATTTTTTGAGGTTATTTCTCATGTTTTTTAGTGCTTTTTGGGCATCTGGAAAAAAGAATAATGCGTATTGACAAGTAATTGCATCAAACTTTACACCAAAACTAAATCTTTCAGCATCCATAATTACAAAATCCAAATTAGTTTTAAATCCATTCCATTTTTTTGCAATTTTTATTGCAGTTGTAGATGTATCAATTCCGATTACATTCCCATCACTTCCAATTTTTTCATTAATTTTTTTTGTTACTACTCCTGTACCGCAGGCAATGTCCAATACATTATAGCCTTTTTGCAAATCCATCAATTGAACTAATTTTGAAGTACTCTGAAATGGCCCATCATTTATGCTAGCCCATCTCTTGTGATAACGTGGTGCTATTTCATTCCATATTGAAATATTACCTTGTTTGTATTTTGTTTTATTCAATTACATTCATATCTCTTTTTTTAAGTTTGATTCTAGAGTTTCTCCTGTCTCATGATAAAATTTATGCTTTATCTCTTCCAATCTTTCAATATTTTTTATGCTAAATGATTTATTTAATTTCATTTTAATTTCTTTATATTCTGCAATTAATTTCTTTAATTCTGTTCTTTTCAATTTATTTATTCAATTGTTCTTCTAATTGTTTTCTGATAAATTTTGCAATTTTTTGTTTCTTCTTCCACCCTGATGATATTTCTCTTTCTGAATTTACAATGATCACTTCATTATTTTCTGGATTTTTTCTATATCTGGAATTACCAATATCATTAGCTATTATCATGTCTGCATTAGATTCTTTCATCTTTTTCCTTGCTTCTCTCACCAACTCCACTCTTGATAAATTTACTTCTGCCTTAAAACCTACAAGGAATACGTTTTTCTGGATTTTTTTAACATGATTAATAATCTTTGGTGCTCTTTTGAGGTTGATTTTTAGTGTGTCTTGAGAACTTTTAATTTTCTTCTTACTTGGTTTTTCAGGTATGTAATCAGATATTGCAGCCGCCATAATGATAACATCAAATTTCTTCCTCATCTGCTTCTTTACTTCATTAAACATTTCTTTACCAGTTGAAACTCTTATGACCTTGGCACCTTTTGGTGGTTTTTCTATGCCTGGTCCATAAACTAAAGTCACCTTGGAACCAGCTGATATTAGTTCTTCAGCTAACAATATTCCTGTTTTGCCTGAACTTTGATTAGTGATTGTTCTAACAGGATCAATATGTTCTATTGTTGGGCCAGCAGTGATCAGTATATTCTTCTTTTTTAGTATGGATGAAAATCCAAATTTTCTTAATACATGTTCTAAAACATCTTCTGGTTCAGGAGCTTTGGCTTTTCCCTCAATCATCTTTGGATCTAAAAACTCAATCTTATTTTTTAGAAACTCTATGTTTTTCTTCACTGCATAGTTTTCATACATTGATTCGTGCATAGCAAGACACATCAATATTGGAATTTTTGCACCAAATCCTACTGTCAAAACTGTTGATATTGGAGTATCATCAATACCGTTTGCAAGTTTTCCTAAAGTGTTTGCGGTAGCTGGATAAACTATTAACAAATCTGACTGATTATAATCTGCTAATTTTATGTGTTCTAGATTACCTGTTAATTTTGTAATCACATCGTTTCCTGTAGCCCATTTGAAATAATCTGGTTGAATTAATTTTGTTACTGCACTACTTGCTACACATGTAACATCTGCACCATGTCTCATTAGTAATCTTGCCAACTCAATTGCTTTGTATGCAGCAACACTACCTGCAACACAGAGAACTATTTTTTTATCAGAAAGCTCAATGCCATGAGAATTAACAATATCTAATGATGGGTGCTCTCTTTTCTTTATTTTTCTTTTAATTGCCAATTTCACTTCGTAGTTTATCTAATTCTTCTTTATCCATTGAGAACCAATTTTCTTGAGATGGAAATGTTCCTGATTCTACATCTTTCTTATAGTTTCCAATGGATTTTAAAATATCCTCAGAGAGATTCATGTATCTTTTTACAAATTTTGGTTTTATTTTGTCATACATACCAAGTAAATCTTGAACAACTAAAACCTGTCCACTACATCTAATGCCTGAACCAATACCAATTGTCGGTATACTGACATTTTCTGAAATAATCTCTGCAACTTCATGACTGATCATTTCCAATACAATGCTAAAAACTCCTGCTTCTTCCAAAGCTTTTGCATCTTGAATTAGTTTTAATGCAGTATCTTTTGTTTTTCCTTGTACTTTATACCCTTGGAATAACATAGTAGTCTGTGGCTGCAATCCGATATGTCCCATTACTGGAATTCCGACATCAACAATTGAATTGATTGTTTCAGCCATAACTGATCCGCCCTCAAGCTTTACTGCATCGGCTCCAGCTTTTATCAATCGCCCTGAATTTCTAATGGCATCATCAATACTTGCTTGATATGACATAAATGGTAAATCCGCAACCAACAAAGCGGTTTCTCTAGCTTTACTCACTGATTCAGTAAACATACACATATGTTCCATTGTAACAGGAATTGTATTCTCATATCCAAGCATAACCATTCCTGCACTGTCTCCAACAAGTAATATGTCAATTCCAGCTTTATCACATAATGATGCTAGTGTATAGTCATAACTTGTAATTACTGAAATTTTTTTACCATCTTTCTTCATATTGACAATATCTTGAACTGATTTATGCAAAACGTGCTCTCCTCAATAAATTATTTCTAATTTCAATAATACTTTTTGCAATATTTTTTTTGTTATCAAACTCCTCTACAATTTTTTTGAGTTCCATTTGATTTCTTTTTGATAATTTTTTAGATGCATCAATTAACAAATCCATAGATCTTATTACGTTATCCACAATTGTTACATTTGCAGTTTGAGATGTTCGTGAAAGTGGATTAAGATCAAATGTAATTACTATTTTTCCGGCTTTTCTTAATGCCAAAGTTCTATCTCCATCTTCTAACGGTATTAGTACTACATCTGCAGCAAAAATCCCATTTTTATCAACAATTCTTCTAGCTGAGTCTATGCCTGATAGTGTGGTCTTTGATTGCTTGTCAACTCCTAGAATCTCTTTTGCTCCACTTTTTCTTAGAATCTTAATTACATTTTGTTTTCTTTTTTCATTTACATAAAACAGATTTACTTCTATCTTTGCATTTACTGTCTTAGCAAGTTTTACTATTTCTTTTGGACATAAAGCAGCAACATTCCCATTAACAGAAATTACTGGAAAATCTGCCAAAAGTATTTGTGCAGCAGCAACCCTTATTGCGGTCTTTGCCATTTTGTTTGTTTTCTCACCTAATAGATAATCAAATGCTTCTCCTCTTCCTTGAGCAAGAAGCCCTTCTTTAGCAACCAAGCCATTATCAAAACCATTAACCAGCTTTTCCCTGATTAAAAGAGATTTTCTTCTTGGATGAGATTTTGGAATTAAAGTCATCTATATTCAATTAATTGTGTAGAAGTCTTGCACCCTGCATATCTAACTCAGACTTTACAATAATCCCTTCTGAATATTTTTCCATTATCTCTACAACTTTATTTTCATCTTCTTGTGAAATCATAGAAAATATAGTTTCACCAAAAAGTGCCACTCCACATTTAATCTTGTTTAAAGTAAATTCTTTAATTATTTTTTCCATTCGTGGAGATATTACGTTAATATATTTGGCAAATTCTAAAGACATATCTTGAAAATGTTCATAATTTTTTGATTCAAGTAATTGACTAACCATTTTTCCACCTAAACCATTAATCTGTGGTAATTGTTCTTTCAAAAACTTATTTGTTGAAATTGGTGAAAAACAAATCATAATTATTGAAATAGGTTTTGTATTGATTTTTTCTACTTTTCCAATTCCAGGAGCTCCAGGTTTCACTCTAATTTCAAATCCACCGTGATATGAAGCTAAAACATCTCCTAATCCTGTTTTACAACTAACCTCCGCATTGTGAGCAATTTTTCCAATCTCATCATGTGGTAATTCTGTTTGAAGAACTTTATCTAATGCATATGCAAGCGATAATGCAACAGCACCACTAGAACCTAATCCATAGCCAACAGGAATTGATATTTTATGTTTTATATCAAAAAACAAATCTCCAAAATTACCAAGTTTTAGAAATTCATTCAAAACATATTCAGAAACATCTGTCTTATCTGATTGATATCCGTATGCAGAAATTTTATAGAATGAATTCTGATTTGTTTTTGGATAAATGGAAACACTGGTTGTTACGCCTTCTTTTATTGAAAAACCTGCTCCCATAGAACCCAATTCTTCTGATACTTGAGTTTCATCTAGGAAAGCCTTGAAGAAACCTGTCACATGTGCAGGACAAAATGCTGTTGCTTCCACGATCACAGTATAAATTTTACACAAAATATAAGAATATGGCTTAAATTAATTAAATTAGTATAAATTGACTAAATTTATTCGACGCCTACAAAAAATAGGTAGTAGCATTCTCGTATCACTTCCAAAAGAATGGGTTGACGCAAACCATCTTGATAAAAGTAGTCAAGTTGAGATAGAAACTGGACAAGATACAATTTCTATCTCTGCAAATACAGAGACAAGACCTACAAAAGAATTGATTATTTCATATCCACTACCTAAGGAAGAAAATATTGTTGCTGATATTACAGGAGCATATCTTTTAGGTTATGACATTATTGAAATTACCTCAAAATCAATAATTCCAGGTGAAGACAGAGAAAAAATCCGTAATTCAATGAGACGTTTAGTGGGAATGGAAATAGTTGAAGAAGATGCATCTAAAATTAATATGCAGTTTCTTTTAGATGCAACAACTCTAAACCCAGAAAAAATTCTCAAAAGAATGAGCTCAATTGCTCTTGGAATGTATGAAGATGTTTGTAGTGGCCTAATTGCTGAAGATAGATCAAATCTGCAAACATTATCTAATAGAGATGTAGAAGTGAATCGACAGTATTTTCTTCTTGTTAGATTAATTCGAAGCACATTAGTTGATAAACGACTTGCTAATGTATTCAATTTAGAAAATATTGATATTTTAGATTATAGAGTAGCTGCTAATCTCTTAGAAAATGCAGGGGATACAATAGTTGAGCTTGCAGATTTCATTTACAATTCTTCATTATCTAAGGAACATCTCAGAAAAATATTTGATATTGTACAAAATTTTATTTCTCTTGCAGAAAAATCAATTGATGCATTTACAAAACCAGATAGATTATTAGCCATTGAATCCATTTCATTGCATAAGGAATATCAAGAAAAACTCTTAAAACTTAGAATTTCAATGGGAAATAAAAAACAAATTCCGATTGATTTTCTTGATCTTGTTCATATGTTTGAAAGAATTTCGAAATCTTGGGCAGATGTTGTAGATCTTGTAAAACCAATATATCATGAATAACTAACTGATTTTCTTTTTAGATGCATATGTCATTACTGCACAAATTGTTTTTGAATCTTGAATTTTGCCATCCTTTATCATTTTGATTAATTTCCTTAATTCAATTTTTTCAACGGATAAAATTTCATCGGCATCTAATTTCAAATCTGCAGTTTTTTTCAAACCTGAAGCTACATAGCAATGAATAATCTCAGAATTATAGCCAATTGAGGGGTAAAACGATATTAGCCAAGTCATTTTTTTAGCTCTGTACCCTGTTTCTTCTTCTAGTTCTCTAAATGCACATTTTATTGGATCTTCATTTTTCTCCAATGTTCCAGCAGGAATCTCTAAAACATATCCATGAGGAAATCTATGTTGTTTTACTAGAATTATTTTGTCATTTTCATCAAACGCTAACATTGCAGCTGCACCACGATGTTCAATCATCTCTCGTTTTACTTTTCTTCCTTCTATAATTCCATCATACACGCTTAGACCTAAAATCTTTCCTTCATAGATCTTTTTCTTTTTCATATTTGTCGTTACTTTACTTATTATTTAATTTGTTTGATACGACAAATGTAATGTAGGTGATTTTTTAGATTCCTCTATTGTTTTCTCTAACCATCTTTGCATGAATGAAATTTTTTTTGGAATGAACAAATCTGCAGTTTTTATATTTTTTACATTTCTTACTTTCTGAGTTATTTCATCCATTTTAAAAATATCATGACTATACAAAAACAAAACAATTTGATTTTTTGATATAAACGGTGTTTGCATATATGATTCTATGAATTTTTCATCCATTTCTATCAGTGTTTCTTTTAGATCACCATCAATCCATGTAAGAATTACATATGGAATGAATCCTTTAATCTTTGTTGGATCATAAACTAATGTAAATTGCACTCCTTCATTTTCTTGTAATTTTTCTAAACATCTTGTAACAGTTTTTGTTGATAGATTTGTGCTCTTTGCAATTGATTCTATTTTTTGTCTTGGATTAACTAATAGCTCTTCTACAATCATTAAATCAGTTTTTGTTAAATTTAATGAGTATCCCGGATTTTCAGCTTCAAAAATTGATAATACTCTAACATTTCGCATTATTTTTTTTGCTAACTCTATTTTCTTTTCTAAATTATCCTTTACAACTATACTACATACAGTTATTCCACCAACACATGGAACAACAAAAAATGGCTCCCCGATAAGACTCACTTGCTCTAAAATCTCCTCCATATTTTGTCCTGTTACTACAAAATACAATACTCCATAACTCAATACAGGAGGTTCTATTTTTATTGAAAATTTTTCAATAATACCCAATTTCTCCATTTTTTGAATCCTTGCTCTAACTGCCCCACCTGAAATCTTCAATTCTTTTCCAATGTGTCTATCTGATTCTCTGCAATTATTGAGTAGTCTACTTAGAATCTTGATATCCAAACTGTCCAATTCATCACCATGTTGTTAATCTTAGAATACATATACAACCTATTTAATATAAAATTGTCTATATCATTAGTAATATCTATGATATACATTAAATATTGGACTATTTTACTATTTTTGTGGAATATAGGCTAAGACTAGCAAAACGTATGCTGTTTAATAAGAAAGGCAGTTTGATTGGAGCTGTTTTAGCTGTAACGATCGGCATTCTAGTTATTCATGTAAATTTTGTAATCTTTCAAGGATTGTTTGATGCAATAGTTCGTGATATTAGTAATTACAGAAATGGAGACATTTTAGTTACAGATGAAGCTGACTATATTGACAAATCTGATCTGTCAGTAGTAAATTGGTTTGAAAGAATTCCGTATGTTGAAGCGGCGACTCCGCGGCTTTCATCAACAGCAGAGATTAACATGACAAAAAATGGAAAACTGATTGAAGAAACAAGAATACCAATTGTAGGCATTGATCCATACAGAGACATACGAGCATCAACAGTTCATGAAACTGTTGCAGAAGGCAGCTATGTTTTTGCAAGAAATTCTATTGTTTTAGGTTCTAATGTTGCACGAGATCTCGGTGGAGCTGAAGTTGGTGATAGTGTAAAAGTTCTTGTTGTTGATAGAAACGGTGAAGATCAAATTAGGCGATTTACAGTTACTGGAATAGCACAATCTCCCGGTGGTCAAGGATTTGATTATACTGCAGTAGTACATATTGATACGCTTAGAGACATGATGAAAAGAGATGGGGAAACTGGTTCATTTATGATAAAACTTAATGATCCATCAAAAGCATTAGAGGTTAAAGAATTTTTTCTGAGATCTTTTCCAAATGATGATTTTCTTGCAGAAACTATAGAAGAATCAGCTGAAGAACAACTAGCCGGATTTAGATCTGGCATTGCAATGATCAACATGATTGGGTATTTTGGAATGATGTCATCAGCATTTGCTATTGTCACAATCCAAATGATGCTTGTTAATGGAAAAACACGAGAAATTGGTGTAATGAGATCAATTGGAGCTAAGAGAAAAGATATTTTGATAATTTTCATCTTTCAAGGAATGATTATAGGTGCAATTGGTGCAGGAGTAGGTACCGCTGCTGGATTAGGTTACACATTTTATGCTAAAGAAACAAAAATGTCTTTTAACAATAGCTTACCTCTGGAAGTCAGTTATAACTGGGAAAAAATAATTCAAACAGCTTTGACTTCCTTTGTTCTAGCTATTATAGCATCTTTATATCCATCATATAGAGCCACAAAACTTTTACCAGTAGAGGCGATGAGAACTGTCTAAAGTACTTGAAATTCAAAATTTGAGCAAAATCTACGGTCAGGGTGAGAATCAAGTCAATGCCTTAGACAATGTGACATTTTCCATTGAAAAGGGAGAATTTGTATTGATTGTAGGCAGTTCTGGTTCCGGCAAATCTACTCTTCTGAACATGATCGGATTGTTAGACAGACCAACCTATGGGAAAATCTTCATTGATGGAACTGATACCACAAAACTTGATGATAATAAAATATCATCATTTAGAAATAATAAATTAGGATTTATTTTCCAATTTTCCAATTTACTATCTGATCTGACCGTTTTAGAAAATGTTTTGCTTCCAAGACAAATTGCTAGAACAAACAATTCTGCTGAGGAAGATGCAAAAAAATTGCTAAATGCAGTAGGTCTAGAAAATCAAATGAATAAAAGAGCCAACAAAATTTCTGGTGGACAAGCACAACGCGCAGCTATAGCCAGAGGATTAATCAATAGTCCTTCTATTGTATTGGCAGATGAACCCACAGGAAATTTAGACTCTGTAACGTCTGAAAAGATCGTACAATTAATGAAAACAATGGCAAAAGAACTTAATCAAACTTTCATAGTTGTTACTCACGATAGACAACATTTTGGGGATGTTGATAGAGTCATCACAATAAAAGATGGGCATGCGTTTGAGGGAGATTTACCATCAGAAGTGGGGGTGTTGGTATGATTAGTACAAAAATCTCTCTCATTTTGGCATCTTTGTTAATTACATCCACGTTATTTGATACTTCGTTTGCCCAAATATCATCTGGTGGATTTGGAGATTCTCCCTTTGAGCGAGATTTTGGAGATGTAAAATTTCTGGATGCGTATTTTGGAACTTATAACAACAAGATTGAGATAGAGCCAGGTGACAAAAACGTACCATTTACTGTTGTCTTTGCGAATGTAGGTACACAAGACATTACAGGAATACGTGGACAGCTGTCATTACCATTTGGTTTTTCATCATCTGATGGTCCTGGTTCAATCATTTTTGCCAACAGTGCTTCTAACTCTTTGGCTGGAGAAAACTTTCATTTGACATTTTTTGTGAATATTGATAAGAATGTAAAAATTCAACAATATCCAGGAACCGTCAAAGTTGATTATTCTAGATTACGAGAATCAGGAATACGAACATCTTTCTCTGATTTTAATTTTAAAGTTACAGGTGACAGTATTATCAATGTAAAAGCACTAAATCCATTTCTTACATCATTACAATCAAATGATGTTATAATAGAAATTTCAAATGATGGAACTGCTCCAATTTCCAGTGTTGATATTGTAGCTACAAATACTCAAACTGAAATTGCATCTACATCTGCATCTACAACCAATGTAGAAAATGTTGTAATATTGGAATCAAATTGGGACGTGGGAAATATAGAACCTAAATCATCTCGATTTCTCACTGCTACTGTATATGTGCCTGAAAATCTAAAGGGTGATACATTAAGAATTCCATTATCAATTAATTTCCATAATGCACATGGTGATCAACAAACAATCTCTAAAATTGTTGATTTCTACATAAAGGGATTGATTGATTTATCTGTTTATGATGTTTCTGTAGTTGAACTCTCTAATACACAAATGGTTGTAGGTGAAATAATTAATGAGGGAAACATTGATGCATTATTTGGTTTTGTGACATTAGAAGGACTTGGAGACTCTAACATTAAGACAACCACTCAATTCATTGATGAAATTGAAACTGATGCTCCTGTACCATTTAACATTCCAATTGAGTTTGATGGCCAACCAAAGTATGGAGAACATGATATCAAAATAACTGTAAGGTACAAAGATGATACCAGAAATGAAGTTTTTCTTCCATATGAGACCACTATTTTTGTAGAAGAACCATCCAAAGATGATGATTCTGGAAATATCTATCAAATGATGATAATTCCAGTACTAGTTGGAGCTGGAATCGGATTTTATCTATATTACAAGCGTAAAAAAGATCAGATCAATCAAGGTTCAAATTAAAAACTGCAATAAACTCAGGCGACTAAATTGAGATTGACCCTCGTTGTTTTACTTACGGTTTTGGTAGTTGGTGGCTCTGTTATTGTTTATGGATTTTTGATCCAGAATAACAAGGAAATTGAAAATATTTCCCCTTACGAGAAGCTTAAGAATTACAAAGAAGATCTTGAAAAAATCAATCAATACCATCAAAAAATACTAGATGAACTTGAGCAAAAAATCGCTGGTATAGATGATCCAAATCTGGAACAACTAACCCAAGAGATCGAAATTCTAAAACAGGTAATTAATGATAACAAAGAGGAGCTTGAAAAAGTAATACAAAAACTGTCCAAAATGGAACCAGATCAATAACTTGACATCTAATTATGCCCTGTTTGTTAGATAAAACGTCAACATTATATCATATTTTGCTGTATGACAATCGGGCATGGCAAAGAATCTATTTCTGTTTCTAGCTGGTAGTATAGTGGGATTTGTTACAACACCGCTTCTATAACATGAGATTTATCTATATCCTTAATTCATATATTGATTTTTAAAATTAAAATCAGTGGAAACTCACAGAACACTCACAATACTTGGTATTATCTTACTCCTCTCTACAATTGCAATATTTTATTATCATGAAGAAAGTTACTCTGATGACGAATTCAACCTTGCTTATGTCACTGGAATTGCTATGATAATTGTATTTATGACAAGCCTAGCCTTGATCAACAAAGATAGATTTAACGAATCAAAATCAAAAAAATAATTTCAATGTGAATTTTTGTAGATAATTCATCTTGTATGGGGCAATTTCTATCTAGTTTGCCACTATTTTGAATCAAAAGAGATCAAAAAACACTGATGAAAACCAATAATAGCTGTAAGACTGAATAAATAACCTTAAAATAAAATTCTTTTTGGCTTGTGCTGATTCAACACCCTCTAAGATTATAAGCAATTACTTGATCTTGCGATCATGCAAGGTGATGAAATTGAAGTTCCAAAGGAAGTACGTGAATTCATGATTGGTGGAGCAGAAGAAACTATTCTTGGTCAAAAAAATGGTGCAATTAAACAATATCGATATGGAAATTTACATATTAGAGAATACAATGACAAATTTTTAGTTCATACTGATAAAATTGATCCACGAGAAGATCCATTCGGTCATTTAGTCTTTGATGCTCCTGAAGTTTTAATTGGATTAGCTTGTGCAATATTTGGAGGTCCTCAAATTGCAAAATTTTTTTTCAATAATAAATTCAAAAAACCATCTGCCACATCAAAACTTCTGTCTTCTATATTGTCTGGATATGTTGGATATATAACATCAAAGAAAATCAAGAATTCTTTGAAGTAACATGTCTCCTGTTAGAGCAATTCAAGTATTGGTGAAACTTTTGCCATCCATTTTAGCTTTGAAAAAAGATAGACGACGATGGGTTAAACAAGAAGGAAATGAAATTGATCTTGAATCATTTCGCAAAAATGCCAGAAATATTCTTAATGTTTTCATTTCTTTAGGTCCTGTATACATAAAGCTTGGCCAGTGGCTTTCATCAAGAGCTGATATTTTACCTCAGCCCTATTTAGAGGAACTTGCAAAACTCCAAGATAATGTACCTGCTGTATCATTTGCCCAAGTAAAAACAATAATTGAAAAAGATATTGGTCCAATCAACGAAAAATTTGACAGCATAGATCCGAATCCAATTTCGGGAGCATCGTTAGGCCAAGTTTATCGAGGAAAACTATCTGGTCAAGAAATTGTTGTTAAAGTAAAAAGACCTGGAATTGAAAAAGTTGTTGAAGAAGATATTAAAGTTTTAAAAAAAATTCTTCCTTTGGCTTTGCAATTCGTTGATCCGAATCTTCGTTTTTCAGCTAAAGCTATGCTATCTCAATTTATTGAGACAATTCATGAGGAGATGGATTATACCAACGAATCAGCAAATCTCAAAAAAATAAAACATGACATGGAAAAAAACAATAAAGTTGTTATTCCGTCAATTTACGATAATTACTCGTCAAAAAATGTCCTGACAATGGAATATCTCCCAGGAATCAAAATTACTAACATCCAAGCCCTAGATGAGAAGGGAATTGACAGGCAGAAATTGGTAATTGATGTTCACAAGGTATTCTTTACTATGCTTCTACGACATTCCGTTTTTCATGCAGATCCTCATCCTGGAAACATTTCAGTTACTGATGATGGTAAGTTGATTTTATATGATTATGGGATGGTTGGACGATTAGACAACGAAACTAGATTACGACTTGTTCGGCTTTATCTTGCTTTGGTAGAAAAAGATCCTCCCAGAACTGTTAATGCAATGAATGATCTTGGAATGCTTACTCCAAATTTTAATCGCTCTGTAATAGAAAAAGGAATAGAACTTACTGTACGTGCAATGCATGGAAAAAAACCAGATGCGATGGAAGTAGAGAGTTTGATGGAACTTGCAAACAAAACAATGAGTAGATTTCCATTTCTTCTTCCAAAAAATCTTGCATTGTACATGAGAATGGCTTCAATTATTGAAGGAATTTACAAAACTCACAAAGTGGATTTTAAATTTGTTAAAGTTGTTAGAGAAATTTTAGAGGAAGAACACCTAATTAAAGATGCATATATTGAAGAGCTAAAATACTCATTTGAACGATTTGCAAAATCAATTAATGCAACTATCTCAATTGCACCTGAGATAAAGAAATTTCTTGATGAGAATCATTCGCTTCAATCATTAAATTTAAAATCTAAATC
>Ga0066644_10000463_pt1 | contig 25340 bp, 24 predicted proteins | sample CryGeyCG2114_020_FD_62735 | JGI IMG/M metagenome (GOLD analysis project Ga0066644, IMG submission 62735) | Groundwater microbial communities from aquifer - Crystal Geyser CG15_big_fil_post_rev_8/21/14_0.20 | ecosystem: Environmental > Aquatic > Deep subsurface > Groundwater | place: USA: Utah...
ACGGAAGCAGCTGGAGTGAGTTTGACGACATGGGAAATAACGATTTGTTTAGTATTAACATGATAAGTGCGAGTGATGGCTGGGCGGTGGGAGAAAGTGGTAAAATTTACCATTACGACGGAAGCAGCTGGAGTGAGTTTGACGACATGGGAAATAACGATTTGTTTAGTATTAACATGGTAAGTGCGAGTGATGGCTGGGCGGTGGGGGAAAGTGGTAAAATTTACCATTACGACGGAAGCAGCTGGAGTGAGTTTGACGACATGGGAAATAACGATTTGTTTAGTATTAACATGATAAGTGCGAGTGATGGCTGGGCCGTGGGAGAAAGTGGTGGAGTGTATTATTATGATGGCGTAAATTGGAGTGAGTTTGCGGATTTGGGTGTTTTTAATTTGAATACGATTAATATGCTGACTGGTTCTGGTGGCTGGATAGTGGGCGATAATGGGAATTTGTATGAATTTGCTGGTGGGTATGCGAGTCCCGGTGTGTATACATCGATTGTTTTAGATACGGATAGTGCGGTTAATCGAGACTGGCAACAAGTGTATTGGACAGAAACAACACCGGTGGGGACAGCGGTTTCGGTGGCTTTACGGTCTGGCAATGTTGCCGTGCCGGATGGAAGCTGGTCGGCTTGGAGTAGTGAGCTGACTAATGCTGCTGGCAATGTGATTACCGTGGTTGATGCACGTTACTTGCAGTATCGTGTTACTTTGACAACAACAGATGGGGCGGTTACGCCGACTTTGGAAGCTATTACAATAACTTATAAATGATGAAATTGTTAAAATTACGTAAAAAATCGGGTTTTACATTGGTTGAGTTAGTGGTGTATGTGGCTTTGGTAAGTATTTTTTTGGTTAGTTTGATTTCATTTTCGATGAATGTCATTACTACCGGTGAAGAGGCGGAAATTAATCAAACGGTAATGCGAGATGCGCAGTTTGCAATGAGTAAAATGGTGGAGCAAATTCGGGAGGCTAGCGATGTTGATGTAGGTAATTCAATTTTTGGTGCGCATCCTGGCGTTTTAACTTTGACTACTATTAATAGTCCGGCGAATGATCCAACCGTGTTTGATTTAGCTGGTGTAATTTTGCAAATAAAGCAAGGGGGAGGGGCGGCTATGCCGCTGTTGGATAGTAGTTTAGAAGTGACTAATTTAGTGTTTACAGATTTGAGTAGGACGAATTATACGAAAAATATTAAAATTGACTTAACGGTGCGTCACAAAAATTTTGGACAGTCTTCAATTGCAAATGCGGAAGTGGTTTTAAGCGGTTCGGCAACTGTGCGAGTTCAATCTGATTAATCTAATATTATGAATAATTTTGCTAAAAAAAGATCAGGATTAGTGTCGTTAATTGCCGTTATTGTGATTACCGCTGCTACATTGGCAATTGCCTTAACATTGGGAATGAGTAGTATCACGCAAACGCAGTCGGGATTATTTATTGATAATGGGTATACGGCTTTGGGATTGGCTGATTCTTGTGCGGAAGAGGCCTATTACCGCTTAAAGTTGGATAATGCGTATGTTGGTGGTACATTGGTTTTAGATACAAATAGTTGTATTGTGGTGGTTACGGGAACAGGTTTGAGTCGTACTGTAACCACAACGGCAACGTTTGATGGTTTTACGCGTACGTTGGTTAACGAAGTCACCTTTGTACAAAATACCGGTTCAACTAGTTTAGGTATGGATTTAACACAATGGCAATAATGTTTGATTTTGTAAAAAATATTTGGTCTTCACGGGGATTTGCTTTATATATGGCTGATGATTTTGTTCAAGTTATGGAATTGTCTAACGATAGTAAAACAGGCATTAAAATTGCAGCATATAACCATGTCGTGTTAGAAGAGGGAATTATAGTGAATGGGGAGATTATTAAGGGGCAAGCTTTAGCAAAGGTAATTAAATTAGCGCTTTCTCAGGCTAAACCGCGACCAATTAAGGAAACAAAATGTTTTGTAGTGATTCCTGAAAATCAATTATATGAAAGAGTTTTTGTTTTGCCACCGGTAGTGCCCGGGCAACAAGACAATAAGGTGATTGAAGCGTTAATTAAGGGAAGTTTTCCTTTTGGTGATTTTGAATATAAATATGATTACAAAATTTTAACTTTTGAGAATAATGTGCGTTATGCTTTTGTAGTTGCGGTTAAGCGGTTAGTAGTTGCGCAATATTATGAAACTGTTAAACAGTTTTGTACTTTAAAACCTGCTCTACTTGAGCCGGAGCATAGTAGTTTGTTGCGTAATATGGCATCGTTAAGGGCACTTAAGTCGGATGTTGGCACTATTGTAATAGACTGTTGCAAAAATGAATTTTCGTGGTTTGTTGTGTATAAAAAGATGGTGTTTGATGTGACAACATTTTCGATTGCAGATTTAAAGAATAATGAATCGTTGATTTCGGCAGAGTTACAAAAAGTGGCTGATCTACTGACGCAAATGACATCAAAACCGGTGCAGGCTATTGTTTTGTCTGGGGATGCAACAAATACGGAGCTGGTAAAGGCTTTTTTGACCAATATCAACAATCAATTGCCGGTAATTGTAAATAATAAATTTGCTGTAGGTAATGAATCGTTTAGAGTTATTGGTGGTTTAGGGTTGTTGTCAATAGGGTTTGATGGTTACGGAGGCTTTGATCTTTTTAAAAAATAGATAAATTGTTATTTTGTCATTACTAAAAAAATTTATTAATTTTTAATGTTTTATTTATGTTTAATTCTAATTTGGTAAAAAAGGGGTTTACTCTTATTGAGTTGATTATTGTCATTGCCATTATTGCGATTTTGGCATCAGCAATATTTGTGGCGCTTGATCCGGCTCGTCGTTTACATGAAGCGCGAAATGCGCGACGTAGTAGTGATGTGGTAAATATTTTGGATGCGTTGGTTAAGTATAAGGTGGATAATGAAGGGACGAATTTGACGGCGATCGCTAATATGGCAGATGGTCGATATTCCGTCATGGGTACCGGTGCTACTTGTGCTGCCGCTACAACTGTTGCTGCGTCAACAGCGTGTGTAAACGCCACAACTCAATGTATTGATATTACCGGTTTGCCAACTAATTATTTGGGTCGAGTTCCATATGATCCTTCTACTGGTGCAGCTACTAATACACGTTATTATGTTGCAAAATTGGCAACAGGCGCTCTGGTTGTTGGGGCTTGTGATGAAGAAGGTGCCGGTGCGGGCGGTACTGGAACCGCTCCTGATATTGAGTTAATTAGATAGTGTTTGAGAGCATTTTTTACATGTTCCAAAAATGTTCATGTTGATGTGGTTGATGGTAAAGTCGTGTTGGCCACTTAAACAGCTTGTGCAAACGTTAATTTGAGGATCGTACAAATCGCTTATAGTGTTACATTTTGTACATATAAAGTGATGGTGCGGTCCTTTGTTTTTTTCATAAAGAACGAATTCGCGGTTTATGTGGATGCGTTGGATTTTTTGGTGGGATTCCAGTTTATCGAGATTGCGGTAAATGGTGGCGAGACTTATGGTCGGGATTTTGAATTTAGCTTTGTCGCTTATCTCTTTAATATTAATGTGTGGATGTGCTTCCACAATTTTGAGAATAGTGTTGTTTTGTCGAGAGTAGTTGCTCATAGATCATTTTGTTACTTTTTCTTTTTACACGATGTTTATATAAACTGCAATAAAAAGCGGTGATATGCTGGAAATGATATTGATTATCAATTTAGGATATGGTTTACTTTGTGGGTAATTGTAGTTGTTAAATGCTTTATATGGAAAAAAGTTTAATAATTAAAAATTTGCATGTAGAAGTTGAGGGCAAAAAAATTCTGAAAGGGGTTAATTTAGAGGTGAAGCAAGGAGAAGTACATTGTATTATGGGGCCAAATGGTTCGGGCAAGAGCACATTGGCGAAAGTGATTATGGGGCATCCAAAGTATAAGGTAATTGCGGGTGAAATTTGGTTTGGTGGACAGAATATTTTGGAGTTAACGCCAGATGAAAGAGCGAGAATGGGGGTGTTTTTGGCATTTCAATATCCACAAGAAATTGCAGGTGTTAATTTTTTACAGTATTTAACCACGATTTATAATATTCATTTGCGGCAAATGGATCCGGGGGTAAAGGCAATGAAAAGTTTTAAGTTTAAGCGTATGGTTCAGCCTTATTTGGAAGAGTTACGGATGGATCCGGATTTTTTGAATCGTTATTTGAATGAAGGTTTTTCGGGCGGTGAGAAGAAGAAGGCTGAGATTTTGCAGCTTAAGCTGATTAAGCCAAATTTGGCAATGTTAGATGAAACAGATTCTGGTTTGGACGTGGATGCGTTGCGGATTGTTGCGGAAGGTGTGAAGGGTATGTTGTCGAGTGAAATGGGTGCTTTAGTGGTGACGCATTATCGTCGGATTTTGGATTATATTGAGCCTGACTATGTACACATGATGTATGATGGACAAATTGTTAAAAGCGGTGGTTGTGAATTGGCACATATGTTGGAAGAGATAGGTTACGAGTGGATTACGGCGGATACGACTGTTTAATTATATATGATGATTAATCAAAATATTTTTGCCGATTTAGATCGAGATGTGTTTGATCATCGCAATGTTTCTGATTATATGAAAAATTATCAGGCGGGTTTATCTGAAGAGTTGGTGCGAATGATTTCTGGTGAAAAGGCGGAGCCTCTTTGGATGTTAGAGCATCGATTAAAGTCGTTAAAAGCTTACAATGAGATGCCAATACCCGCTTGGGGGCCAGATTTATCAGATTTGAATTTAGATGAAATTACTTATTATGCGAAAGCGAGCGATGGACAGTCTAAAACTTGGGAAGAGGTGCCGGAGGATATTAAAAATACGTTTGAACGGTTAGGGATACCGGAGGCGGAACGGAAGATTTTGGCGGGTGTTGGAGCTCAGTATGAGTCACAGATGGTTTATCATTCTTTGCAGGAAGAGTGGAGTAGTCAAGGAGTGATTTTTGAGGATATGGATGTGGCTTTGCGGGAACATGAGGAGTTAGTCAAAAAATATTTTATGCAGTGTGTTCCATTTAATGACCATAAGTTTGCGGCTTTGCATGGCGCAATTTGGAGTGGAGGAACATTTTTGTTTGTGCCAAAAGGTGTAAAATTAACAATGCCGGTGCAAGCTTATTTTAGAATGAATGGCCCGGGGATGGGGCAGTTTGAACATACGTTAATTATTGTAGAGGAAGGAGCAGAGGTTCATTATATTGAGGGCTGTAGCGCCCCTAAATATGGTAAAAATGCTTTGCATGCTGGTTGTGTGGAAGTATTTGTAGGAGAGAGTGCACGAGCGCGCTATTCCAGTGTAGAAAATTGGAGTAGGGATACTTATAATTTAAATACGAAGCGCGCTTTTGTGGATAAGGATGCCTTTATGGAGTGGGTTGGTGGTAATTTGGGTAGTCGAGTGACAATGTTGTATCCTTGTAGTGTACTTAAGGGTGAAGGTGCACGGGCTGACCATTTGGGAATTGCTTTTGCTAATACTGGACAGACACAAGATACAGGTGCAAAAATTATTCATGCGGCGCCTTATACAAGGTCAAATGTTGTGATGAAGAGTTTGTCTAAAGGTGGCGGCGTTTCGATTTATCGTGGCTTGTTGCAGGTAATGCCACATGCGCATGATTGTGTTAGTAACGTGGAGTGTGATGCCTTAATTTTGGATGATCAGTCTCGTTCCGATACAATTCCCGATATGAAAATTGCCAATAGCGATGTTAGTATTACGCATGAAGCAAGTGCGGGGCGTTTAAATGAGGAAGATGTTTTTTATTTGATGGCAAGAGGGATGAATGAAGAAGAAGCGAAGGCAATGTTGGTGAATGGATTTTTGGAAGACATTGTTAAGGAATTGCCGCTTGAGTATGCCGTGGAGCTTAATCGTTTAATTGAGCTGGAAATGGAAGGTTCGGTTGGATAATAATCAATTATGATGACTAATCAAATTACTAAATTGGCTTCGGCAAAGGATGACATGGTTGTAAAAACACCATTTTGGCCTGAGTCTTGGTTTAAGAATGTTTCGGCGGGGACAAATGTGATTATGGTGCCACCAATGGCAAAAATGCCGGCGCCGGTTATAATCGATTTGGCAAAAACGGGTGATTGTTTAGTTGCGGTTGGAGATGGAGCTGAGGTGATTATTAAAGAAATTTGTTCTGGTGCAATTATTAGTGGGAAAGTTTGTATAATGTTGGATGGGGAGGCGAAAGTGACTTATTTAATTGATGAAATTGAAACTAGAGGTTCGGGGCAAAATTTGGTAGTAGAAAGGGAGGCGATTTTGGAGGCGGGAGCCGAAATTGATTGGTATTGTGCCACGTTTAATCAATCAGGTTATCAAACAAAAGTTAGAAGTTGGTTAAAAGGAGAGAATGGTAGAAGTGATATGTATTGGCTTAATTGTGCGCGAGCGGATGAGGTGGTGGAAATTGAGTTAGTGAATTGTTTTGATGCGCCTAATTGTCGTGGTCAAATTTACGTAAAGGGAGTGGCGCAAGATCGTGCTAATGTTAAAATTGTTGGTGGTATTGAAATCACTTTAAACGGTGGTGGTGCTGATTCGTACTTAAAAGAAGATACTTTGTTGTTGGATAATGAGGCGAGAATTAGGGCTTTGCCTTGTTTAGAAATTAAAACAAATGAGGTTAAAGCCGGTCATGGAGCCACAATTACTAATTTAACACCGGAAGATCTTTTTTACTTGCAAGCGCATGGGATTGAGGCCAAGCTAGCAAAGAAGTTGATGGTTCAGGGCTTTTTGCAATCTGTTTTGCAGCATTGTCCGGATCAAGAATTTTTGGATAAAGTTTTTAAAATGCTTAGTTATGAAGATTAATGCTGTTAAAAATCGGTTTCCTATATTTACAACGTATCCGGATTTGGTTTATTTGGATTCGGCTGCGACAGCGCAAAAACCGGATTTGGTTATTCAAAGTGTGGTGGATTTTTATACTAAATATAATGCGAATACGCATCGGGCAATTTATGAGTTGGGGGAGCAGGCAACGCTTATTTATGAGACAGCTCGGGAAAAAGTGGCGGTGTTTATTAATGCTGGTGAAAGTAGGGAAATAGTTTTTACAAAGAACGCAACAGAAGCGCTTAATTTAATTGCGAAGACATGGGGAAAAGCGAACTTAAAGAAAGGTGACACGGTTGTGATAACTTTAATGGAACATCATAGTAATTTTATTCCTTGGTTAATGCTTAAGGAAGAATTAGGCATAAATGTTGAGGTGGTAGGACTGACAAGTGAGGGTGATGTGGATTTGGATCAATATAAAAAAGCGATGTTGCTTGCGCCAAAGTTGGTGGCGTTTAGTCAGATGTCTAATGTTTTTGGGAATGTGCAGCCGGCAAAGCAGATGATTGCGTTGGCAAAGGCGGCTGGTGCCGTAACCGTTGTTGATGCTTGTCAAAGTGTGCCTCGATTTAAAGTGGATGTTAGAGAGCTGGATTGTGATTTTTTAGTATTTTCGGCGCATAAAATGTATGGTCCGACCGGCGTGGGGGTTTTGTATGGTAAGGCGAGTGTACTGGAAGCGATGCCGCCGTTTTTAGGAGGTGGAGGAATGATTGATGAGGTTACCACAAAAAAAGCAACGTGGGCCGATATACCGGCTAAATTTGAGGCAGGAACACCAAGTATAGAAGGGGTGGCGGGAACCGGAGTGGCTATCGATTTTTTGAACGAGTTGGGTATGGTAAAAATTTGGGAGCATGATCAAGCGTTAACTAAGTATGCACTGGCAAAATTGAGTGAACTTGATTTTGTAAAAGTGTTAGGTTCTAGTGATTTAAGTGTGAGAGGGGGAGCAATTTCCTTTATTGTTGATGGTTTGCATCCTCATGATGTAGCACAGGTGGCGAATGATGAGTTTAATGTTTGTTTTAGGGCAGGGCATCATTGTTGCCAACCATTAATGCGAGATTTAAAGGTACCGGCCACAACGCGAATGAGTTTTGGGGTGTATAATAGTGAAGCGGATGTAGATATGGCGATTGAAGCAATTAAAAAGGCCTATCTTATTTTCGGTCTGTAATCCTTTGTTTATGGTTGATTCAGCGATGCAAAATATTATTGAGCATTATCGTGATCCCGAAAATTATGGTTTGTTGGCAGGGGATAATGTTGAAGTTGTGTCTGTACATAATCCGGTTTGTGGGGATAGGCTGATTTTGTCTGTGTTGTTGGACGATGGCATTGTTGAGTCCGTTGGTTTTGAGGGGGAAGGCTGTTCGATTAGTCAGGCGACAATGTCGATGTTGTCGGAGGAATTGGTGGGGAAAGTGTTAAAGGATTTGCAGCGGGATTTGACGAAGGAAATGATTGTGGAAATGGTGGGAATTGATTTGTCGCCAACACGTTTAAAGTGTGCATTATTGAGTTTGGATGCGGTAAAAAAGGTGAGATTGCCAAAGAATGGCGTAAGGTGAAAGTACCTGGCTGGGCGGTAGAAGTTTTGGCATTTTTGGAGGCTTAGACGCCTCTGTCAGCCATTTTTGTGTTGAGGGTGGATATCTCTAGGCCTGGCATAGCAGAGCCTAAACCTTCGGAGATTTCGGCAAGTTTTTGGGGGTTGTTAAAGTAGACAACGGCTTCCACAATTGCTTTTGCTGTTTTTTCGGGAAATTCGGAGTTAAAAATTCCGGACCCTACGAACACACCATCGGCTCCTAAATGCATCATTAGGGCGGCGTCGGCTGGGGTGGCAATGCCGCCGGCGGCAAAGTTTACGACTGGTAGTTTTTGGAGTTGTTTTGTTGTTTGGAGAGTTTCGAGCGATACGCGTAGTGATTTTGCGTATTCTGCCAGTTCGTTATCGTTTTTGTTGTTTAGTTCGGCAATTTCTTGGTTAATGGTTTTCATATGGCGGACAGCTTCAACAACGTTACCGGTGCCGGCTTCGCCTTTGGTTCGGATCATGGCTGCACCTTCTTTAATGCGACGGAGGGCTTCGCCTAGGTTTTTGGCGCCACAAACGAAGGGAACCTTAAAGTCGTTTTTGTTGACGTGGGTTTCGTCGGCGGGGGTGAGGACTTCGGATTCGTCGATGAAGTCGATTTCGAGGGCTTCTAAAATTTGGGCTTCGACAAAGTGGCCGATACGAACTTTGGCCATGACGGGAATTGTGACTGCGGCTTGAATTTCTTTGATAAGGAGCGGGTCGGTCATGCGGGCAACGCCACCGTCACGGCGGATTTGGGAGGGGACTCTTTCTAGGGCCATTACAGCGCAGGCACCGGCTTGTTCGGCAATTATTGCTTGTTTAGCGGTGGTAACGTCCATAATGACACCGCCTTTAAGCATTTGCGCTAAGTTTTGACCCATCATAATATTGGAATTTGACATTATAAATTGTTTAAGAAGTATTGTTGAACGATAAGTTGGTTTGTTAGTTCGGGATGAAAGGTGGAAACGAGAATGTTATTTTGCCGGCATAAGATGGGGATGTTGTTGTCTTGGGCGAGGATTTCGACATTTGGTCCTACTTTTTTAATAATTGGGGCGCGTATAAAAACGGCTTCAATATTTTGTCCTAGGTTTGACGAAAAAATTTGTTTTTGAAAAGAGTTTATTTGGCGTCCATAAGCATTTCGTTCGATTTCAACATCAATTAAGTGAAGTGCATAGTCAGAATTGCTCGATCCTAAAATAATTGCGCCGGCGCAAGTCCCCCAAACAGCCAACTTGTTGGCCTTGTCTGTTGCGACGTTTCCCCTGTCGCCTGCGATGCGTGCAGCGAGCTCCTTATCAATCCCAGATGACTTAAGGTATCGACCAATAACCGTACTCTCCCCACCCGGAATTACCAGGTGAGTCAAATTTGCCAATTGTTCGGGGTATTTTACCCTAATTACGTCAGGAGTCAGCTGTTTAAATGCTTTAACGTGTTCTTCGACGCCACCTTGGAAATCGACTATACCTACGGAATGATTCACTATATTGCTTAATTAAAATTGCTTACCAACTACCACTGGCGCCACCGCCACCAAAGGATCCGCCACCAAAACTGTGACCACCGCTACTACCAGAGCCACTGCCGGCATTAAAACCGCCACCGGCCCACCAAGATGTTTTGCCCGCTTTTTGATAGTTTTTGGAGACAAGGTAGTCGAGGCTAAGGCCAAGGATACCCAAGATTATAATTGCATACCAAAAGGCTGGGATTAAGATTGTGAGGATAATGCCGCCAAGAACTCCAAATAGACCACCGGCCCACCAAGATTTTGAGCGTGATAGCATACTTAAAAACCAAGATAGAAAAAAGAAAATAAACATCATAATGGCGGCAATTGTATTTTGAGGGAGATCGGTTGATTGCGTACCGGCAATTTGGTTGGCGAAATCTTCATCTTTACTGGCACGAATAATGTCGTTAACGCCAATCTGAACACCTCTGCTGTAATCATCTATTTTAAAGGCTGGAAGTACCGTTTTGTTTAAAATTCCCCAACCGGTAATGTCCGGAATTGCGCCTTCTAGACCGTAGCCTACTTCGATACGGGTTTTATGTTCGTTTGGTGCAACTAAGAAAACAATACCATTGTCGACATTTTTTTTGCCTACACCCCAGGCCGTACCGAGTTCATAGGTGTATTCTTCGACAGTATAATCATTGAGGCTTGGGACTGTTACTACAGCGATTTCTGTGGAAGTTTCGCCTTCAAAATTTCGTAGTGTTGTTTCTAGTTCGTTTTCGGTAGCATCGTCGATAATATTGGCAGCGTCTGTAACGTAGCCGTCTTGTGCTGGAAAGTTAAACTCTGGGGTTTTGGTATTTTGAGCTAAGGCAATAGAAGCAAAACTGATTGTAAGAAGGAGACTAATTGAGATTTTTTTAATCATTATTGTTGAAAGTTAACGACTGGAGCATCTTGAGCTTTTTGATTAGCTTCGAAGAAGGGTTGAGGGTCAAAGCCAAACATGTTGGCGATGAAAACGGTAGGGAAACGTTTTACGCGGATATTATAAGGGAGAACAATATCGTTGAATTGTTTGCGAGAAACGGAAATACGATTTTCGGTACCTTCTAGTTGAGCTTGAAGAGCTTGGAAGTTTTCGGTTGCTTTAAGGGTTGGATAACTTTCAACAGTAACAAGTAAACGAGACATGGCGCTGTCAAATTGATTGGCGGCATCTATTTCTTGTGATATATCGCCACTTTGTTGTGAGCCTAGCCATTTTGTGCGAGCTTCGGTTACGGCGGTTAATGTTTCTTGTTCAAAATTAGCGGCACCTTTTACAGTGCTAACCAGTTGGGGAACAAGGTCGGCGCGGCGTTGGTATTGGACTTGGACATTGCTCCATGCGTTATCTATTCCGCCACGTAGAGTGACTAAGTTATTGTAACTACTGCTAAGCCATGTGCCCATGAGGACTATGGCACCAACAACAATTAAAATGACGGTGAGAAGCATTTTACCACTTCTGGTTTTTATTTTTGTCATAATTTTTAATTTAATTAATTCAGTGTAATTTTAGCGAGCAAGTGACATTAAGTAAAACTGTTTTCGATTTGATGAACTGCCCAAATGGCATGTTCGGCAATGATTAGGGTGGGATCTTGAGAGAGAGTTTGTAAAATTGGTAGTAGGGCTGTGGATTTATTGTTGCCTGCAACAATACAAGCATTTCGGATTAAGCCAACTCGTTTTGTGCGCATAAGAGGGGAACCGGCAAAATGTGTTAGGAATTCGTCATCGGTTTTAATTTTTAAGATAGTTTCGAGTTCGATTGTGGAACCGGCGATTTGTTTGGTGAAATCAGGTTCCGTAGTAATTGTGGCGCGGATATTATGAGGACAAACTTCTTGGCACAGATCACAACCAAAGAGCCAATTGCCGATTTGAGGGCGTAATGCTTCCGGAATTGTGCCTTTGTGTTCGATTGTTAGGTATGAAATGCATTTGCGGGCATCAATTTGGTGTGGCCCGATTAAAGCGCCAGTAGGGCAGATGTTAATGCAGCGAGTGCAAGTGCCACAGACACCGTGTGATTGGTCAGCCGGTTTATTAGGAGTAAATTTTTTGGTAGTTAGGATTTCCCCAATTAAAAACCAAGAGCCATAGGGAAGGCTTATGGTCATTGTATTTTTACCAAGAAATCCGAGTCCAGCTTGTTCGGCATATTTGCGTTCTAGTAGAGGCGTGGCGTCGGTATTATGGTAAAATTGTTGATCTGGATATTGTGTTTGGAGTTCTAAGACGATTTTTTTGAGTTTGTTTTTGAGAACTTTATGGTAGTCACTACCAATGGCGTAGCGGGCAATCCGTCCTTGGGTTTGAGTTGATGGTTTTGGTTCTTGATAGTAGTTGAGTCCAACTAAGATTATCGATTGGCAATTTGGTAGTAATTTTTTTGGATGAACTTTAAGGGGAGCATGTTTTTTGAGGTATCCCATTTCTCCTTGGTAATTTTGATTAATCCATTCTTGATAGGCTTGATGAGCATCTTGGTAGATGCTGGGTGTAGTAATGCCAACAAATGGCAAATCGTGTTTTAAAAAAAGAGTTTTGAGCGTAGTTGGGACTTTGGGGGTGTGTTTTATTGTGGGCATGGGCTTATTAGAAGATATTTAGGCATCTTTAGGATTTACTTTTTAGTTTATTATTCTATTATGTTAGTCATATTTTGTAAAAAGAAATTATGCTCGATTCAAAAATTCCACCAATTAAAGTTACTGAAAAAGCAGCTAAATTTATTAAACAAATGGCTGATAGCTCAGAAAGTGAGCCGAATCTTAGTTTAAAGGTTTTACCTGGTGGGTGTAGTGGCCTTAAATATGCAATGGAGTTTATTCAAGCCGATGACGTTCGCTCTACCGATATAAAAGTAGAAGCCGGTGAAGCAACTATATATATTGATGGCGATAGTTTGCCTTATATTGTTGGTGCTAGTATTGATACTGACAGTGATTTGATGTCACCGGGCTTAAAAATTGACAATCCAAATGCGAGTGCTAATTGTGGTTGTGGTAAGAGTTTTAACTAATAGGCTAACGTCCTCTAATTTCGCCGCCTAATTTTTCTAAATTATCACAAACTGCTTCTCGCACCGTGGTCATTTCTGCGTCGGTGAGGGTGCGGTCCGGGTGACTTAGGATGATTTTGTAGGCGATTGCTTTTTTGTTGGTGGCAATGTTTTGACCACGGTAGATGTCAAAAATAGCTAGGTTTTGGATTAGGTTGTTTTTGTCGGTGGCTTTGATTGTTGCGGTTAGTTCTTGGATGGTGACTTTTTCATCTACTACTACAGAAACGGCGAAGTCAAGAGCGGGGAATTTGGGAAGTTCTTGGAAGTTGTTAACTGCTTTTTTGTGGTGAAGGAGATTGCCAATGTTGATTTCGGCAAGGGCAATGCTGTGATTGCCTAGATCATAGTTATCTTTAATAAGGGGATGGAGGTTGAAAATTTGGCCGATTTCGTGATCTTCAGTTTTAATTGTGGCTACTTGTTGGGGGTGTGCTGTTGGTGTTGGTGTGTTAGTTGGGTTGATGGCAAAAGCTTCTAAGTATTGGTTAAGTAGCGTTTCGACGATGCCTTTGAGTTTGAAGAATTGCTGCTCTTTTTTGCTTTTATTGACGACAGCAACAATTAGTTTTTTTTCTTCAAGCGGGAAAAAATCGGCTGTTTTGTTGTAGGTACGTCCTAATTCAAAAATGGTGAAGTTGTCTTCGTATTTAAGGTTGGCATGGATGCTGTGGAGGAGATTTGGCACCATGGAGACTCGGAGGTGGGTTTGGGTTTCGGCTAAATAGTTTTCTAATTGGAGATGATCTGCTTCGTCAAGTAGTGCATTTTGTAAATCGGTTTTGCTGTAAAATGAGTAATTGTAGACTTCGGTGGCGCCTAGGCCTTGGAGGATTTTTCGTAAATTGTGTTCGGATTGGCGACTTTCATTGGTAATTGGTGTTTCGGTTGGTGTATTTGGTAGCATGCAGGGGATGTTGTCGTAACCATAAATGCGGGCGATTTCTTCGATTAAATCAACCTCACGCGTTACGTCTTTTGTGGCGCGCCAAGTTGGGACAGTAACTTTTAGGTCTGATTTAGTCGGTTCAACTTTAAAGCCAAGTGATTCGAGGATTTTTTGGCTGTCTTTAATGGTAATTTCGGCGCCGATGTAGCTTTCGATGTGTTGGTGTTTTAGGGTGAGCGTAATTTGTTTTGGTTTTTGAGGGTAAATGTCGATGATTGGTCCGGCAATTTCGGCCTTGGGTGCTATGTCTTGCAGAAGTTCGACGGCGCGTTTAAGTGCGATGATGGCGAGTTCCGGGTCTAGGCTTTTTTCGAAACGTTGGGATGCTTCGCTGCGGAGGCCGTGGGTTGTTGAGCTGCGGCGGATGGTTGTTGGGTTCCAATTGGCTGCTTCTAAAATAATGTTTGTGGTTGAGTCGGTAATTTCGGTACTGGCGCCGCCCATAATGCCGGCGAGGCTAATTACGACTTTGCCGTTGGTAATAACAGGGTCTTCGATAGTTAATTTGCGGGTTTTGTGGTCGATTGTTTCTAGAGTTTCACCTGATTTGGCCATGCGGATTTCGAGATTGTTACCGGCTTTGTCATAATCAAAAGCGTGCATGGGGTGTCCCAATTCAACCATGACAAAATTGGTAATATCGACAATGTTGTTAATTGGGGGAATGCTAACGGCTTCCAGTTTTTCTTGTAGCCAGGCTGGTGACGGTTCGATTTTTATGTTTTTTACGATAAGGCTGCAAAAACGTGGACAAATCTTTGAGTCTGATTTAATGGTCATGGTTTCGCCTTTTGTAGGTAGTTTGGGAGCTGGTGCCAACGGTAGTAGTTTTGTGTTTAAAATAGCGGCTAGTTCGCGGGCAAAGCCGTAGTGGCCCCAAAGGTCGGGACGGTGGGTGAGGGATTTGTTGTCGATATCGTAAATGTAGTCTTTTTTGTGGAGTTCAACACCTTCGACTTCGGCTGTACGGAGGGTGATTAGTTGACCGAGTTTAATTGGTGAATAGCCAGAAAGTTTGAGGACTTCGTTCATTTTTGTGCCGACTTTTAGTTTAGGATCAAGGATCATGATGCCGTCTTGGCGTTCGGCGGCTAGTCCAATTTCGTCTTCGGCACAAATCATGCCGTTGCTTTCGATACCTCTAATTTCGCGGCGGGCAATGGTAAAGTCGCCGGGGAGGCTAACACCCGGTAAGGCAACTGCTACTTTTTGGTCTTTTTTAAGGTTGGCGGCGCCGCAAACAATTGTGTATGGTTCGTTTTCACCTACGTCAACTTGAGCAATATTTAATTTATCGGCATTGGGGTGTTTTTGTACTGATAAAACGTGTCCCACAACAATTTCGGCCAGGTGGGCTTGATCTAGTAGCGGAAAATCTACGAATTCGCGTAACCAGTTTAAAGAAAGTTTCATTGTTGATTAATTAGAACTGTTTGATAAAGCGTAAATCGCCGTTGTAAAGATGGCGGATGTCGTTGATGTTGTAACGCATCATGACTAGTCGAGTTAGACCAAAACCAAAGGCCCATCCTTGATATTTTTCGGAATCGATACCGCCGGCTTTAAGGACATTGGGGTGGACCATGCCGGCCCCCATAAATTCGATCCAGCCGGTTTTTTTGCAGACTCGGCAACCGGATCCTGCACAAAAACGGCAAGAAAAGTCGACTTCTAAACCGGGTTCTACAAAGGGAAAGTAGCCGGGGCGGAAGCGAATTTTAACTTGGTAATCAAAAAGACGACTGAGAAATTCGGTTAATACGCCTTTTAGGTGCGAGAGACTGATGTCTTTGTCGATCATTAGACCTTCGACTTGGTCAAAGGTGGCGTCGTGGGTAGCATCGGTTGCTTCGTAGCGGAAAACGCGACCCGGGACGATAATGCGCAAGGGGGCACCGCTTGCTTCCATAGTGCGGATTTGGACAGGGGAGGTATGTGTACGCAAAACGAGGTGGCCGTGTTCTTTGTGCGGTGCTTGTTTAATGAAAAATGTGTCTTGCATATCACGCGCTGGATGATCGGCGGGAATATTCAAGCTTTCAAAATTGTAGTATTCAGATTCAACTTCCGGCCCGTCCATTACAGAAAATCCCATGCTGTTGAAGATGTCTTCGACTTCTTTTTGAACTTGAGAAAGGGGGTGAACATGACCAAAAGCGGCCTTTATTCCTGGCTCGGTTACATCTATTTTTTCTTCTAGTAATTGTTTTTCGAGTTCGATTAGTTTGAATTTTTTTGCTTTTTGTTCAAATTCATTTTCGAGCGTTGTTTTGATTTCGTTGGCCAGTTTGCCGATTGTAGGTTTTTGCTCGGCGGTTAGGTCTTTAACGCCCTTGAGAATTTCGGTTAATTTGCCTTTGCGGCCAAGAATGTTTACTTCTAAATCTTTGAGATCGTTGATGGTTTTTGTTTTACCAATGGCTGCAATTGTATTTGTTTGCAGTTTTGCCAGTTGTTGCTCCATAAAGCTGAGTTCGGAATACTGCAAGTAGCTTAGCGGATTTGGTGAGGGGAGTAAATGAGATTTGGGGAATTCAGTCTCTGATCCGACCACCTTGGGCTAAGATCTGAAAAGCTTGGTTGGGCGTGAACCAACCGATCTCAAGGTGGTCGGTATTATTGCTTTTTTATGCAGTTATTTGGCGCAGTTTCAAAAATAAACGGGCATGATTGTGGGTCGTGAGCGTTATTGTCTGTTGGAAAGCCAAATTGCACACTAACTGTGTTATTGGGGTCTGTAGATAGACAAACTGTAACAAAATTCCGGAGTGGTTGCATGAGATTGTCTGTACAAGGAGGTTCGTAAGTTATATTTGCCATTTTGCTTAGTTGGTCGCCATAATGAGTGCAGGTGAATTGGTAACACATTAGCCGCGGATTCGGTATTGCATCTTTACATATTAGAGCAAGTTCTGTATCGATATCGGCCTGTATTGTTGCTATAGATGTGGTGTCACAGGTATCTGGGGGTGGCAAAGTTTCGTTGACGCAAGCAGATGAACCTAAGGCTAGAGTGAGTGCGACGAGGTTGTTTTTTGCTTTCATTTTTTGTGAATAAATTGAAGTATATATTGTACGAGTTTGGGAGCTGCTGTCAATGTTAATTGGGTTCTTTGAACTAATCAGCTAGAATTTTAGGTAGACATTTCCAGCGTGCTGGGAAGTTTGAGTTGACACGATTTACGGTGTTTTGTTTTTGGCGTGTAAGGCTGGTGTAAGAAGAGATTTTGAAATTTATGAAGTTGGAGTTCAAAATTTCTTTTTTGGTGTACTAGGTGAGAGTGTGCTTACCACGCTGCCTTCTGCTTGGTAGGTCTATGTTCGACCATGCAAACTATGTAGTATAATAGCATATGTAAGCCATTTACGACTGGTTACTGCGTTCAAAATCAGCTACAATTTAGACATTCTTTGATTAGCAAACATGGATGATTCTACATTATATCGGTTGTGTCAGGAGTACGGTTCTAACGCTCGGATGTGGAGCCGCAAATTTGCGGCCTTGCTGCCAGAGGTGAATAAGCGTCAGCTTTATCGCAAGCACGGTTTTTTTTCTATCTTTGAATTTGCAGCCAAGTTGGCCGGCATGGGGCGTAAGAACGTTGAAGAAGTATTGCGTACATACAGCAAGGTTGAGGACAGGCCGCTTTTAAAGGTCCAAATTGAGCAATTTGGATGGGCGAAGGTTCGAGTAATCACACCACTAATAGAAACAGTAGAAGAAACCAAGCTCGTTGAAATGGTAAAAACTTTGCCAAGAGAGGCATTAGCTGAATGTGTGCATGAACTTAAAGGTTTTAAGCAAGCTGCTCAGCAAAATTGAGTCTGCACCAAAAGTTCCCAGCGTGCTGGGAAAATCAAAAAAAGTTACTAGGTATATTCCGGTACACACAAAGCGTGAGGCAGTTGCCAAACACAATGGGAAATGTGCCTATCCAAGCTGCAGTAAGCCCTACCAAGAAATCCACCATCCGCAGCGGTTTGCTATTAAAAGGTCACATGAGGACATTGTGCCACTTTGTAAAAACCAACATCGCATAGGCCTGCTGGCCTGATCATCGCATAGCCCATGCTGGGCTGGTTAAAAACGAGGAACAGGCGCCAGCCCTCTGGAGTATACAAACGGAGCGAAACTGGAACGACTACAAAAGCCGGGTGGATGTGATGGTAAGAAAGTATTGATTTTGTACCCGATTTGTTTAAAGAGCCCATTAATTGAAGCTGATTTGGGAGGAGAGATTAACTGTAAATAACATTCAAAAAAGGACCTGCCGTATAACTACGGTGGGTCCTTTTGAAAGTAAAAGCGACTGCGATTAACGTACAGCGTCTTTTAAAGATTTACCGGCTTTGAAAGCAGGAAGCTTCATAGCAGGGATCTTGATTTTTTCGCTTGGGTTTCGTGGGTTTACACCTGTACGAGCTGCACGGTGAGAAACACGGAAAGTTCCGAAGCCAGTGATAGTAATGCTATCGCCTTTTTTAAGACCTTTTGTAATGGCCTCAAGAATAGCGTCTAGTACCATACCTGCGTCTTTTTTTGTGACACCGGCAGTTTGTGCTGCAGCAGCAACTAAATCAGATTTAGTCATGATTTATAATTAAAAGATATAAGCTTTTCGATTATATGCCCTGAAACACCAAATACAAGGGGAAATTGAGTTTTGCCCTTTAACTAGCCGTTTTACTTTACTAGAACAGCAATGCAAGTTGTGTAAATAGTTGTTTTGGCTTGAATAAGGGGTCTTTCGTTTGGTGGAGTTGATTTTTATGCGGATCTGTAGGTTTAAAAGTTACTTTTCTTATGTAATTTTGGCTTGTTCTGTCAAATTGAAATATTGAGGAGTGAGATTTGCAATTTACCTTATTTACCAGTATTGATAAGTTTGTTTATAAGTTTTGAATCCAATAATATGAGTAAGTCTTTAGTGATTGTCGAATCGCCAACAAAAGCTAAAACAATCAGTAAATTTTTACCGAAAGGATATGAGGTTTTGTCTTCTATGGGGCATATTCGTGATTTGCCGAGTTCTGCAAAAGAAATTCCAGCTAAATATAAGAAGGAAAAATGGGCCAGTTTGGGAGTTGATGTTGAGAATAATTTTGAACCATTATATGTAATCTCTCCTAATAAAAAGAAAACGGTGAAGCAGTTGGTCGATAGTTTAAAAGGTGTTGATGAATTGATACTGGCAACTGATGAGGACCGAGAGGGAGAAGCGATTAGTTGGCATTTATTACAGGTTTTAAAACCAAAAGTTGTAGTTAAGAGAATGGTGTTTCATGAAATTACCAAGGGAGCGATTGAGGAAGCTTTAACAAATTTTAGAGATATTGATTTAGATCTTGTTTATGCACAAGAAGGACGAAGAATTTTGGATCGATTGGTGGGATATACAATTTCGCCGGTATTATGGAAAAAAATTGCACCAAAGTTGTCGGCCGGACGGGTACAAAGTGTGGCGGTTGCTCTACTTATAGAACGTGAACGTGAGAGAATGCGCTTTAAGGATGCGGAATATTGGGATTTATTGGCAATGCTTAATAAAGATAAAACTAATTTTTCGGCGCAACTGGCAACGGTTGGCGGAAAGAGGATTGCGCAAGGTAGTGATTTTGAGCGTGAGACGGGACAGGTAGCTAAAGGTAAAGATGTGATTGTTTTGAAGCAAGCGGATGTGGAAGCGCTAGTACCAGAATTGTTAAAGGCAAATTGGTCGGTAACAGATGTAGACACTAAAAAACAAAGTAAGGCACCGGCACCACCGTTTATTACTTCGACCTTACAGCAAGAAGGTGGGCGTAAATTGGGCATGTCGGCTCGAGAGACAATGAGTGTGGCACAAAAGCTTTATGAAAAAGGGTTTATTACCTACATGCGTACCGATTCATTTAATTTGTCCGGGCAAGCGATTAGTGCGGCACGTAAATGTGTTGAGAGTAAATATGGTAAGGAGTATTTATACAAATCTGTTAGACAATATAAGACTAAGAGTAAAGGAGCACAAGAGGCGCATGAGGCGATTCGTCCTGCGGGAACTACATTTAAAGATCCGGTTAAAACCGGTTTGGTTGGTTTAGAATTGCGTTTGTATGATTTGATTTGGAAGCGAACAATTGCGACACAAATGGCTGAGGCTCAAGTTATTTATACGCAAGCAACTATTTTGGCGGAGGGGAAAAAGAATGAGGCTGAATTTAAGGCCAAAGGGAAATTTATTGAGTTCCCCGGGTTTTTTAGGGCTTATGTGGAAGGGAGCGATAATCCGGAAGGGGCATTGGAAGATCAAGATGAATTGTTACCGGAGTTAAAGGTTGGTGATAAGGTTGATTGTAAAACGCTTGAGCCTTTGCAACATTTGACAAAGCCACCATCCCGTTATACAGAAGCTTCTTTAATTAAGGCTTTGGAATCGGAAGGTGTGGGGCGACCGAGTACTTATGCGGCCGTAATTAGCACAATTCAGGATCGTGGTTATGTAAATAAGGTTAATAATGCTTTAGTGCCAACGTTTACAGCTTTTGCGGTGACGCAATTGCTGGAAAAATATTTTCCGGATTTGGTCGATGTTAAGTTTACAGCCGCCATGGAAGAGGAATTAGATAAAATTGCTGAAGGTAAGGTGCAATGGCAAGCGTATTTAAAAGAGTATTATTCCGATAAAAAGGGATTGAAAAATCAAGTTGTGACAGTGGAAGATAAAATTGATCCGGGGGAGGCGCGTAAATTGGATTTGCCGGTTGCCAAAGAGTTAAAAATTGAAGTTTTGGTGGGGCGATATGGGGCTTATATTAAAAAGGATGGCAAGGAAGAGCTAAGTGCTAGTATTCCTGAGGAATATGCACCAAGTGATTTGAGTGCCGAAGTGGTGGAAAAGATTTTTGAATATGGTGGTGCCCAAAATGGGGAAGGTAAGTCATTGGGGGTTGATAAAGAAACCGGACAAACGATTTATGTTAAAATTGGTAGATATGGGCCGTATGTTCAATTAGGGTCAGATTTAGGTGAAGGTGAAGAAGGTGAAAAGCCAAAGCGGGCATCCTTAACTAAGGACTTAACCATGGAGGCCGTGACTTTGGATCAGGCAATGCAGTTGTTAAGTTTGCCACGAATTTTGGGTGATCATCCGGAAACCGCAAAGGTGATTAAGGCCGGTCTTGGACGTTTTGGGCCATATATTGTCCATGATGGTGATTTTAGATCGCTTAAAAAAGAGGATAATTTGTTTACGATCGATTTAAAGCGAGCGTTGGAATTGTTGGCAGAAGAAAAAAAGGGACGTGGCGGTAGTAAAGTGTTAAAGGAATTGGGCGAATATCCGGGGTCTAAAAACAAAATGCAGCTTTTGAGTGGTCGTTATGGTCATTATATTAAATGCGGAAAGGTGAATGTGTCTTTGCCAAAAGATGTAAATCCCGATGATTTAACTTTGGAGCAAGCGGCGGCGTTAGTGAAGGGTAAGAAGAAGTAGGTGTGATGTGAGTTGCTATTAAAAGCCTTTTTTGCTATAATGGTATGATAAATTAATTTTTGTTATGCGAAGTCGCACTGGTTGGAAATGGTTGCTTGTGTTGTTTGCAATTGGATTAGTTGTTAGTGTTGTGTTTTTTGGGTTTAGAGCAGAGGCACAGATGGATAATTATTGTAAGTTACTTGGTGGAGCAACTACCCCGGTAACTGGTAATGCGAGTTTGAATGAAGGGTCTTTTCAGTTTAATTTTAATAGTGTTTTGGCGACTGTGTACCGCAGTTGTGCGCAAATGCAGATGGTTTCTGATCTTAATGTGGGTGGGGATTTTTTATTAGATGGATGGGTTTGGAATAGTAATTTAGGATGGACTGCGTTGGGTGCTCATGGAGCGGCGGCTCCTTATAAAAATTCTAATGTGGATGTTGGTAATTATTATTTTGATTCATATGTTAAATGGACGTTGAATAATGGCGTATGGAATGGGCAATTGCGTGGTTGGTGGTGGAATGATGCTTTAGGGTGGATTAGTTTGAATTGTATAGATATTACTAATCAGTGTGGAACGTCTAACTATGGAGGAACGGTTGCGGCAAATGGTAGTGTTACGGGGTATGCATGGTCTAATTCTGTTGGGTGGATTAATTTGACGGGAATGACGATACCTGTGGCAACGCAGTTGGAAATTGTGCCGGAAGTTAGTATTAATTTAATTCCTGTAACCGGGAGTGGGACTGTTTTGCCAGTTGGATCTCCGGTTTATGCTGACACTAATGCAACGGCATATAAGTTTGGGGTTGATTTTACTTTTGAAGGGCAAAGTTTGTTGAGTGATTATCGTTTTGATTTTAATTTTTTGTTTAAAGATCAAACAATGTCACAGCAAGTTGCTGATAATGGTAGTAGCTTGGAATTTAATACACCTCCGACAGATCGTGGGAACGCACCTAATCCTTTAGTTGTAGGGAAAGAAACGTTAGCAGTTGGTACTAGTGCTAATTATCAACTGGTATTACGTAATGGAAAATTGATGTATTTATCGAATGCTGTAATTAAGAGTAGTGTGCCAACTTTGGAATTTTCAACTGGTGATGATTTATTGAGTGTGGCAAAGTTGAATAATTTTAGAGCAACAAAAACAAGTACAGGTGAGCAAACAACGGTATCTTCGCCACGAGATCTAAATGTGGCGGTACCATTTGCAGCACCGGTAGTGACAAGTTTTGTGCAAGGAGGTGTGCCAAATTTAAATTTAGTGTTAGGGACAAATGATGCAATTACTGCGACAAATCAAAATCTTGTTCAACTTAGTTCGGCTAGTCTTCAGCAAAGAATTGTGATTAGAGAGCCGGGGGATAGTAAAAATTATTATTGTTTTTTTGGAAGTACGGAAACTGTGGAGAAGTGTGTTGTTAAAACAGATCCGGATGGAAATTTAATAATACCAAAATTGGGATACTTTAGGTTTGCGCAGACTTATAGCTCAGTTGCAAAATTGTTAAATTTATATGTTGCCTATTTTGGTACTGGATCGCAGAGTGCATTGTCAAATTTGCCTGAAGGAACTGGCGTTTATGCATATGTTGTTAGTGGTGCTAATAATTATATAACTGGAACTTTGCTTGCGAGTAAGTTTCAGGTTTTTGAAGCTGAAGTAAAAGGGAATACACGTGTGGATGCTAGTCGTTCTTTATTGGATAATAGCAGTAATTTGGTTGGCGATAGTTTAAGAGCTGAAAAGACACGTGAGGATTATTTGAAATATGGGCAGGCTGTTACTCGTGGGTTAAAACCTGGAACAGGATATCAAGCTGAATGTGATAGTAGTAGTTCTGCTAGTAGAGTAGATCTAGGGCACTGTAAAGTGTTAGATACAACTGATCGTAAGGCGTTTGTAGTTCAATCTAGAGCAACAAATCGCGCTAATCCGGTGAGCTTATCTGCTTCACAATTTACAGGTGCAAAGGAAAATGTTGTGGTGATTACAGGACGAGATGTTGTTATTGATAATGATTTACTTTTTGAAAGTAATGGCGTTTTAGATAAGAATAAGAAATTGGTATTAATGGTATTTAAAAATGGTAATGGTGTTGGAGGTCATATTTATGTTAGAGGTGCGGTAACTATGTTACAGGCTAATATTTATGCAGATGGAACAATGTTTAGTGTGCCTGATGGATGGGTTTATACTAATGATAAGATAGAGCCTGTGCGTACGGCTGATACGCGTGATAATCTTAAAAATCAGTTTGTTTTATTAGGTAGTTTGGTTAGCCAAAATACAATTGGTGGTTGTGATTTAGCAACGCCACGTTTGGGAGATGGGCAAATTGTAGGGGATCATAGTGTTGGATCTAAGGAGCGTGCTTGTTTATATGATCTTAATTATTTTAGGTATTCACCTATGGTTTTTGCTGAGGGCAATCTAGTGTGGCCGGCTGGGGAAACTTATAAATTGGCATGGCAGGTTTTTAAAACGGCAACAAACACGATTGATGAAGCAAAAGCAGAGATGCGTGCGGCAGTAGTTCGTCCAAATCCAGCTACATATGCAATTGTGAACTTGGAATACAGTGCACCACCGCAAGATCCAAATTTACCAAAGTTACCAACCGGATTTACATTTAGTAACTAGTAATTTGGTTGTAGAGGTAATCGATGATTGCTGGTCGATTTTGTTGAGGGCGGAAAAAGGTGGGATCGATTTTAATTGTGTGAATTGTATTGTTGGCTGTCACTGTTGAGGCTATTGATGGTGTGAGCTCATCATTTATTTCGAGGAAGAAAGTTTGTTTGCAGGTGTTAACTGTTTGGGTAATTAACTTTTTGTTAAAGTTGGTTAGACGGGGGAGATGTAGGAGTTGAGCGTTTTTGTTTTCTTGGTGAAGGCGATCTACGAGGCTTAAGGCGTAGTTGCTGAGAACACCGTATGTAATAATGCCAATGTCGTCGCCGGTGGTGATTAGTTGGTGGTCTAGATTTTTGGATTGATCGGTAAAGGTGGTGTGAAGAAATGGGTGCAGGGTGATGTTGGTGTAGGTGGCAATCGAGTTTTCGACGATGGCTTTGGCTGTTAGTAGGGCTTCGTGGGTGTTGGCTGGTGTGTAGATGTCTAAGTTTGGGATTTGTGTGGCTAGGCTAAGGTGGGGAGTTGGTAGCAGAAATTGATTATAGATTGCTTGTTGATGAGCTTCTAGAGAGATTAAGTTGATATCGAGGGGGAGTTCGCAGGCTAGTTCTTTGATGGCGGTAAAATGTTGGTTTAAAAGGCGGCTGTTGTAGTCGATAAGAATTATTTTTGTGTGAGTGGTGGCAATGCCGGCTAAAAAGGGGATGAGGGCGCGGTCTAAATTGCCAATATTAAAGTAGCGTTTGCGAAATTGTTGCTGAAAATATTGTGTATAGCTGTAGCTTTGATTGTCGGCATCAAAAATGTAGAAATTTTGGTGTTTGCTGGCAAGATCAGTAAAACCTTGGATCATGGTTTTGATAGTGTCCATGTTTGACCGGGTTTAATGTTTAGTTTTTGGCTAAGACCAGCGTTTATTTCTAGTACTTGGTTGGCGGGAGCTGTGGAGGGGTAGGTGGGGCATGGGTCTGCTTGGCAGGGGGGAACGTTTTCTTGGATACTGATGATTGTATTGTTGTTGGCAAAGATGATGTCGAGGGGGATGAGGGTGTTTTTCATCCAGAAATTGCGGGTTTTTGGTTGGTCAAAAATAAAGTACATGCCTTTGTTAGTTGTTAGTTTTTCGACAAACATGAGGCCGGTTTTGCGTGTTTCGGGGGTGTTGGCAATATCGATGGCAAAACTGCTTTGGGCGGGGTTGTTGATTGTGATTTGTGGCGTGGG
>Ga0066644_10000464_pt1 | contig 25326 bp, 18 predicted proteins | sample CryGeyCG2114_020_FD_62735 | JGI IMG/M metagenome (GOLD analysis project Ga0066644, IMG submission 62735) | Groundwater microbial communities from aquifer - Crystal Geyser CG15_big_fil_post_rev_8/21/14_0.20 | ecosystem: Environmental > Aquatic > Deep subsurface > Groundwater | place: USA: Utah...
CGCTTCATCCGCCAAGCCGTTTCGAAAGGGGCGGCCGCGATCATCAGCGAACTGAAGCCGCCGCCGGCGCCGGTTTCCCTCCTGCGCCGGGACGCGCCGGGCCGCGCCGTCGCGTGGATTCAGGTCGCGGACGTCTTTTCGGCTATGGGAACGATCGCCGCGACCTTTTACGGCGACCCGTCCGCTTCGATGACGCTCGTCGGCGTCACCGGCACGAACGGAAAAACGACGACCACCCATTTTTTGGAATCGATCTTTTCCCGCGCGGGCCACCCGCCCGGGGTGCTCGGCACCGTCGGGCACCGCGCGCGCAAACGAATCATGGAGCCGGCGGTGAACACCACGCCGTTTTCCCTCGACGTCCACCGCCTCCTGGCGCGCATGAAGGAACAGGGCGTCACCCACGCGGCGATGGAGGTCTCGTCGCACGCGCTGGCGACCCAGCGGGTCGACTCGGTCCATTTCGACGCGGCGGTGATCACGAATTTTCAAACGGACCATCTGGACTTTCATAAGAACCGGGACGCCTATTTCGAGGCGAAGGCCCGCCTCTTCGAGATTCTCGAGCGGGCGGACGCCGCGAAGTCACGCCGGCTGGCGATTCTCAATCGCGACGATGAAAGCTGGCCGAAGCTGCGCCGCCGCGCCCTCGACGTCCGGGCGAAAACCTACGGCGCGCATGAAGGCTCCGACTACCGCATTCTGGGACTCACCGCCACGGTCGAGGGAACGGCCTTCCGGTTGAAAACCCCTACCGGAGAATTTGCGTGCCGCCTCGCGCTGCTCGGGGACTACAACGCCTACAACGCCGCCGCCGCCGCCGCGACCGCGCTCGAGCTGGGAATCTCGCCGCAGCGCGTCTATGAAGGACTCGCCGACCTCGAACGGGTTCCGGGCCGGCTCGAGAGCGTCGACGCGGGTCAGGGATTTCTCGTGGTCGTGGATTACGCCCACACCACCGACGCCCTCGCGTCGACCTTGGCGGCGCTGCGCGCCATGCCCCATCGCAAGCTCATCACCGTTTTCGGCTGCGGGGGAAACCGCGACCGAACGAAGCGAGGGCCGATGGGAGTCGCGGCGTGTGAAGGCGGCGACCTGGCGATCGCGACCTCCGACAATCCGCGGACGGAAGAACCGATGGCCATCCTCCGGGAAATCGAGGCCGGAATACGCGAAAAAGCGCTGGAAAATTATAGAATCATTCCAGATAGGAGGGACGCGATTTTTGAAGCGGTCAAGCTGGCGCATGAAGGCGACATCCTGCTCATCGCGGGGAAGGGGCACGAAACCACGCAAACCCTCCGCGACCAGACGATTCACTTCGACGACCGGGAAACCGCTCGCGAAGCGCTCAAGGCTCTCGGCCGATGCTAGCGGGGCGGAAGCCCCGCTGTGCCGGCCTTCGTCGGGGTTATAAAGACGGCAGGCCTAGCGGGGCGGAAGCCCCGCTGTGCCGGCCTAGCGGCCCTATTGCGATGGACTTGAAGACAACCTGGGGTGAAGCCGCGAAAGCGACGGGGGGCCTGCTGCTGCACGGCAATCCCGGGGCTCCGCTGCGTTCGTTTTCCACCGATTCCCGCGCGATCGCGCCGGGAGACGCCTTTTGGGCGCTGCGAGGAGACCGCTTCGACGCGCACGACTTCCTCGTCCGGGAGCCGGCGCAATCCGCCGCGGGATGGATCGTGCGCCAAGGCGCGCGGCTTCCGTCCAAACGGCCCGAACAGGTGCTCGCGCTCGAGGACACGCTCAAGGGCTTGGGATCGCTCGCGCGCTTTCACCGGGACCGCTTCGACATCCCGGTGGTTGCCATCACCGGCAGCAACGGCAAAACCACGGTGAAGCAGATGCTGGCCGCGATTCTCGCGGAAAGCGGGCCCGTTTGCGCCACGAAAGGGAACTTCAACAACGAAATCGGATTGCCGCTGACGCTCTTTGCTTTGGACCCGAGTCACCACGCCGCCGTCGTCGAAATGGGCGCATCCCGCCGCGGAGACATCGCCGCGTTGGCCGCCATCGCGCGCCCGACGCTCGGCGTGCTGACGAACATCGGCCCCGCCCATCTCGAGTTCTTCGGCGATGAAAAAACCGTCTTTGAAACCAAACGCGAACTCGTGGAGGCGCTCGCCGCCGACGCGCCGGTGGCGCTGTTCGCGGAGGACCCGTGGCTCGCGCGGCTGCTCCCCGATCTCGGAGCCCGCGCGATCGCCTTCGGATGGGATGCCGGACGCCGGGTCAGAGCCCTCGCCGCCGACGCCGGAAAACCGGGCGCCGCGGTCCTGGAAATCGACGGCATCCCCGTTCGCTCCGCACGCCCGATGGGACGCATCCACCGCATCGACGCCGCGGCCGCGGCCGCGGCCGCGGTCGCCCTCGGCGTGCCGACGCAGCGCATCGAAGCGGGCCTCGAGTCCTACTCGCCCGCGCCGCTTCGCTTCGCCCAAAGCCGCCACGCCTCCGGCGCGCAGTTGGTGGTCGATGCGTACAACTCCAATCCCGCCTCCGCCTCCGCGGGAGTCGACACCTTTCTCGAGTTGAATCCGGCGGGACGCCGTCTGGTCGTACTCGGCGATATGCTCGAACTGGGCGAGCGATCCCTCGAACTCCACCGGGCCGTCCTCGAAGGCCTCGCCGAAAAACCGCTCGCCGCTTTGTTTCTTGCGGGGGAAACGATGGTCCGGGCGGCGGAAGAAATCGAGCCGGGGAGCTTGCCCTATCCGGTCTACCACGCCCGCGAAGCGGGGGAACTCGCCGGTCCGATACGCGCCCTGTTGGGGATCGACGCCTCGGTCTACTTCAAGGCGTCGCGCTTGATGAGGCTCGAAGCGCTCGCGGAGTCGCTCTAATGCTGTATTGGCTCGTCGCGTTCAGCGGCTCGTGGAGCCCGCTCAACGTTTTCCGCTACATCTCGGTCCGCGCCGGGGGCGCCGCCGCGACCGCGCTGCTCATCTCGCTCGTCATGGGCCCGCCCCTCATCGCCGCTTTGCGCGAAAAAAAGATCGGACAATCCCAACGCAAGGACGGCCCTTCGACGCATCTGTCCAAGCAAGGGACGCCCACGATGGGCGGGCTCTTGATCTTCACGGCCGTCGTCCTCTCCACCTTGCTGTGGATGCGTCCCGACGTCCGGTTTACCTGGATTCTGCTCTTCGTCTCCACGACCCTCACCGGGGTCGGTTTCTGGGACGACTATCTGAAGTTGATCCGCAAAGACCCGAAAGGCGCCCCGTCCAAAACGAAATTCCTCGTCCAAACGGCCGTCGCGCTGCTCGTCGTCGGCTACCTGGCGGGCTTTCCGCCGAACCCCGAGTTTTCGACCTCGTTGCTGCTGCCCTACGCCAAGAGGACCTTCCTTGATTTGGGCGTTCTCTACTACGCGATCGGCGTGTTCATCATCGTCGGCTCCTCCAACGCGGTCAATCTCACCGACGGCCTCGACGGCCTCGCCGCGGGCACGATCATCTTTTGCGCGATCGCCTACGCCGTCTTCGCCTACTTCGCCGGACACATGAAATTCGCGGTCTACCTGCAGATCATCCCCGTCGCGGGCGCCGGAGAAATTACGATTTTCCTCGCCGCCTTGATCGGCGCCTGCCTGGGCTTTCTCTGGTTCAACTCCTATCCCGCGGAAATCTTCATGGGCGACACCTCGTCGCTGTTTCTCGGCGGGGTGATCGGAACGATCGCGCTGTGCGTGAAGCAGGAACTGCTGCTGCCCATCGTCGGCGGCGTGTTCGTCATGGAAACGCTTTCGGTGATCGCCCAGATGGCCTCCTACAAGCTCCGCGGCGGAAAACGGATATTCCGCATGGCGCCGATCCACCATCATTTCGAGCTCGGCGGCGTCGCGGAGCCGAAAGTCACGGTGCGCTTCTGGATCACCAGCATCGTTCTCATGCTCGCCGCGATCGCGTCGCTGAAGATCCGCTGATGAAGAAGAAGCCTCCGCTTCCGCACGCCTTCACGCCGAAGGCCTACAAAGGCCGAAAGGCGGTCGTTCTCGGACTCGGAAAATCGGGGCTCGCCGCCGCGCGCCTGCTGGCGCGCAAGGGGTTTCGCGTCTTCGTCAGCGATTTGCGACCCCGCCGCGATCTCCGCGCCGCCGCGGCGAAGCTGCCGGCGGGAGTCAAATGGGAGGCGGGGGGGCATTCCGACAAACTGCTCGGGTTCGATTTCGCCGTCAAGAGTCCCGGGATCGCGCATCACGCGCCCATCCTCGCGAAGCTCCGCGAGGCGGGACTGCCCGTTTTCAGCGAGGTCGAAGTCGCGCTCGCGTTCGCGCCCGCGGTGCGCGTGGTCGCGGTGACGGGAACGAACGGGAAAACGACGACCGCCACCATGACCGCTGCGGCCTTCAGGAGCGGCCGCAAGCGGGTGCATCTCCTCGGCAATATCGGGGAAACGGTCGCCGGCTCGGTCTCGAAACTCAAGAAGGGCGATACCGTCGTTCTCGAAGTCTCCAGCTATCAACTCGAAGACAGCCGCAGCTTCAAGCCCGACGCCGCGGCGCTCCTGAACGTGACGAGCGACCATCTCGACCATCACGGGTCGATGCAGGCGTATCGGGAAGCGAAAGCGCGCGTCTTCCGCCGCCAAGACCGCGGGGATTTCTGCGTCTTCAACGCCGACGATCCGCTCTCGCTGGGCCTCACCCGGGAATGCCGCGCGCGAAAACTTTTCTTCTCGCGTTCCCCGTCGAACCGGGTCGACGCGTGGATGGAAAAGGGAAAGATCCGCCTGCGCCTTCCCGGAGAAAAGAAGGTCCACAGGATCGCCCCTCCGAAAATTCCCGGCGCGCATAATCTGGAAAACGCCATGGCCGCCGCGCTGCTCGCCTGCTGCCAAGGCGTGAAGCCCGCGGCGGTCGCGAAGGCGTTTAAGAATTTCAAACCGGTCGAGCACCGGCTCGAGGATCTCGGGAAGATCGGCCCCCTGTTTTGCCTCAACGATTCCAAGGCGACCAACGTCGATTCCACGATCGCCGCGCTGCGCAGTCTCGACGACCGCGCGGGGAAAATGCTGCTCGTGCTCGGAGGTCTCCAGAAGCCCGGAGGCTTCAAAGCCCTGCGCCCGCACATCGAGAACCGGGTCAAAGCCGTTCTCGCGATCGGAAACGCGGCCCAAAAAATCGAAGAGGACCTTCAGGGGGTCACGCATGTCTTCCCCTGCGGCACGCTGAAGCAGGCCGTCGAGGTCGCGTATCAGATCGGCCTGAAGGGGGAATCCCTCGTGCTTTCCCCGGCCTGCGCCTCGTTCGACCAGTTCGACGATTTTGAACATCGCGGAGAGGTCTTTAAAGACCTTGTGAAGACGATCGGGCGGGCGGGCCGGGGGCGCAAGTGAGAGCGAGACTGCAGGCCGCGCCCCGGCGCACGGTCGGCGACCCGGACGCGACGCTCTTGGCGCTCGCGCTCAGCATGCTCACCGGGGGGATGATCGCGTTGTATTCGGCGAGCGCGATCCTTGCCGACCAGCAGTTCTCCGACCCGTGGCACTACGTCAAACGCCAACTGCTGTTCGCGGCGCTCGGGGTCGGCCTGATGGCGGTTTTAAGCCGCGTGGATTACAAGCGCTACCGGGAATGGGTCTGGTGGATTCTCGCGCTGACGGCGATCCTGCTCGTCGCGGTACTCTTCACGCCTCCGGTCGCCGGCGTGAAGCGCTGGATCCGCGTCGCCGGCTTCGGTTTTCAGCCCGCGGAATTCGCGAAACTCACGGCCGTTTTATTTCTCGCCGACTACATGGACCGCAAGCGCAGCAAAATCGACTCGTTCCAGGGGGGGATCGTCGTTCCCCTCGCGTTCATCGGCGTGCTGCTCGTGCTGATGGGACTCGCGCCCGATCTCGGAACCCCGAGCCTGGTGCTCGCGCTCAGCTTCTTTCTTCTCTTTCTGGGCGGGACCCGCCTCCGGCATTTGAGCGTCACCGCCGCGGCCGCCGGCGCCCTGTTCGCCGTGGAACTGCTCCGCCTTCCGTACCGCCGGGCCCGCCTGCTGAGCTTCATGAACCCGTTTGAAGACGCGACCGGCGCGGGATACCAACTCGCCCAGTCTTTGCTCGCGGTCGGCTCCGGGGGACTGTTCGGAAACGGGCTCGGCTCTTCGAAAATCAAACTCCTGTACCTGCCCGCTCCGCACACCGACTTTATCTTCCCGATCATCTGCGAGGAAGTCGGACTGCTCGGCGCCTTGGTCATCCTCGGATGCTTCGCCGCCTTCGCCGTTCGCGGCATCCGCATCGCCAAGCGGGCCCCGGATCTCTACGGCTCGCTGCTCGCGGCGGGGCTCTCGCTCTTGATCGCGCTGCAAGCGTTCTTCAACGTCGCCATGTCGATCGGTCTGATCCCGACGAAGGGCCTCCCGCTGCCGTTTGTGTCCTACGGCGGTTCCTCGATGCTGGTCACGCTCGCGGCGGTCGGAATCATTTTGAACGTCTCACGGCACGCCCCGAAAGACGCGCGCCTGAGAGTCGGCCGGTATTCCCGTAGCCCCGGCGAATACCGGCACGGCGGGGCTTCCGCCCCGCCAGGCCGGTAGCGCGCGATGCGCGTCGCGATCGCCTGCGGCGGTACGGGGGGGCATTTCTACCCCGGCTACGCCCTGTCGCAAGAACTGCGCAAGCGCGGACACGAGACGCTTTTTCTCGTCCGCGACGGAGACCCGGCGCGAGAGTCTCTGGCGGCGGCGGATTTGCCGTCGGTAGAGATACGTCTGCGCGGTTTTTCCCGGCGGCCGTCTCTTTCGTGGCTGAGCGCGCCCTTTCAAACTCTATTTGCCCTGCGGACCCTCGCCCGGGTGTTTAGATCCTACCGCCCGCACGCGGTCGCGGGCATGGGCGCCTATCTGACGGGAGCGGCCGCCGTCGCGGCCCGGCTTTGCGGGATCCCGATCGTCCTTCACGAAGCGAACGCGCGCTTGGGACTCTCGAACCGGGCCTGCGCCCGAATCGCCGACGCGTTGGCCCTCGGCCTGCCCCTCGCCGAAAAGCCCCCGGTGGGGCTCGCGCCCGTTCTTACCGGCACCCCGATTCGTCCGGAACTGCATCGCGCGGGAGACGCCGGCGCGGCCCGCGCGGCGCTCGGACTCGAGCCCGGCTTAAAAACCGTGCTGATCCTCGGCGGCTCCCAAGGCTCGCGTGCGCTCAACACGCGAGTCCCCGGGGCGCTCGCCGCTCTCGGTGCGCCGCTGCAGGCCTATCACCTCTGCGGGAAAGGACGCCTCGAGGAAACCCGGGCGGCATACGCGGCCGCGGGTCCGGGGGTCACGGCCGTCGTCGCGGAATACGACGCCGACATGGCCCGAGCCTTCTCGGCGGCGGACGCCGCCGTCTGCCGCGCCGGCGCGAGCACCGCCGCCGAACTGCTCGCGGCGGCGCTGCCCGCCGTGCTCGTTCCCTACCCGTACGCGGCCGGGGATCACCAGGCCTTCAACGCCCGCGCGCTCGAGCGAACCGGGCTGTACAGAATGCTGCGGGAGGAGGCGTTGGGGGAAAAGACGCTCTCCGACGCGCTCGCCGCGCTGCCGGATCGGAGCGCCGCCGATCCGGGATCTGAAATCGGGCTGCCTCGTCCCGAAGAGAGCGCCTCGCGCCTGGCCGATGTTGTCGAGGAAGCGGCAAAAACGATAGAGTAGCGCCATGAAGCCGACGCGTGCGAAGCCGCGCATTTTAATCGTAAACGACGACGGAATCCACGGAGAAGGCCTGCGGCCGCTCATCGAAGCCCTTCGTCAGCTTGGCCGCGTGACGACTGTGGTCCCCGAACGGGAACGCTCCACCGCGAGCCACAGCCTCACCTTGCACAAGCCGCTTCGCTTGACGAAAGTCGCGGGGGAGATTCACACCCTCAACGGAACCCCCGCCGACTGCGCGCGTTTCGGCGTTCTCAACCTGATGAAGGAACGAGTCGATCTCGTCGTATCCGGAATCAATCGCGGCCACAATCTCGGCCAGGACGTGTTGTACTCCGGCACGGTGGCCGCCGCCGCCGAAGCGACCTTGCTCGGAATACCCGCCATCGCGCTCAGCCGGGGGCTCGGACCGGGCGGCTATGAAGCGGGCGCGGCCTTCGCGCGCACCCTCGCCCGAACGGTCCTCAAAGAAGGGCTTCCGCGAGGACGGGTTCTCAACGTCAACTTTCCTCCGCTGCCCGCCTCCCGCATGCGCGGCGTGCGTCTGACCCGCCTCGGCGACCGGGTCTACGACAAGAAGATCGTCGTGCGCACGGACCCGAGAGGCGACTCCTACTTTTGGATGGCGGGCCGGCGCGTCAAGAACGTCCTCGCCGATGGAACCGACGTCCGCGCGATCGCCGACCGCTGCATCGCGCTGACGCCGCTCACGCTCGACACCACCGATTACGCCGGGTTGGCCGACATGGAGGCCTGGGGTTTGTGACCCCCCTTCCGCTCGCCGCGCTTCTCGCGGGCGCCGCCTTCGCAGCGGAGCCGACCCCGCCTGCGGAGGTCATCGTCGCCGTCGTCGGCGACATCCGGGTCGGGGGACCGATCGGTCGCCTCGCCGAACGTTTCGGACTCAAAGACCCGGTCTCCCGGGTCCGCCGCCGGCTCAAGGCGGACTTCCTCCTTGGCAATCTTGAATGCGCCGTGACCGAACGCGGCAAGGCCGCCGACAAGACCTGGACCTTCCGAGCCCCCGAAAAGGAATTGGACATCCTCCGCGACGCGGGCTTCGATTGGCTGGGTCTCGCCAACAACCATACGATGGATTACGGAGTCCAAGGCCTCGAAGACACGCTCGCCGCCCTGAAAAAACGCGGTTTCGCCTCCCTCGGGGCCGGACGGAACGCGGAGGCGGCGCGGCGGCCGCTTTTCGTCGAGAAGAACGGGCTGCGCATCGGCGTCCTTGCATTCACGACGACGATCCCGGAGGCCCACTGGGCCGGACCGAAGAAGGCCGGAGTCTCCTACGCGAATTTCGCGCGCCTCCCCGAGTGGATTCGGGACGCGAAAAAACAATGCGACGTGCTCCTCGTCTTTTACCACGGCGGGACGGAACTCTCCGAAACGCCCAACCCGGTGCAGCGGGATTTCGCCCGCATCGTCGTGGACGCGGGAGCCGACGCGGTGATCGGTCATCATCCGCACGTCGTCCAGCCCGCGGAAATCCGAGGGAACGCGGTCATCCTCTACAGCCTCGGGAATTTCCTGTTCGTTTCGCCGACCCCCGGCACCGAGCGCGCGGTGATCGCCCGCCTCCACGTGAGCCGGAGGGGCGTTCGCGCGGAACTCGTTCCGATCAACATCAATGGGGGACGGCTGAGACCGGCCTCGGACGCCGCCCGGGAAAAGATCCGCGCGGTTCTCGACGCGCAGGGCGCGCTCGGCGCGCATCCGGACCGCGTCTTTCTCGCCGAGGGAAGGGGATGAGCCTGCTTCCCGACTCCTCGTTTCTCGCCGGCATCGCCCAGGCCGTCTCGGACCGCCTGGGCGCGCCCGCCTTCGTGCTCCGAATCGATCCGGAGCGAACGGAGGAACTCTCTTCGGTCCGGGGAGAACGGGGGTGGAGCGCGCACGCCGACGCCGCGCTTCGCGCGCGAATCGCCGCCGGGACCGCGCCGCTCACCCCCGAACTCGTCGTCGGAGACCCGACGATCGCGTTCGCCTTGATCCCCGGCGGCGAACCGGTCGCGCTCTGCGTCCTCTTCGCGAAAGGCCGCGTTCCGACGGCGGCCCAACTCCGATTGCTGGGTCAATTCGCGGGGGTCGCCGCGAAACGGATGGGGATCGCGTCGCCCCCGCCCGGCACCCCCGCCCGGAGCACCACCTCGTCGCTCCAAAGCCGCTATCAGCAGCTGCTGCTGCTCAACCGGATCTCGCTGGGTCTCTTTTCCGGTTCGACGCTGGAATCCTCGCTGGAGAGCGCCGCGCACGGCATCCTGGCGCTGACCGGCGGGAAATTTTTGGCGCTGCTGCGCAAAGACGAGTCGGACGCGCTCGAGCCGTTTTTCCAACTCGGCAACCCCCGGTACCTGGAACAGGGCGCCGACTCGGGCTTAAACGAGGCGCTCTCGCGGCTTCGGCTCGATCCGGCTCCGGTCTGGCTCAGCGGAACTCCGGTCGGCTGGTACGCGCGCCCGATCGCGGCGCGCCATGCCCGGAGGATGGACGGCGTTCTCGCCGTCGGATTCCTTTCGTCCGAACGCCCGGGGCTCGATGTTGAAAACCTTCTGGCCGATGTCTGCAGCCTGCTCTACAACGCGTTTCGCGTGGAGCGCCAACTGCGCGAACAGGAAACCCTCGCGGCCGTCACCGAACAAAGCGCCGATCCCATCCTGATGACCGATCTGCAGGGACGCATCACCGCCTGGAGCCGGGGCGCCGTGGAAACCTTCGGCTACACCGCCGAGGAGGTGATGCGGCGCAATCGGATGGAACTTCTCGTGCCTCCCGAAGACGCCGAGGAAACGGAAGCCCTCGAGCTCCGGACTCGATCCGAGGGCCAGGTCCTCGGCGTCGAAGTCACCCGGCTTCATCGCGACGGACGGCGCATCGAGGTCGAAGCGACCTACACGGTGGTAAAGGACGACGCCGGACGGCCGTTCGGAGTCGTCCGCGTCCTCCGGGACATCACCCGCCGAAAGGAGCTTGAGCGCATGCGCGAGGAGTTCATCGCGATGGTCACGCACGACCTGCGGATTCCTTTGACCTCGATCCGGGGATTCTCGGAGGCCATGGGCGATTTTTGGTCGGAGATGCCCGACGCGGAAAAGAAAAAATACGTGGCCGTCATCCTCCGAGAATCCAAACGCATGAGCCGGCTCGTCGATGATTTTCTGGATCTCTCGCGCTTCGAGGGGGATTCGGTGGAACTCGACAAATCCCCGGTCGACCTGCCCGCTCTGATGGACCGCGTCGTCGAAACACTGAAGGGCTACGGTCCCGGCATCGCCTTCGAAATCCGCGGCGCGGCCGATGCGCCGCTGCTTCTCGCCGAGACGCATCAACTTGAGCGCGTGCTGATCAACTTGGGCGGAAACGCCGTCAAGTACTCTCCCGAGGGGGGCACGGTTCTCTTTTCCATCGAACCGGACGGGGCACAGGGGCTGCTTTTCACCGTTCGCGACGAAGGCCCGGGAATCCCAAAAGAGGCGCAGACGCGGCTGTTTGAGAAGTTCTACCGGGTCTCGGACGAAATTTCCAAACGGAAAAAGGGATCCGGCTTGGGCCTGACCGTCTGCAAACTGATCGTCGAAGCGCACGGCGGGACGATCTGGGTCGACAGCGAGCCGGGAAAGGGGACGGCGTTCCGATTCCGGCTCCCGGCCGGAATTCCCGCCGCTTCCAAATAAGGTATATTTTTTTCGTCATGGCCCCTCAATCGACTTCCTACACGCACTTGAAGCGGTTCTCGCTCCTTTCGAGACTCGCGCCGAAGGAGCTCAAGCGCATCCACGCGCTCTCGAAAGAGGTCTCGTTCAAAGCGGGACAGATGATTTTCCAAAAGGCAGAGGATGGGGCGCAGATGTTCGTGGTGCTCAGCGGCCGGATCAAAATCTTCAGCCGCTCCGGCTGGAAGAAACGCAAGACCTTCGCGTATCTCGAGGAAGGCGATTTCTTCGGAGAGATGGCCGTTATCGAAGACAAGACCCGCTCGGCGGCGGCGATGGCGGTCGAGGCGTCGCGTCTGCTGCTGATCCCCAAGAGGGATTTCCGCTCGCTGCTGCTCTCCGACGCGAAACTGACCTTCGCGCTGCTTCGCGCCGTTTCGGAGCGCCTGCGCGCGTCGAACGAGGAAATCGAGAGCCTGCTCTTCCGGAACATCCTCGGCCGGGTCGCAAAAATGCTCTACGATCTCTCCGGGGCGAAGCGTCGACGCCGGACCGGGCCTCTGACGATCCCGCAGCGCTACACGCATCAGGATTTAGCCGATTTGGTCGGGACGACGCGCGAACCGCTCTCCCGCGCCCTCACGATCCTGCGCGAGGGAGACTTCGTCACGACGAAAAACGGGCTGTTCGTCCTCCCCGATCCGAAGCGTCTGGAATCCTTGATCCAAAGCGCCGTCCGTGACGACTGAAATCGCCGCCGAGAGCGCTTCCGAGCGCCCCCTGCGGGACCGGAACGCCGCCGACGTCCGCGCCGATGCGGTCGGAACCACGGTCCGGGTCGCCGGCTGGGTTTCCGCGCGCCGCGATCACGGCGGAGTCTATTTCTTCGATCTTCGCGATCGCAGCGGCCTGGTTCAGATCGTCGCGCGCCCGCAGGACGCCGAGGCCTTCGCGATCGCCGACGGATTAGGCGCCGAACACGTGGTATCCGTGGACGGACTCGTTTGCGCCCGTCCCGAGGGGATGACCAATCCTAAATTGGCGAGCGGCGAAATCGAGATCGAGGCGAAGCGCATCGAATTGCTCAACACCTCTTTGACGCTGCCGTTCGAGATCGACGACGAGCACCTGCACGTCAACGAAGATACGCGTCTTCGCTACCGGTTCGTGGACCTGCGCCGTCCCCGGATGCTCCGCAATCTCACGCTCCGCCACAAAGCCTCGAGCGCCGCGCGGCGCTATTTCGACGCGAAGGGCTTCCTCGACATCGAAACGCCGATCTTGACGAAATCGACGCCGGAGGGGGCGCGCGATTTCCTTGTTCCCGCGCGCCTGCAGCCGGGGGAATTCTACGCCCTTCCGCAATCCCCGCAGATCTTCAAACAGATCCTGATGGCCGCCGGGGTCGAGAAGTACTACCAATTCGCCCGGGCCTTCCGCGACGAGGACTTGCGCAAGGACCGGCAGCCGGAACATACGCAAATCGATCTGGAAATGTCTTTCGTGCGGGAGCGGGACGTCCACTCTCTCGTCGAGGGCCTCATGAGAACCGTCTTCTCGGAGACGATCGCAGCCGAGATCGAAACCCCCTTCGCCTCCTACGAATTCGAGGACGTGATGGCCCGTTTCGGTTCCGACAAGCCGGACCTGCGCTACGATCTCGAGATCGTCGATCTGTCCGACACCTTCCGCGGCTCCGGATTCAAAGTCTTCGCCGGGGCGGTGGAAGCGGGCGGAGTCGTCCGCGCCCTGCACGCTTCGGGTCCCCGCGTTCTTTCGCGCACGGACCTCGACAAGTTCACGGACCTGGTCAAAAGCCTCGGAGGAAAGGGGCCGGCGTGGATCCGGTGGAAGGGGGAGGAGAGATCGCTCGAATCCCCGATCGCGAAGTTTCTTTCCGACGCGGAAAAGACCGCCCTGCGCGAACGCTTCGATCCGAAGCCCGACGACGTCACGCTCTTCGGCGCGGGCGCCCCGATGACCGTCGCCGCCCATTTAGGCGCGCTGCGCCTCGGCCTGATCGAAAAGCTCGAACTCAAGCCCGCCCGCCCCTGGGCGTTTCTATGGGTCAAGCACTTCCCGCTGCTCGAAGCGACGCCGGACGGGGGCTGGACCTTCTCGCATAACCCGTTCACCCGCCCCTTGGCCGAAGAGGAGCATAAACTCGATTCCGACCCCGGAAACGTTCGTTCGCACCAATACGACATCGTCCTCAACGGCGTGGAACTCGGATCCGGATCGATCCGCAACCACCGGGTCGAACTTCAAGAGAAAATTCTCGGCCTGATGGGCTACGGCCCCGAGGAACGCCGGGAGAAATTCGGACTGCTGCTGCGCGCGCTCGAGCACGGAGCGCCGCCCCACGGCGGCATCGCGCTCGGATTCGACCGCCTGGTCGCGCTGCTCTGCGGAGAGGATTCCATCCGCGACGTGATCGCGTTTCCTAAAACGAACAAGGGGCAGGATCTGATGTCCGACGCTCCGTCGCCGGTTTCGGACGCCCAGCTCAAAGAGCTGCACGTCAAGAAGCTATAACGCGGCGTCGGGGGGAAGGCCGAGCAATGCGCGAATCTCGTCGACGAGAATCTTCATCGCGAACGGTTTTTGCAGCGCCTTCGCGGCGCCGCTCATCTTCGCGAGGCCCTGCTCCCTTTGGGTATCCCGGCTGGTCATGATCAAAATCTTCGGGCAATTCGCCCCGAATCGTTCGGATAATTCCATCGCGGCGTGGTAGCCGTCGAGTTCCGGCATCATGACATCGAGAACGATGAGATCCGGCCGGCGGCGGTCGACCGAGACCAGCACCTCGCGCCCGTTCATCACCGTCTCCACCTCGAACCCGGCTCGCTTCAGCGTAAACGAAACGATTTCCCGAAGTTCGTCGTCGTCGTCCGCGACAAGCAGGTAAGGTTTGGCTTCGTCCGCCATCGCAGAAGTATAGCGGATGAAAGCGCTTTTCACCAGACTCCAGGGTCGGTCCTCAAGTTGTTTGAGTTATTCAAGTTATTCAAAAAATAACTTGAAGGCGCTTCTGGGTTTCTTGTGGGCTGCCAACGGCATTTCTTTCGCGCCTCGGGCGCGATTGCGTGGCGCTTCGTGCGCCAAGTTCGCGGTTTTCGCTGGCGCGAAAACACGCGAACTCCAACGGCAACGGAGCGTCGTTCCCGTGCGATCTCGCCTTTGAGAAACGCCGTTATTTCTTTAAATTTCCTGGATTTCTGCCGTCGAAGGCGAGTGATGCGCGGGAGCGGCCGTTGCGGTTAGCCGTTCCCGTTTCGGGCTCGGAAGAATCGCGCAGCGATTCTTGCGAGCATCGCGCACGGGGCGCGAAACAAAGCGCGTTTTGGAAATCGCCCCGATTTTTACTCATACTAAACCCGGAAGCGACAACTTGAATAACTTAAACAACTTGAGGACCGACCCTGAATTTATGGGGGGCAGACGTCCACGGCGCAGCCGTCTTGCAGCGGGAGGACGGCCGCCGTGCGCGGGGCGGGCGTCATGATCCGGTAGTCGCTCGGGGCACCGGAACCGAAGTCGAGGCGGGCGACCGGCACGCGGGACAGATTCGTCACCAGCAATCCCGCTTCCGGATGCGCCACATGAAGACGCGACAGCGCCTCGGGCCCCTCAGCGCGGCGCAGCGCTTCCAATTGCCGCAGGGAATGAAGCACCGTGTCCGCTTTCACGCTCGCCACGGCCCGATGGACCGCCGCCGCCAACTCCGCTAAGGACTCGCTTTCGAGTTCGGACTTCGTGCGCGAAAGCGTGACGCCGCGAACGGCGTTGCCGAAATATCGAAGATCGATCTCCGGGTAGACTCGCCGAAAATCCACCGGAATGCTCAAAAAGCGGCGTTCGCCCGATCCCGGCCACTCGAACGCGAACCGCTTCCACAAGCGGACGACGAGCGCGTCGTTGACGGAAATGCGCATTCCCGTCGCGTCCGAAGCCTGCGCCGCGTCGGCCTTCAGCGTCTCGTTTGAGAACACCAGACGGGTCCAGCAGAGCGACTCGCGGGCCGGCGCGTTCCTTTCGCCGGCCAAAGACCAGCCCGTGCCTTCCCGGATCGCCTCTTCACTGAGATCCATCTCCGGAAGATCGGCCGGCGTCAACAGCGAACGCTCGTGAACCGGAGAGCGGTACGACTCGCCGCGGCACGCGGCCGCCCAGGCGGAGAGAAAATAGAAGCAGCTGTACCCGTCGACGATCGCATGCGACAAGCTCACTCCCAGCACGCTGAGGACCGGGCCCAGCGTCAACTCGAAACGCGCGAGAGGCTGGCCGGCGACGGTCGACACCGGGTCGAGCAGGTCGTACGCCGCGGGCCCTTGAAGATCGGGATCGGCCTCGGTTTCGACCACCGTGAACGGACAGGCATGGGGAGAGGTTTCGAAGGCGAAGGTCGAGGAGCCGGTCTTCTTGAGCAGACTGGCGACCGGAGGGAAATCCGCCAGCACCCGCTCCAACGAACGGCGCATCGCCTCGCAGTCCAAGCGTCCCTGGAACTTGAAGAGGAACTCGATCGGGTAGGCGCTTTCTCCCAAGAACGTGTAATCGATCGGAGACAGCGGAGTCCGGATGACAGCGACGCTCATGCGCATAGCGTACCAAACACGCCCGCCCCGCTTCGCGGGTCCCTTGGCCGGGAATGCCGAGGACCTAAATGAACTTCCGGTACTCGGGTTGGTACTGCAGTCCCCGCACGAACTCCAGCGGATCCGCGGGCCGTTCTGTCGACGCCAGCCCCCGGTCCCAGGCGGACGCGGCGACCGTCGCCGCGATGCGCGCGGAAACCTCCCGAATCTCCGTCAAGGGCGGGAACAAGCGGCCTTTCTTGAGGTCGTTTTCGGTGGTCAAATCCGCGAGCGTCTTCGCGGCCGCGAAAAACATCGCGTCGTCGACGCGCCTCGTCGCCGACGCGAGAACCCCGAGGCCCACGCCCGGAAAGATGTAGGCGTTGTTCGACTGCCCGGGGGAGAACACCGTCGCGCCGAGCCGCACGTCCGCGAACGGGCTTCCGCTCGCGAACACCGCGCGGCCGCGCGAGTGCGTGTAGGCGTCTTGCGCGGTGCACTCTGCGTTCGCGGTCGGATTGGAGAGCGCGAAGATCACCGGCCTCTCGTTAAGACGCGCCATCGCGCCGATGATCTCGGCCGTGAACCGGTTCGGCTGTCCCGAGACTCCGATCAAGGTGGTCGGCTTGAGCGTCTCGACCGCCTCGGCCAGCGTCGCGATCGGGGGGTGTTCGTGCGCGAAGGTCTTCTTGTGCTCCTGGAGGTCGCTGCGCCCGCTCTGAACCAGTCCCTGGCTGTCCAGGAACCAGCAGCAGCGCAGCGCCTTATCGCGCGGCAACCCTTCCGCTTCGAGGGCGCGCACGATCAATCCGCCGATCCCGATCGCGGATTCCCCGGCGCCGAGAAACAAAAAGCGCTGTTCGCAAAGCGGCACCTTGGTGATGCGCTCTGAGGAATAGATCCCCGCGAGCGCGACCGCGGCGGTCCCTTGGATGTCGTCGTTGAAGCAGCAGGTCTTGTTCCGATACGCCTCGAGCAGGCGGAATGCGTTGCGGTTGGCGAAATCCTCGAACTGGATCAAAGTCTCGGGGAAAATCTCCCGCGCCGCTTCCATGAATTCCGCGACCATCTCGTCGTACGCCGCCCCGCGCAGGCGCTTCTGGGGGACGCCCAGGTACAGCGGGTCGGCGAGCAGCTCCGGGTTGTCGGTGCCCAGGTCCAAAGTGACCGGCAGCGTCTGCGCCGGAGGAATGCCCGCGCACGCGGTGTAGAGCGACAGCTTGCCGACGGGGATGCCCATGCCGTTCGCGCCTAAATCGCCGAGCCCGAGGATGCGCTCGCCGTCGGTGACGACGATGATGCGGATGTCCTTATGCGGCCAGTTCCCGAGAACTTCGCGCACGCGTCCCTTGTCGGCGGGCGTGATGAAGATTCCGCGAGGTCGGCGGAAGATGTGCGCGTACTCCTTGCAGGCCTCGCCGACCGTCGGCGTATAGATCAGGGGCATCATCTTGTCGATGTTGTCCATCACGACTCGGTAGAACAAGGTCTCGTTGCGGTCGAGCAAATTGATCAGTTCGACGTACTTTCCGAGGCTGGTGCTCCGGCTCAAGATGTTGCGCGTGGCGCGCTTGGCCTGCATTTCCTGCGTGGAGACCCCGGGGGGGAGCAGGCCTTGGATGCCGAGCGCGAGGCGCTCCTCGGGCGTAAACGCGGTCCCTTTATTAAGGGAAGGATCGTTGAGCAACGCGACGCCGGTTTTGAGCGGAACTTCGGGTTTTTTCGTGATTGTGGGCATAAATGATTCTCCTGATCCTAACATGTACGCAACATATTTTCCAAGCTGCATCTGCCTTTGAGGAACACTTCCTTAGAGTCCCATGCCGCCATGGGAACAATAGCGGCCGGACTTTTCCCCAAGGACCCATCCGTGCTTCCTCGCGCTCCGATAGGATGCTGTCGAGCGCATCTCCGGATTAAACGGCGGCGGCCTGCGCCTCACCCCCGGTCTCGACGCGCCGTCGCTGGGAACCGGACTGGATTTTATCGCGCTGCCCTCTCTGGGGAGTCTCGCCCCGAACATCGCGGTTCAGCCCGCGGCCGGAGTCGGAACCTCCCTCGCGCCGATCGCGCCCCTTGCCCCAAATGCGAATCTGCGCCGTGCGATCAAGGCTTCCGAGCCCGATCGGGCGGCTCCCGCCAAGACACCCTTCGGCAAGACGATGCGGGCCCTGCTCGCAAAGACCCCGGAGTTCAACCGGATGAACGGGGCGGACGCCCACGCCGCCGCGGACCGCGATTTCTCGGCTCGCATCGGCCAAGAGCAAAGAGCGGCGGCCGTTTCCGCGGCGGACGCTTCGGACCAGGTCGAGATCATCGTCATGGCCCGCGACGGCTCCGGCAAGCAGCTGACGCAGGACGTCTTCCCGCCGTCGCTGGCTTCCGGCATGAGCGCCCAAAGCCTTGAGCGGGAGCTCACCGATCAGTTCGGTCGTCTCGGCATCACAAAGTCCTTTCTCAAAGCCCACGATGCCTCCGCCATCGGGACCGTGGCGAAAATCAACGCCGCCGTCGTTCACGCCCCGGCGCGACAATCTGATTCCCTGTTGGCCGCCCTTAGAGGGATGGGACACGAGGCTCAGATCGGACGCCGCTTTTCCGTCCCGGCGCCGATGGCGGCCGAGCCCACGGCGAGGTCCGTCGGCCTGAAGGAAACCGCCAAAATCGTCAAAGCCGACAAACTGCAAGACGAGCTTAAGAAGGTCCTCGGAGAGCCCGCTCCCCCGACCCCGCCGGCGGGAGAAACCCAAACCAAGGCCAATCCCGTGACGGGGATGATGAAGGCGATCGCGAACGCGTTCCGCCGCGTTTTTCGCGGCGTGGTCGTCACCAACCCGGTGCTGCCGTGGGCCATCCTGGATTCCTTCGCTTGGGTGGATCATCCGTACATGAAGGGACGATTCCTGAAAAGCGTCTCCAACGAAAACGACGGGCAGGACCACGGAACGCACACCGCCAGCACGGTCGTGGGGATGGACATCTTCAACTATCACGGCCGCAACTACAACATCTTCCCCAACGGCAGCGCCTCGGAAGGCGACATCCTCTTTAAGCTCGCGATGGCGCAAAAGGACGGCGCTTTGGCCACGACTCACTCGTGGGGGGACGGTTCGGGCAACCCCGCCGGCGCGATCGAAAAGCTGTTCACCAAGACGTCCGAGGAAGGCCTGCACCACAGCATCTCGGCGGGCAACTCGGGCTATTACGGCAAGAACCGCATCGGCGGCCCCGCGATCGCCGTTCATGAAGTGGACCTCACGATCAACGGCAAGGTCGTCGGCAAGGTCAAACGCATCAAGGCCGTCGCGGCCTCGGACGCGGATAAAAAAACCGCCAGTTTCTCTTCCCGCGGCCCCGGAAGCCGCGTCACTTCCAAGGGCGGGGAATACAAGGACTGGCCGCAAAAGCCGGACGAAAGCGGTATGGGCGTGAATCTCATCGCCGCCGCACCGCCGGGAAAAGGATCGAACAACGCCGAACTGGGCGGTCCGGGACAGTCGATGTCCGGAACCTCCATGAGCAACCCGGGCGTGTTCGGCGCCTTCCTGCTTCTGACTCGAGGGGTTCTGGTCCTTTTAGCCGACCAACTGCCGAAGATGCAGCAAAAGGAACTGACTCAATTCGCCATGGACCTGGCGCGATACTCCATGACTCAAACCGCGGAGAAAGTCGCTCCGGTCGATGAGGTCGGCGACCGCTTCATCGACGTCTGGGCCGCCTTCGAGTTCGCGGCCAAGACGCTCAAAGAGAATCAGCCGGCCCCGCCGGCGGCGGGGCTTTTCGATTAGCGGGTGGACCTGCCGGGGCGAGTTGAGGAACTTTTTTACGGCCTGCACTCAGTGAATTTTTCTTCCCGATTTCGGTTGAAACTTCAGAACGACTTCTTCACCGGAGGGAGGTCGAATTACAAAAGTCACCACATCGAATATTCGATCCTCAAATCGAATCTCCGCGCCCGAACGAACCGGGAACTGTCCCCGGGGACAGTTGCTCTCAATTGAAATTTCCGTTGCGGCATGCACGCGCGTGATGCGCGGGAGCGCGTCGCCTGGAGCCCGCCGGCGTAAAATCCATTTTGCCGAGGGCAACTCTCGTATTTCCCCTCGGCGCGCTTGCGCGCCGAGGCCGGACGCCCCCCGCGGGGGCGTCCGCGCCGTTGGGGGCATTCCGTCCTTGAAACTACGGGAACTCGGGATCTCCAGATTTCAAGCGGCGAAATAAGTCTGGAGACCGACTGCTCGGCGCGCTATACTGATATCGGACAGTTGGGAATTAGACGGCCTCGCGCGGCCTCCGGGAAACCGGAGGCCGCTTCGTTTATTTCCCCGGGGAAGTGAAAAGCCCCGCCAGAGGCGGGGCTTTTCGAAAAACTGGTGGACGTGATGGGGATCGAACCCACGACCTCTACCTTGCGAAGGTAGCGCTCTCCCAGCTGAGCTACACGCCCGAGATTCGGATTATATCACTTCCGGGACTATTTTTTTCCGGGGGGGAAGTATTTGAGGCGGCGCTGCTTGAGCTTCACCCGTTCGATGGCCTTCTGATGCTCGGCGAAGGTTTCCGAGAAAATATGCCGCCCGTCGACATCGGCGACGAAATAGACCTTGTCGGTGGCCTGCGGCGCGATGGAGGCGGACACGGCCTTTTCTCCGGGCGAGCAGATGGGTCCCTTCGGAAGCCCGAAGAACAGATAGGTGTTGTAGGGCGAGCGGATGTCCAAATGCTTGAAGCGAAGCCCCTTGAACCATTCCCCGGTGTCCATGCCCATCGCGTACTGCACGGTGGGATCCGCCTCCAGACGCATGCGCTTGCGCAGGCGATTGGAATAGACCGACGCGATCTCGGGCATTTCCTCCTCGACCCGGGCCTCGCGCTGGACGATCGAGGCCAAGGTCACCACCTGGCGCAGCGTGAAGCGGTTCTGGCGGACCGCGTCGTACATCGGCACGATGCGGCGCTGAAACTCGGCGAGCATGTGCTCGGCGACGGCCTCGGCCGGGAGTCCCTGCGCGAAATGGTAGGTCGTCGGGAACAAAAATCCCTCGAGGTCGTTTGCACGGACGTACTTCATGAACTCCCCGGCGTCCGCGACCGCGCCCGAGGCCTCCAGGCGATCCGCGATCTGCTTGGCCATGAAGCCTTCCGGAATGACCACCTTCGTCGGAACGATGCGCCCTTCGCTGAGGATTTTCACGGCCTGCGGAGAGGCGATCGGTTTGCGCAGCACGTACAACCCGGGCTTCAGACTGCGATCGAGGCCTGAAATCTTCGCGAAGACGCGGAAGAGAAACGCGCTACGGATCACGCCTTCTTCTTCGAGGATCTTCGCCGTCTCGGCCGCCGTCGCTCCGGCCGGCACCTCGATTTGAACCTTTTTCGCGCCCGGAGTCAGCCACCACCCCCCGCCGACCCCGGCGGCGATGAGCAGTAGAAGAAGTCCGGCGACGACGCGGCGGCGTTTGGGAGGAGCGGCCGTCATCAGGCGAGTTTCGCTTCGCCTAGAGGGAGGTAAATCGGTCCGGCCGGACCCAAACGGCTTTCGAAGAGAGTCATCGACTCCACGCCGCAAACCGCGCCCGTCCAGGTCTCGGGGGTGCGCCAACGCTCGGCCCGGTCGGCCAGTGCGCGGGAATTTTTCGCGGAGCGGACGCGTCCGAGCGTCGCGTGGGCGACGAAGGGCCGCTGCTCAAGGGCGAATCCTTCCCGCGCCAGGCGATCCCGCAAGCCTGCGGCCAAGGATTTCATCGTCGCGGCCCCCTCGGAAAGGCCCGCCCATAGAATCTTGGGCCGCTTCCAATCAGGGAACGCGCCGAGGCAGTTGAAGCGCATCCGAAAGAAGGGGAAAAAACGGGCCGCTTCCACGCCCGCGCGCAGGGCGGGGGCGACGCGTTCGGATTTCTGCGCTGAGAGAAATGCCAAGGTCATATGGAAATGATCGTCGCGCGCCCACTTCACGTCGGCCTCCGCCAGAGCCAAATCGCGGCGCACCGTGCGCAGCACGGAGGCCGCGGGACGCCCGATCAGCGCGGCCCAAAAGAGCCGCTTGTCCAAAGATCCGCTCAGCTGCCCGACCTCCGCGCTAAGGCGCGCAGGCGCGCGAGCAGATCTTCGGCTTGGAACGGCTTGATGATGAAGTCGTCGACGCCGAAATGAAGCGCCTCGAGTTCGTCCTCGGCGGTCTGCTTGACCGTCAGCATGATGATCGGGATGTCCCGCTTCGATGCGTCGCGGCGAAGCGTCTGAACGAAGGTCTCCCCGTCCATGCGCGGCATCATCCAGTCCACCAGGATCACCTCGGGGGAAAATTCTTTGGCGACTTCCAGCCCGGCCTCTCCGTGTTCGGCCGTGCGCACGTCGTAGCCGGCGCCGCCGAGCACGTCCTTGATGATCAATCGGTAGTCTTCTTCGTCGTCGACGACCAGCACTCTCATTGCCATAGTCACCTCATACCATCTTAACGTTGAAAAGGAACTGCGTCCCTTTGCCGACCTGGGACTTCACGGAGACCTTCCCGCCGTGCGCCTCGACGATGGACTTCACGATCACAAGACCCAAACCGGTCCCGTGATGCCCCGCGACCCGGGTCGCGGAGTTCTTGCCCTGCTCGAACTTCTTAAACAAGCGGCCCATATCGGCCTGATCCATTCCCTTGCCCGTATCCACGACCGAAACCTCGAGCCAACGGGCGCCTTCCTCGCGAAACTGCTCGCCCTGCACCCAAATCGTCCCGCCCCGAGGCGTGAACTTCAGCGCGTTCGAGATCAGGTTCACGAAGACCTGGCGAAGCCGCTCCGGGTCTCCGTGAACCGGCGCGGTCGCCGCGTCGAGCCGGCTCTGAAGCGTGACGCCCTGCTCCTTGGCCTTCGCCTCGAAAAACTGCACGACGTCGCCGGCCACGGCTTGAATACGGATCGGGCGCAGAGAACATTCCATCTTCCCGCGTTCGATCTTGGCGACGTCGAGAAGATCGTTGATGAACCCCGAAAGCCGGGAGACGTTCGCCTTGATGCGGTCGAAGTAGGTCCGAAACTGCGCCGGGTCCCGCGGGGCGCCGCCGTCCATCTTCGCCTCCATCAGGTTCAAAAACGACTCGATCGCCCCGAGCGGAGAGCGCAATTCGTGGGTGACTGCGGAAACGAAATCCTTTTTCATCGCGTCGAGCTCTTCCAAGCGCACCGACATATGGTTGAAACCGGCCACCAATTCGCCGATCTCGTCCTTGGAATCCCACTCGAGCCGCACGCCGAGTTTGCCCCGGCCGATCTGGCCGGCGACCTCCGAGAGCGCGGCCAAGGGTCGCGTGATCTTCCGGGCGAACCAATCCGAAAAAACGATCCCGATCAGAAGCGCGATGCCGAAGAGACGCGCCAGGTCGCGCTGGAGGCGGGCGATCTGGACCCGGACGGCCGCGCCGAGAACGTTTTCATCGATCCCGATCGTGAGCACGACCTTGCGCTTGGCGTCGGTCGGGTCCTCGATGCGCAAGGTCCGGTCCATCTCGCTCCGGGAGGTTTTGCGCTCTCCGATATGATGCCGCCGGACGCGGTCGCCGTCGTGCCACTCGACGCTCACGAATTCCAGAGCGGGGGACTGCTCCCTTTGGAACTTAATGTAGGAGAGCAAAAGCAGATCGTCGCGCTGCACCAAAGCGTCCCGGGCCATTCTCCCCACGGTATTCTTGATGAGCTGGGCTTCGCGCGCGCTCTCCGCCGTCATATACCCCGTCTCGAGGCGTACCAGGGAATAGCCGAGGATCCCAAGCGACGCGGCGAACAGCGCCGTCACCGAGAGCGTCAGCTTGGTGCGCAGGGTCACTCTAGCCCCGCCGCCTTGTGAGTTGGGCCATCCCCCGCATTCTAGCGATTTCCTTGAAGGATTTCAGCCTGAACGCGGCGCAGCGCCCGTTCCGCGCTCTTGTTCTTCGGGTTCAGACGCAGCATCTGCTGGAACATGTTCGCCGCTTCCGAGAGCCGGCCCTGCGCGTAGAGGTCGACGCCGGCCTCGTACATCCGCTGCACCTGCACCGGCGAGACCCCCGCCTTGGGATCGGTCTGGGACGCAATCGGCCGCGGCGTGGGAATCGTCCTTTGCCTCGACTTGTTCTCGATCAGCCGAACCAAGGCGTCGATGTAGCCCTTCAGCTGATCGCGCTCCTGGGAGCGCGTCTCGTACTTGTAGGCGGAGCGAAGCGACCGAAGCGCCCGCTCATGCTCCTTCTGCGCGTAGAGCGCGGTCGCCTTGCGCTTCCACGCCAGCACGTTCGTCGGGTCGAGCTCGAGCACCTCATCGGAGAGCTTCATCACCCGCGCGTAATCGCTTTCTCGCAGCGCGACTTCCATGAGCGCCATCGTCGCGCCGACGATCTTCTCCTTGCCGACGCTCGGGGCCGAGGCCGTCGCGGTGGGAATCTCGCGCGTCAGGCCCGCCTGGCGCTCGACCACCTGCAGCATCTCTTCGACCTTTTCGTCGGCCGGATTCAGGCTTTGCGCGTAGGCCAGTTTCTGGAGCGCGCGCTTCTCGCGCCCCGCGATGAAGTCCATCGCGCCCTCGTAGAGCGCCGCCTGGGCGGCGTCCGTGCGGAAATTCTCGATCACCGGAAAGACTCCTGCGACCAGAGACACCGCCTCGAGACTCCCCTGAATCCGACGGTCCTTCGGGTTCATCCCGAGCGCCTGGTAGAGCTTCTCCTTCGCGTCGGCGAAGCGTCCCTCTCCCGTGTCCACGCGCGCCTGGCGCAGGAACTCCTGCTGCGCGGTGCGTTTGTACAGCGCGAGCTGCTCCGCCTGGGCTCGGAACTCCGGCGTCCCGACCTCGGCCAATTCCCGCATGTTCTCGAGAATCGCCTCGGCGAACTTCGGTTCCGCGCCGCGCGGCCGACCGAACAGGAAGCTCAACCCCATCCGGTGGCTGCCGAAGGTCCCCGTGATCGTTCCAAGGGGAATCATGAAGCTGTAGTCGATCTGCATCCGGTAGACCTTGTAGGACATCCCGACGGTCACCTGGCGGTATTCCCGCGAACCGAGCCCCAAGGACCCCCGCAGGCCGAACGAGCCGTGCAGCAAGGTGGGAAGCCATTTCTCGCCGGCGACGGTGAGGATCTTGTCGGTCGAGCCGTCGGGCGCCTTGAGAAACCCGAGCTCTCCGGTCATCGTCGTCCAGGGCGTGCGGTACGCGCCCGCCATTTTGACGTTGCGGCCCAGCGTATCCGTGTCGTTGTCGGCGATCGCGATGTTCGGCTCCAGCAGATGCTGGAACATCAAACCGGCCGTCCAGCGGGGCTTCACCCTATAGAGGAAGCCCACATCAAGGTCGAGTGTCGACATCGACCCCTTCTGCAGCACCGGGTCCGGATTGGCCGAGACGATTCCGGTATTCGTGAACGACCGGCTCGCCTGATCGAGCGAGGCGACCCCGCGGCGCAGATACTTCAGCGACGCCCCGGCGAACAGCCCGTTGGGCGCCTTT
>Ga0066644_10000468_pt1 | contig 25185 bp, 25 predicted proteins | sample CryGeyCG2114_020_FD_62735 | JGI IMG/M metagenome (GOLD analysis project Ga0066644, IMG submission 62735) | Groundwater microbial communities from aquifer - Crystal Geyser CG15_big_fil_post_rev_8/21/14_0.20 | ecosystem: Environmental > Aquatic > Deep subsurface > Groundwater | place: USA: Utah...
GAGGTCGATCGTGGCAGTGGTCACGACGTCATTGGTCTGCGTATCGATATGACCGGTGCGGCCACTCTCGCTTTCCTGCCCCGACCAGCCGAACCACAAGCCCTTGCGCGACTTGAGCGCGGCGTGGAGCGCGCCTGCAAGGCCGCCTTGCGCCCCGGCGGCACCCCGCGCCTTGGGCACTGCTACGCGATTGGAAATAACAATAAGTCGGGGATCGCAAGTCAGCGGACTTCGCTCCATGGTTTGCTCAGCAGGCCGGCACAATTGATTATACCGACAAGCGAATAGGTCTGGGGGAAGTTCCCCCACAATTCGCCGGTCTCGTAATCGAGATCTTCGCTCAGCAGGCCCGATTGCGTGGTGTGGCTGAGCATGGCCTCGAAGATATCGCGCGCCTCGTCCTTGCGCCCAACCAGGCCGAGCGCCTCGATCAGCCAGAAGGTGCAAACGTTGAAAGCGGTTTCGGGAGCACCGAAATCGTCTTCCGCGGCATAGCGCAGCATGTGGTCGCCGCGCCGCAGGTCGCGTTCGATGGCAGCGAAGGTCTTGAGGAAGCGCTCGTCGTCGGGCTTGAGATAGCGCAGCTCGACCATCTGCAGCAGGCTGGCATCGAGATAGCCGTTCTCGAAGCTGGCGCCGTAATGTTGGCCATCCTCCTTCCAGGCCTCGGCTTCGATTTTCGCCCGGATCGCCTCGGCCCGCTTCTTCCAGAAGGTTACCCGGTCTCCCTTGCCCAGCCGCGCGGCCACGTTCGCCAGGCGATCGCAGGCCGCCCAGCACATCACCGCCGAATAGGTGTGGACTTCCTGCCGGGTGCGGAATTCCCACAGGCCTGCATCGGGCTTGTCATGCTTGGCCCAGGCCGCCTCGCCCACTTCTTCGAGATGCGCGAAATCGGTTTCGTCGGCCATGCGCAGCAGGCGGTTGTCGAAAAAGGCCTGCGCCGTCGGGAGGACGATCTGGCCGTAGCAGTCGTATTGCACCTGCTTGTAGGCGGCATTGCCCACGCGCACAGGCCCCATGCCGCGATAGCCGGCAAGGTGGGTCGCCTCGTATTCATGCAGCTCTTCGGCGCCCATCACCGAATAGAGCGGCTGGATCTGCCCGCCGCGGGCCTGGTCGACGATGTTGCGCAGATAGGCGAGGTATTTTTCGAGCACGTCGAGCGCGCCGAGCCGGTTGAGCGCCTGGACGGTGTAATAGCTGTCGCGGATCCAGCAGTAGCGATAATCCCAGTTGCGCTGGCTGCCTGGCGCTTCGGGGATCGAGGTGGTCAGCGCGGCGACGATCGCGCCGGTTTCCTCATGCTGGCACAGCTTGAGCGCGATCGCGGCGCGGATCACTTCTTCCTGCCATTCGAGCGGGATATGCAGCCCGCGAACCCAGTGCTGCCAATAGCGTGCGGTCATCGCCTCCATCCGGCGGACCTCGCTGCGGATATTGCCGACGAAGGGTTCGTCGGGCCCGAGAAAGAAATGCTGGTCGCTCTCCACCCGGTAGCTGCGGCCCTCGAGAACATAGCCGACCGGCGCATCGGTCGAGAGGCGCAGCGCCTGCGGGCCGATCAGGTAGCGGATGTGATTGGTGCCGTTGGTGGTCGCGGCCATTCCGGCGCCGTATTCCTTCATCGGCGCCAGCACCACGCGCATCCGCGGCGCGCCTGCCACGGGGCGAACGATCCGGGCATAAGCGAGAGGCCGGTACATCCGGCCCGAACGCTCGAAGCGCGGGGCGAAATCGTGGATCTCCACTGCGCTCCCGTCTGCGCTCTCGAGCCGGGTGATGAGGATCGCGGTGTTGCGCTCGTAGCGCTGCGTTGCCCTGGTCTGGTCGTCGAGTTCGAAGCGCCAGATTCCGCGGTCGCGCGTAGCGCCATTGAGCAGAGAGCAGAACACGGGATCGCCATCGACCCGGGGAACGCAGCCCCAGACGAAGCCGCCCTCGCGGTCGACCAGCGCGCTGACCTGGCAATTGCCGATGGGGGAAAGCTCGAGATCAGCCTGCATCATATCTCCAACCAGTTGTGCACTGCAGCAACGCTGTCGAGCCGGTATCGTGCCCGCGCGCTCGGCCGTTCGCCCACGGCGATGCCGAAACCGCCATAGCTCTGGGCCCCGGCGAAGCCGTCTTCATCGGTCACGTCGTCGCCGACGAAGACGGGCATCGCACCGGCGAAGGGGGGCTCGTTCATGAAGGCGCGAACCGCGCCCTCCTTGCTCGCCCCTTGCCGGACCAATTCGGCTACGGACTTGCCGCGCTTGACTGCGAGTCCGTGTTCTTTGGCAAGCGAGGCAGCGAAGGCCTGCGCCAGTTCAGCGCATTCGGGGCGCCGGCGATAATGCAGCGCCCCGCCATGGCTCTTGGCTTCGTAGCGCAGGTCATGGTCCTGCGCGAACTGGCGCAATCGGGTCACGACCGTTTCGGGCAGGGGTTCGGGAACCGTTCCGGCGAGGCGACCGTCCGAATGGACGCGGTGAAGGCCGTGCGACCCCGCGCGCGCCAAGGCCAGCGGCCCAAGGTGCTCGGCGATATCGTCGAGCGCGCGCCCGCTGACCAGCGACAACCGTCCGCCCAAGCGGTCGCGCAGCGCCTCGAGCCGTTCGACCAGCGCGGGAGGAACGACGATGGCATCGGGATCGGCGGCGATTTCCACCAGCGTGCCGTCGAAATCGATGAACAGCGCCAGCGGCCCGGCTGCAAGCAGCGCGCCGAGCGGCGGAGGAGCGGGAAGCGTGGTCGGACCGTCCATCGCCAACCGACCTAGCGGCTCGGAGGCTGCGGTCAAACCGCGGAGACTATGAAATCGTATCCTCGGCCTTGGGGACCAGGATCAGCGTATTGTCCTCGACCCGCCACGAACCGAGCCGCGCGAGCACATTCATGCCGATCACGTTGAAGTCGCCGAAGCTCTCGGCGATCGCCGCGTCGGTGCCGCTGGCACTGACATTGCCGAAGGTCAGGCGGTCGACCGTGGCGACATGCGCCTGCACCGTCCCATTTGCGGTGCCGAGCATGATCGGGATGCCGCCGCGGCGCGGTTCGAGGCCGGCACGCTCGGCCAGCGGCGCCGAAATGGCGGTCAGCGTGGCGCCGGTATCGATCATGAAATTGCCGGGCACGCCGTTGACATCGGCGCGAACCCAGAAATGGCCGTCGGCAGACAGCGGGATGCGCGTTTCGCCTCCCTCGACGACCTGTTCGGGAAGGCCGATCTGCGGGACGGCGACATCGAATCGCGGATCGAAGCGCGACAGCTGGAGCACCACCGCGAGCAGGATCGCACCGAGCGCGAGCGAGCTGGCGGTGCGCAGGAACCCGCCGAGCGCCGAACGCTTAGCGAGGATCGCGCCGATCCAGCCGACCACCATCGCCGCCACCGCCGCGATCAGCAGTTCGGAGCGCGGGATTGCACGCAAGGTGTCGGCTGCAGCGCTGAAGACGGGCTCGAGTTCCATTCCGACCATATAGGTACGCGCCTGTGACGCGTCCATGAATTCGCTTGAGTGCCGCTAGGGCGCTTCGCGCTGTTCGGTCGCTCGGGCCAGCGTGAGCGAGAAGCGATTGTCTGCGTCGAGCCAGCGCTTCTCGGGGGTCCAGCCGCCTGCGAGCAGCAGCAGGTTGGCGCTGCGGCGGGTGAACTTGTGGCTGTTTTCGGTGTGGATCGTCTCGCCCTTGCGCATGGCGAAGCGCTCGCCCGACACCTCGAAGGCGATGTCGCGCGTGGCGGCGAGATGCATTTCGATCCGCGCCATCGCATCGTTCCACACCACGCGGTGTTCGAGCGCGTCTTCGGGAATGGTACCGTCGAGTTCGCGGTTGATCCGGGTGGCGAGATTGCGGTTGAAGGCTGCGGTGACACCCTCGGCATCGTCATAGGCGGCTTCGAGCATCGCCCGGTCTTTGATCAGGTCCATGCCGATCAGCAGCAGCGGGCTCTCGCCCTCGTCGGCACCGAGCGTCGCGCGCATCGACCGCAGCAGGTCGACTGCGGTGCGCGGCACCATGTTGCCGATCGTCGAACCGGGAAAGAAGCCGAGCTTCTTGAGCGGTTCGATTTCCTCGGGCAGCGCCACGCGCCGCATGAAATCGGCCTCGACCGGATGGACCGGCAGGCCGGGGAATTTCTCCGCCAGCCCGGCCGCGCTCTCGCGCAGGAAATCGCCCGAAATGTCGAGCGGGACATAGGCGGCGGGATCGATCGCGCGCAGCAGGAGCGGGGTCTTGACCGAACTGCCCGAACCGAATTCGACCACCGCCCTGTCGGGACCGATCAGTTTCGCAAATTCCTCACCGCGCGCCTCGAGAATCTCGGTTTCGGCGCGCGTCGGATAGTATTCGTCGAGCCCGGTGATCGCCTCGAACAGGCGCGAGCCCTCGTCGTCGTAGAACCAACGGGCGGGCACGGCCTTCTGGCGCTGGCGCAGCCCCTTGAGCACATCGGCGCGAAAGGCGCGGTCGACACCGTCTTCGTCGCGATCGACCAGGGCAATTCCGGTGTCGTTACTCATCACAAATCCTTTGCCAGCCGGAGGCCGGTGAATTGCCAGCGCTGGTGAGGGTAGAAGAAGTTGCGGTAGCTGGGGCGCGAATGGCCGCGCGGCGTGGCACAGCTGGCCCCCTTGAGCACGAACTGCCCGCTCATGAACTTGCCATTGTATTCGCCCACCGCGCCGGCGGCGGGCCGGAACCGGGGATAGGGCAGATAGGCCGAGCGGGTAAACTGCCAGCAGTCGCCGAACAGTCCCTCGCTGCCGCAGGGCAGCGGCGGCGCGGCGTCGTCGAGCTGGTTGCCGCCGTGCGGATCATGCGCCGGTGCCTCCCCTTCCTGGCCGCGGGCTATGGCTTCCCATTCGAACTCTGTCGGCAAACGGTTACCAGCCCAGGTGGCGAAAGCATCGGCCTCGTAGTAGGAGATATGCGCGACCGGCGCGTCGGGCTTGCGTTCCTGCCAGCCGCAGTGGGTGAAATGTTCGCCCTCGCGCCAGTAGAGCGGCGCGCGAATCGCGTTCTCGCACACCCAAGCCCAGCCGTCTGACAGCCACAGCGTCGGCGTGTCGTATCCGCCATCGGCGATGAAGGCATCCCACTCGCGATTGGTGACGAGCCGTCGGGCCAGCGCGAAGGGTTCGAGCAGGACGCGGTGCGCCGGCCCCTCGTTATCGAAAGCGAAGCCGCTCGCCTGGTGGCCGATTCGCGCGATCCCACCGGGGTGGCTGTGCCAGCCGTCTGCGCCAGGCCGCCCTGTGTCACGAGCCGCATCCCACATCGCCACGCCGAGCGGGTTCTGGAACAGCGCATGCTTGATGTCGGTCAGCAGCAGCTCCTGGTGTTGCTGCTCGTGGCTGAGGCCAAGCTCGATCAGCGGCGCAAGGTCATCGCGCGCGAACAGCGGGGCCATGGCCTCGTCCACATGCGCGCGCCAGTCGAGCACTTCGGCAAGCGTCGGGCGCGACAGCATCCCGCGCGAAAAGCGTGCGATCCGCTCGCCCTCGGCCTCGTAATAGGAATTGAACACGAAGGGCCAGCTTTCGTCGTAGAGCCGGTACCCGTCGCGGTGGTCGCGCAGCAGGAAGGTTTCCCAGAACCAGGTCGTATGCGCGAGATGCCACTTGGCCGGGCTCGCATCCTCCATCGACTGCAAGGTCGCGTCGGCTTCGCTGAGCGGTTGCACCAGAGCCTCGCTCAAGCGCCGGACTGCCGCGTAGCGAGCCTCGAGTGAATGGCCTGGCGCAGGCCGGGATTCGGGCCGGGCACGGGTCATCGCCATCCCCCCTTCGTAGCGGTCACCGGAAATTGGCGACCACGGCCCACCATGGCGCAATTCCGTGACCGTTTAAAGCCCGGCGTAGAAAAGCCGTGTCCGAACAGGAGTATGTGTCGCATTCCTGCGATCAATGCCGAGGCATTGCACGGGTTCCCTGTACCAGTTCACCGCGCTTTCGGCGGCTTCGATTAGGCCGCGTCGGCCTGCCGCACCGCCTGCTCCTCGTTGAGCATCTCGGCGATGAGGAAAGCGAGTTCGAGCGACTGCGCCGCATTGAGCCTCGGGTCGCAATGCGTGTGATAGCGGTCCTTGAGCGCCTCGTCGGTTATCGCCACGGCGCCGCCGACGCATTCGGTCACATCCTGCCCCGTCATCTCGACATGGATCCCGCCGGGATGCGTGCCTTCGGCGCGGTGGACGGCGAAGAATCCCTTCACCTCGGAAAGAATGCGATCGAAGGGGCGCGTCTTGTAGCCGCTGTCCGATTTCACGACATTGCCGTGCATCGGGTCGCAGCTCCACACCACCGGATGTCCCTCGGCCTTCACCGCGCGTACGAGGCGCGGCAGGCCCTCTTCGACCTTGTCGTGGCCGAAGCGGCTTATCAGCGTGATCCGGCCAGGCTCACGCGCGGGGTTGAGCGTGTCGAGCAGCTTGAGCATCGCGTCGGTTTCGAGGCTTGGCCCGCATTTCATGCCCAGCGGATTGCCGATGCCGCGCGCGAATTCGACATGCGCGCTGCCTTCGAAGCGAGTGCGGTCGCCGATCCAGACCATGTGTGCGGATGTGTCGTACCAGTCGCCGGTCAGGCTGTCGCGGCGGGTCAGCGCCTGCTCGTAGGGGAGCAGCAGCGCCTCGTGGCTGGTGTAGAAACTGGTGCGCTGAAGCTGCGGCAGGACCTGCGGATCGACCCCGCAGGCTTCCATGAAATCGAGCGCCTCGCCGATGCGGTCGGCGATGTCGGAGAATTTGTCCGCCCACGGGCTGCGGCCCATGAAGTCGAGCGTCCACTGGTGGACCTGGCGCAGGTTCGCATAGCCGCCGGTGGCGAAGGCGCGCAGCAGGTTCAATGTCGCGGCGGCCTGCGAATAGGCGCGCACCATGCGCTGCGGATCGTTGGTCCGGCTGGCCTCGTCGAAATCGATGCCGTTGATGTTGTCGCCGAAATAGCTTGGCAGCGTCACCGAACCTTGCGTTTCGGTGTCCGAGCTGCGCGGCTTGGCGAACTGGCCTGCCATGCGGCCGACCTTAACCACCGGCTTCTTGCTGGCGAAGGTCATCACCACCGCCATCTGCAGCAGCACGCGGAAGGTGTCGCGGATGTTGTTCGGATGGAATTCGGCGAAGCTTTCGGCGCAGTCGCCGCCCTGGAGCAGGAAGGCGCGACCCTCGGCCACTTCGGCAAGGTCGGCCTTGAGCGCGCGCGCCTCGCCCGCGAACACCAGCGGGGGGTGCGTTTCTAGCGAACCGATCGCATCCGCGAGAGCCGCGGCGTCGGGATAGGTCGGCAGGTGCCGTGCCTCGTGTCCCTGCCAGCTATCGGGTGCCCAATTGGTCGCCATCGTCTCTTCCGTTTGCGGCGCCGGAATTGGCGCCTGAATGCCCGCCTTTAGCAGACGAGCATGCATCATGTCGCAAGCAGCATTTGCTTGGCCAGCTTAAAAACCCGATTGCAGTGACCGTATCAGCGGCCTGCCGCCTTGCCTTCGACCACCGCGGTTGCCAACTCCTGCCCTTCGGGAATCACCGCCAGGCGCCAGCCCGCGCGCGAGCCGAAATATTTCTGCGCCAGCGCCTGCAACTCGGAGGGCGGGGTCTGGGTGTAGTCGGCCAGCAGGTAGCGCAGCAGCGCGATCCGCCGTGGCTCGACCGTCGCATTCTCGAGCTGGTAGAGCCAGAACAGGTTCCCGGTCGAAGCGCGGCTGACATATTGCCGCAAGGGTTCGACCACGCGGTTGTATTCATCCTCGCCCACCGGCGCGGCGGCGAGATCCTTGGCAATCCGTTCGGCCTCGGCGAAGAATACGGGCACATCCTCGGGTCGCAGCTGGGCCATAGCGGCGATCCGGCCGCCACCCTCGACATCGCTCGGCCAGTCGGAACGGACCACCGGGGCATAGCTTGCCCCCGCATGTTCGCGCATGGCTTCCATCAACCGGTTGTTGAAGACCGAGGCGAGCACTTCCAGGCGGCGCGATTCGCGCAGGTCGTCGACCCCGCCCCCGGTCGGCCAGGCGATGACCGCCGCCGCCTGGTTGGCATCGCCGCGGTGACGGCGGACGACCGTCTCGCCCGCGTCGGGAAACTCGCTGACCCGGTCGAGCACCGCCGCAGGGGGCGTTGCGCGCGGAGCCAGCGCGCCGAAGGTTCGGCGCAGGCTCTCGATCGTCGCCTCCTTGTCGAATTCGCCGAACACCAGCACTTCGACCGGCCCCTGCTCGAGCAGCGGCTCCCAGACCTTGCGGAAGCCTTCGGGCGTCGCCGCGTCGAACATTTCGGGCGTCGGCGTGCGGAAGCGCGGATCCTCGTGGTTGAGCAAATATTCCAGATCGCGCTTGAGAATGCCGCCGGGGTTGGCCGAATAGCTTTCATAGGCGAGCTTGCCCGCAGCCTTGGCGCGGATCACGGGCCTGGGGTCCCAGCCCGGCATCGCCAGCTTGGCAGCGAAGAGATAGAGCTGCTCGTCGAGGTCCTGCTCGCGCGTCTGGGCGAAGAAGCTGAAGGCGCCGTCGCCGGTCTGGAAATCGAAGCCGAACTTGCGGCCGGTGGAGAGCAGGTCGAGCTGTTCCTGGTCGAGCTCGCCGATCCCCGAACCGATCAGCGCTGCGTAGCCGAGATTGGCGTAGACCGCCTGGTCGGGCTCGATCGCGCGATAGCCCGCGCCGAAGCGGACCTTGACCGCCACGCGGCCGGGTTCGGCATCGTTCGCCCACAGGATCGCCTTGACGCCATTGGCGAAGTCGACCTGTTCGATATCGAGCACGCCGATCGGTCCCTGCGCGGTGATCTCGCCGGGGGGCCCCACCGGCGGGAGGTCGTCGAAGGAAATCGCCTGCGCTGCAACGCGCGCATTCGCATCGGCGGCAACGTCCTCGCGCAAGGCCGCGCGGATCTCCGCCTCACTCGCCTCGCCCGCCTCGGGCGTGATATAGACGGCGCGGATCACCGCACCGGAGAACAGCGCGCGGGTATGCTCCAGCACCCTTTCGGGCGTCACCTTAGCGCGCATCGAGTTGAACACCTTGAGGACGGTATCGGGCGCGGCGACCGCCTCGCGGATGTCGACCGCATTGACGATGTCGTCGGCCAGCCGGGGGCCGGGCAGCACGCGCTGCTGTTCGACCTGGCTCTTGAAGACGATCTCGAACTCGGCAAGCTCGCGGTCGATCTCTTCCTGCGAAGGCGGTGTCGCCAGCGCATCGGCGATCACCCCGCGCACGTCGTCGAGCGCAGCCTTCCAGTCGCCGGTCAGCGGCGCGAAATTGACGAAGGTCATATCGGCCGAACGACTGACGTCGTCCTGCGCGACCTGCGCATAGAGATAGCTGCCGCCAGCGCGCGCGCGCGATTCGAGCCGCCGGTTGATCAGCGATTGCGCCAGCGCATCGCGCAGCAGGCCCTCATTATAGGCGATGGTATCCTGCACCGGGCGCCAGGGGCGCATCACCGCATAGCTGAACGAGCGCGGCAGGTCGGGTTCGACCACCACGCCGACCTCACCCACCGGATTGGCCGGATCGGCCCCCCCGGGTGCGACCGGATCGCCGAAATCGGGCGCCGGAGTCATCGGCCCCTGCCCCTTCCAGTCGCCGAACCACCGCTCGATTTCCGCGGCGAGTTGCATCGGATCGATATCGCCGGCAGCGACCACCACGGTATTCTCCGGGCGGTACCAGCGCTTGTAGAAGGCGGAAACGCTGGCCCCGGTTGCCGCCTTGAGCGATGCCTCGGTGCCGATCGGCACGCGGTCGGCCAGCCGCTGCCCGGCGAACAGCACTTCGCGGCTGGCATTGCCCGCGCGTTCGGCAGCGCCGCCGCGTTCGCGCTTTTCGGCGAGCACGATAGGCACTTCCGCCCTGACGTTGGCATCGCTCAGGACCGGGCTGCGAACCATGCCCGACAGCAGTTTCATGCTCTCGGCAAGCTTGGCGGAATCGACATTCGGCAGGTCGAGCTTGAAGACCGTCTGCGTCGGACTGGTTTCGGCATTGGTATCGCTGCCGAAGGTCGCCCCCAGCCGCTGCCAGGTCGGGATCGCCTCGGCGGGACCGAGATACTTGCTCTCGCGGAACAGCAAGTGCTCGAGCAGGTGCGCATAGCCGCGCTCGGAATCCTCTTCGTATAGCGATCCCGCATCGATGCGCACACGCACCGAGACCTGATCGGGCGGGACGCCGTTCTTGCGCACCGCATAGCGCACCCCGTTGGGCAGCGTGCCGAAGATCCACTCCTTGTCGCGCGGGACGTCGCTGCCTTCGTAAATCCACGGCGTGCCCCCTTCGGGCGTAAGATACTGCGGCGTGGGCGTAGCCGGTTCCTGCGCGAGCAGGGGCTGCGGAACGAGCAGCGCGGCGGGGAGGACGAGCGCGAGACGCCTGAGGGCGCGCGGGATTTGTGTCATGCAGGGCATATAGGCGGGCAATGAGTGAAGGCTAGGTGAATGTTGGCAGGACAAGCGTTCCTTCCTTGCCCATGCCTCGCACGCTCCCTACATCGCCAGCATGTTCATCGAGACAGAAACCACGCCCAATCCCGCGAGCCTCAAATTCATGCCCGGCCAGCAGGTCATGGGCCAGGGCACGCGCGAATTCGCCACGCCCGAAGCCGCCGAGGCCAGCCCGCTGGCGCAGGCGATCTTCGACACGGGCGAAGTCGAGAACGTCTTCTTCGGCGGCGATTTCGTCACCGTCACCGCAGCCCCCGGCGTCAGCTGGACCGATCTCAAGCCGCAGGTCCTGGCGATCCTGCTCGACCATTTCGTGTCGCAGGCGCCGCTGTTCGCCCCCGGCTCGGCCGGCGGCATTTCGGTTCCCCCCGAAGACGATGGCATGGCGGTCGAGGAGCGCGAGGAAGACGCCGACATCATCGCGCAGATCAACGAACTGCTCGAGACCCGCGTGCGCCCGGCCGTGGCCGGCGACGGCGGCGATATCCAGTATCGCGGTTTTCGCGACGGGGTCGTCCACCTCCAGATGCAGGGCGCCTGCTCGGGCTGCCCCTCGTCCACTGCAACCCTCAAGCACGGAATCGAGGGGCTGCTGAAACATTATGTCCCCGAGGTCGTTGAAGTTCGCGCCGCCTGACCGACCGTTTTCAAGACCGGGAATTTCCATGACCAAGCAGTTTCACGACACGGCGCTGTCCGCCGAGGCCCTCGACCAGCTCTTCCGCGAGGCGCGCAGCTACAATGGCTGGCTCGCCAAGCCCGTGAGCGACGAGCAGGTTCACGCGATCTACGAACTCATGAAGATGGCGCCGACCTCGGCCAATATGCAGCCCGCGCGGATCGTCTGGGTGAAATCTGACGAAGCGAAGGCGAGGCTCGCCGCGCACGCCATGGAGGCGAACAAGGACAAGATCCTTACCGCTCCGGTCACCGCGATCATCGGATACGACATCGATTTCCACGAGGAACTGCCCTGGCTGTTCCCGCATACCGACGCGAAGAGCTGGTTCGAGGGCGACGAAGAAGGCCGCAAGGAAGGCGCGTTCCGCAATTCCTCGCTCCAGGGCGCCTATCTGATGCTCGCCGCGCGCGCGCTCGGCCTCGATTGCGGGCCGATGTCGGGCTTCGACAATGCCGCGGTCGACGAAGAGTTTTTCGGCGACGATCCGAAGCACAAGAGCAATTTCATCTGCTCGATCGGCTATGGCGATCCGAAGAGCATCTTCGACCGCAGCCCGCGCCCCGATTTCGACCGCTTCAACCGCATCGCCTGACTTGCAGCCGCGCCCCGGCTGGGGCAGTGCGCGATCATGCGTATCCTGGCCATAGAAACTGCCACCGAGGCCTGTTCGGTCGCGCTGTTCGAGGACGGCGTGCCGCTCGGCGCATGCCATGAAGTGCTGGGCCGTGGTCACGCCGAACGGCTCGTCCCGATGATCGCCGAATTGCCCGACAAGGGCCGCGCGGAGCAAATACGCGTCTCGCTCGGACCGGGAAGCTTCACCGGCGTGCGGATCGGCCTCGCGGTCGCGCGGGCGCTCGGCATAGCTTGGCAGGCCGAGGTGCGAGGCTATCCCACACTCGCGCTGGTCGCTGCCATGGCGCAGGCGGAGCGGCGGGTCGCCGCGACGGTCTGCATGACCGGCGGCCATGGCGAGTGGTTCGTACAGGATTTCGACGCCGAGGGCCTGCCCGCGTCGCCCCTTGCCTCGCTGGCACCCGAAGCAGCGGCAAGGCGCAGCGTGTCGGCCATCCTCGCCGGATCGAAAGCGATCGAACTCGGCCAGCTAACCGCCGTGTCGCCGGGTTCGGTCCGCCTGCCCGACGCCCGCCATGCGCTGGCGCTGCCCGAAAGCCTGCTGCGCGCCGAGCTCGCGCCGCTTTATGGCCGCCCGCCCGATGCGAGGCCACCCGGGCGATGAACGAACTCGACCAGCTGATGGCGGTCATGGAGGCAGCCTTCGACCCGCATTGGCGCGAAGCATGGACGCGCCAGCAGGTCGCCAATTCGCTGGCCATGCCCCATACTTACGCGATCCTCGTCGATGCGGCCGGTGGTGAAGTAAAACACGGGAACGAAGCCGCCGGTTTCATCCTCGCCCGTCGCGCTCCCGGTGAAGAAGAACTGCTGTTGATCGGGGTGCACCCCGACCGCCGCGGTCGCGGGCTCGGGCGCGGGTTGATCGAAAGCTTCGCCGCCCATGCCCGCAAGGCGGGTGCAGAGCGTATCTTCCTGGAAATGCGGGCGAACAACCCGGCGGAGAGCCTTTATCGCAGCTGCGGCTTCGAGCCGATCGGGCGGCGGGCGAACTATTATCGCACGCTCGACGGAACCCCTCTCGACGCGATTACATTCGCGCGAAAGTTGTAAGAACGCGACAGAAATAATCCGTAATAACCCTCGTTGCATTTTCTTGTCGATTTTATACAATGCACCTAGAGCGGGTCGTATCGCGAATGACATCCCTCAATTCAAAAGGGCAAGTAATGGAAGATTTCGAGACCGACATGACCGAGACGCTGATCACCCTGACGTCGGACATCGTCGCTGCACATGTGAGCAACAACAACGTAGATGTGAACGAGGTACCGACGCTGATCTCGAACGTCTATTCGGCGCTTTCGGGCCTCGGCACCGCTGGCGGGGCTTCGGAAGAAGTCCCCGACCCGGCCGTTTCGATCCGTTCTTCGGTCAAGAAAGACCATCTCGTCTGCCTCGACTGCGGCAAGAAGATGAAAATGCTCAAGCGGCATCTCTCGACCGAGCACGACTTGACGCCCGAAGAATATCGCGCGCGCTGGAACCTGTCGGCCGACTATCCGATGGTCGCCCCCGACTATGCCGCGACCCGCCGCGACCTCGCGGTGAAGATCGGCCTCGGCCGCAAGCCCGGCCAGAAGCGCGGTCGCAACAAGAAGGCTGCCTAAAGCCCTTCGGTTCGCCTTGAGGAAGATGCCCCGGCCCGATAAGGGTACGGGGCGTTTTTCATGCGGGAACCCAAATTGCACCAGAAGATCGACCTCGAGCAGCTCTGCGCCGACAAGGGATTGCGGATTACCGAGCAGCGCCGCGTGATCGCGCGGGTCCTGTCGGAAAGCGACGACCATCCCGATGTCGAGTTGCTCCACGAACGCGCCAACAAGATCGATTCGGGAATATCGATCGCCACGGTCTACCGTACCGTGCGGCTGTTCGAGGAGGCCGGCATTCTCGACCGGCACGATTTCGGCGACGGCCGCGCGCGCTATGAAGCGGCGCCCGAGGCGCATCACGACCATCTGATCGATGTCGAGACGGGCAAGGTGGTCGAATTCGTCGACCCCGAGATCGAGGCGCTGCAGAAGCAGATCGCCGCGAAGCTCGGCTACCGCCTGGTCGATCACCGGCTGGAACTCTATGGCGTCCGCCTCGACCGCGAAGGCTGAGCGCCGGCTCGCAAAGTATACCGCGCGGCGGCTGGCTGCGGCGCGGGGCGAGAAGGTCGCCTTGTCGGGCGCCGGCTGGGCGCGCTTCATCCTGCGTACGCTCGCGATCCTGATCCTGCTGCTGGTGTTCGTGCCGCTCCACTATCTCTACCGCGTCTTTGCCTATGGCTCGCCCTTCCCGATGCTGTTCCTGCGCTATACGACATGGATCGTCGGAGCGCGGCTGAAGGTCGTCGGTACGCCGCTGCGGCGCGACGTCTTTTTCATCGCCAACCACATCAGCTGGATCGATATCCTCAGCATGGCGGGGGCCAGCGGCACCGCCTTCGTCGCCAAGCAGGAACTGGCCGAAGTCCCGGTAATCGGCTGGCTGTGCGGGCTCAACCGCACGGTCTTCGTCAAGCGCGAAAACCGGATGGGCGTGGCCGAACAGATCAATGCGCTGAAGGAAGCCTTTGCCGACAACTGGTCGGTGACCGTCTTCCCCGAAGGCACCGTCACCGACGGGCATTCGCTGCTGCCGTTCAAGAGCTCGATGCTTTCGGTGCTCGAACCGCCGCCGCCGGGCGTGATGGTCCAGCCGGTGGTGCTCGATTACGGCGCGCAGTCGGAAGAGATCGCCTGGGTGGGCGAGGAAAGCGGGCTTCACAACGCCATGCGGGTCATGGCGCGCAGGGGCAGCTTCGCGCTGACGCTCTACTATCTGGAACCCTTCAGCCCGGTCGAATATCGCGGTCGCAAGGCCATTGCCGCCAAGGCCCGCGAGGAAATCGAGGAACGGCTCGTCGCAAACCTCGGCAAGCCGCTGCGCGATTTCCAGCATGTCGTCGAAGCGGTACGCTACCGGCCCAAGCCGGCCGATACCGAAGCCGGTTAGAGCCCGGCCTTCACCAGCCAGTCGTGGAACAGCCGGACCGGCCGTTCTTCCAGCGCGGTCGGCTTGCACACGAACCAGTAGCTGTAGGGGCTTTCGACATCTACATCGAACAGCGTCGCCAGCCTGCCGTCGGCGGCGCGGCGCATGTGATCGTCATGCATGATCGCGATGCCCAGGCCCTGCGCGGCAGCTTCGAGCATCAGCTGGCCCGAATCGAAATGGTCGATCGCCGCCGGTTCGAGCTCGGGCATGCCGATTTCGGCCCGCCAGGCGGTAAAGCTTTCGGAGAGCTCGTTGTGGATGAGGAAGGTCTGCCGCGCGAGCTTTTCCGCATCGGGCACGGGGCCAAGCTTGTCGGCCAGCTCGCGGCTGCAGATCGCGTGGACCTTGTTGTAGTCGAGCCGCACCGCATGAAGCCCGCGCGAGGGTCCGCGCGAGAGGATGATCGCCGCGTCGAGCACGTCGCCCACGCGGTCTTCCAGATGCGCGCCGGTATCGATGTCGATATGCAGCAGCGGATGCCGTTCGCGCAGATCGCCGAGCTTCGGGAACAGGCGCTGCGTCCCGAATAGCGGCAGGACGCCGAGATGCAGCCGCAGCACCGAAAGGTTTTCCGACTGGCTTTCGACCGCCCGCGCCAGCGCCTCGAGCTGCGGGTTGACCGCCTCGTAGAAGGCATGGCCGTCGTCGGTCAGCTGCATCGCCTGGCGCGCGCGGGTAAACAGTTTCTTGCCGACAAATTCCTCGAGGTTGCCGATCCGCCGCGAAAGCGCCGAAGGGCTCAGCCCGAGCTCGTCGGCCGCCGCCCTCGCCGAGCCGAGCCGCACGGTGCGAACGAAAGCCTCGAGGGCCCGCAGGGGAGGAAGTCGCCGGGTCGCCATGTGGGTTGCACGCTATGGACGCAATGCCCGCCTGTCGAGCAGGAATGTGCGAAAATCTGCAACTGCCGTCATACGGCGGTCGCGGTCTCCTCGGGGGAATGGAGGCGCAGGCGTTTGACATGCGTCTCGTCGGCGTCGGTGACTTCGATCTTCCAGCCGCTCGGGTGTTCGAGCACCCTTCCGACCGCCGGCACCTGCTCGGCGAGGACAAAGGCGAGCCCGCCCAGCGTGTCGACCGATTCCTCTACTTCGGCCAATGCGGGGGAGACCTGTTCGGCGACATCGTCGAGCTCGGCGCGCGCGTCGCAGTCCCACATCCCCTCGCCGATATCGACGATCCATTCCTCGGGCGTCTCGTCGTGCTCGTCCTCGATCTCGCCGACGATCTCCTCGACGAGGTCCTCGATCGTGATGAGCCCGTCGGTGCCCGAAAATTCGTCGACCACTACCGCTAGATGCATGCGCTGCGCGCGCATGTCGGCGAGCACGTCGAGCGCGTTGCGCGTCTGCGGGACGTAGAGCGGCTGGCGCATCAGCACGGTCCAGTCCGCCGGCGGGGTTTCGCCCCGCGCAAGGATGGTGAAGACGTCCTTGATGTGGATCATCCCGATCACGTCGTCGAGCTGGTCGCGATAGACCGGCATGCGTGAATGGCCGTGCTCGGCGAAGGCCTCGACCAGATCGTCCCAGCTGGCCTTGGCATCGATCGCGATGATCTCGCCGCGCGGCACGGCGACGTCGTCGGCGTCGTGTTCGGAGAAATGCAGCAGGTTGCGCAGCATCTGACGCTCGACCAGCGACAGGTCGCCGGTCGCCCCATCGCTCGGTGCCTGGTCGCCGTTCTCGCCCTCGTGCTCGTCGATCGCCTCTTCGAGCTGCGCGCGCAGCGAGCGTTCGCCGTAATCGGGGTCGAAAAATTTCCGGATCGCGAGCATCAGCCCGCTGCTACTCTCCGCGTCTCCCGCGGGTGATGACGAATCGGGCATGGCCCTAACAATGCACTCCAGTCAGTTGCGATCCCCATATGGGTCGGCGAGGCCCAGTTTTGCAAGCGCTGCGATTTCGAGCGCTTCCATTGCCTCGGCCTGCTCATCCGAATCGACATGGTCGTGACCGGCGAGATGGAGGAGGCCGTGGACGATCAGATGCGCGGCGTGGTCGGCGAGGCTCACGCCCTTCTCCTCCGCCTCGCGCGCGCAGGTGCCAAAGGCCAAAGCGAGATCGCCGAGCAATTCGGGCGGACCGTCGGAGCTCAGGGCAAGTAGGTCGTCGCGCTCGATCATCGGGAAGGACAGCACGTTGGTCGGCTTGTCCTTGCCGCGCCAATCGAGGTTGAGCGCATGGACCTCCTCGTCGCTGGTGAAGAGCAGCGAGGCGGACAGGCGCGGGTTGGCGATTGCAGGTTCCACCTGCGCGGTCGCCGCGTGCGCGCGCTCGGCCAGCGCGGCCCATTCGCCCGACGGCCAGCCATCGATGTCGATATCCAGTGCCAATTCCACCTCGTCATCCCCGCGCAGGCGGGGATCCCGCTCCACTTTCACATGTTCAGCGTGTCGAACAAGTCATCCCATTCGGGATTCATTCCCTCGATCCGCTTGATCTTCCAATCGCGACGCCATTTCTTCATCGCCTTTTCGCGGGCGATAGCATCCTCGATATCGTCATGGTGTTCGACATAGACAAGCCGTGTCAGATCGTAGCGAGCGGTAAAACCCCCACCCTTCCCTGCGCGATGTTGAACCGTTCTTGCGGCTATGTCTGCGGTCACGCCGATGTACAGCGTGCCGCGATAGCGATCCGCCATGATGTAGACGTAGCCGCCCTTCTCGAAAGTCACGCCGAGAGCTAGCGGGACCCCCGCCTGCGCGGGGGTGACGAGCAAGGGCTGGTCACGAACTCGGCCCTTCGTAGGCCTCGACGATGCGCCCCACGATCGGGTGGCGCACCACGTCGGCGGCGGTAAAGCGGATCGTGCCGAAGCCTTCGACGCCCTCCAGCTTGCCAACCGCATCGGCGAGACCGCTCATTCCGTCGCCGCCGGGGATGTCGACCTGCCGCGGGTCGCCGCAGATGACCATGCGGCTGTTCTGACCGAAGCGGGTGAGGAACATCTTCATCTGCTCGCGCGTGGTGTTCTGCGCTTCGTCGAGGATAACGAAGGCATCGGCCAGCGTGCGCCCGCGCATGAAGGCGATCGGCGCGATCTCGATCTCGCCCGATGCCAGCCGCCGCTCGACCTGTTCGGGCGGCATGCAATCGTAAAGCGCGTCGTAGAGCGGCCGCAGGTAGGGATCGACCTTCTCCTTCATGTCGCCGGGCAGGAAGCCGAGCTTTTCGCCCGCCTCGACCGCCGGGCGGCTGAGAATCAGCCGCTGGACGCTGCCGGTGATGAGCTGTGCCACCGCCTGCGCCACCGCGAGATAGGTCTTGCCGGTCCCGGCAGGGCCGAGCGCGAAGATGATGTCGTCGCGCGCGAGGCTGCGCATATAGGTCGCCTGCATCGCGCTGCGCGGCGCAATCGTCTTGCGCCGCGTGCGGATCATGATCGGCGGGCCGCCCTTGCCATTGCCCGGTTCGGCATCGACGATCCCGTCGAGCGTGGGTTCGTCGGACATCGTAATCAGCGCCTCGATCGCGCCTTGGTCGAGATCCTGTCCGATGGCGAGCTTGTCGTACATCGCCTTGAGCACGTCGCGCGCGCGGGCGACGCTGTCTTCGGGCCCCTCGATATGCAGCTCGTTGCCGCGCGCCGCGATGAACACGCCAAGGCGATTTTCGACCTGGACGAGATTGGCATCGAACTGGCCGAAGAGCGCGCCGAGCAGGCTCTGGTTGTCGAAGCTGAGATCGACCTGTGCGCGGCGCACTTCACGCTGCGGGGACGGCGGCGGGGTGAAGGACTGCGAATCCTTCGATGCGGGTTTGCGAGCCATATGCTCCTTTCCTGTCCGACTCGGAATGTAGGCGTCATCCCGCGCTAGGCAAGCTGGCCACCGCATGATGGCGGTGGAAAGTCACGCAGCAGTTACCTTGCCATCGCGTCGTCATCCCAGCGCACGCTGGGATATCTCGAGGCAAGGCTCCGGTCCGATACAGATCCCAGCTTGCGCCGGGATGACGGACAAAGGTCAGGCGGCCACGCGCTCGCGCAGGCGGCCGGCGAGCGAATTGGGTCCCGCCTCGACCAGCTCGACCTGCACCAGGTCGCCGATCGCCACATCGCCTTCGAACCAGGCGCTCTGCAGCCAGGGCGTCTTGCCGAGCCACTGGCCGGGATGCTTGCCCTTGCGCTCGACGAGCACCTCGCAGGTCTTGCCCACACTCGCCTCGTTGAAAGCCAGCTGGTCGCGGTTCAATGCGGCCTGGAGGCGCTGGAGGCGCTCGTCCATGACCTCTTTCGCCACCTGCCCCTCCATCGTCGCGGCGGGCGTGCCGGGACGCGGCGAATACTTGAAGCTGAAGGCCTGCGCGTATTTGACCTCATCGACCAGCGCGAGCGTCTCCTCGAACTCGGCATCGGTCTCGCCGGGGAAGCCGACGATGAAGTCGCCGCTCAGCGCGAGGTCGGGCCGGGCGGCGCGGAAGCGGTCGAGGAGGCGGAGATAGCTTTCCGCCGTGTGGCTGCGGTTCATCGCCTTGAGCACACGGTCGCTGCCCGCCTGCACCGGGAGATGGAGGAAGGGCATCAGCTTGTCCACCTCGCCATGCGCGGCGATCAGATCGTCATCCATGTCGGCCGGGTGGCTGGTGGTGTAGCGGATTCGCGCGAGGCCATCGACCTGCGCGAGATCGCGAATCAGGCCCGCAAGGCCGACCTTGTGACCCCTATCGTTCTCGCCCGACCATGCGCTGACATTCTGCCCGAGCAGCGTGATCTCCTTCGCGCCGGCTTCGACCAGCTTGCGCGCTTCGGTGACCAAATCACTGTAAGGGCGTGATATTTCGGCGCCGCGCGTATAGGGCACCACGCAATAGGTGCAGAACTTGTCGCAGCCTTCCTGCACGGTGAGAAAGCTCGCCGGATTGGTCCGCCTGCGCTCGGGCAGCGCGGCGAACTTGGCGATCGCGGGCATGTCGGTATCGGTCGAGCGTTCGCCCGCCACCGCCTTGTCGAGCATCTCGGGCAGGCGGTGATAGGCCTGCGGGCCGACCACCATGCTGACCGCCGGCGCGCGTGCCATGATCTCCTCGCCCTCGGCCTGCGCTACGCAGCCCGCGACCGCGATGATCGGCGCCTTGTCCTGCGTCTTGCCCTTGGTCAGCCGGCCGATGTCCGAATAGACCTTCTCCGCCGCCTTCTCGCGAATGTGGCAGGTGTTGAGCACGACGAGGTCGGCATCCTCGCCCTCGGCCGCAGGCACGATGCCGCGCGCGCCGAGCATCTCGGCCATGCGCTCGCCGTCATAGACGTTCATCTGGCAGCCGAAGCTCTTGACCCGGTAGGTCCTGGGGGCGGTGGTCGGTTTCATCTTCTCAATTCACGTCATGATTCCCCGCGAAGGCGGGGGTCTCAGGCCACGGGCATCGCCGTTGCGAACCGAGGTCCCCGCCTTCGCGGGGACTCACGATACTCTCAGCCAACCGTCGCCTTCACGATCTTGCCCGGTTCGCGCGGGGGTTCGCCCTTGGGCAGCGCGTCGACGTGTTCCATGCCGCTCTCGACCTGGCCCCAGACGGTGTACTGGCCGTCGAGGAATTCCGCATCGTCGAAGCAGATGAAAAACTGCGAATTGGCGCTGTCGGGCACCTGGGTGCGCGCCATCGAGCAGGTGCCGCGGGTGTGCGGTTCGCTGTTGAATTCGGCCTTGAGGTCGGGCTTGTCGCTGCCGCCCATGCCGGTGCCGGTCGGATCGCCGCCCTGCGCCATGAAGCCGGGGATCACGCGGTGGAAGACGACGCCGTCGTAGAAGCCTTCGCTGGCGAGCGTGGTGATGCGCTCGACATGGCCCGGGGCGAGGTCGGGGCGCAGCTTGATCACCACGTCCTTGTTTTCGCCGTCGCCGGTATCGAGGGTGAAGGTCAGTGTGTCGGCCATTGCTCTGTCTCCAATTGGCAAGATCCCCGCTCATGCTGAGCTTGTCGAAGCAGGGTGGATTGCGTTGCGCGTGCACCCTTCGACAGGCTCGGGGTGAGCGGTGGCGGGTTGTTGTGTGGCTCTCTAGCAGGGATAGCGCCGGTGTCACGGCTTGCTTTTCGAAGCCCGCTCCCTAGAGCGACGCTATGTCCGACGAGACGCCCCTCCACGAAGACGACGTCATGCTGGCGGAACCGCCGGTGGAGGAAGGCCGTCCCGACGACCGCATCGACGACGAGCGGATGGACGAGGAGAACATCCTCAAGCCCGAGTTCGTCCGCGCCGTGGTCGATGCGCTCGAGGACGAGGACACGCAAGCGGTCTACGACCTCGTCGAGCCGCTCCACCCGGCCGACATCGCCGACCTTATCGAGCTGATGGACAAGGAGGACCGCGCGGTCCTCGCCGCGGCGATCACCGATCTGATGAGCGGCGAGGTGATCGCCGAGCTCAACGACCACGTCCGCGAGGACATGATGGAGGCGCTGCCAGCCGGGGCCGTGGCGCAGATCGTCGAACAGCTCGAGACCGACGACGCGGTCCAATTGATCGAGGATCTCGACGAGGCCGACCAGCGCGCCGTGCTGGCCGAGGTCGAGCTGGAAGACCGGATCGCGATCCAGTCCGCCCTCGCCTATCCCGAGGAAACCGCCGGCCGACTGATGAGCCGCGAATTCGTCGCGGTGCCCGAGCACCTGACGGTCGGCGACCTGATCGACTATTTGCGCGACGGGCGCGACCTGCCCGACGAATTCTTCGAAGTCTTCGTGGTCGACGAGAAGCACCACCCGGTCGGCACCTGCCAGCTCTCCTGGGTGCTGCGCGCCCCGCGCGCGGTTGCCCTGGCCGATGTGATGAAGCGCGACCAGACGCTGATTCCTGTCACGCTCGACCAGGAAGAGGTCGGCCTGATGTTCCAGAAGTACAACCTGATCAGCGCCGCGGTGGTCGACGAGAACGAGCGGCTGGTCGGCCAGATGACGGTCGACGACGTGGTCCACATCATCTCCGAAGAGGCGGGCGAGGACGCGCTGCTCATGTCGGGCGCGGGCGACGGCGACATCAACGAGCCGATCCGCGAGGCCTATTCGGCGCGCGTGCGCTGGCTGGTCGCCAATCTCGGCACCGCGCTGGTCGCTTCGCTGATCATCGCCATGTTCGGCGCCGCGATCGAACAACTGGTCGCACTCGCCGTGCTCATGCCGATCGTCGCCAGCATCGGCGGCAATGCCGGCACGCAGACCATGGCAGTGACCGTCCGCGCGATCGCCACCAACCAGCTGACGCGCAGCAACACGCGGCGCATCCTGTGGCGCGAGATGCGCGTGGCACTGCTCAACGGCGCGACCGTCGCGGCGCTGGTGGGCATCGCCACCGCGCTGATCTTCACCCCGCAACTGGGCGCGGTGATCGCGCTGGCCATGGTGATCAACGTCGCCATCGCGGGATCGGCCGGGGTGCTCGTGCCCGTGGCCTTCGACCGGCTCGACCAGGACCCGGCGGTGGCGAGCAGCGTCTTCGTGACGATGATCACCGATTCGATGGGCTTCTTCGCCTTCCTCGGCCTCGCCGTGGCAAGCGGGATCGCCGGATAGCGATCCTACACATGGACCGCATGTTACACGGTCCAATGCGAAAAAAGCTGCTGGCGGATGATATGCCACGAAACCGTGGAAATGCGGGGGGTTGAGGGGAAGAGAAGCGCGCATTCGGGCATCCTGCGACAACCCGCCCGCTGTAGGAAAGCGATGACCTCGCCAACCCTTATCACGTCACCCCGGACTTGATCCGGGGTCGGGGCTGCTTGGCCTCGCGCGCACCCGACGAAAAGAAGCACCGGCCCCGGATCAGGTCCGGGGCGACGGGGGAGTTGAGCTTTCGCGCGTTTCGCCTATCTCCCTGCCCATGCCGCTCAATCTGACCAAGATCGCCTTCGGTGCGCAAAGCTATGGCGATATCGAAAGCTGGTATGCGCAGCGGCGCAGCCCCAATCTCACCACGCGCTATCGCCCGACCAAGTGGGAGCAGTGCATCGGCGGCTCGCTGTTCTGGATCCACCAGCACGCCATCGTCGCGCGCAGCGAGATCATCGGCTTCAGCGAGACCAGGGACGGTCGCTGGTCGATCGACCTCAAGCCCGAACTGATCCGCGTCCACCCGCGCCCCAAGCGCGCGCACCAGGGCTGGCGCTACCTCAAGGGCGAACCCCCGCGCGATTTGGCGGAAGGCGAGGACATCGGCGACGCCCTGCCCGGCAAGCTGGCGGGCAAGCTCGAACGCCTCGGGCTGATCTAGCGGATACTTAATGTCCGATGGTGGGTGGTTAGCTGTCATTGATCTTTGTCTGGCTTGCTTGCTCGTCTGAGGCGCTTGGCCAGCGCTTTGGCGCTGCTGATGGCTTCTTCCGAGCAGTCCGCTTCCACCAATTCGTCGATTTTGTCGGCTGCTCGCATGATCAAACCTTTGAGCGCAAGCTGCTCCTGCTCAGCGTTTTTGAGCTTGTGACGAAGTGACTGCCCTTCTTCCATGTTCTCAGACTATGAAATTCTCCGCGCACCTGCAAATAGCACCTAAACGGCCAAGAACTCTGGCGAAGGGCTCGCACGACCGAAACTTCTTTTGCCTTCGTTCGTAGCACGGATACATGGAATTTTTTGTGCCCGAAACGATGGATTGGGAAGGCGCGGCAATGCGCTTCGCTTTCGCCACTGTCCTCCCATTTCTAATCGGCCTTGAGCGATTTCTACGACGTAAGCCCATCGATTTCCGACCATTCGTTATCATCTCCGTTGGTTCATGCGGTCTCGTCATGGCGTCGATAGAGATGCTCCAAACGATCAATGACACCAATTCTAATATTGACCCCACGAGGGTGATCGAAGGCGTCATTACAGGAATCGGATTTCTGGGTGCCGGCGCAATGTTCCGAGAAGGGAACTTTGTCCAAGGCGCGGGTTCAGCGGCGTCCATTTGGGTCGCTGGCGCTATTGGTCTGACGTGTGGGATGGGTGAGCTTTGGCTTGCCATCACAATTTCAGCAATCGTGCTCGTCTTACTCGTTACTAGCGCCCCCTTCACGTCAAAATGGGACCCGGACCACAACGAAGATTAAGCCGCTCTGTCGGAAGCTTTTCCACTGTCAACAATCGGGTCGTAAGCGGACGGTCCGCCTAACCTGCTGTCGTCGCCACTTTCTCCGCCACCCGCCGCAGCGCGGTGACATAGGCTTCGGGCGGTTGTGCGCCGGGGATCATGAACTTGTTCTCGACCACCATCGCGGGCACGCCGGAAATGTTGAGATCCCAGGCCGCGCGCTCCTCGGCGCGGGTCTTGTGCGCGATCTCCTCGCTCGCGAGCGCGGCCTGCGCCGCGGCGCGATCGAGCCCGACGCTGTCCGCCACGTCGAGCAGCACCGCGTGGTCGGCGATCTTGCGCCGCTGGTTGAAATGCGCCTTGAACAGCGCGAGCTTCAGCTCGGTCTGCTTCGCCGGGCCGTGTTCCTCGCCTGCCCAGGTCAGCAGCTTGTGCGCATCGAAAGTGTTCCACATCCAGCGCTGCGGTTCGGGATCGGGCCCCTCGTAATCGAGCGACACGCCCGCGCCCTGCGCGGCCTCGCGCATCCGGCCCTGCACCGCCTTCGACTGTTCAGGGGTCGAGCCGTATTTGCGCGCGATATGCGCGGTGCTTTCCTCGCCCTCGGGCGGCATGTCGGGGTTGAGCTCGAAGGCATGCCAGCGAATGTCCGCCTCGATCTCTCCCTCGAGCTGTTCTAGACCCTTCTGCAGATTGCCCCAGCCGACCAGGCACCAGGGGCACATGACGTCGGACCAGATGTCGATCCGCAAGGTCCTCGGTTCGCTCATCGCTTCACCCACCACTGCATCAGGTGATGCGCTATAGCATGCGGCGGCGGGGCGACGAAGGGGCCCTCGCCCGCCAGCGCCCCCTCGACCTCTTCGCCCGTGAAGAAGATCACCTCGGCCATCTCGGTCTCGTCGATGGTCAGCTCGTCGCTGTCGGCATGCGAATGGCAGCCGATCATCAGCTGGCTCGGGAAGGGCCAGGGCTGGCTCGCGACATAGGTCACGTCGCGCACGCGTACGCCCGCTTCCTCGAGCACTTCGCGCGCAACCGCTTCTTCGATGCTCTCGCCCGGCTCTACGAAACCCGCGAGCGCGGAGAAGCGGCCCTCGGGCCAGCCGAGACCGCGCCCCAGCATCAGCCGCCCCTCATGCTCGACCAGCATGATCGTGACCGGGTCGGTGCGCGGGAAATGGCTTGCCCCGCAGGCGGTACAGTCGCGCTGCCAGCCGCCCTTGGCGAGTCTCGTGTCACCCCCGCATTGCGCGCAGAAGCGGTGCCGCGCATGCCAGTCGACGAGGCTGCGCGCGCCGCCGTAGAGGGCAAGGTCGTCGGGCTTCAGCGTGGCCATCAGCGACCATAGCTGCGGATTGGCCATGCGCGGGCTGGCATCGCCGCGCGGCGGGACGGCGGCGA
>Ga0066644_10000470_pt1 | contig 25152 bp, 16 predicted proteins | sample CryGeyCG2114_020_FD_62735 | JGI IMG/M metagenome (GOLD analysis project Ga0066644, IMG submission 62735) | Groundwater microbial communities from aquifer - Crystal Geyser CG15_big_fil_post_rev_8/21/14_0.20 | ecosystem: Environmental > Aquatic > Deep subsurface > Groundwater | place: USA: Utah...
GTTTCGCCGCGAAGCGGCCATTCTGCCAGAAAGCGATGCCTCGCAGCTTGAGTGCGGCTCCGCCGCGGGCTCATCATCTCCGTGCCTCTGTGCCTCTGTGAGCGAAAAATTGTCTTTCCGCACCTCCGCGTCTCCGCGTGAAGCGCCCTGTCCGATCTCCTCCAGCGTGCAATCCCAATCGGACAGATTGACGTCGGCGGGCAGCACCGTGACGCCATGCTCCGCCGCATCGCGGACGATCTGCGCCGGGGCATAGAAGCCCATCGGCTGCGAATTGAGCAGCGCGCAGGCGAAGGCCGCCGGATAGTGGCATTTCATCCAGCTCGAGATATAGACCAGATGCGCGAAACTGGCTGCGTGGCTTTCGGGAAAGCCATATTCGCCGAACCCCTTGATCTGGTCGAAGCACCGCTCGGCAAAGGCCGGATCGTACCCTCGCGCGATCATGCGCCCGACCATCATCTCCTGATGTTCGTGCACCATCCCGCGGCTGCGGAAAGTGGCCATGGCCTTGCGCAACCGGTTGGCCTCCGCGGGCGAGAACTTGGCCGCGTCGAGCGCGATCTTCATCGCCTGTTCCTGGAAGATCGGAACGCCATAGGTCCGCTTGAGGATCGACGAGAGCTCGTCCGCCGGGCCATGTTCGGGCGATGGCGAGGGAAGATTGAAATCGGTCTTTCCCTCGCGCGCCCGGCGGCGCTGCTTGAGATAGGGATGGACCATGTCGCCCTGGATCGGCCCCGGGCGAACGATCGCCACCTGGACCACCAGATCGTAGAATTCGCGCGGCCTGAGCCGGGGCAGCATATTCATCTGCGCGCGGCTTTCGACCTGGAACACACCCAGCGAATCGCCCTTGCAGAGCATGTCGTAGACCGCCGGATCCTCGCGCGGGACACTAGCCAGATCGTAGGCCTGCCCGTGATGATCCTCGAGCAGTTTCAAGCTTTTGCGAATACAGGTGAGCATTCCGAGCGCGAGCACATCCACCTTGAGAATGCCGAGATCGTCGAGGTCGTCCTTGTCCCATTCGATGAAGCTGCGATCGGGCATCGCGCCATTGCCGATCGGCACGGTTGCGGTCAGCGGGCCGTCGGTGAGGATGAAGCCCCCGACATGCTGGCTGAGATGGCGGGGCATTCCGATCATCTGCTCGGTCAGCCTGAGTACCCGGCGCAGATGCGGATCGGCCAGGTCGAGGCCGGTTTCCTCGCGGATGTGCCGCTCATCGATATTCTTGCCCCACGAACCCCAGACGGTGCGGGCAAGCGCCGCCGTGACGTCCTCCGACAGCCCCATCGCCTTGCCCACCTCGCGGATTGCCATGCGCGGTCGGTAGTGGATCACCGTCGCGCACAGACCGGCGCGATCGCGACCGTACTTCTCATAGATGTGCTGGATCACCTCCTCGCGCCGCTCGTGCTCGAAATCGACGTCGATATCGGGTGGTTCGCGACGTTCCTTGGAAATGAACCGGTCGAACAGCAGCTGGTGCTTGGCCGGATCGACCGATGTGATGCCGAGGCAGAAGCACACTGCCGAATTGGCCGCCGAACCGCGCCCCTGGCACAAAATGCCCTGGCTGCGGGCATAGTCCACGATCTCCTTGATCGTGAGGAAGTAGCGCGCCAGTTCAAGCTCACCGATCAGCCTCAGCTCGCGCTTGAGCGTTTTCTCGACATGATGCGGTAACCCTTTGGGGTAGCGAAATTTCTTTGCACCTTTCCAGACTTCCTTTTCGAGATGACGCTGCGGCGTCAGTCCCTCGGGATAGATCTCCTGAGGATATTCATATTGCAGTTCGTCGAGGCTGAAAGTGCAGGCATCGGCCACTTCGCGCGTCGCGGCGATGGCATGCGGCCAGCGCTCGAACAGCTTGACCATGGTCGCTGGCGGCTTGAGGTAGCGCTCGCCATTGCCGTGGAGCAGGTGCCCCGCAGCCGCAACCGTGGTCTTGTGCCGGATCGCGGTCATCACGTCCTGCAGCGGGCGCCTGTCGGGCGTCGCGTAATGCACGTCGTTGGTCGCGAGGATCGAGAGGCCATTCGCGCGCGCCAGCGCATCGAGCCGCTCGATCCGGGCCACATCGCTGTCGGTATAGAGATAGCTCGCCGCGATATGGCGCAGCGTCGGCAATTGCGCGGCCAGTTGCGGGAGGAGAGTGTCGAAAGGCTGCGTGATTTCACGCGAAGACGCGGAGCCGCGGAGAGAAGAATTTTCGCTCACAGAGGCGCAGAGGCACGGAGAGGGTGCTCCTGCGGCGCAGCCGCACTCAAGCTTCCCGGCATTGCTTTCTGGCAGAATGGCCGCTTCGCGGCGAAACACCTCTGTGCCCCTGTGCCTCTGTGAGCGTCCCGAAAACCTCTGCGTCTCCGCCTCTCCGCGTGACCCCTTCAGCGGAAACGGGACCACATTGCTCTCCACCGCAATCGTAAAGCGCCGGTCGAGATCGCGCGGCGGGAGCAGGACCAGCTGCACACCCTCGGCATGCGCAGCGAGCATGGCGAGGGTGATTTCGCAGGTGCCCTTGTCCTGCCATTCGCCACCGGGCTTGCGCATGCGCCCGGCCGAGATCAGCTGGCAGAGCCGGCCATAGGCGGCGCGGTCACGCGGATAGGCGAGGAAGGCCAGCCCTTCGACCGTTTCTATCCTGCATCCGATAACCGGCTTCAATTTAAGCGTTTTTGCCTCGCTATGGATGCGCACCACGCCGGCCATGCTATTGGCATCGGCAATTCCGATCGCATCATAGCCCAGCGCGCGCGCCTGCAGCACGAGGTCGACCGCATCCGATGCTCCGCGCAGGAAGCTGAAGCAGGAGACGAGACCGAGCTCGACAAAGGGACTGCGCGGCGGCGCGTCTATCGTCGCCGGATCGAGCGCGATCGTCCGCTTGGGTATCTGATGGTCGTTCTCGGGCATCAGACCTCCCCGACACGGGAAGGGGAACCGTCGAAGACGGTGGAGGGGCACCAGCGGTGGTTTCGAACCGCGAAGTACCGAGCCGTATGAGCGTGCCCCACCACCATCCTGCGGATGGTCCCCCTCCCCCTCGGGGGGAGGCCCGTCATGCCAGCTCGCTCAGCCGCGCGCGCACCGCGGCAAGATCGGCGTCGAAGCGCCGCGCCTGTTCTTCGCGCGCCGCGCCCTCGAGCCGCAGCAGGTAGGAAGGATGCGCGGTGACCCACAGTTCGCTGCCGTCCTCGAGCGGGATGGGGCTGCCGCGCACCTTCGAGATGCTTACCGTCTTGCCCAGCATCCCGCGCGCCGCGCTGGCGCCCAGCGCCAGCACCAGTTTCGGCTGCACCAGCGCGCGCTCGCTCTCGATCCACCAGCGGCAAGTGTCGATCTCCTTCGCGCCCGGGTTCTGGTGCAGCCGCCGCTTGCCGCGCTGGACATATTTGAAATGCTTCACCGCATTGGTGACGTAAGCGTCGCGCCGGTCGATCCCGGCCTTTTCGAGATGCGCGTCGAGCAATTGCCCGGCAGGCCCGACGAAGGGACGACCCGCCTGGTCCTCCTGGTCGCCCGGCTGTTCGCCGACGATCATCAAAGCCGCATCCTGCGGCCCCTCGCCCATCACCGCGTGGTTGTCGAGCTGGCCGATCGGGCACTTGCGGCAGGCGTGGATCGCCTTGTCGATCGCCGCCAGCGTTTCGGGCCGTTCCTCGAATTCGAGCGCGCCCTTTTCGACCATGCTGGCCTCGCGGGTCTGTGCGCCCGCGATCAGTTCGGGAATGAGCGCGGCCTCGGGCATGTTCTTCCAGTATTTCTTGGGCATCTCTTTCAGCATGGCCCCGATCTTCAGCCGTGCGGGGTTGAAGATCGAGGCGTAATAGCTGCGCCAGAGGTCCTCCATCGGATCGCCGCCGGGCGCATCGCTACGCTGCGCGGGCGGGCCTTCGGACATGGTTGCGCCATCCCAGTGGAGCGAGCCGCGCGGGGTCAGGATCGACCAGCGCATATTGGCGAAGCGGCGCATGAAGAAGCCGGCATTGGCGCGCAGAATGTGATGCTCGGGTTCGAACCAGGCGACATAGTGCTCGCCTGCCTCCCCATCTTCGGTTTCCACCCGGCGGAAGCGCACGAAGGCGTGCATCTTGTGGCTGTCGCGGCGCACGTTCTTGTCGAGTTCTTCCACTCGCCGCACGTCGAGGTCGGCCTTGTCCTCCAGCATCCGCGAATTGGCCTGCAGCCGCCATAGCAGGCGGTAGAGCAGCGCGAACCGCTCGGGGTCCGAATGGAGCGCGGCGTTCCTCGCCAGGCTGACGAAGCGGCGATTGGCGCGCACCGGGCGGGCATCCGCGGGCGGCACGGGCAGAGAGTGCTCGTCCCCCGGCGCGGCCGAGGCAGCGAAGAGATCGCCGCTACCCCCCGGCTCGACCCAGGCGATATGTTCGGGCGCGACCCCGCACTGGACCAGCGCCCGCGCCCGCTCGCGCCAGAAGTCGAAATCGTCGGGCTCGGGCAGGTGCACCACGTAATGGCTGGCGAGCCGGGCCTGCGGGAGCGCGCTCATGCCCGGCCTCCGGCCAGGGGGCCATACGGAGGCGCGGAGAAACGGAGAAGAGAATTTTCGCTCACAGAGGCACAGAGGCACGAAGAGGGTACTCCTGCGGCGCAGCCGCACTCAAGCTTCCCGGCGCTTTCTCGCAGAATGGCCGCTTCGCGGTGAAACCCCTCTGCGCCTCTGCGCCTCTGTGAGCGCCCGAAACTCCGCGCCTCCGCGTCTCCGCGTGAAAAATCCCCGCTCATGCCGCAAACAGCTCCAGCTGCTCCGATTTGGGCGCGAGCAGGCTGCGCAAGTCGGCACGATCGGTCAGCGTGACCGGCCGCCAGTCGACGGTGCAGATGAAGGGTCGCACCTTGGCGATGGACTGGGTCAGCCGCGCCACATCGTCGAGGCGTAGCGAACGGTGCCGGCGACTGGCCAAGATCTTGCCCACCGCCTTCACCCCCAGCCCCGGTACGCGCAGCAATTGCTCCTTGCTCGCGCGGTTGACGTCGACCGGAAAGGCCTCGCGGAATTTCAAGGCCCAGGCGAGCTTGGGATCGATATCGAGCGGCAGGTTCCCGTCGGCCTCGGTCGCCTGCATCACATCCGCCGGCTTATAGCCATAGAAGCGCATCAGCCAGTCGGACTGGTAGAGCCGATGCTCGCGGATCAGCGGCGGGCGCTTCAGCGGCAGCACCGCGCTGGCATCGGGGATCGGCGAGAAGGCGCTGTAATAGACGCGCCGCAAGCCGAAGCTGTCGTAGAGCCGGCTGGCCTTGCCGACGATATCGGCATCGGTTGCGGCATCGGCCCCGACGATCATCTGCGTCGACTGGCCCGCGGGGGCGAAGCGCGGGGCATGCTTGAACCTTTTGTACGCGTCCTTGAGCTCGGTTATGTCGCTCTTGACCCTCCCCATCGCGCCTTCGATCTGGCGCGCATCCTTGTCGGGCGCGAGACGGGTCAGGCCGCTGTCGGTCGGCAGTTCGACATTGATCGAGACGCGATCGGCATAGAGCCCCGCCTGATGGACGATCTCGGCATCCGCCTCGGGAATGGTCTTGAGATGGATATACCCACGAAAATCGTGCTCTTCCCGCAGGATACGTGCGACTTCTACCAGCTGTTCCATCGTATGGTTCGAGCTCTTCACGATCCCCGAGGAGAGAAACAGCCCCTCGATATAATTGCGCCGGTAGAAGGCGAGCGTGAGGTCGACCACTTCCTGCGGGGTGAACCGCGCACGCACCACATTCGAGCTCTTGCGGTTGACGCAGTAATGGCAGTCGAACACGCAGTGATTGGTCAGCAGGATCTTGAGCAGCGAAATGCAGCGCCCGTCCGGCGCATAGGCGTGGCAGATGCCCATCCCCTCGGTCGAACCGAGCCCCTTGCCGCCCATCGAGTTGCGCTTCGCCGTTCCCGAGGAGGCGCAGGAGGCGTCGTATTTCGCCGCATCGGCAAGAATCTCGAGCTTCTGAAGAGTGGAGAGCATGGCCATTTGTTCTATATATGTTCTTTATCCTCTACTGCCAATATCGAATGATGCAGAGCTGGCGATTCAGGCGTACAGCCCCTGCAAATACCAGTCGGGCGCGCCCCCGCGGCCATCGCCAATCAGGCCCTGGCGGTAGATCCAGTAGCGCCGCCCCTGCTCGTCTTCGATCCGGTAATAGTCGCGCAGCCGTGCGGTTCCGCGTTCGCGCCACCATTCGGGAGCAATGCGTTCAGGCCCCTCGACCCGCGCGACATCATGCACCTCACCGCGCCAGCGGAAGCGCTGCGGATAGCCGTCGGGGGTGGCATAGAGAACCGCAATCTTTTCTGGTTTATCCAGTAATTTCTGAGGTCTGGAATGGAATTCCAACAGTCTTTGCGAACTCTGTTCGGGGTCGAGAGGAGGCTGCCAGCGCTGCGCGCGTTCGGGGAGGTGACTGGCGTAGGGTACCGGTCGGCTGACCGCCTTCGCCCCGAGCCGTACGCTCAACCGGTCGATGCAGGCGGCCAGGCTGGTGCCGCGGCTTTCGGGGCGCGCCTCGATATCACCCTGATCGAGCGCCAGCGGCTCGATCCAGCTGGCGCGCAGGCGCAGCATCTCGATCCCGAAACCGGCATCGACATCGTCGAGCCGCGCGGCGAAGAGACGCAGTATATGCGCCGGATCGCGCGTGGCGGCGGCCAGTTCGAGTCGCCGGACGACGACCTCGCCATCGACCCGCCACAGACCCAGTTCGAGCCGCCGAGCGCCCTGCCCCTGCTCTTCGAGTTCGCGCGCCATATCTCGGGCGAGATCGGCGACCACCCGGTCGAGCAGCTGCCGGTGCCGGATCGGTTCGAGCAGCCGCCGCTGGACCAGCGGCAGGAGCTGCGGGATCACCGGCAGCAGCGGTTCGGGCATGCGACCGAGGAGCTGGTCGAGCCGGACCAGCGGATTGGCCGCGGGCGACCTGCGGTTGCGGAAGCGCCGCTGGATCGCATCGCGCCCGCCCCCGCCTCCCTCGATGCCAGCGATATCGCCCACCCGCTTGAGGCCGAGCCGGCGCAGCACGGTGACCACGTCCTGGTCGAGGCGTAATGCCGCCACCGGCAGTTCGGCCAGCGCGCGCATGATCCCCTCGCGCTGCTCCACGATCGCACGCTCGGGACCGTAATGCGCCAGCGCCCAGGCCGCTCCGGCGGTCGGGGCGATGGCTGCACGCAGGGTCAGTCCGCGCCGGGCGAAGGCGGCATGGATATCGGCCAGCAACGCCTCTTCGCCGCCGAACAGGTGCGGGACGGCAGTGACATCGACCAGCAGTCCCTCCGTCGCATCGAGCGCGGACCACGGCCCCCAGCGCTGCGCCCAGAGAGCAAGCTGTTCGAGGAAGGCGAGGTCGCCCGCCGGATCGGCAGGGGCAGTGGTGATCCCGGGGCACAGCGTGCACGCATCGGCGAGCATCATGCCCTTGCACGCGCCCGCAGCCGCCGCGACGCTATCGACCGCTTCGATCCGCGGGCCGTGGGCGGTGTCGGCAATCAGCACCAGCGGCCCCGCAGCGGGGGTATCCTCCCGCCCTGCCATCGCCAGGCGCCAGCGATCCATCGCCAGCGCGGGAAGCCAGAGCGAAAGGATGCGGCGAGACGGCCCCCTCGCCGATTCTGCGCTCACGCCCGGAGGAGCGGGCGTCGCAGGCGCAATCCCGCCGTCCAGTCGGCAACCGCCCTGTCGGTTTCGCCCCGCGCCTTGCCCGCGGTGAGCCTGCCGCCTTCCTCGCCCAGCACCCATTCGCCCGGTGCATGGGCGCGGGCACGGAACAGCTCCGCCCGCCAGCGCGGCGAACCGGGGGCCTGTGCATTCCAGCGCGGGGCGGGCGACGGCAGCGAGGCGACCTCCCATCGTATCCGTGCCGAGGAAAGATCGCGCGCGGCATCGAGCCGGACGAGGAACAGCGGCACGCCGTGCTGTTCGCTTGCCAGCGTCAACCGGCGCGAGGCGGTGAAATCGAGCGCGCGGGGATTGCCCGCGATCTCGCCCAGAACGAAGCAGAGCTCGCGGCAGCGCAGCCCTTCTTCGAGTGCGAAGAGCGCATCCTCGGCTCTTTCGGCCAAGACATGAATCACCCGCGCCTGCAGTTCTTCGGGCAGCCCGGGGCGATAGGGACGCCCCCCACGCCGCGCCGCCTCGCGGGTCTGAACCCACAGCACGCTGCGGCGGTCCTGCACCTCGCTCGCCTCTGGTCGCGGAAGGCTGTGGCAGTCGTCGAACGCCAGCGCGAGCGCGGCAGCCGCCCCCGCTCCATCACGCGAGGAGGCGAAAATTTCGCTATGCAGCGCCAGGCCCTGTTGCGCCGCCAGTCCGGGACGCCAGCGCGCGCTACGCTGCGGACCAAGCGCGACAAGGTTTTCGAAGGCCGCAAGTGGCAGCGAGGCGAGATCGGAGTGAGGCATAGGGGGACGACTTTCTTGTTCCCATTATGTTCCATCCAACAGCGATTCGCAATTCGTCCTTCACCGCCCTCGCTCCGACGCATCCCGCGGAACGCCCGAGGGTGATCAGCCGTTTGAAAAAAAGACACAATTCGAAAGGCTGCGACCCATGAAATATTCGCAAGGCAACCCCGACGCGCTCAAACAGAAATTCTGGGAAGCGCTCGCCGAGTCGCCCTTCCTCTTCCTTGAACTCGACGGCCGCTCGGACACATCGGTGCCGATGACCGCGCAGCTCGACAAGGACGCCAACAGCGCGATCTGGTTCTTCACCCAGAAGAAATCGGCCTTCGCACAGCTGGGTAGCGTCACGGCGAGTTTCGCAGCCAAGGATCACAACATCTTCGCCCGTTTCGACGGCCGCCTGGCGATCGAAACCAGCAAGGACCGCTTCGACCAGTTCTGGAACAATTTCGTCGAGGCTTGGTACGATGGCGGCAAGGACGATCCCGACATCCTGTTCCTGCGCATGGACCTGGGCGATGCCGAAATCTGGAGCGGCGATCTGGGCCTGCTCAACACCGCCAAGATGGCACTCGGCATGAATGTCCATGACGAGGCCGAGAAACGCCACGTCGAGAGGGTCGACATCTGATACAACGCACAGCGCGATCAAACGAACAGGGCCGCCCCCACCGGGAGCGGCCCTTTCCAATCGCCTCCCCGGGACCTTACTCGGGCGCCATCGGTACCATTGTCTCCTTGCCTGCGACATCGTCGACCACCTCGACGATGCCCTTGCCGAGATGGCTGCGGCTGCGGCTGTAGGCGAAGTAGATCACCACGCCGAGCAGTCCCCAGCCGGGCAGGAACAACATGGCCGCGGTGGGCAGGTTGAAGAACAGCAGCACGCAGCCGACGATCGTCGCGGGTGCGATGACCCACACCAGAGGCACCCGGAAATGCCGCTTGCGGGCAGGATCCTTCACCCGCAACACCAGCACCGCGATCGCCACCATCGAAAAGGCGTAGAGCGTTCCGGCATTCGAAATATCGGCGAGCTGCCCGACAGGGAAAAAGGCCGCCCCGATGGCGACCGCGAGGCCGGTGATGATCGTCACGATGTGCGGCGTGCGGAAGCGCGGATGCACCCGGCTGAGACGTTCGGGCAGCAGGCCATCGCGGCTCATCACGAAGAAGATGCGCGTCTGGCCGAAGATCAGCACCAGGATGACCGAGGGCAGCGCGACGAAGGCCGCGAGCCCGATCGCATTGCCGAAGCCGGTGAAGCCCAGCACTTTGAGGACATGCGCCAGCGGCTCGTTCGAACAGACCAGTGCATCGGCGAACTGTGGTAAGGCGCATTGGCGTGCCAGCTCGGGCGAACCGGCTTCGAGCGGGAGGCCCATCGCGTCCATGATCGGCTGCCCGCCGAGCGTCCCGATCGCACCCGCCGCGACGAGAATATAGAACACGGTGCAGAACAGCAGCGAAGCGACCAGCCCGATCGGCACGTTGCGTTGCGGGTCCATGGTTTCCTCGGCGGCGGTGGAGACCGCGTCGAAACCGACATAGGCGAAGAACATCGTCGCCGCGGCGCCGACCGCGCCAACCCCGGTCCCCCAGCCGCCGAAGATGCCCGCGGGAAGGAAGGGATTGAAATGGCCGGTATCGAAGTCGGCGCTCGTCAGCGTCAGCGCGACGAAGGCGGTCAGCGCGGTGACCTTGATCGCCACCAACACGGCATTGACCTTGGCGCTTTCGCTGGTGCCGATCACCAGCAGGCCGGTGACGAGCAGCGCGATGAGCAATGCAGGCAGATTTATGAAGCCCCCTTCCACGCCGCCCAGCGCCAGCGGACCGGCGCTGAGCCATAGCGGCAGGTGGATGCCCAACCCGCCGAGGACCGTTCCGCTGAAATAGCCCGACCATCCGACCGAGACCGCGCTCGCAGCGATCGCATATTCCATGATCAACGCCCAACCGACCGTCCAGGCGAAGAATTCGCCGATGGTCGCATAGCTGTAGGTATAGGCACTGCCGGCGACAGGGATCATCGCAGCGATTTCGGCATAGCAAAGCGCAGCGACGATGCAGACCGTGCCGGCGATCGCGAAGGCCACCATCAGGCCCGGCCCCGCCTTCTGGGCGCCGACTGCGGTGAGGACGAATATCCCCGTGCCGATGACGCAGCCGATGCCCAGCAAGGTAAGCTGAAACCAGCCGAGGCTGCGATGCAGCGACTTCTTCTGCGCCGTCGCCAGAATGGCGTCGAGCGGCTTCACCCTGCCGAAGATCATCGGGGGCGGTTCTCCCTTCAGGCCCGCCACGGGACCTTCCCGCACCGCCAGCCCGATCGGCGCTAGTTAGGCCGCAAACCGCCCCTGTGAAAGCGAATTTGGATCAGGCCCCCAAAATGCCGGGGAAAAGCCCGGTGACGAGGATGATTGCGACCGCGAGCGGGCACAGCCAGGCGATCAGGAAACGCCATAGGGTGAACGCCCAGGGCGACAGGCCGGTGGTGGTGCGCAGCAAGTTCTCATCGGTCTTCCAGCCGATGAAGATCGACGTCAGCAGCGCGCCGAGCGGTAGCATCACCTTGCCGGTGAAGCCGTCGACCGTGTCGAGGATGTCGGTGTTCTCGAACAGGGGCCAGAACCACAGCGGACGTACATCGGCCCAGACATTGTAGCCGAGCAGGCACGCAATCCCGATCAGGAAGGCCCCGCCGCCGAAGATCAGCGCCGACTTCGGGCGACTCCAGCCATGTTCGCCGATGCCATAGGCAGTCGGCACCTCGAGCAGCGAAATCGAGCTGGTGATCGCCGCTACCAGGATGAGGACGAAGAACAGGAAGCCGAACAATGCGCCTGCGGGCATGGTCTGGAACGCGAAGGGCAGCGTCTGGAAGACCAGCGTCGGCCCGGCGGCCGGGTCGAGGCCCACCGCAAGCACCACCGGGAAGATCATCAGGCCAGCCAGCAGGGCCACGCCCGTATCGGCGAAGGCAATCATCGTCGAGGTGGGGCCAAGTCCGCTGCCTTCCTTGATATAGGAGCCATAGGTGATCAGGCCCGCCACCCCGAGCGAGAGCGAAAACAGCGCCTGTCCCAGCGCCGAGTTCATGACCTGCGGGGTCAGCTTCGACCAGTCGGGGGTGAACAGGAAGCTGATCGCTCCGCCCATGTCGCCTTCGATCGAACCGTAGATCACGAGCCCGACCAGCAGCACGAAGAAGGCCGGCATGAGATAGGTCGCGACCTTTTCGATCCCCGAATGGACTCCGCGTGCGATGATGTAGAGCGTCGATCCCATGAACAGAAAGTGCATCGTGATCAGCAGGCCGGGATTGGCGAACATGTCACCGAGCCGTTGCTGGATCTGCGCCTGGCTCTCGCCCGCCAATGCGCCGCGGAAGGGATCGCCTGCCATCACCGCCTGAAGCAGATCGGCGCCCATGATTCCCGCATAATAGAGGACCCAGCCTGCAACGACCGAATAGAAGGACAGGATCAGGAAGGCCGCCAGCGCGCCGATCGCGCCGAAGACCGACCATCCCTGCGACGATTGCGACTGGGCCGCCACGCGGCGGATCGAACCGACCGCATCGGTCTGCCCCACCCGCCCGATGAAGATTTCGGAAAGCACCAGCGGCAAACCGAGCAGGAACACGCAGGCGATATAGAATATGACGAAGGCGCCGCCCCCGCTTTCTCCGGCAAGCGTCGGAAACCGCCAGATATTGCCCAGTCCCACGGCAGCGCCGACCGCTGCCAGGATGAATGCCGTGCGAGAGGACCAGCCCTCTCCCGTGGAAGTCGTAGTTGCGACCATGCCTAACCTGTTCCCCTCGTGCGCCGCGGCGCTTGCCGCCGTGTTTCATGGGGCGCCCTTAAACACGCAAACCCGGGCAATTCCAAGCTTCGCTTTGCCATCCTTCACCCGCTTGCTAGTGGATGCGCCATGTCGACGACCTTCCAGCTCGATACGAGCACGAGCCGCGCCAATCCGACCCCGCAGCCGATGCGGCGCCTTACCGTACCCAAGATTCGCGCGCACAAGACAGGTGGGGAAACCCGCGAGCCGCTGGTGATGCTGACCGCCTATACCGCGCGGCAGGCGCAATTGCTCGATGCGCATTGCGATATCCTGCTGGTGGGCGATTCGCTGGCGCAGGTCATCTACGGCCTGCCGACGACCATCCCCGTCACGCTCGACATGATGGCCAACCATGCCGCCGCCGTGGTCCGCGGAAGCTATCACGCGGTGGTGGTCGTCGACATGCCGTTCGGGTCCTACGAGCAGTCGCCGCAGCAGGCGTTCGAAAGCGCCGCCTACCTGCTCAAGCAGTCGGGGGCGGCGGCGGTGAAGCTCGAGGGCGGCGAACAAATGGCCGAGACCGTCGCCTTCCTCAACCAGCGCGGGATCCCGGTGATGGGTCACGTGGGCCTGACTCCGCAGGCGGTCAATGTGCTGGGCGGCTATGCTGCGCGCGGGCGCGACGATGCCGAAGCGAAGAAGATCGTCGGCGATGCCAAAGCTCTCGACAAAGCGGGCGCCTTCGCCATCGTGCTCGAAGGCGTCCTCGAGCCGATCGCGATCGAGGCGACCGGCGCTGTGTCTTGCCCGACTATCGGCATCGGCGCCTCGGCACAATGCGACGGCCAGGTGCTGGTGACCGAGGACATGCTCGGCATGTTCGAACGCGTGCCGCGCTTCGTGAAAAAATACGAAGATATCGCGGGGGTGATCGAAAAAACGGTCGCGCAATATGCCGAGGAGGTCCGCGCGCGCACCTTTCCGACCTCCGACCAGACCTATCAGCCCAAGGGCTGAGCGCGGGATTTTCTAAACATGGCAAGCTTCTGGCGTTTCTACGGCTTTTCGCTCGTATTCACCTTCCTCTGCCTCGGCCTTGCGAGCTGGTATGGCTGGGTCAGCACCGGCTCGGTTACCGGCACGCTCTCGCTGCTGTGGATCGTCGTGGTGCTCTCGGTGCTCGAGATCTCGCTCAGCTTCGACAATGCGGTGGTCAATGCGAGCGTACTGAAGACTATGGACGAGGTCTGGCAGCGCCGCTTCCTGACTTGGGGCATCGCCTTCGCCGTGTTCGGGATGCGCGTCGTCTTTCCGCTCGCCATCGTCGCGATCGCGGCAGGTCTGGGACCATTGGAAACCATCCGCCTGTCGCTCAACGATCCGGCCGAATACGAGCGGATCGTGTCCTCCGCCCACGTCGGCATCGCCGGCTTCGGCGGCGCCTTCCTGTCGATGGTCGGGCTCAAGTTCTTTTTCGACCTCGACAAGGAGATCCACTGGATTCGCGCGATCGAGGAATGGCTAAGCAAGTTCGCCGCACTGCCGGCCGCCGAAATCGCGGTGCTGCTACTCGCGCTATGGGGCATTTCGACCATGCTCGAACCCAGTGAGGCGCTGACCTTCCTCATCGCCGGCATTCTCGGCCTCGTCACCTTCATCGCGGTGGAGGGGGTCAATGCGATCCTCGAAAGGAAGGAAGAGGCGGCCCAGCTACGCGGCGCGGTCGTGCGCAGCGGCCTCGGCGGTTTCCTCTATCTCAACGTGCTCGACGCGAGCTTCAGCTTCGATGGTGTGATCGGCGCCTTCGCGCTCTCGAACAACATGATCGTGATTGCACTGGGCCTGTCGATCGGCGCGATGTTCGTGCGTTCGATGACGATCCATCTGGTGCGCAAGGGCACACTGGCGGCCTATCGCTTCCTCGAACACGGTGCCTTCTGGGCCATCATCGTTCTTGGCGCGATCATGCTGCTTTCAGCCAAATTCCATATTCCCGAGACCGTGACCGGGCTGATCGGGGCAATCCTGATCGGGCTCAGCTTCTGGTGGTCGGTGCGCTACAACCGGCGCCATCCGGAAGAGGCGACTGCCTCAGCCGATTAGCGATCGGCGCGGCCACAACCAGTTGGAAAAAGTGGTAGAGCAATAGCGCGATCACTACGAAACCGGCCTCGGCGGGCGGGAACAGGATGGTGGCGAGCGGCGCCCCGACGGCAGCGCTCTTCTGCGCTCCGGCGAACAGGAAAGCGATGCGATCGGGCCGGGACAGGCGCAAGATCCCGCCCGCCAACCAGGCTCCGAAATTACCGACCAGCAGGAAGCCGGCGACCAGCGCGCCGATCGCCAGCCAGTCCGCCAGGTCGACCCGCGACCAGATGCCCTGCTCGACCGCACCCGAGAAAGCGACATAGATCGCCGCGGCAATGGCGAAGCGGTCGACCCAGACGATCTTGGGGCGATGCCGCGCGGTGAAAGCGCGCGCGTAGCCTTGGATCGCCTGGCCAATGCCGAAGGGCAAGATCAGCAGCAGCATGATCTTGCCCACCACGTCCATCCCCACCACGCCGGTTCCGCTGCCCCCTAGCGCCAGGAACAGCGGAACGGTCACAAACACGCCGAGAATATTGAGCAGCGCCGCCCCGACCACCGACAGCGCGACATTGCCGCCAGCCAGCGAGCTGTAAGAGGTCGCAGACTGCACGGTCGAGGGAAGCGTCCCGAGATACAGAAAGCCGAGTGCTACCGAGGGCGCGAGCATTCCCGAGCCGAGCGCGGCAAAGCCAAGGCCGGCCAACGACATCGCCCCGAAAACCCACAGCACCAGCGGCAGGAGGAAGCGCCAATTGCCGACCCCGGCGGCGATGTCGCGCCGGGCGATGCGCATACCGTTGAGCAGAAAGAGGACAAAGATCGCCGCATTTGCGATCGTCTGCGCCGCACCGCGCGCTTCGCCCGTCGCGGGCAACAGGATCGCCAGCGCGATCGCAGCGATCAGCATGCGCACCATCGGGTCGCCAATTACGGATCGCAGCGCCATCACCCGCACCTGCCCCGACCTGGTCTGGTTGTCGAGAGGCCTCAGCCTGTCGTCAGCGACTGAAGCTTTGCCTCGAGCTCGCTCTTCGCGGCTTCCTCGCCAGCGGGCAATGCGCCGATCAGTGCGGATATGGCCAGCGGGTTCATCGGCTGCAATTCATGCGCATCCAGCGCAAAATCGAGCGCGCCGTCCCGATCCTCGAGGTTGAGCGCCGCGATGCTGCGGGCTGCCAGCACCCACGGAGTTCTTGCCTGCCCGAGTTCCATTGCGTGGTCGAGCAATCGCGCAGCCCGGCCCCATTCGCCCTGTGCCGCGAGCGCGTCGGCCAACACCGCCGCGGCTTCGCCGTTCATCGGATTGTTGCGGACATATTCTTCAAGCATGCGGCGCGCGCGCGCCGGATCGTCCTGCACACCGGCGAGGCGCAAAGCCAGCGGCCAAGGCCGCCTCACACGCGCGGATCGTTCATAGGCCGCCCGCGCCGCCACCTTGTTGCCCTGGGCGAATTCGGCGTCTCCCAGCATGGACTGCGCGTCGCCAGACCCGGGAAAGCGTTGCGCGAAAGCGCGGGCGCGCTTCACCGCCGCCGCTGTATCACCTCCGGCGATCTCAGCCCGCAGGTAATCGCGCAGTTGCGCCCCGCCGAGCGCAGTCGAGGCGCCGGGTACCTCTTGCAGGGCCCTGCCCGGCAGCACCACGAGGCCCGTCTCGTCGAGCGCTGCCATATCGATAAGGGCTGCCGCCCGTTGGCGATCGCCGAGCGACTCATAGGCGCGGGCAACAAGAAGCTGGAGATAGGCTGAGCCCGCTTTTTCCGCCGCCGCAGCCGCGAACCGATGGACCAGTTCGCGCTCCCCTCCGCTTCGCGACAGCGCATAGGCGAACAGGTTGCGCACCCGGCGATTATCGGGCTGGCGCGCATGGAGCCGGTCCAGCGTCAGCGCCGCACTCGCATAATTTTCTTCGGCAAGATCGATGATCGCCGAGAGCAGTTGCGTCGAGGGCACCTCGGAGCGAGCGGAGCCGGACCTTTCGAGCAGGTCCCGGGCGAGACCGAACTTCTGCCCTCGTGCGGCGATGACCGCCTGGACGAACAGTCCGCGCGGCGTCGCGGCCGCACGGCCCCCCCTTGCGCGAAGCACTGCAAGCGCGTCTTTCGCCCGCCCGACATCGGCCAGCGTCGCGGCATATTCCACCCGCAGAGCGATATCGTCGGGTTGCCGCTCGAGGGCCTGCTCCAACAGTGCCGATCCAGCCCCCAGCCCCTCGGCATCGCGGGCGAGCTGGCCGCGAAACTGCAGCGCCTCGCCATTGTCGGGATCGAGCGCCAGCGCCCGCTCCGCCGCCTTGATGGCTTGCACCTGTTCGCCGCCGCGATACCGCAATCGCCCGATATCGACCCATAGGTCGGAGCTGTCCGGATCGAGGCGATAGGACCGATCGAAGGCCGTCCCCGCCGCAGGCAAATTGCCCTCTGCCATCTCCAGCCGTCCGAGCAGCCGGAAACCGATCGCGCTGGTGCCGGCGGAGAACTTGCCCGGGCCGAGCCACTTGCGCGCTGCCGTTAGGTTCCCCTCAATCAGCGCCGCCTCGCCGAAAAGCACCGCCAGTTCCTCGCGCGCAAATCCCTGTTCGAGCGCCCGTTCGAGGGAGACATGCGCAGCCAGCGTATCGCCGCGCGCCAGCTGGGCGCGCGCCGTGTCTACCGGGGAAGTTTCCGGCTCCTGCTCTCCGCATCCCCCCAAGATCGCCAGCCCCAGCAGAAGACCAGCGACCGGTCCCCGATCACGTCTGAAGATCATATTGCTTGAGGAGGTCGTACAGGGTCGGGCGGCTGATCCCAAGCAGCTTGGCGGTGTTGGAGATGTTGCCCTCGCTACGCGCGAGAGCCTGACGGATCATCCGCCGGTCGGCCTGCTCGCGCGCGGCCTTGAGGTTGAGGGCCAGGTCCCCTCCGTCCTCGTCGGATTGCGGCAGGTCGAGATCATCTGCGGAAACAAGCTTGCCGTCGGCCATGATGACCGCGCGCTTTACCCGGTTTTCGAGCTCGCGGACATTACCGGGCCAGGCCCAGCCGTCGATCGCCGCGAGCGCATCCGCCGCGAAGCCCTTGACCTGGGGGTTCATTTCCTTGGCGAAGCGGGTGAGAAAATGCTTGGCCAGCAGCACTGCGTCGCCCGGGCGTTCGGCGAGCCTCGGGACCTTCACCACGATTTCCGCCAGGCGATAGAACAGGTCCTCGCGGAACGTCCCTTCGGCGATCATCGCCTCGAGGTTCTGGTGCGTGGCGCAGACGATTCGCGTATCGACCGCGATCGGCTTGCGCCCGCCTATCCGCTCGATCGTTCGTTCCTGCAGGAAGCGCAGCAGCTTGACCTGGAGGGGCAGCGGAATGTCGCCGACCTCGTCGAGAAACAGCGTTCCCCCGCTGGCCAGCTCGATCTTGCCCTCGGTCGTCTTGACCGCGCCGGTAAAGGCCCCACGCTCATGTCCGAACAACTCGCTTTCGAGGAGGTTTTCGGGAATCGCCGCACAATTGATGGCGACGAAGCTGCCGTCCTTGCGATCGCTCGATTCATGGACGCCGCGGGCGAGCAATTCCTTGCCCGTGCCGCTGGCTCCCAGCAACATGACCGACACATTGGTGGGGGCCACCCTCTCGATGGTTCGTGCCACCTTGGCCATTTCGGGTGCAGCCGTGATCATCGAGCCGAGCACCGTGCGCTCCTCGCCGACCTTTTCCGCGAGACATCGGTTTTCCTGCTCGAGCCGATGTAGGCGGTAGGCGCGCTGGACGATCAGCCCCAGAGTGTCGATATCGACCGGCTTCTGGTAGAAATCATATGCGCCCTGTTCCACCGCCCGCAGCGCGCTCTCGCGCGCACCATGCCCCGAAGCGACGATGACCTTGGTATCGGGCTTGAGCGCCATGATCGCCTCGAGCACGGCGAAGCCTTCGCTCGTGCCATCGGGATCGGGCGGCAGGCCGAGGTCGAGCGTCACGACGGCAGGCTCCTCGGAACGCAGCGCCGCCAGCGCCGCCTGGCGCGTTCCTGCCAGCACCACGTCGAAATCGTCATAGGCCCATTTGAGCTGCGCCTGCAGACCTTCATCATCCTCGACGACAAGAAGTTTGGGCTTGGTGTCTGCCATTACGCGACCTCGTTTTCGATTTTCGACGATCCACGATTCAGGACCGAGGCTGCCGATTTGAGTGGCAGGCTGATGGTAAACCGCGTTCCCAGCCCTTCGCGCGATTCGACTTCGATCCGCCCGCCCATCGAGCGGATCAACTCGCGCGCCTCGAAGGCACCGATCCCGAAACCGCCGCTTTTCGAGGACACGAAGGGCTTGAACAGCCCCTTGCGCAGGAATTGTGGCGACATGCCCGCGCCGTTGTCGATGATGTGGATTTTGCCGCACAGGCCGTCGCTCATGACTTCGAGCATGACCGAACTCGATGGATCGCTGGCCTCGATCGCATTCTGGACGAGGTGAACCAGCGCCTGGTCGAGCGCCTCGGGATTGCCTTCGACGGCAACCGCCTCGCTGTGCAGCAAAGCGACCGGATGGACCTTGCCCAGGCGCTCGGCCACCCGGCGCGTTGGATCGGCGAGATCGAATTCACGCGCCGCATCGCTTTCGGGCGCGCCATAACGCCCGAGCCTAGCCAGCAATGTATTGAGCTTGTCGACGCTGTTCCTCAGCGTGAGCAACATATCCTTGCGGAACTCGGGCTTGTCGGCGTGCTTCTCGGCATTGCGCAGCAGCAGCGCCATCTGGCTCGAGAGGTTCTTGATGTCATGCATGACGAAAGCCATGCGACGGTTGAATTCATCGAACCGGCCCGCTTCGAGCAGGGCGGCCTGACCCGCCTGTTCGGCAAGATAGCTGGCCAGCTGGCGACCGACGACCCCCAGCAGGTCGAAATCCTCCCAGTCGAGCTTCCGCTCGACGACCGGCCGCGAGAGCAGGACCAGGCCGACCAACCGCTCGAAGTGGAGCAAGGGCACCGCCGCCCAAGCCCGCTGGTCGCCGCGCATCCAGTCGGGCACCAGCGCCTGCTCGCCCGCGCGGTCAACACCCTCGCGGAGCTCGTCCAGATCGATGATCAACTCGCTGCGTTCGAGCAGGTCGGCGAGTGCAGCTGGAGCAGCCTGCGCCGGGATCTCGATATCCGGCCAGCGCCACTTCGCCGCCAGCTCGAGCGCGCCGTCTTCATCCGCGACGAGCAGAATGCCTGCCGGGCTATCGGTGATGTCGGCCAGTGCCTTCACTGCACGTTCCTGCAGCGAGATATTGTCCAGGCCGGTAGTGCCGATCGTCTCGGTGAAACGGATCCATTCCGAGCGGTAGTCGTAGCGGTGCTTGAACAGGTGCTTGATCGCGGTGACGCGCAGCCACCCGCGCAAATGGTCCGACGGAAGCCAAATCAGGGCGAGCGCGCCGGCTGCGATGATCAGACCGACCTGGGTCATCCGCGCAAGATCGCCGGTCATCATGTCGAGCGAGCGCGCAAGCCCGAGCATCAGGGCGAGATAGGCACCGATCACCAGTAGCGAGAGGAACCGGAAGGTTACCGCCCGCGAGGGCCGGAATTCGAGGTTCGAGGAATGGCTGTTGAACCCGATCGCGAAGGGTATCGCGAAGACCGCAGCGGCTACCCCCCTCAACGCGACGAGTTCGGGCGGGATCGAGCCGGTGATGTAGGCGATGGTGAAATAGTTGAGGTCGAACGCCCACAGCCCCGCCAGCGAAGCCGCGCTCCAGCGCAGGATCTGACGTGAAGAAGCCGCCGCGCCGACATAGAGGTTGTGGAGCAGCACGAGCGCGCCGACCGCGACCATCACCCGGAACAGCACCGCGGTCTCGTACGTCAATACAGCCAGTTCGGTGGTTACCGCATAGCGACGCGCGATCAGCAGCAGCGCGAATTGCAGCACCTCGACGAAGGCGAGCGATATCAGCGCGGGGCGAACGAGCCTCAGCGTCTCGTCACGACCGTCATTGCCGAACAGCCGGAAGAGCATGAACAGCCACGCCAGATTGCGCGCGATTTCGGTCAATTGGACGATCGAGCGGCTCGGCTCGAAACTGGCCGCGGCAAAGCACCAGTTTGCAGTCAGCGCGACAGCGACCATCGCCGGAATACGGTCGCCGCGAGTCGCATCGCCCTTGCGTGCGATCCAGATCGCAGCGAGCGCGCAGATGATCGCGCCGGTCGTATAGGCGATATAGGACAGGCTTGCGATCCACCCCATTATCGCGCGCCCTCCGGCCACAGGATCACCCGCGCGGTCTGCAGCAGGATCAGGAGGTCGAGGAAGGGCGTGTAATTCTTGGCATAGTAGAGGTCGTATTCGAGCTTCTGCCGGGCATCCTCGATGCTCGCACCGTAAGGATAGTTGATCTGCGCCCATCCGGTGATCCCGGGCTTGACGACGTGCCGCTCTGCATAGAACGGCAATTCCTGCTCGAGCTCGACCACGAAGGCGGGAACCTCGGGCCGCGGCCCGACGAAGCTCATGTCCCCTTTGAGCACGCTCCACACCTGCGGAAGCTCGTCGATTCTCACCTTGCGGATAAGTCTCCCCACGCCGGTGATTCGGGGATCGTCCTTTTCCGCCCATTTCGCCCCACCGTTTTCGGCATCGATCCGCATCGAACGCAGCTTAATGAGCGTGAAATTCTGTCCGTAGAGCCCCACTCGCTTCTGTCGGAAGAAGGCCGGCCCCGGGCTGTCGAGTTTCACCAGCAGCGCGAAGAGCGCGATCAGGGGCAGGCCGACAATCAGGATCGCGAGGCTGACTACGATGTCGAACAGGCGCTTGCCGATGCTCGATAGCCGTCGCCCGGCGGAAAAACCGTCGGAAAAGATCAGCCAGCTGGGATTGAGCGTGTCGAGATCGACGCGCCCCATCTCGCGTTCGAGAAAGCTGGAAAAATCATAGACCTGTACGCCCTGCGTCTTGATCCGCAGCAGATCCTTCAGGGGCAGCGAATTGCGCCTTTCCTGGAGCGCGAGCACGACCTCGGTCGCTCCGGCACGGTCGACGAAACGCCCCAGATCGGCAATCGTCTCGCGCGGTACGGCGGTCTCGACGACCGGGGCGGAATCGCCCATGGCAATGAAGGAAGCGACCAGAAACCCGCTTTCCGGTCGTTGCGACAGCCGCCTCAGGCGCTGAGCGCGTTCGCCCGCGCCCAGCACGACCACTGTCCGCCGAAAGGCCTCGACGCCGAGAATCTTGCCCGCCACGAGCCGGTTGGCGACGAGCACGAAGATCGCGATGCCCATCGCATAGAGCAGCACCGATCGCCACAGCGCCGCACCCGGCAGGACGAAATCCATCAGCGAGATTGCCAGCACCCCGAGGCTGACGGCGACCAGCAGCCGCGCCGTGGCAAACCGGATCGACCGCAGCGCCAGCGGTCCGTAGGTCCCCACGGCGATCATGCCCAGCCAGATCACCCCGGCGAATATGCCGATCTCCACCGCGCGGTCGGAAAATTGCCCGACGCCGACCCCGATCTGCATGACCCTCAGGCGCCATGCCGCTTCGCCCGCAAGAACGAGCAATACGAGATCGATCAGGGACAGCAGCACGACATTGTAGGAGATGTAGTGCTTGAAAAGACGGATCATCCGGTCCGGCTCGCGAATTGCTGGTGTCGGAATCCTTGACTAGCAGAGAGGAGTGAACCGTCGGTAAATTTTACAACACAGTAAGAAGGGGACGACGCATCCGGTGCGCCGCCCCCTACCGCTTGAAGTCTGGAAGAACTCAGTTGTTGACGGCGTTCTCGACCGCTTCGCCCGCGCCCTGCGCGGCCTCGCCGACCTGATTGGCAGCTTCGCCCACCTCGTTCGCTGCCCCGGCAATGGCATTGTCCTTGGCGACCTCGGCGCTGTTCATCTGGGTGAGGAAGAAAATCCCTACTACCGCGACGATAAGAACCAGCAGGATCAGAACCCAATTGGTACCGCCGGAGCGGGTCTCGCCATCGGTCACGACCGTATGCGTGGTGTGGGTATTGCCAGCCTCATCGGTGGTTTCGGTAATGCGTTCCTCGGTCATGTCATTTCGTCCCCGATAAATCTGTGATGGCAGTGAAAACGCTGCAGGCGGCAACTGGTTTCCATCCGTTCGCGCAGAGACTGGTTAACGCTCCTCGAATTCGAAGGGTGTCACGCCGCGGCGAATCCGGTCGAAGGCCAGCTTGCGGCCCCGCGGCGGCAGCGAGCGCTGGCTGCAGCCACTGCGGTGGCATCGCGCGCAGCCGGGACCGATCGGCTGCGCATCGGCAGGGCGCAGCGAAACGCCGCGCGCCTGCGCGAGGTCGCTGGCGAGGACTGCCTCGACCCCGACCGCCACGACGAACTGCGCCTCGCCCGGGGCGCCGCTCCCCTCCACCGTGCGCGCCATCGTCAACCATCCGCCATCGCGATCGCCATCGGTGCTGTCGTCGAGCGCGACGAACTGTACCTGCAATTCGCCAGCGCGGTCGAAGGCACGGTGGGCATCCCACAGCGGACAGCTTGCCTCCGACTCGAGGAAACGCGCGGTACTCGCCCCGGTAAAGGTCTTGGAAAACTGCCCGGCGCGATCAAGCCGGACCATGAAGAAAGGCAGCCCGCGCTGGCCGACACGCTGCAGCGTCGTCAGGCGATGCGCGAGCTGTTCGAAACTGACCCCGAAGCGACGTTCTAGAACCGGCAGGTCGTAGCCGGTCGCCTCGCAGGCACGCAGGAAGCGCCCATAAGGCATGATCAGCGCCGCCGCGACATAACCCGTCAGATGGCGCGCGAAGAGAGCACGAGCTGCCTCGTCGTCGAACTTCGCTCCCTTCGCCACCGCATCGATCGCCTCGGCGAATTCGAGCTGCGCGATTTGCAGCGCCAGCTGGAAGTTGCGTGACGGAATGCTGAGCATTTCCGACAGCTGGACCTGGCGGGCGTGCAGGTCGAGCCGCCTGAGGCTGTCGGGCATGACCTCGCGCGGAAGGATGCGGACCGACAATTGGTGGCGCTCGCGCAGCCGTTCGGCGAGCGCAAGGCCGATGTCCGCGCGCGACAGGCGCATGTCGTCGGCAAGGTCTTCGGCAGCGGTATCGAGATCGGCGAAGTGATTGCGCCAGCGCTCGATCTCGCGTCGCGAGGCAGCAAGCGGATCATCTGGCGCATCGCCAGCCGGAGCTGCATTGTCGTACAGCCGGGCAAATGCTGCCGCGACTTGCGGCGAGGCGGACAGGAACTCCTGCAATTCCTCGCGGTCTATCCCGAGGTCGGTGAAGCGATCGTCCGCAAACCGCCGGGCGAGCCCTTCGAGCCCGCCGATCGCCTCATCCTCGCGCAGCGAACGTGGATCGAAATCGAATTGTTCGACGAGCTGCATCATGACCCGCGCGCTGACCGGGCGCTGGTTGCGTTCGATCAGGTTGAGATAGCTGGGCGAGATATCGAGCCGCGCCGCAGCGGCGGCCTGGGTCAGCCGCTCGCGCTTGCGGAGACGCCGGACTGCGGGCCCGGCAAAGAGCGCCTTCTCAGTCATATGTCACTTTCTTTACATCTTAACAGCTAAAATAGCGCGCATGGTCTCCCGTCGACAAGTTATTTTGTCAAAATTCCTGTCGAACCCGTCCTCCATGCTCCACAAAGCACTCAGGCGATCACGCCGCTTGACGACAAGGAGCTTCCCCGTGACCTATTCGGCCCGGATCAACGAACTGAACGAAACCATCGCAGCCAACGGCGCGCCCTGGGGTGCGATCGATGCCGAAAGCGCCGCGCGCATGGTCGTCCAGAACCGCTTCCGCACGGGGCTCGACATCGCGCGGTACACCGCGAAGATCATGCGCGAGGACATGGAAGCCTACGACCGCGACCCGGCGAACTACACCCAGTCGCTCGGCACCTGGCATGGGTTCATCGCCCAGCAGAAGATGATCTCGATCAAGAAGCATTTCGGCAGCACCAAGCGCCGTTACCTCTACCTTTCGGGCTGGATGGTTGCCGCGCTGCGGAGCGATTTCGGACCCCTGCCCGACCAGTCGATGCACGAGAAGACGTCGGTCCCCGGCCTGATCGAGGAACTTTACACCTTCCTGCGCCAGGCAGACGCCCGCGAACTGGGCGGGCTGTTCCGCCAGCTCGACGAAGCCAAGGCTGCAGGCGACGCGGTCAACACGCATCGCCTGCTCAAGGAGATCGACGAGCATGAAACGCATGTCGTGCCGATCATCGCCGATATCGACGCCGGTTTCGGCAATGCCGAGGCGACTTACCTGCTCGCCAAGAAGATGATCGAGGCCGGTGCCTGCGCGCTGCAGATCGAGAACCAGGTGTCGGACGAGAAGCAGTGCGGCCACCAAGACGGCAAGGTCACCGTGCCGCACGAGGAATTCCACCAGAAGATCCGCGCGATCCGTTATGCTTTCCTCGAGCTCGGCGTGCCCGACGGCATCATCGTTGCCCGCACCGACAGCCTCGGCGCCGGCCTGACCAAGTCGATCGCCTATTCGAAGGAACCGGGCGACCTCGGCGACAAGTACAACAGCTTCCTCGATTGCGACGAAGTCGATCCTGCCGACATCACAAACGGCCAGGTCTTCATCAGCCGCGACGGCAAGCTGCTGGCACCCAAGCGCCTGCCCAGCAACCTCTACCAGTTCCGTCCCGGAACCGGCGAAGACCGCTGCGTGCTCGACTGCATCACCGCGCTGGAAGCGGGCGCAGACTTGCTGTGGATCGAAACCGAGAAGCCGCATGTCGAGCAGATCGCCGGCATGGTCGACCGGGTTCGCGAGGTGATCCCCAATGCCAAGCTGGTCTACAATAACTCGCCCAGCTTCAACTGGACGCTCAACTTCCGCCAGCAGGTCTACGATGCCTGGG
>Ga0066644_10000473_pt1 | contig 25108 bp, 25 predicted proteins | sample CryGeyCG2114_020_FD_62735 | JGI IMG/M metagenome (GOLD analysis project Ga0066644, IMG submission 62735) | Groundwater microbial communities from aquifer - Crystal Geyser CG15_big_fil_post_rev_8/21/14_0.20 | ecosystem: Environmental > Aquatic > Deep subsurface > Groundwater | place: USA: Utah...
GAGGAGGGGGGGCTCTTGCGCATCATCGCCAAGGTCCTGCGCCCCCTGATGGTGCGCCTGTTCCCCGACGTGCCCGCGGACCATCCCGCCATGGGCTCCATGATCCTAAACATGTCGGCCAACGCGCTGGGCCTCGGCAACGCGGCGACGCCTTTCGGCATCCGCGCCATGCAGCAACTCGACGACCTCAACCCGCACAAGGGGACGGCGACCGACGCCATGGCGCTGTTCCTCGCCATCAACACCTCGTCGGTCACCCTGCTGCCGACGGGCGTCATCGCGCTGCGCGCCGCCGCCGGCTCGGCGGACCCCGCCGGCATCGTGCCGACCACCCTGTTCGCGACCATCTGCTCGACCGCCGTCGCCATCGTCTCGGCCAAGCTGCTGGCTTCCCGATTCGCCCAGGCGCCCGCGCCGGCGGCGGGCGGGGGCGGGCCTTCGGGCACGACGGAGGAGGCGGCGCTCGAGGCGACGGAGGATCTGGAGGGTGCCGGGGTCGACGCCTATCCCCTGTGGGTATCGGTGACGGCGCTGGCCGCGGTTGCGGCCCTGGTCCCGCTGACGGTCTTCTCCGGGCGCGAGATCGCGCCCTGGATCGTGCCGGGCCTGATGGTGGCGCTTCTCGGCTTCGGCGCGGCCAAGGGAGTCGCCGTCTATGAATGCTTCGTCGAAGGGGCCAAGGACGGGTTCCAGGTGGCGCTCCGCATCATTCCCTATCTGGTCGCGATCCTGACCGCCGTGGCCATGTTCCGGGCGTCCGGCGCCATGGACGCGGTGGTCGGGCCGCTGGGCGCCGTGACCGGCCTGATCGGCCTGCCGGCCGAGGCCCTGCCCATGGCGCTGCTGCGCCCGCTGTCGGGATCGGGCGCCTACGGCGTGCTCGCCTCGATCATCCAGGATCCGGCGCTCGGGCCGGACAGCCTGGTCGGCTATCTGGTTTCGACCTTCCAGGGCTCGACGGAAACCACCTTCTACGTGCTTGCCGTCTATTTCGGCGCGGTCGGCATCCGCCGCATCCGCCATGCCCTGTTCGCGGCCCTTCTCGCCGACGTGGCGGGCATCGCCGCCGCCGTCTTCATCGTCAACCAACTTTACGGCTAGCGATCCCCGCCCAAGCCCAGCGAAGGGTTCTCCCCCATGCCTTTGATGACCGCCGTCCATGGTTCCAGCGCGCCCGGCCGCGCGATTTTGGCGATGATCGGAGGCGGCCTTCTGGTGACCGGCAACGACGCCGCCATGAAATGGCTGGCCTCGGGCTATCCCGTGGGCCAGCTTCTGTTCATCCGCGGCATGTTCGCCTTCATCGCCATCGGCTTCCTGGTCCGCTTCTACGGCGGCCTCGTCAGCCTGCGCATCAACAATCCCCGCTTCCATGTGATGCGCGGCCTGCTGGTCGTGTTCGGAACCTTCTGCTTCATCTCGGGCCTGCGGCACCTGACCCTGGCCGACGCCACGGCGATCGTCTACGCCGGGCCCATGTTCGTTACCGCCTTGGCGCCGCTGCTGATCGGCGAGCATGTCGGTTGGCGGCGCTGGATGGCGGTCATGGGCGGGTTTATCGGCGTCATGATCATCATCCGCCCGGGCACCGAGGCCATGCAATGGGCGGCGATCTTCCCGCTCGGCTCGGCCCTCGCGGGGGCGTTCCGCGACCTGATCACGCGCAGCGCCTCGGTGACGGAGCACTCCAACGCCCTGCTGGCGACCAGCACGGCGGCGGCGGCCTTCGGCGGGCTCTGCACCCTGCCGTTCGGCTGGAACCCGGTGCCCATGGAGGATCTCGCCGTGATGGCGCTGTCGGGTCTGCTGCTGGGCTCCGCCCACTTCCTGATGATCGAATCGTTCCGCTATGGCGAGGCCGGACTGGTGGTGCCCTTCAAGTACCTGAACATGGCCTTCGCCGTGACGCTGGGGTTCGTGTTGTGGGGCGACCTGCCCGACGTCTGGACCTGGACCGGGTCGGGCGTGCTGATCGCCAGCGGGCTCTACATCCTGCACCGCGAACGCCTGCAGCACCGGGCTCCGGCGCTGCCGCCGGACGCGCACGGCACGGGGCCCGCGGGCCGGTCCCTGTGACCGCCTGATGAAGGGGCCATCCGTGATTACTTGGCGGGCGCCGGCGTGACGTTGAGCGGCGTACCTTCGCCGCTGGGCAGGGCGCCGGGGAAGGTCGGCGCTTCCGGCTTGGTGATCTCGGCCGGCAGGGCCTGCTTCAGGGCGTCGCGCGCGACGATGGCCTTCTGGTCGCCGTTCTCGGCGGCGGCGTTGATCCACTTGTAGGCCAGACGGTCGTCCTTGGGCACGCCCTGGCCGTTGTAATAGAGGATGCCCAAATTGTACTGCGCCGCGGCGTTGCTCTTCTCGGCGGCGCGCCCGAACCACGAGGCGGCCTTGGCATAGTCCTTGGCGACGCCGGTGCCGTTGTAGTGCATCACGCCGATGGAATACTGCGCCCCCGGATGGCCGCCGATGGCGGCCTGGGCGAACAATTTGGCGGCCTTGGCCTTTTGATCCTCTGTCTTGGCGTCGGCGAACAGGGCGAGGGCGCGCTTGTAGGTCAGGTCGGCGGCGGCCAGGCGCTCCTCGGCCGTGGCCGGCGGGGCGGCCTCGGGCGTCTCCGGCCGGGCGGCAGTTTGCTCCGCCGGCGCCGGCTCGGGTGCCGGTTCCGGCTTGGCTTCCGCCGCCGGCGGGTTGTTCAGGTCGAGGGGCTTGTCCGTGGCCGCGGGCGCCGGCGGGGCGGGCGGCTCCGCGGGTTTTTCCGCCACGGGCGGTTCCGCCGTTGCGGCCTCCGCCGGTTTTTCCATCGGCTGGGGTTCGGCGGGTGGGGCGCCCGCCTGTTCGTCGCCTTCGCGCCGGACGTCGGGTGGCGGGGCGGCCTCGCCAGGCTTGCCTTCGTCCATCTTGTTTTCGGGCATCTTGTTTTCGGGCATCTTGCCCTCGGCCGCGGCGGCCTCCGCAACCGGCTCCTTGGGGTCGTCCGGGCGGGCCATGGTCTCCATCTGGGTGACGTGGCGCACCGGCGGCAGGTTCCTGGACACCTGGTCGGTCAGGTCCATGTCGAAGCGGTCGCGCAGGTCCCACCACGTGGACCGCGCGGCGAACACCAGGTCGTCGCCGCCGAAATCGGCCGTTGCCTTCACGGCCCGCTTCAAGTCCATGACCCTGACGATCTGCGGTTCGGGCAGCCCGGCGGCGCGCAACTGCGAGGCGAAGGCGTCGTCGTCATAGAACACGGCAAGCGCGACCCCCGCGCCCGCCGCGACGATTAACAGCAGGATAAAGCCTATGAACAGTTGCCCCACGGGGCCTCTGCGTTTCGCCATGCGGCGATCCCTCCTACGCCGAGCACCTAATCAATTTAATCTAATGTGTTTTTTTGCCCCGTGAAACCCGACAATAGACATAGGTCGCCGGGTGTAGGCTCACGTTTGCGACATTTCCCGTCATGTCGGGCAAGGGCTCAGGCATTCCCGGCGACCTTCGCCTCGGCTTGGGCACGGATGCCGGTCAGCGTCGCCGACGGCGTGATGGCGTCCGGGTCCGTGCGCAGTTCGATCAACGCGGGCGAATCGGCGGCGCGGGCGCGGGCGAAGGCGTCCATGAACTGGGAGGTTTCGGTGACCACCTCGCCGGTCGCACCGTAGGCCTTGGCGAGCGCCGCGAAGTCCGGATTGACCAGCCCGGTGCCCGACACGCGGCCGGGATATTCTCGCTCCTGATGCATGCGGATGGTGCCGTACATGCCGTTGTTGACGACGATGAAGATGACGTTGGCGCCGTACTGCTTGGCCGTCGCCAGTTCCTGGCCGGTCATCTGGAAGCAGCCGTCGCCGGCGAAGGCGACGACGTCGCGTTCCGGATGGCGCAGCTTGGCGGCGACCGCCGCCGGCACGCCGTAGCCCATGGACCCCGACGTCGGCGCCAGTTGTGTCGCATATCCGCGGTAGCGGTAGAAGCGGTGGACCCAGGCCGTGTAGTTGCCGGCCCCGTTACAGATCACGGCGTCGGCGGGAAGCTCGTCGCGCAGCCAGGCGATGACCTTGCCCAGCTGCACATCACCGGGCGTTTCCGGCGGTTCGGTCCAGGCCAGGTAGTCGTCATGGGCGGTGCCGGCCCAGTTGTCCCAGCGTCCGGTCACGGGCTGCATTGCCCTGGCGGCGGCGGCGAAGCCTGGCATGCCCGAATTGATGGCCAGTTCCGCGCGATAGACGCGGCCCAGCTCTTCAGCTCCCGGATGAACGTGGACCAGGCGCTGCCGGGGTACCGGGATGTCGAAGAGTGTATAGCCGCCGGTCGTCATCTCGCCCAGGCGCGGGCCGACGGCAAGGACCAGGTCCGACGTCCGGACCCGCTCGGCCAACTTCGGGTTGATGCCGATGCCGACGTCGCCGGCGTACAGCGGATGGTCGTTGGGCAACAGGTCCTGGCGGCGGAACGACACGCCGGTCGGGATGTTGCTGGCCTCGGCGAAGGCGCGGATATCCTGGGCCGCCTGTTCGGTCCAACTGCCGCCACCCAGGATCATCAGGGGGCGTTCCGCCGTTTCCAGCATGGCGCGCAGTCCGGCCATGGCGTCGGGGCCGGGGTGGGCCTGCACCACATGGGCCGGGCCGGGAATGGCGACCTTTTCGGCGACGTCCTCGGTCAGCATGTCCTCGGGCAGGGCCAGAACGACCGGCCCGGGGCGTCCCGACATCGCCGTGTGGAAGGCGTGGCTCACGTATTCGGGCACGCGGGCCGGATCCTCGATCTGGGCGACCCATTTGGCCATCTGGCCGAACATGCGGCGATAGTCGATCTCCTGGAATGCCTCGCGCTCGACCTGATGGCGGGCGACCTGGCCGATGAACAGGATCATCGGCGTGGAATCCTGGAACGCGATATGGACGCCGGCCGACGCGTTGGTGGCGCCGGGCCCGCGGGTCACGAAGCAGATGCCCGGCCTGCCGGTCATCTTGCCGTCGGCGTCGGCCATGATGGCGGCGCCCCCTTCCTGGCGGCAGATCACCAGGTCGATGCCCGGTGCGTCGACCATGGCGTCGAGCACGGCCAGGTAGCTTTCGCCCGGCACGCAGAAGGCGCGGTCGACCCCGTTGGCGACCAGCGTTTCGACCAGGAGCCGCGCCCCCGTTTGACCCTGTGGCATGTAGACGTCCTCTTGACAGGCGGTGGTGTAGAGTTCAGTCCGCCCGGCCGGCGGCACTCTGTCTTAGCGAAAGATCGGTGCCGGGGGAAGCCGCGTCCGCCCCGCAGGCGGTTTCGCCGGAACAGCAGGGATCGACGTTCTGGCCACAGGCGCGGCATTGCACGTGGCCGTGCACGGAGACGGGCTCCGAGGGCCGGTGACACAGCGGGCAGCGCCAGGATGAATTCGCGAACGCCATGGCGGGCTCCGGCGGGCGGGCGACGGGAACTGCGCACAATCGTCGCCTCAAAGCGGTGACAGAGGCCAGCCCGGAATTTAAGATGCCCGCACGCGGGCGGCTTGGGCCGGCCCGGCCGGCGCCGGTCCGGCCCGGAAATCACGCGAATCGATCAGGGAGGCACGCGAAAGATGAGCGGTAAGGAAATCACCATTCAGGCCAACGACGGCGGCAGCTTCATGGGCTATCTGGCCCTGCCGGAGGGCGGCAGCGGTCCCGGCGTCGTGGTCATCCAGGAAATCTTCGGCGTCAACAAGGTGATGCGCGAGATCACCGACGGCATCGCCGCCGCCGGCTACGTGGCGCTGTGCCCCGACCTGTTCTGGCGGCAAGAGCCGGGCATCCAGCTGACCGACCAGACCGAGGCCGAATGGGCGCGCGCGTTCGAGCTGTTCAACGGCTTCGATCTGGACAAGGGCGTCGACGACCTGGAGGCGACGATCCGGGCGCTGCGTGCCACGGACGGCTGTACGGGCAAGGTCGGCAGCGTGGGCTTCTGCCTGGGCGGGCGGCTCGCCTTCCTGACGGCGACGCGGACCAGCGCCGACGCCGCCGTCAGCTATTACGGCGTCATGCTGACCGATCACACCGGCGAGGACTTGAAGGCGCCCTGCATGCTGCACATCGCCACCGAGGACGAATTCGTGCCCAAGGAGCAGCAGGCGGCGGTTCATGTGGCGCTCGACGGCAACCCCAACGCCGTGCTGCACGACTATCAGGGCCAGAACCACGCCTTCGCCCGCGTCGGCGGCAAGCATTACGACAAGGCGTCGGCGGACCTGGCGCGCCGGCGGACGCTGGAATTCTTCAAAAGGCATCTGGGGTGACGGATTGATTTTCAAGCCGTTTCCCTGGCCGGGACTCGTTTTATTAGAAAAATCTCGTTGGAGTGACTCCCATCACAGCCTTCTTGATCCGGCCCCTTTATAAAGGAGGCTGATGAGATTCACTCTTACCTGATCCACACCGGGCCCCGTCGCCCGGTGTTTTTTTGTCTGGACTCCTCCCGCGCCGCACCGATGCTATCCCCCTGGAGTGCCAAGGGAGGGCTTCAATCATGCGCAACGTCGGTATCGCCATCCTGTTCGTCGTTCTCGGGGCCGCGCTGGGGGATGCCTGGGCGAAGGCGCGCGGGCCGCTCTGGACCTACCACAACGGCAATACCCTGCAGGGGCAGACCGCCGAGTACCGGCGCGGTTTCATGATCGGCGTCGTCGACGGCTACCTGCAGGGGCAGCGCGCCCGCGCGGAAACGGGCGACGACGGGTTGTGGCTTGAACACTGCCTGACCGCCGGCTGGACCCTGAAACGCACCGACCGCGAATTGGCGGACCGGTTCGAGGTCTCGGTCCCGCTCTATCCCAACCCCGCCGCCGCCATCGTGATCGACAACCTGAAGGACGCCTGCGCGGCCAAGGCCAAGTAGGCGGGCGCACCCGGGGACTTTCACGGCGCCCTGGACAGGCGTAGAATGAAGGTCGCCGTTAACCATGAAATCGCAATCGAACAGCCATGCGTGCGCCCGCTCCGGGATCCCGTGAACAACAAACGGATTTCTCGCCGGCCCTTCCTGCCGATCCGCGGGTCGGCGGCATCAGCCCGCGGCTGCGCGCCCATGTCCACCACCTGGTAGAGACGTATCCCGCCGAGACCGTCCGCGTGCTCCGCGAATGGATGGCCGAGGGGCCGGCGACCCTGGTCCGCCATTGAGCGTTTGCGCGGCGGCGAAAACCTTTTAAAAACTGCGCACGACCATCCGCCCGCCTAAGGAGCCCATCCCCTTGTCCGACATCGACCTGAAAGACCCCGCCAGCTTCGACTGGTGGACCGACGTCTCGATCCGCTTTTCCGACCAGGACCCCAACCTTCACGTCAACAACACGGCCTTCGCCGTCTACGCCGAGGCCGGACGGGTGGACTACCTGAACGCCATTCGCCGGCATCTGGGGATCGAGCCGCGCTCGGCGCTGGCCAGCGTACAGATCAGCTACGTCAACCAGTTGCACTATCCGGGCACGGTGCGGGTCGGCACGCGGCTGCAGCGCCTCGGCAACAAGTCCTATACCCTGGGGCAGGGGCTGTTCTCGGGCGAGACCGTCGTCGCCACGTCCGAAGCCGTCCTGGTATTCTTCGATTATGAAAGAAACGGCAGCCGCGAAGTCCCGGTCGAGCTGCGCCGGGCCTTCGAGGCGGGGGCGCCCTTGGTCGCCTCCTGACCGGCGGGCCGTTGACGTATCCGCGCCGGTTGGTGCAGGCTTCCGGCCCGCACCCGCCACCAACAACCCGGAAAAGCAAGCATGTTCTGGAACGTCCAAGATACCGTGGAGCACGGCCTGCCGCGCAATCCGTGGAAAGCCTGCGTCGTGCCCCGGCCGATCGGCTGGATCACCACGATCTCCGAGGACGGCGAGGTCAACCTCGCCCCCTACAGCTATTTCAACGCCTGCGGCGAGAACCCGCCCATGGTCATGTTTTCCGGCGGGCCCCGTCCCGAAGGACCGAAAAAGGACACCGTCGCCAACTGCGAGACCCAGGGCGAGTTCGTCTGCAACATGGCGACCTGGGCGCTGCGTGAGGAGATGAACCTGTCGAGCGCGGCCCTGCCGGCGGGCGTGGACGAATGCGCGTTCGCAAACCTGGAGACGGAACCGTCGACCTTGGTCAGGCCGCCGCGCATCAAGGCCTCGCCGATCCACCTGGAATGTGTCTATCACCAGACGGTCGTGATGCCCCATAACCTTCGCGAGGAAGGCAACCGGGTCGTGTTCGGCCGCGTCGTCGGCATCCATATCGATGACGGTGTGCTGACCGACGGCTTCGTCGACATGGCCAAGGCGCAGCCCATCGCCCGCCTGGGCTACATGGACTACACGCGTGTGGATGGGGATACGGTGTTCCGCATGGACCGGCCGACCCTGAAGGCGGCGGAATAGCGGGGCAAGCAGGCTCAGCCCGTACGCTTGAGCCGCATCAGTTCGTGCACGGATACCTGCGGGAAGATGCCGGGCGCGCCTTCGCGGTACAGCATCATCACGCCGTTGCGGATGTCGGGGAAGCCGTCGCGGGTGTCATCGTAATGGCGGATTTCCAGGGACACGTCCTTCTGCGTGACCCGGTCGACCGCGCGCCAGATCATCGTCGGGTTGTCGCGCCGCGCCTGTCCGAAGGGGGCGACGGACCGGGTCACGGTCGCCGTCGGCGGGCCGAACCGGCGGACCAGCCAGTCGGCGATGATGTCGAAACCGTCCGCTGCGAAAACCACTTGCATGCGGGTCGGCGCGCCGTCGTCGAAACGCACCACCGACGCCGTGCCCGTGTAGAGGATGGTCGAGACCAGGAACTTGGACTCCAGGAACGCCGGCCATTGCAGTTCCTTGATGCAGAACTGGGTGCGCCCGCCCGCCTTCTCGATGCATTCGGGGGCCCGGCCCTCGCCGCCCTTGGCGTTTTCCGGAATGAAGGTGTTGTAGAGGCTTGCGCCCGAGCCAATCGACAGGGTCACGCCCTCGAGCGCCCGGCCCTCGTTGCCGAGCGCCGAACGTGGTGGTCCGTCCGCCGCGTCGGCCGTCGCCGGCGGGGCGACGACGGCACCGTCGGCCATCTGGATCTTGGTCACCGGCCAGGCGCTGGCCGCGTTCGCCCCCGGCGGCATGGGGCCTAGTTGGGCGCCCAGTTCCGTCCCCTTGTCGAACCCGGCGCGGAAATTGGCGGGCGTCACGTAGGCGCTGGCCAGGTCCTTCAGGGGCGGCGCCTGTCCCGGCAGGACCACCGGCAGGGTCCAGACCGCGGGCAGGGCCGGGCGGCCTTCGGGGTCAAGACGAACCTGGGATCCGGCAGGCAGGGCGGCGAGGATATCCGCGGGCGTCGCGGGGGGCGGCTCGGCCTCGACGGCGGAGGGGCCGGCCGGCTTGTCGCCGTCGATCAGGCTCGACAGGTCGCCCAATGCCTGGGAAAGGGGGTCTCCGGCACCGGCGGAATTCTGTTCGCTCTCCGGCGCGGCGCCGACCCCCAGTTCGGCGGCCAGCGGGTCCGCCGCCTTGCCGTCACCGCCGATGCCCAGTTCGGCGGCCAAAGGGTCGGCGGCGGGTTTCTTGGCGTCGGGCGCGTTCAGGCCCAGTTCGGCGGCAAGAGGATCGTTCTTCGCCGGGGGCGAGCCGAATTCCTTTTCCAGCGCGTCCAGGGTGTCGCCAGGCTTGGCGGGCGTCGCGGCGGGAGCCGCCGGACGGGCGCTCTCGCGAATGGGCGGCGGCGTGGGAACGTCGGCGGCAAGTTTCTTGTCCGCGTCCTTGCCCTTGGGCAGGTTGGTGAACTGCGGCACCTTCGGGATGGCGGGGGCGGGCTCGCCGCGCTCGGGCGGCGGCGCCCGCAGCGACCGGTGGGCGGCGCGCACGTCCGGCTCGTCCGGCGATACGTCGCGGAACCAGGGGTCGCGGGCGAAGTTTTTGCGGCCCTTGGGGTCCGGCGGCGGCAAGGGAACCTTCAGGCGGCGCGACAGGTCGGTGCCGGGTGGCGGCCCGTCGACCGCGGACAGGTCGGTCTTCAGGGCCTTCTTCTCGGCCTCCGACAGGGCGGCCTCCTGCGCCGCCGCGGCGGCGGCCTTCCGCCGGGCCCGCTCGCGCAGGTGGCTCAAGGCCTCGTCCTTGCTTTCCGACAGGGCGTCCTCGGCGTCGCGGGCGACCGGCTTGGCCAAAAGGGCGTCGAGCCACGCCAGCCGCTCCTTGGGCGCCATGGCCATCAGATCGACCTTGGCGGCCGCCCCGCCCGCCGGGACAGCGGGCGCGGGCCTGCCTGCCGGCTTGTCCTGCGCCGCGTCAAGGAGCGTGAGAAGCGGGTCCATGCCGCCGTCGGGCAGGGGCTCGGTGCCGCCGTCGGGCTTGGCCAGGGCCTTGGCCAGGGGATCGTCGGGCACCGGGGCCTGGGCGATGGCGCGCGGCAGGTCGGCTTCCGGCAGGTCCGGCCGGGCGGGCTCCATGGTGCCGTCCGTCGCCGCCGCCAGCCGGTCCACATCCGGCACGGCGCCGGGCGTTTCGCCCGTGTCGGCCTGCGGTGGGGTCAAGGCGGCGGGGGCCGTTTCCTCCGCGACGGCCATCGCGGGCGGTGGGGCCGTGTCCTTGTCGTCGCCGAATCCCAACATGCCGCCCAGCCATCCCTTGGCGCGGGCCAGCAGGCCGGGTTTGTCGTTTTGCTTGGGTGCGCCGGCGTCTTTGACAACGTCCTTGGCGGCCGGCGTTTCCGGATCGAGGGCCAGCGGCGATGACGTCTTGCCGGCCTCTTCCGGAACGGGAGTCAGGACCGGCGTGGTCTCGTCTTGGCGCGGCACCTTGGGGCCTTCGCGGCGGTCCGCGACGTCGGCGGGCGCCGGCGGCTCCGGTTCCTGTGTGGCCTCGGCAATGGGCGGGGCCGGTTCGGGCAGGGTCACGGGGGTGTCGGCGGCCTGGGGCGGCGGGGCTGCGTCGGGGATCGGGCCGGTGGTCTTCTCCGTCTCGGCGACGGCCTCGTCGAGGGCCTTGTCGATGGCCCGGTCCGTGGGCGCGTCGGGTTTGGGCCGACGGTAGGCCAACAGGTAATGGGCGATCACGTGATGGCCAAGGCGCACGGCGGCCTGTGGCGCGGAAACACCGCTTTCGTCCCGCGCGCGCGGATCGGCGCCCGAGGCGACGATCTGCTTCACGGCCTCCAGGTCGTTGGCGCGGATGGCGGCGAACAGTGCACCCGAACCCCGGTCCTGGGCCGTGACCGGGGAGGTGCAAAGAACCGCGGCGCCAAGGCACGCGGCCAAGGCCGCCGCGCGTGCCGGCGTTCTCCAATCAACGAATTGATTTGAATGGCGTTTCGCCATCGATCCTTGCCCAACGTTGCGGCTGCGGCGGAACCCCATCCGCGCACGCCGCCCCCAAAAGCTTAACACGGACCCGGTCCCTGGCGGGAGCCCGGTCCGCCTACCCCGAATGCACCACGGAAATATGGCGATTCAGGGTAAAAATCCAGTTAAGCGCTTGAATCGGTGGGGGGTATCGTGTCCGGGCGCGTCATGCCGCGGCCCGGCCCGTGGCGTCCTCGATGATCATGTCGCTGGCCTTTTCGGCGATCATGATGGCGGGAGCGTTGGTGTTGCCGGACGTGATGGTCGGCATGATCGAGGCGTCGACCACGCGCAGCCCCGAAATCCCGTGCACCCGAAGCCGATCGTCCACCACGGCGTCGGGATCCGAGCCCATCTTGCAGGTGCCGACCGGATGGAAGATCGTCGTGCCGATCTGTCCCGCCGCGTCGGCAAGCTCGTCGTCCGTGGTCAGGTGCGCGCCGGGCCTGTATTCCTCGGGTTTGAAGCGGGCGAGGGCGGGCTGCGAGACGATGTGGCGGGTCAGGCGCAGCGCGTCCGCCGCCACCTTGCGGTCGCCCGGCGTCGACAGGTAGTTGGGCTGGATCGCCGGCGGCGTGAACGGGTCGGGCGAGGTGACATGCACCGTGCCGCGGCTTTCCGGGCGCAGGTTGCACACGCTGGCCGTGAAGGCCGGAAAGGGATGCAGCGGCTTGTCCCAGGAATCGAGGCTCAGCGCCTGGATGTGGTATTGCAGGTTGGGCGTCTCGCGCGACGGGTCCGACTTGGCGAAGGCGCCCAGGGTCGACGGCGCCATGGACATCGGCCCCGTACGGAACAGGGCATATTCCAGGGCGATGCCCATCTTGCCGATCAGCGAGCCGGCCCGCTGGTTCAATGTCCTGGTGCCGTGGACGCGGTAGACCGGGCGGACCTGGAGGTGGTCCTGCAGGTTGCCGCCGACGCCCCGAAGCGCGTGGCGAACCTCGATTCCGAGCCCCTGCAGGATGTCGCCCGGCCCGATGCCGGAAACCTGCAAAATCTGCGGCGAACCGATGGAGCCGGCCGCCAGGATCACCTCGCGCCGCGCCGTGACACCCGCGTCCTCGCCGGCGACGGAAAGGTCCAGCCCCGTGACGGTCTTGCCGGAAAGGTGTAGGGCCTTCACATGGGCATGGGTGACGATGTCCAGGTTGGCGCGGTCCTTGGCCGGGCGCAGGAAGGCTTTCGATGTATTCCAGCGGATGCCCGCGCGCTGGTTCACGTGGAAATAGCCGCAGCCCTCGTTGTTGCCCTTGTTGAAATCGTCGACCTTGGGGATGCCAGCCTCGGCGGCGGCGTTGCGGAAGGCGTCCATGATCTCCCAGGTGGTGCGCACGTTCTCGACCCGCCACTCGCCGCCGGCGGCATGGAATTCGTCCAGCGGAATGGCGGCCTGGTCCTCGGATTTCTTGAAATAGGGCAGCACGTCGTCCCAGCCCCAGCCGCGGTTGCCCATCTGGCGCCAGCTGTCGTAGTCGCGGGCCTGGCCGCGCATGTAGATCATGCCGTTGATGGACGAACAGCCGCCCAGCACCTTGCCGCGCGGATAGGCCAACGCCCGTCCGCCCAGCCCCGCCACGGCCTCGGTCTTGAAGCCCCAGTCCGTGCGCGGATTGCCCATGCAGAACAGGTAGCCGACGGGAATGTGGATCCAGTGGTAATCGTCCTTGCCGCCTGCCTCCAGCAGCAGCACCCGATTGCCCGGGTCCTTCGACAGGCGATTGGCCAGCACGCAACCGGCGGTGCCGGCGCCGACGATGACGTAATCGTATTCTCCCAGATCGCGCATGGGCCGGTCGGTCCCTTTCCCGGATGCAGATTGCGTTGCCTTGTTGTCCCGCCGCTGCGTTCCCCCGCGCGCCGGTTCCCCGTCGTCAGCCCCCGAACAGGCCGAAGAAGCCCCGGCGCTTGACGGTGCCACCCAGGGTACTCAGCGGACGGCGCATGGCAATAGCCTCGATGATTCGGAACTGGCCGCCGGTCAGCTTGCCGAACCGGCAGCCCAGGCTGGTTTCCGCATAATCTATGCGCACGACTTCGGCCGGTGCGCCCAGCGGCACGCGGCCGTCGTCCTCGGTCACCGCGTGGGTGACGGTGAACTTCTGGCCGGGGCGCATCTTGCCGATGGCGCCTTTCAGGCGGAACCCGCCGACGCTCATGTCGCCCACCGGGAATTCGTGCCCGCCGATCACGAACTTGACGCCCTTGCCGTCCAGGCGCACGTCCCGGCGTTTGTTGTCGTCCTTGTACCCGGCCAGCTTGCGCCCGCTCATCGACCATGCCTCGATTCTTGATCCCGCGATAATACGCTTTAAAACGAGCCGCCGAGAACACGGCATTTGATCTTTTTCATACGCCGGAACGACCCGGTGGCCGGAGCATGCGGAAACTGTGGCCGCCGCCCCGCCATCGTTGTTAGAGTGGAGCCCCCATGTTCCCGCAAGATGACCGGTAATGCCCAAGACGCTGATCCTGACTTTCATCGCCGACGACCGGCCGGGCCTGGTGAAACGCGTTTCCCAGACCGTCGCCGAATCCGGCGGCAACTGGCTGGACAGCCGCATGGCCCACCTGGCGGGCAAGTTCGCGGGCGTTGCCGAGATCGAGATCGCCGAATCCGCCATCGCCCAGTTGGACGCGAACCTGCGCGCCCTGGATACCGAGGGCTTCCAACTGGTGATCGAGGAAGCGGCCGGTGTCGCCGCGCCCAATGGGACGATGTTCGAGATCGAGCTTCTGGGCCCCGATCATCCGGGCATCTTGCGCGAGATCGCCCACTGTCTGGCGGAACGGGGCGTCAGCGTCGAGGATCTGGAAACGGAGATCCGCGAGGCCCCCCATTCCGGCGGCACCCTGTTCCACGCCCGCGCCCGGGTGCGCGCGCCCGAGGGCCTTGACGACGCGGACCTGAAGGACAGCCTGGAAATCCTGGCGGGCACCTTGATGGTGGATATCATGGTCGGCAAAATTCTCTGACACAAATTCATCCCTTGGGAGGACATCCATGGAATTGACGATGACGGGTCGCAAGGCCCTGGTTACGGGCGGCAGCCTGGGTATCGGCCGGGCCATCGCCCAGGCCTTCAGCGGCGCCGGGGCCGAGGTCGCCATCGTCGCGCGGCGGCCCGACGTGCTGAACGAGGCCAAAGCCGCGATCGAGGCCGCGACCGGCGGGCGCGTGGTCGCCGTTCCCGGCGACGTGTCCACGGCCGAGGGCTGCCAAGCCGTGTGGGACGCCGCCGTCGGCGCGCTGGGTCGGATCGACGTTCTGGTCAACAACGCGGGCTCGTCCCACCGCGCGCCCTTCGTCACGGTGACTGACGCGGAATGGCAGGCGGACCTGGACCTCAAGCTGTTCGCCGCCATCCGCCTGTGCCGCCTGGCCTTTCCCGGCATGACGGAGCGCAGGTGGGGGCGCATCATCAACGTGCTGAACACCGGCGCCAAGGCGCCGCCCGCAGGCGGAGCGCCGACCGCCGTGACCCGCGCCGCCGGGATGGCGCTGACCAAGGTCCTGGCCGGTGAGGGGGCACCGCACAACGTGCTGGTCAATTCCCTGCATGTCGGGCGTATCGAAAGCGATCAGTGGGTGCGCCGGGCCGAGAAGGCGGGCAAGGACGTGCGCGCCCTTTACGACGAAATGGGCAAGGATCTGCCCATGGGGCGCATCGGCACGGCCGAGGAATTCGCCGCCGCCGCCTGCTTCCTGGCGTCAGACGCGGGCTCCTACATCTGCGGCGCGGCGATCAACGTGGACGGCGGCCTGTCGCCGGTGGTCTGAGGCCGGATCGCCCGTTGGGGGTTGCACGGTTTTCGGACTCAACGGGCTGTAGGCAGTATGCCCGCGATGGCCTAAACTGCCCGGTGCCCGGGGGGGGCGGGAAGCAACGGAGGGCGGAGGCAGATGCCCGCAGACGCCGACAACATGGTCGTCCGCTACGTCATCGACAGCGCGGACGGCTCGCGCGAGGTGTTCCACCTGGACATCGCGCTTCCCGAGGTCGCCTTGGCGCAGCCCGATCCGTCGTCCCTGCCCGATTGGGCGCGGCTCGACTACCACAAATGCCGGCACTGCCCGCTGACCAAGGAAAGCCATCCCCACTGCCCGGTGGCGGCGCTGCTGGTCGACTACGGCCAACGCGTCGGCCGCATGGTGTCCTATGCCCAGGTCGACCTGACCGTCGAACAGGCGGGCACCACGACCACGGCGAAGGTCCCGGCCCATGAGGCCCTGCGCTCCGTGCTCGGCCTCGTCATGGCGACCAGCGGCTGTCCCCACATGTCGTTCTTCCGCCCGCTGGCGCGCTATCATGTGCCCTTGGCGGACATGGAACTGACGATCCTGCGCGCCATGTCGTTCTATCTGGTCGGCCAGTACTTCGGCGGCAAGGAGAAGCCCGACTGGGACACCAGTTTCGACGGCCTGATCGAGATCTATCGCAACGCGCAGGACGTCAACAAAGGCATGGCGGAGCGGCTCCGGAATGCCGAGGTGTTCACGGAATTGAACTGGCTGGCCGCGCTCGACACCTTCGCCGGAATGATGCCGCTGACTGTGCAGCGCTCCCTGTTGAAGGCCAAGGCCTATTTCCTAAGTTAAGATTCCTTCTCCCCATCAGACCACGCAGACGAGATCATCATGAGCCCAGACAGCACCCATGCCGAACCGGGCGGCCGCGTCGCCGCCGACGACCTGCCCGCGCCCTATGACGGCCCCCGGCCGCGGGACGCGCTCGCCGAACTGTTCATCCACGACGGCTATGCCAAGGACGACCCCAGGCTGTGGGTGCCGCTGGCGCCGGGCCGCTGGTCGCGGCCGCTGTGCCTGAACGTGTCGAACGGCTACTGGGTGCATCTGACCAAGGTGGTCGGCGGCGGCCTGCTGTCGCGCCACCGCCATCCCGCGCCCGTGCACGGCTTCGTCATCAAGGGCCGCTGGCGCTATCTGGAACGTGACTGGATCGCCGAGCCCGGCTCCTACCTGTACGAGCCGCCGGGCGATATCCACACCCTGGTGGTGGAGCCCGACTGCGACGAGATGATCACCCTGTTCCACAATTCGGGCGCGCTCATTTACTGCGACGAGGACGGCACCACCACCGGCACCACGGACGTGTTCGACCGCATCGATGCCTGCCGCCGCCACTTCATCGACGTCGGCCTGGGCGCGGACTTCGTGAAGCAGTTCATCCGCTAGCCGAAGCCAACACCACCAGCGCATCCACCGCGAGCGGACGGTCGCCGGCGACGATCACCGGGTTGACGTCGATCTCCTGAATTTCCGGGTGCGCCAGGGCGGCCGCGCCGACGCCGATGACGGCGCGGGCCAGGGCGTCCCGGTCGACGGCAGGCATGCCCCGGTAGGGGCCCAGAAGCGCCGCCGCGCGGATCTCATCCATCATCTCCAGGGCCTCGCGCCCGCTCACCGGGGCGAGGCGCAGGACCGTATCGTTCAGGGCCTCGGCGAAAATGCCGCCGAGCCCGAAGGTGATGCAGGGGCCGTACTGAGCGTCCCGCGTCATGCCGATCAGGAACTCGCGCCTGCCCGATGCCATCTCCTGGATCAACAGGTTCCCGCCTTCCGGCAGTTTGGGCATGAGGCGCGTCGCCGCGGCCCGGACCGCGGCTTCGTCCGCCAGGCCGATTTCGACCAGCCCCGCCTCGGTCTTGTGGGCAAGGTCCGGTGCGCTGCCCTTGAGCGCGACCGGAAAGCCGATCTCGCCCGCGGCGCGGGCTGCTTCGCCGGCGTCGGCGGCCAGGGTCTCCCGAGTCACCGGCACGCCGTAGGCGGCCAGCACCTGCTTGGACTGGTGCTCCGACAGCGTGCGCAAGCCCCGGGCTCGGGCCTCGCGGATGATCTCGGCGGGGGTCATCGGCCGGCCTCCGCCGCCTGGGCGTCGAGGAAGCGGCGGTAGTCGAGCAACGCCCGCATGGCGTTCACCGCGCCCCGGGCCGAGAAATAGATCGGCACCTGGTTGCGCTTGATCCGGGGGATCGCCTTGACGGCAAGGGACTGCGCCCCGGTCCAGGCGATGATCACGGGCTTTTCGGTCGCCCGCGCGGCCTCGGTGAAGATGTCGCAGTAGAAGCTGGCGCGCGGCTCCCCGACCATGGTGACCAGCAGGAACACGCCGTCGATGCAGTCCTGGTCCAGCACCGTGCGGATGGTGTCCTGATAGCCCGTGGCGGACGATCTGATCTGCTGCGTCACGTCGACGGGATTGCGCAGCGCCCCGAACGGCGGGATGAACTGTTTGAGCGTTTCCTGGGCGTCCTGCGGCAGTTCCGGGACGTCGAGGCCGAAGCGGTGGCATTCGTCGGCGCAGATGCCGCAGATGCCGCCCGACGGCCCGATTAGGCCCATGCGGGGGCCCCTGGGCAGTTTGTCCAGCAGGCGGGAGAAGGTGATCGCCGTGGGCAGCAGGTCGGCCGCGTCATCGACCCGGACCACGCCGTACTTCCGGCACACGGCATCGAACACCGCGTTCGATCCGACCATGGCCCCGGTGTGGGACGCGGCGGCGGCGGCGGAAACCTCGGACAGGCCGATCTTGTAGACGACCACGGGCTTGCCGGCCCGGGCCGCCTTGGCGCAGGCGCGGGTGAATTTGTCCGGATCGCGGATGCCTTCGATGAACAGGGCGATGACGCGGGTGTCCGCATCGTCGGCGAGATAATCCAGATAGTCGGCGACCTGCAGGTCGGCCTCGTTGCCGACGGAAATCCAGTGGCTGAAGCCGCCCTGTTCCTCGGTCCCGGTGCCGAGCATGGAACCGCCGACGGCCCCCGACTGCGTCAGAAAGGCGATGTCGCCCTTGCTGAAGCGGGGCATGGCGCAGACCATGGAGGTGCAGCACACCATGTCGTTCACGACCGAGATCAGGCCGTTGGTGTTGGGGCCGCAGAAGCGCACGCCGCCCGCGCGGGCGGCGGCGGCAAGTTCGGCCTCCAATTCCGGTTCGCCCGCTTCGGCGAAGCCGGACGCCAGCACGACGGCCGTCTTCACGCCCTTGGCCCCGCACTCCTTCATGACCGCGACGCTGGCCTTGGCCGGCACGGCGATGAGGGCGAGGTCGATGTCGTCCGGGATATCTTTCACGCTGGCATAGCAGGCGAGGCCCCGGATCTCCGTTTCCTTCGGATTGACGGGATAGACCTTGCCCGCATAACCGTGGGCCAGCAGATAGTCGAGGGCGACGGTACCCAGCTTGTCGCCGCCCGTCTCGGTCTTCCGCTGGGAGGCGCCGACGATGGCGACGGAGCGCGCCCGGATCATGGCGTCGAGCACGGCGATCAGTCCTTGTCGCCGCCCCGGGTCTTGGACTTGGTCTGCAGCATCTCGGCCATGGCGTTGACGGCCTCCTCGTGCTCCGGCGTGTTGTGGGCGAGGGCCTGGAACGCCGCCGACATCTCCAGCAGCGTGTCGAGCCGCGCGTGGTGGCTTTCGCGCAGCAGGCGCTTGGTCAGGCGCAACGCATGGCCCGGGTTGCAGGCGATGCGGTCGGCGAGTTCGTTGGCGGCGGTCATCAGGTCGTCCGCCGGGACAACCTTGGATACGAGGCCGCAGGAAAGGGCCTCCTGCGCGTCGATGGTGTCGCCGGTGAAGGCCATTTCGTAGGCCTTGGAGAAGCCGACCGCGCGCGGCAGGAAATAGGCCCCGCCGTCGCCCGGGATGATGCCCAGCTTGACGAAGCTTTCGGCGAACTTGGCGTGCTCCGACGCGATGCGGATGTCGCACATTGTCGCCAGGTCGCAGCCCGCGCCGATAGCGGCGCCGTTGACGGCGGCGATGGTCGGCACCTCGATGTTGTAGAACGCCTTGGGAATGCGCTGGATGCCCTTCAGGTAGTTGTTGCGGATTTCGGCGGGGATGCCCTGGGACAGGCCGGTCCTGTTTCGCATCGCGAAAATATTCCCACCGGCGCTGAAGGCCTTGCCGGCTCCCGTCAGGATCACAACCTTCACGCCGGGGTCGTTGTTGACCCGCTCGCAGGCGTCGACAAAATCCTGGGACTGGACCTTTCCCGACAGGGAATTGCGCTTATCCGGGTTGTTCATGGTCAAGGTGACCACGGCGCCCCGCTGTTCGTAGAGGAGGAACTGTTCCATTTTATAGATCCGGTTGTTTTCTTACGGGCTTGTTGTAACCCATCGGGCGGCGTTATAAAACGATTGTATACAATTCTGGCCCAGGAATTAGGACTGAAGTCTTGGAGGACATCCGTTTCACGCCGGGCCTTCTGCCGCCCGAGGGCGAAGCCCTGCGCGCCGAGGTCCGCGCCTTCATCGCAGAAAACCTGAAGGGCTATCCCGGCGTCGAGCGCGCCAAGTCCTGGGCCGGTTCGGATCCCGGGTTCTCCCGCAAGATGGGAGCCCGCGGCTGGATCGGCATGACCTGGCCGAAGGCCTGCGGCGGGCACGAGCGCAGCGCGCTCGAGCGCTACGTGGTGCTGGAGGAAATGCTCGCCGCCGGTGCCCCCGTCTCCGCCCATTGGGTCGCCGACCGGCAGAGCGGCCCGCTTCTCCTCAGGTTCGGGACAGAGGAACAGCGCAGGAAATACATCCCCGCGATCACCCGCGGCGAAAGCTACTTCTGCATCGGCATGAGCGAGCCCAACTCGGGTTCGGACCTGGCCTCCATCCGCACGCGCGGCGAGAGGACCGCCGACGGCTGGCGTATCAACGGACAGAAGATCTGGACGTCCAAGGCCCATACGGCCCACTACATGATCGCCCTGGTGCGCACCCGGCCCCAGGACCCCAAGGACCGCCACGCGGGCCTGTCCCAGTTCCTCGTCGACATGAAGGCGACCAAGGGCGTCACCGTCCGCCCTATCCGCAACATGGCGGGCGAGGCGATGTTCAACGAGGTGTTCTTCGAGGACGCGGAGGTTCCGGAAGACGCCCTGGTCGGCACCGAGGGCGGCGGCTGGGGCCAGGTGACGACGGAACTGGCGTTCGAGAGGAGCGGGCCCGAGCGCTATCTTTCCAGCTACCAACTGCTGTTTGAACTGATCCGCGAACTGGGCGCCGATGCGGGGCCGGCGGCGGCGGCCGGGGTCGGGCGCCTGGCGGCGCATCTGTCGACCCTGCGCCAGATGTCGATCTCCATCGCCACCATGCTGGAAACGGGCGAGGCGCCGAACCTGGCGGCGGCCATCGTCAAGGAACTGGGCGTCGCCTACGAGCAGGACATGCCGAACCGGGTCCACGACATCGTCGGAACTTCCCCGCGCGTGGCAGGCGGCGCGTTCGAACAGGTCATGGCCTACATGACCATGGCCGCGCGCTCGTTCTCGCTGCGCGGTGGCACGCGCGAGATCATGCGCGGCATCATCGCCCGCGGGCTGGGGTTGCGTTGATGACGGGACAAAGCGAAACGGCCAACATCCTGGCGGAAACCGCCGGGCGCCTGCTCGAAGATCACGTCACCCGCGAGGTCCTGGGCGCGGCCGAGGACGGCGTCTGGCCCGAGGACCTGTGGCGGGCGCTGGAGGACAACGGCCTGACCCAGCCTCTGGCGCCCGAAGACAAGGGCGGCCTGGGGGCTTCTTTTGCCGACGCTTTCGTCATCGCCTTCGCCGCCGGGCGGCGGCGCGCCCCGGTGCCGCTGGTGGAGACCATGGCGGCGGGCTGGCTCCTGGGCCGCGCCGGGATCGACGTGCCGCCGGGGCCGCTCGCCCTGATCGACGGCGCCGCCGCGCTGACCGTCGAGGACGGCGTACTTTCAGGCGTGGCGGAGAGCGTGCCCTGGGCGGCCCGGTCCGGGCACCTGGTGGCCGAAGCGGACGGAACGGTCCTGCTGGTTCCGGCCGGAACCGCCGCGATCGCGCCCCACCACAACATGGCGGGCGAGCCGCGCGACACCGTGACCTTCGACAGGGTGAACCCGACGGCGGCGGGCGCCCTCGACCTCGAGGCGACTGTCCCGGTGGCGCGCACCCTGGGCGCCGCCATGCGCGCGGCGCAGATGGCGGGCGCCATGGAGGGCGCGGTGATCCTGGCCGTGCGCCATGCCCAGGACCGCGAGCAGTTCGGCCGTCCCATCGCCAAGTTCCAGGCGATCCAGCAGATGCTGGCGCGCGCCGCCGCCCGCGCCGCCCAGGCGCGCGCCGCGGCGGAAACGGCCTTCCTTGCCCTCGACCGGGCGGGGGGCGATCTGACGGGCGCGGAATGGGATGTGGCGGCGGCCAAGGTGGTGGCCGGGGAGGCGGCGGAGATCGTCTATGACGCGGCCCACCAGACCCATGGCGCCATCGGCTTCACCTACGAACACGAACTGCATTTCACCACGCGCCGTCTTTGGGCGTGGCGCGGCGAATTCGGGGCCGAAACCTTCTGGGCCCAGGAGATCGGGCAGCGGGTGCTCGCCCGCGGGGCCGGGAACCTGTGGCCGGACCTGACGGCGCGGCAGCGGAGGTAGACGGGGTCAGAGAACGGCCGTTGCCGCCGTTTCCAGGAAGGCGTCGACGTCGTCTTCGGGCGTGTCGAAGGCGGTGACGAGGCGCACCTTGCGCCGTCCCTGGTCATCCGGTCCCCGGTCGTAGAACAGAAAGCCCTTGGTCTTCAGCGCCTCCGCCATGGCGGCGGGCAGGCGGGGGAACACCTGGTTGCCGTCGACGGCGCCGGTGATCTCGACCCCCAGGGCCTTGAGCCCCTCGGCCAGCCTGCGTGCCATGGCGTTGGAATGGCGCGCGTTCCTGAGCCACAGGTCGCCCGCCAGATAGGCTTCCATCTGCGCCGTCATCAGGCGCATCTTGGACAGCACGTGACCGGCGCGTTTCTGGCGGTAGAGGAATTCGTCGCCCAGGGCCGGGTTGAACACCACCACGGCCTCCAGCGCCAGCGCCCCGTTCTTGGTGCCGCCGAAGCTCAGCACGTCGACCCCGGCCTTCCAGCTCATGTCGGCGGGCGAGCAGTTGAGCCTGGCCAGCGCATTGGCGAACCGCGCCCCGTCCATGTGCAGGGAAAGGCCGTGTTTGCGGCACACCTCGCCGATGGCCGCGATCTCATCGATCCGATAGGCCGTGCCCTTTTCCGTCAATTGAGTGATCGATACCGCCCGCACCTGGGAATAATGCTCGTCGCCCCGGCCTTCCAGGGTCGCCGCCTCCACGTCTTTTGCTGTGATCCTGCCGTCCGCGCCCGGCAGGCCGATCAGCCGCGCGCCGCCCGAATACATGACCGGGCCGTTGCCCTCGTGGTCGAAGATGTGCGCCGTCTCGTGGCACACCACGGCCCCCCAGGACGGCGTGACCGAGGCGACGGCAAGTCCGTTGGCCGCCGTGCCCGTGGGCACGAAGAACACCTTGGCGTCGGTCTCGAACACCTCGCACACGCGCCTCCGGGCCTTTTCGGTCTCCGCGTCGTGCCCGTAGGGCATGGTGCGTCCCTCGTTGGCGCGCATGATCGCGGCCATGATGTCCGGGTGCGCGCCCGCCGTGTTGTCGCTTGCGAAGTTCATCGTGGGCTCCTTCAATCGGCGCGGTTCAGGACGATGGGGTGGAAGGCCGAGCGGTCGTCGGCGACGCCGTGGGCCCGGACGTCCGCCGCCCTGCCGTCTTTGACCGAGACGATGACCCAGATCAGGTCCGTCTCATAGGCCATTTTCAGGTCCGTGGTGCTCGGCTCCGCCGGACCGCCCGGATGGGAATGGTAGTGGCCGACGATGCGCTCGTCCGTGCCCTCCAGGGCCCGCATCAGGTCGAACCGTACCTGGGGGTCGACCTCGAAGGAATCCTCCCGTTTGGCCTCGCTCACGTTGGCCGACGGCACCACGCGGGTGACGACGGTTTCGCCGGGTGCGGCCCCCGCCCGCCCGGCCAGCAGGCCGCAGCATTCGTGGGGCAAGGCATCTTCCGCCGCGCGGATGATCCGGTCCAGAAGGTCTCCGGAAATCGTCAGCACGGGTGTCAGGGCTTGATGCGGCCGGTGACGCGGCCCGCCTGGGGATCGACGATCAGCACCTGGCCGCACACGCCCGCCGGCTGGGTCAGCACGTAGATCTGCCCGCCCAGATGCCGGACGTCCTTGATCTCGCAGCCCGTCGGCAGGTTCAGCTCGATGTCGCCGGTGACGGCTATGGGCGGCGACAGGTTCCGGGGCGGGGCCGCCGTCGCGGCGGCGGGCGCCTTGGCGTCGCCGAACAGGCGCCAGTTGGGATTCTGGCCGGTCTTGAAGAAACCGTAGACCAGGAGACCCAGGCCGAGGGCGATCAGGAGGCCCAGGCCGATCACGATGGATTTCAGTGCCGCATGCATGGCGCTGTTGTCACTTGCCGGGCGGGGGCTGTCAAGCTTGCGCACGACCCGCGCTTGACACCTCGCGGCCCCCGGCGTTTGCTCGCGGACCATGAGCGAGTTCCCTGGCGAAACCCACGATCTGACGATCCCGGCCGATCTGGCCGGGTCGCGCCTGGACAAGGCGCTGGCGTCGCTGCTGCCGGAGTTGTCGCGCGCGCGCCTGCAGGCCTTGCTGGCCGAGGGCCGGGTGGCGGACGGCAAGGGACAACCCGTGACCGAGGCCAAGCGCAAGGTGCGCGCCGGGGAAAGCTACGCGGTTCACGTGCCGCCGCCCGTGCCGGCCGGGCCCGACGGCCAGGAAATTCCCCTCGACGTCGTTTACGAAGACGCGCATCTGATCGTCATCGACAAGCCCCAGGGCCTGGTCGTCCATCCGGCGGCGGGCAACCGGGACGGCACGCTGGTCAATGCCCTTCTGGCCCATTGCCGGGGGGCGCTGTCGGGCATCGGCGGGGTCGAGCGGCCGGGCATCGTCCACCGCCTGGACAAGGACACCTCGGGCCTCATGGTCGCGGCCAAGACCGACGCCGCGCACCGCGGCCTCGCCCGCCAGTTCGAGGAGCATTCCATCGACCGCGCCTACCGCGCCCTGGTGTGGGGCGTGCCGCACCCGGCCGAGGGCGAGATCGCGGGTAACATCGGCCGCGATCCCCGCAACCGCAAGAAGATGGCCGTGCGGCCGGCGGGACAGGGCAAGCCCGCACACACTTTCTACCGCGTGCTGGAACGGTTCGGCGACCGCGCCGCCTTGGTCGAATGCCGCCTTACCACCGGGCGCACGCACCAGATCCGGGTCCATATGGCCTCCATCGGCCATCCCGTGGTGGGCGACCCCCTGTACGGCGGCCGGCGGGCCCGCACGGCAGGCCTGCCGCCGGCGCTGAAAAACCCACTTACCGAATGCAAAAACCAAGCTCTTCACGCGTATATTCTGGGGTTTACGCATCCAGCGACCGGCGACCGTTTGAATTTTTTGTCAGAAAAACATAATTATATCAATGAATTATGTGACATTTTCCGGTCGGTCTAAAAAACTCTGTACCTGAAGATATCTCTCGGCTAATATCCGACCAAATTGGTATGAATTAGCGCAGTGCATCGAAACCCCTTGTTCCAGCCGTCTGGCGGACGGCGGGTTAACTGCGTCCGGATATGAGGGAAACCGAAACCATGGGTTACATGGCCCCCGAAAAGGATCTGAGTTTTTCCCCGGAAGACAACCTGTCCCGGTACCTGTACCGCATCCGGGCATATCCCATGCTGGAGCCGGAAGAGGAGATCGAACTCGCCCGGCGCTGGCAGGAACACGCCGACGAAGAGGCGGCGCGCCGTCTGGTGACCAGCCACCTGCGTTTGGTCGCAAAGATCGCCATGGGCTATCGCGGCTACGGCCTGCCCGTGGGCGAGCTGATCTCCGAAGGCAACGTGGGCATGATGCAGGCGGTCAAGCGCTTCGATCCGGAGCGCGGGTTCCGCCTTGCCACCTATGCCATGTGGTGGATCCGCGCGGCGATCCAGGA
>Ga0066644_10000474_pt1 | contig 25100 bp, 26 predicted proteins | sample CryGeyCG2114_020_FD_62735 | JGI IMG/M metagenome (GOLD analysis project Ga0066644, IMG submission 62735) | Groundwater microbial communities from aquifer - Crystal Geyser CG15_big_fil_post_rev_8/21/14_0.20 | ecosystem: Environmental > Aquatic > Deep subsurface > Groundwater | place: USA: Utah...
CATTGACGACGACCCGCGCGGCGTGGCTGGCGCCCGGCGTCTCGACGATCCAGCACTCGCCGTCGTGCCGCATCGCCGTGACCGGTGCAGCGGTGGCAAGCGTACCGCCCGCCGCCAGCAGCGCCTTGCGGTGCCCTTCCAGCAGCGCATGCGCGTCAAGCTTGCGCCCCTCGGGATCGAGCAGCGCGCCGGCGATGCCGCCTTCGTCGTCGCGCAGGATGGGCACGTGCTCCTGCGCCTCGGCCACCGACAGCCGCTGCAATTGCGGCGCCCACTCGCGATAATTGGCTTCGAGCCGGTCGAGTTCGGCCTGCCGCCCCTCGAGCGCGACGAACAGCGCCGGATGCACCCGGGCGCCCGGTTCTGCGAGCAGCGGCAGGCTCGCTGCGGTCAGCGCGCGCACCAACCAGCTCTCCATGTCGAAATGCGCGAAGGCGGCGCTGCGGCCCGAGGCATGCACGCCGGGAGCATCCTCGGCCTCGCACACCAGTGTTGTGCCATGTCGCGCCAGCCGGGCCGCCGCCGACAGTCCGGCGATCCCGGCACCCACCACGAGGAAGTCGACCTGCTTCATGCGCGCTCCGTTGCTTGAGGCAACCAATCCTCCTAACCTCCCGCGTGACAAATGACAGGGGGAGCGAGGCGATGGCCGGCACAGTACTGGTAACCGGCGGCACCGGCTACATCGGCGGTGAGGTGATCGACCAGCTGCTGGCCAAGGGCTACCGCGTCCACACCACCGTCAGGAACAAGGCCAGAAGCGAACCGAAATTGCGTGCGCGTTGGGCCGATGCCGGGGATCGGCTCGAGGTTTTCGAGGCCGATTTGATGAGCGATGCCGGCTGGGCCGAAGCCAATGCCGGCTGCGATGCGGTGGCGCATGTCGCATCGCCGTTCCCGCTCGGCGTGCCCAAGGACAAGGATGAGCTGGTCCTGCCCGCGCGCGAGGGCACGCTGCGCGCGCTCAAGTTCGCGCAGGAGGCGGGGATCGCGCGTTTCGTCCAGACCAGCAGCGCGGCGGCCATCGCCTACGGCCAGCCGGATAAGGACCATTTTACCCATCTCGACTGGACCGATCTGACCGCCGGCGTGCCGCCCTATATCGAGAGCAAGACGGTGGCCGAACGCGCCGCGCGCGACTGGGTGGCGATGCATGCGCCGACCATGGCCTTCTGTTCGGTCAACCCGGTCGCGGTGTTCGGCCCGGTCTATGACGACGACATGTCGACCAGCGTCGAACTGGTGAAGAAGATCATCGACGGATCGATCCCGCTGATCCCCGACATGGGCATCTGCGTGACCGACGTGCGCGACGTGGCCGAGGCGCATGTCCGCGCGATCGAGGCGCCAGCCGAGGCGGTCCGCGGAGAGCGTTTCCCGACCTCGGAGAAATTCCTCTGGCTGCGCGAGATGGCCGATGTGGTCCGCGCGCGCGTGCCCGAACATGCGGGCAAGGTGCCCAGGCGGCCGATGCCCGACTGGCTGGTCAGGCTGCTCGCGCTGTTCATGGACGAGATGAAACAGATCAAGGGCGAACTCGGCAATATTCGCGACGTCTCGGGCAAGCATACCGAGGAAGTGCTCGGCTTCCGCTTCATTCCGGCGGACCAGACGCTCGAGGATACCGTTCGCAGCCTCGTGGAAAAGGGAATCGTGAAAGCCTGATGGACATCAAGGGCAAGCGCGTGCTCCTCACCGGAGGCACGGCGGGTATCGGCGAACAGATGGCGTTGCAGCTCAAGGCCAAGGGCGCCGAGGTGATCGTTACCGGCCGGTCGCTCAAGCGGCTCGAGGCGATGCGCAAGGCCGGCTTCGAGGCCATCGAGGCCGATCTGCATACCCCGCTCGGGGCCGAGCGGATCCTCCATGCGCTGGGCGATCGCACGATCGACGTGCTGGTCAACAATGCGGGGCAGGGGGTCGATCACGATTTCCGCGAGGAAGCGCCCGATCCCGATGCGGCGGACGACTGCATCTATGCCAATCTCAACACGCCGATCCGGCTGATCACCGCGCTGGTCCCGCGCCTGAAAGAGCGGCCGCAAGCGGCGATCGTCAACGTCACCAGCGGGCTCGCCATCGCGCCGCGCGCGGGCGGGCCGGTCTATTGCGCGACCAAGGCGGCGCTGCGCAGCTATACGCAGGCGATCCGCGCGCAGCTGGCCGACACCCCGATTGCGGTGATCGAGGCGTTGCCGCCGGTGGTCGACACGCAGATGACCGCCGGGCGCGGCAACCGGAAGATGCCGCCCGCGGAATGCGCCCGGCAGATCATCCATGCGCTCGAAAAGGGGCAGCCCGAAGCCAATGTTGGCATGGTCAAGGTGCTCAAGGCGGTCCATTCGGCCTCGCCCGCGCTGGCACGCAAGGTGATGCTGCGGTTCTGATCGGGACGCCGCCGCCCTGTGCATTGCCTCTCTCGCCCAGTCTCGCCACAAGGCGCATGAAACGAATCGCTGACGGGAAATCCACATGAACATGCTGGCGTCGCGCGGGCAGCTGCGCGCAAGTTTCATTCGCTGGGCGCTCTTCACCGTCCCGCTGGTCGTGTTGCTCGGCTTCCTTGCCGGCCAGCTCGGCAGTCCCGACACCGCCTGGTTCGCCAGCCTCGAAAAGCCGGCGATCTTCCCCGAGCCCAAGTGGTTCGGAATCGTCTGGACGGTGCTCTACGTGATGATCGGCTTTGCCGTGGCGATCGTCGCCTCGGCCTGGGGCGCGCGCGGGCGCAGCGCGGCGCTGGGCGCCTTTGCGGTGCATTTCGTCCTCAACCTCGCCTGGAGTTACGTCTTTTTCGGCGCGCAGCAGATCACCGGAGCGCTTTACCTGCTGGTCGGCATTGTCCTCACGTTGCTGGTGGTGATCGCGCTGTTCTGGCGTGTCCGCCGGGGCGCGGCGCTGCTGCTGCTGCCCTATCTCGCCTGGGTCTGCTTCGCGACGCTGCTCAACTACCAGTTCCTCCAGCTGAACCCGGGTGCCGACGGCGGCGAGATCCCCGACGGCGCGGTCGAGCGGGTAAGGATCTGACTTTTGGTTGCGTGCGGTCAGGACCTCCGTCCTGACCTTTCGGCACCGACCCACTCCCCACCCGGCCACCCACGGCACGGTATTCTATGAGTGGCCGGGTAGGGGAGTGGGCCGGAACAGCCGCAAGCTATCGACGGAGGTCGATAGCGCACCGGACAAGAGCTCTGGACAAAATCGCCGCCGCAAACCATTTGGACGCCATGCAGAGCCAGAATCCCTTGATCGCCGACTTCGTCAAACTCGCCAATTCGGCGGCCGGAACGCTGGCTGGCATGGGCCGCGAAGCGCGCGATGCGGCGCGCGAACGCGCCAAGGAAACCTTCGGCGGCATGGATTTCGTCAGCCGCGAGGAATTCGACGCGGTCAAGGCGCTGGCGAGCAAGGCGCGCGAAGAGGCCGAAGATCTCAAGGCCCGCGTCGCGGCGCTGGAAGCGAAGATCAAGTGACCCGCGCCCCTGCCGCAGGGTAGGGACGCGATATGCAGCTCACCGCACCCGCCATCCTCGTCGCTGCACGCCCGCATGGCGAGACGGCGGTGATCGCGCGGCTGCTGACCGAGGCGAACGGGCTCGTCGCCGCCTATGTCGCGGGCGGGCGCGGGCGGCAGCTGCGTCCCGTCGTCATTCCCGGAAACGTGGTCCAGGCCGAGATCCGCGCGAAATCCGACAGCCAGCTGCCCTTCGCACGGCTCGAACTGGTGACCAGCCGCGGGCCGTGGCTGGGCGAGCCGCTGCCGTCCGCCGCCATTGCCTGGGCGACCGCGCTGACCGCCGCCGCGCTGCCCGAGCGCAACCCCTATCCCTCGCTCCATGCCGCGCTCGGCGGATTGCTCGACGCGATCTGCTCGGCGGGCGCGGCGCGCGACTGGGTCGCGGCGCTGGCGCTCTACGAGGCGCTGCTCCTGCGCGAGCTCGGCTATGGTGGCGAGCGGCCTGCGATAGCGGACCTTGGCCAGGCTCTGGAAATTCTCGACCGCCAGGAGCCGCTTATCGCGCGCTACCTGCTTGCCGACACGCGCGCCGACGTCCTAGCTGCGCGGCAACTCCTGAGGCAGCGACTGGCACGGATGGTCTCCTAGACCAGTCAATGCGAGGAGCCGAAGGCGACGAAGCAATCCATGGCGCTTCGTCTGCCGCAAGCTCCCGGTCCATGGATTGCCGCGCGGCTGCGCCGCTCGCAATGACGAGGTATGGTGTGAAGATAGCAGTTTTCCCCGGCGACGGGATCGGTCCCGAAGTGACGGCGCAGGCGCTGCGCGTGCTGGATGAGCTGTCGCTCCCCGGGCTGACGCTGTTCGAGGGCGATGTCGGCGCCGTCGCCTATCGCCGCCACGGCCACCCGCTGCCTGGAGAGACGCTGGACATGGCCCGCGCCGCCGATGCCATACTGTTCGGCGCGGTGGGCGATTTTGCCTGCGACGATCTCCCACGCGACCTGCGGCCCGAACAGGCGATCCTCGGCCTGCGCCGTGAACTCGGCCTGTTCGCCAATCTGCGCCCTGCGGCTGGCTTTCCCGGGCTCGAGCACCTCTCCTCGCTCAAGCCCGAGGTCGCGCGCAGCATCGACCTGCTCGTCGTGCGCGAACTCAATGGCGACGTCTATTTCGGCGACAAGGGCGAACGGATGAGCGAGGGCGGGCGCGAAGGCTGGGACGCGATGTCCTATAACGAGGCCGAGGTGCGCCGCATCGCGCACACCGCCTTCCGCGCCGCCAGGGGGCGGGGCAAGAAGCTGACCAGCGTCGACAAGGCCAATGTCCTCGAGACGAGCCGCATCTGGCGCGAGACCGTGAGCGCAGTGGCCGAGGACTACCCCGAGGTCGAACTCGAGCACATGTATGTCGACAATGCCGCCATGCAGCTGGTGAAATCGCCCGGCCAGTTCGACACCATCGTCACCGGCAACCTCTTCGGCGATATCCTTTCCGACCAGGCGAGCGCCTGTGTCGGATCGATCGGCTTGCTCGCCAGCGCCAGCCTCGGCGAGCGGCAGACCGACTTCGGCACTTTCGGCCTCTACGAGCCGATTCACGGCAGCGCGCCCGACATCGCCGGGCAGGGCAAGGCCAACCCCGTCGCGGCGGTGCTCAGCCTCGCCATGCTGCTGCGTCACTCGTTGGGGCGCGAGCAAGACGCCGCGCGGATCGAGCGCGCGGTCGAGGGCATTCTCGCCGATGGCGTGTTCGGCGGCGATCTCGGCGGCAGCGCCTCGACCAGCGAGATCGGCGATGCGATTGTTAGGAAGATGGTAACCACATCTTGAGGAATGGCGCCTAACCGGGTCATGCAATGGATATGACACCGCAGACGCAGCCCGACGCGGCCTCCGCGCCCCTTGCCAGCGCCCGTCCGCTCGAACTGGCGATCATCCTGCCGACGCTCAACGAGCGCGACAATCTCGCGCCGCTGGTCGAGCGGATCGAGGGGGCGCTGGGCACCTCGGGCTGGGAAGTGCTGATCGTCGACGACAATTCCTCCGACGGCACCAGCGACGAAGCGCGCCGGATCGCATTGACCGACCCGCGCGTCCGCGTGATCCAGCGGATCGGTCGCCGCGGCCTGTCGAGTGCCGCAATCGAAGGCTTCTGCGCCACCGCCGCCCCCTATGTCGCGGTGATGGATGCCGACCACCAACACGATCCCCGGCTGCTGGTCGACATGCTCGCCGCGGTGAAATCGGGTGAGGCCGATGTCGCCGTCGCCAGCCGCTTTGCCGAGGGGGCGAGCATGGAGGAATGGGGCCGGCCCGACCGCGAGAAGCTGTCGAGCGTCGCCAACATGCTTGCGCGCAAGCTCACCGGGGTCGAACTGAGCGACCCGATGAGCGGCTTCTTCCTGCTGCCCAGCGCCACCGCGCGCGCCCTGGTCCCGGGGCTTTCGGGGATCGGATTCAAGATCCTGCTCGACCTGCTCGCCACGTCCGAAACGCCGCTCAAGGTGAAAGATTTTCCGATGAATTTTTCCGCCCGCCGCTCCGGCGAATCGAAACTGGACCGCGCCATCGCGCTCGATTTCCTCGCCGGCCTTTACGACAAGAGCTTCGGCCGCGTGATCCCGACGCGGTTCGCGCTGTTCGGCACGGTCGGGGTGATCGGCATCGGCGTGCACATGGCGATCCTCTATGCCTTCCTGCTGCTCGGCGGGGCCAATTTCAGCTGGAGCCAGGCGGTCGCGACTTTCGGCGCGATGAGCTTCAACTTCTGGCTCAACAACTTCCTTACCTATCGCGACAAGCGGCTGAGCACGCCCAAGGGCATCTTCTGGGGCTGGGCGAGCTTCATCGTCGCCTGCTCGATCGGCGCCTTCGCCAATGTCGCGGTGGCGACGACGCTGCACGATCGCGGGCTGCACACGATGGCCGCCGCGCTGGTCGGAATCGGTATCGGCTCGGTGTGGAACTACGCCCTGTCGAGCCGCTTCGTCTGGGGCAGGTATTGATCACGCAGTCATTGCGAGGAGCGCAGCGACGAAGCAATCCAGATGGCATACCGCGAGGATTTCCAGCCAGCCGTTTACATCATGGCAAATCGCCGGAATGGCACGCTTTATACCGGAGTTACGTCAGACTTGCCGCAGCGGGCATGGCAACACCGCGAAGGCTTAGGGGATGGCTTCACGAAGAGGTACGGTTGCAAGTTGCTCGTCTGGTATGAACTGCATGAAGACATCGAATTGGCGATCTTGCGCGAAAGGCAAATCAAGGCTGGTTCGCGCAAACGCAAGCTGGCGTTGATCGAGGCGCTCAATCCGACTTGGTGCGATCTCTATACAGAGATTGCCCGATAGCTCTGGATTGCCACGGAGCCTGCGGCTCCTCGCAATGACTGCAGCAAGGGGTGCACCCAGCCCTTCCGAGTAGCGAAGCGACAGAGCGATCCTGCCAGCATGGCGGGGCCACATTCGCCGGTCCGCTGGACCCTATCGCCAGCTGTCGAGCCAGGTCCACACGGCGAAGCTGTCCGGGCCTTCGAGCGGTGCGGCGCTGAGGATCGGGTAGAACCAGGCGAACATCAGCACGCTGCCGATAACGGGTGCCAGCGCGGTCTTGCGCCAGCCATTGCGCCACAATGCGTCGGCGGCGAGCGCCAGCGCGGCGAGCAGCGCCATGCTCGGCAGCGCGTAGTGGTAATAGAACTGCACCGGCTTGGCGGCGACAATCCAGAAGCCGAGGCTGGCGGCATAGAGCACCGTCACTGCCAGCGCGGCCCAATGGCGGCGGATGACACCGTGCCAGGCGCACCAGGCGAGCGCGGGCAGGCCGAGCGCCATGGTCAGCGGGTTGCCGATCAGCATGATCCCGCGCTGTACGCCCGCAACCGGCTCGTAGAGGTACCAGATCGAGCGGACATTCAGGACCCATTGCTCCCAGCTCGACTGGTAGGGGTGCGGTTTCAGGACCTGTTCCTGTTGCGAGAGCATGAACTGGTGGTGGAACGCCAGCCCCTCGGCGATGGGGTGGATGCGGAAGAAGAAGGCGGGGAGGAAGGTCGCGGCATAGACCGCCAGCGGCACGATGCCGAGCCATAGCGCGGCCTCGATCAGCGTGGTCCCCGGCACCGGCGCGCCGCGGCGGCTGCGGAACAGGCGGCGGCGCCCGGCCGCCGCGCGCGCGAAGAAGAAGGCGAGGCCGGGCAGCATGGCGACGACCAGCGCGTTCCACTTGGCCCCCATGGCGAGGCCCAGCGCAATGCCCGTCAGCGCCAGCCGCCAGCGGCCCTGCTCGGGCTGGCGGATCGCGGCGGCGAACTGCCAGGCGGCGAGCGCGAGGAAGGCGAGGTAGAAGATATCCAGCATCGCGATGCGCGCATGGACGAACAGGTGGAAACCTGTTGCCAGCAGCACGCCATAGGCGAGCGTGGCGAAGCGGCTGAGCGTGCCGAACCACAGTGCGCGCATTGCGGCGAACAGCGCCAGCGTGCCGAACAGGCTGGGCATCAGCCGCCAGCCCCAGGGGTTGTCGCCGAATGCTGCTATACCGAGCGCGAGCAGTTCCTTGCCGACCAGCGGATGTTCGCGATTGGTGAATTCGCGCAGGGCCAACAGCTCGCGTGCGGCGGGCAGGTAATGGATCTCGTCGAAATAGGGGTGGGTGACGACGGTCAGGTAGGGCAGGCAGGCGAGCCAGAAGACCAGCGCCAGCGCGGCGCACCAGCGTAAGGGATCCCTCGGTTGCTCGGGCGCGCGGCTCATCGCCGAGCGGCTTAGAAAGGCCGCACGCCCGCTTCAAGTCTAAGCTTCGGGAGCGGAGCGCTTTTCCAGCCAGAACAGGCGGGCGACCATGGCGAGCAGGCCGATACTGGCGGTCGCGGCGACAAACAGCAGCCACAGCGGCACCGCCATGCCCTGCGCGCGGGCGCGCGGCACCACGAAGAAACAGGCGGTGCCGAGCGCGAACAGCAGGTCCCACCACACTTGCACGCCCCACAGGTTCGACGTGTGGTTGAGCCACACCGGCATGACGCCTTCGCTGGCGATGGTCACCGCAGTGAAGGCGCCGAAACCGGCTGCAAGCATCGCGGCGAGCAGCGGACTGCCCGTCTCTTCACGGGCGGTCAGGATATAGGCGAGAGCGGCCAGCGCGGCCACGAGCCCGGCGAGGAAGAGGATTACGTGCGGTGTCATGACGGCAGCCTTCCGATTTGAGTGTAGCGAGTGCTACACTTGTAGCGATTTGTAGCACTCGCTACAAGTGGTGCATGTCGCTCGCTCGCATGTCCCGCGAAACGCTGCTGCCACTACTCGCCGCGCATGTGATGGAGCACGGGCTCGCAGATGCCTCGCTGCGCCCGCTAGCGAAGGCGGCGGGGACCAGCGATCGCATGCTGATCTACCATTTCGGCAACAAGGACGCGCTGGTCGCGGCGCTGCTCGAATATCTCGCCGGCCTGTTCGCTGCCGCACTCGATTCCGCTTTTCCGCAGGAGCGCAGCGCATCGCGCCGTGCCTGCGCGGAAACGGTCTACGCGATCACCGGGCGTCCCGAGTTCGCACCCTTCTTCCGCGTCTGGTGGGATATCGTCGCGGGCTGCTCGGCCGGGAATGGCGCCTATCTCCACGCGGCAGGCGCGATGATGGACGTGTTGCTCGACTGGGTTGTCGATCACTTGCCCGCGGACGATCCCGACCCGCGGGGCGGCGCGCGCGCGGTGCTGGCGGTGATCGAAGGCGCGCAGATGCTGCGCGCGGTCGGCCGCGGCGACGTCGGCGAAGCGGGGCTTGCCGCGCTGGAAGGCTGAGCCGCTTGCTGCGCCCGCGCGCCGTGCTATCCCGCTGCCCATGAAGAAGACCACCGGCATGGACCGCTCGATCACCAGCACATGGCGCCCCGCGACGCAGGCGGTGCGCGGCGGCACATGGCGCAGCGAGCATGGCGAGACGAGCGAGGCGCTGTTCCTCACCTCGGGCTATACCTACGACGACGCGCAGACGGTGGCCGACCGCTTCGCGGGCGAGGCCGAGGGGATGACCTATTCGCGCCTGCAGAACCCCACCGTCGCCATGCTCGAGGAACGCATCGCGCTGATGGAAGGGGCCGAGGCCTGCCGCGCACAGGCGAGCGGGATGGCGGCGATGACCACCGCGCTGCTGTGCCAGCTCTCGGCCGGCGATCACGTGGTCGGCGCGCGCGCCGCCTTCGGTTCGTGCCGCTGGCTGCTCGACCACCTGCTGCCGCGCTTCGGGATCGAGACCAGCGTGGTCGACAGCGCCGACGATCATGCCTGGGAGGCCGCGATCCGGCCCAACACCAAGGTGTTCTTCTTCGAGACTCCGGCCAACCCGACGCTCGACGTGGTCGATCTCGCGCATGTCTGCGGGGTGGCAAAGGCGCATGGCATTACCACCGTGGTCGACAATGCCTTCGCCACCAGCGCGCTGCAGAAGCCGATGGAGTTCGGCGCCGACGTGGTCGCCTACAGCGCGACCAAGCTGATGGACGGGCAGGGCCGGGTGCTGGCAGGTGCGGTCTGCGGTTCGCGGCAATGGATCGACGAGGTCCTGCTGCCCTTCCAGCGCAACACCGGTCCCAATATCGCGCCCTTCAACGCCTGGGTGGTGATGAAGGGGCTCGAAACGCTCGACCTGCGCGCGCGACGGCAGAGCGCGAATGCTGTCGAACTGGGCCGCTACATCGAGCCGCGCGTGCCCAGGATCCTCCATCCCGGCCTGCCGAGCCATCCGCGCCACGAACTCGCCACGCGCCAGATGGTCGCCACGGGTCCGGTCTTCGCGCTCGACGTGGGCGACCGCGCGACCGCCTTCGCGCTGCTCGACGCGCTCGAACTGGTCGACCTGTCGAACAATATCGGCGATTCGCGCAGCCTGATGTGCCACCCGGCAAGCACGACGCATGCCGGGATGACGCAGGAGGATCGCGACGCCATGGGCGTGACCGAGGGCCTGTTGCGGATCAATGTCGGGCTCGAGGATGTCGAGGACCTCAAGGAAGATCTCGACCGCGCGCTGACGGCGGCGGGGCTCTAGCGCCGCCAGCCGTTGCGGACCGCGATCCGCTCCAGCTCCTTGCCCAGCGCATGCGCGCTGCCCATGGCGATCGGATAGCGCGCATCGTCGGTCAGCGCGCCGTGGACGTCGAGCCCCGCGCCGCCGACCAGCGCCATCAGCAGCCCCTCGTCGCGCGTCATCCCCGCCGCGCAGCAGGGCGCGAGCAGGATCCTGCGCCGCGAACTGCGCGAGAGATCGAGCACCAGCGCGCGGGCCAGCACCAGCAGCTTGCGGAAATCGGTCCCCGCCGCGTCGAGCGCCAGCAGGCTCGCGCGGGCATCGTGCAGCCCGTGCGCGGCCAGCCGCCGCAGGATCACCAGGCCGAGCGTCTGGTGGCGCCGCGCGGGCAGCGGCAGGTCGAGGGCGGGCGAATCATGCGAATGGGCCATGCGATCTCCTTCGAAGGCCCATCGTATGCTATTGCAAATCATTCGCAAGGAAAGAGTCGCGGCTTTCCCCAGCCGGTGCCGCGTTCGCGCTAGCGACCGCGATAGGGTTCGCAGGCCACCCCGTCGTTGTCGCGGTCGAGCGCGGGGCGATAGCCCGGCTGGCCGCGATAGATCGGGGCGGCGCCCGCCGCGCGCGCAGCCGCGCAATTGGGGAAGTAGACCTCGCCCCGCAACTGGGCGGCCGGGGCCTGCTGCGTCGGGCGCCGGTTGCGGTGGCAGTGATAGCCGCCGGTCTTGCGGTTGTTGTGGCATCCCTCGGCGTTGAGCCCGCCCGGATGCGCGAACGCGGGCGGCGGCGGGCCGGCGAGTAGCGCCAGCGGAAGAAGCAGCGCGAGGGTTTTCATCCTCGCATCTCTGGCGGCAAGAGGTTACCCGAGGCAAAAGAGGGAGGGTAAATTGACCGAGCCTGTCGTCGAATACATTTTCGATTTCGCCGCGCCCAACGGCTATCTCGCCTGGTACCCGCTCAAGGACGTGGTCGCGCGCACCGGGGCGCGGCTCACCGTCACGCCGGTGTTCCTCGGCGGGATGCACAAGCTGACTGGCAATGCCCCGCCGATGGTCCGCGATGCCGATGTGAAGGGGAAGGTCGCCTATGCCGCGCTCGAATTCCGGCGCTTCCTCGACCGCCACGGCATGGACCGGTTCCACATGCATCCCGCGCTGCCGTTCAACTCGATCCTGCTCCAGCGCGTGCTCGTCGCCGCGCGGGACGAGGCCGAGCGGCAGGCGATCGTCGAGGCGCTGCTGCCCGCGGTGTGGGAACGCAACATCGATTGCGGCGACGCCGGTGCGGTCGGGAGCGCGCTGGCCCAGGCCGGTCTCGATGCCGAGCGCCTGCTCGCCGCGACGCAGGATGCGGGCGTCAAGGCGCGGCTTGCCGAAAACACCGAGCACGCCGTCGAACGCGGCGCTTTCGGCATCCCGACCTTCTTCGTCGATGGAGAAATGTGGTTCGGCAAGGAACGTCTCGGCCAGCTCGAGGAATTTCTCGCCGGCGGCAAACCCTGAATCGGCGCGCGTCCATCTGCGCCAAGCGCTTGTTTAACCGCGCTGAATCGCCCGCGCTTGGGGGATAAGTGCAACCGACGGGTTGCGCGGGTCCACGGCCCCTCTACATTGGTAGGGTGATCAAGGAACTTTTCCAGCATGCCGCCATCACCCACGGGATCACCGTGCGCGTGGCGGTGAACTTCCTGCCTGAGCAGTCACGGCCCGAGGCGGGCAAGTGGTTCTGGGTCTATCACATCCGCATCGAAAACGGTTCGCACGAGCGGGTCCAGCTGCTGACCCGCCACTGGCGGATCACCGACGGGCGCGGGCTGGTCAACCATGTCGACGGCGAGGGCGTGGTTGGCGAACAGCCGGTGCTGATGCCCGGCCAGAGCCACGATTACGTCAGCGGCTGCCCGCTCGATACGCCGCACGGCTCGATGGAAGGCTTCTATACTTTCCATGCCGAGGACGGCTCGCCGCTCGAAGTGCGGATTCCCTTCTTCCCGCTCGCCGCCCCGGCCACCGCTACCTGAACCCTGTCAGCGCATCGGCGCGAGGTCGGATTCGCCCTCGGCGGTGATTTCGCGGCCGACGGCTTCCTTGGCCTTGGCCTCGAGTTCGGGCGTCAGCTTCGTCGAGCGTGCCGGTATGGCGTCGCCCGTGCCCATCTCGCCATTGGCCTCGATATCGGCGAGCAGCAGCTTCATCTCGGCGATTTCCTTGATCTGCGCCTCGATGATGCTGTCGGCCAGCTTGCGCACGCGCGGATCGCTGATCCGGGCACGCTTGCTGGTCAGGATGGCGATCGAATGGTGTGGGATCATCGCTTTCATCCAGGCTTCGTCCTCGATCGTCTGCTGGCTGCGAACCAGCCACAGGAACAGCCCGCCGAAGACGAAGGCGGCGGCGAACACCAGCAGCTTGACGGTGCGCGACTGGTACATTCCCCACATGAAACCGAGCATCACCACGATCATCGCGCAGCCCATCAACAGCGCCATCCACATGCGCGTCTGGCTGAAGAAGGCGTGGTCGATCGCCCAGCTGTTGAAATAGGTCAGCACGAACATGGTCACGACCGAGGTCGCGATCATGGCGAAAAAGGTGGTCCATTTGCCATGCCCACCGTGGCTCTGAGAGCTATCCATCGAAATTCCCCTGTGTTTTCCCGACCAACGGAAGACACGAGGGGGCGGTTCCGAATTAGAGGTCCTGGTCCTCGCTCACACCGGAGAAGTCGAACCTGCCGATCTTGATCTTCGGCTTGAGGTCGAGCCATTCGGCGAGGATCTCGAAGTCGAGCGTCGCGGGGTAGTTCGCCAGCGCGGCGCGGCTTTCGTCCAGGCGCAGCACCAGGCTTTTCTTTTTGCGCCGCAGCGCGCTGGTGGTCAGCGAGACCTTGCTGCCGCCGCCCAGGCGCCGCGCGAGGCGGAAGCCGAGGCCCCAGGTCATGCCTTCGCGCAAATCGTCGTCGCTGGCGAGCTCGCGCAGTTTGGCGGGCAGTTCGGTGCGTCCCATGCTGCCGAACAGCGCAGCGCAGATCATTGCTCGCCCGCGCGCATCGAGATCGATCCAGCGCTTGCCCAGCGACCATTCGACCGCGTGGCCTACCCGCAAATTGGGCTCGACGCGCTGAAGCGCGCCCGACAGCTGTGCCGCGGCGAGCCGAAGCCGCTCGTTCACCCTTCCGTCGCCATCGGCGAGGTCGATCGTCCAGGCGACGAGCAGTGTCGCCTCGGTGATCGAGGCATCGCGCGGCGCGGCATAGGCGGTGACGCCCGCGAGCAGCGGATCGGCCTGCATCTGCGCCGGTTCGAGCCGCGAATAAAGCAGGCCTTCGCGGATCCCCCACGATGAAAACACCAGCTTGTCGGGGCCGATCTCGTCGAGCAACGGGCGCAGCAAGGCGGCGGCATCGGGCAGGTAATGCGCGCGCATCGGGGTGATACCGCTGATCTCCATCAGATCTTCGGGCCTGGCGCCGACGAGTTCCTCCGCCAGCCGCCGCGCATCGTCGGGCAGCAGCGTGAAGCCGTGCGGATCGGTCAGCGGATAGTCGGACGAGCGCATCGCATAGGCGGCAAGCGCGCGCCATGTGCCGCCGATCATATACATCGGCCCGGGATGCGCCGAGGCCCAGCCGACCGAAGCGAGCTGATCGTGCACCGCAGCCTCGAAAGCCTTAGCCCCGGCTTCGCGCAAGGCGGGCAGGCGCAGCGTGCCGAGCCTGAGGCTCGCGGCCTCGTGGCACTTGTTGTCGGCCACCGAGACCAGTTCGAGGCTGCCCCCGCCGAGATCGGCGACCACGCCCCGCGCGCCGGGGAAGGCACCCAATGCGCCCATCGCCGAGGCACAGGCTTCCTCTTCGCCCGAGAGCAACCGCGGTGCGAGGCCCAGATCGGCCACGCGGCCGAGGAATTCGGCGCCGTTTTCGGCATCGCGCGCGGCGGCGGTGGCCACCGTCTGGACATCCTCGATCCCGAGATCGCCGAGGATCAGCGCGTAACGTGCGAGCGCGGCCAGCGCCTCGTCCGCCGCTTCTTCGGGAATACGCCCCGTGTCCGACAGGTCGCGGCCGAGCCGGGCAGCCACCTTCTCGTTCCACACCACTTCGGGCGCCCGACCGGTGCCTTCGTAGATCACCATGCGCACCGTGTTCGAACCGATATCGATCACCGCGCGCGGGGGCTGGATCAGCCGCCGCTGCCATTTGGCCGAACGCGATTTGCTCACCGCGCCCGATCTTTCAGCGTCAGGCGGGGGACCTCGTGGTCGGCCAGTGCCGCGCCGCGCCCCGACAGCGAGGGATTGGCCATGAAATACTGGTGGCAGTTGAACCCGCCTTCGCCCTGTCGCAGGCGGTGGTACTGGCCATCGGGTTCGAGCTGCCAGCTCTGTTCGGTGTCGAGGATATTGGCGAGCATGACCTGCCCCAGCACCTGGTCGTGGACGGTCTTGTTGGTGATCGGCACCAGCACCTCCACGCGGTGTTCGAGATTGCGGCTCATGGCATCGGCGCTGGTCAGGAAAACCCTGGCCTGGCGGCTGGGCAGCGCCTTGCCGTTGGCGAAGGCCCAGATGCGCGAATGTTCGAGGAAGCGCCCGATCACCGACTTGACGCTGATGTTTTCCGATATCCCCGGCAATCCGGCGCGAAGCGAGCAGATCCCGCGCACCACCATGCGGATTTCGACTCCGGCCTGGCTGGCTTCGTAAAGCTTGTCGATCATCGCCTTGTTGGTGATCGAATTGAGCTTCACCCAGATCCCGGCGGGCTTGCCCGCGGCCGCATTCGCGATTTCCCCGTCTATCAGCTCATAGAGCTTTTCCTGCAGCCCGATCGGCGACACGGCGATCTTTTCGAGGTCGTCGGGCTCGATATAGCCGGTGATGAAATTGAACATCTTGGCGGCATCGCGCCCCAGCGCGGCATCGGCGGTGAAGAAGCTCAAATCGGTGTAGATCTTGGCGTTGACGGGGTGGTAGTTGCCGGTGCCGAAGTGGCAATAGGTGCGGTAGCCGTCCTCCTCGCGGCGGACCACCAGGCTGACCTTGGCGTGGGTCTTCCAGTCGGTGAAGCCGTAGATCACCTGCACCCCGGCGCGCTCCAGCTCGCTCGCCCAGTGGATGTTGCGTTCCTCGTCGAAGCGGGCCTTCAGCTCGACCACGGCAGTCACCGCCTTGCCGTTCTGCGCCGCCTCGATCAGCGCCGCGATCACCGGCGACTGGTCGCCCGCACGATAGAGCGTCTGCTTGATCGACATCACCGCCGGATCGCGCGCCGCCTGGCTGAGGAAATCGACCACCACGTCGAAACTCTCGAACGGGTGGTGGATGACGATGTCCTTCTCGCGGATGGCGGCGAAACAGTCGCCGTCATGCTCGAGGATGCGTTCGGGATAGCGCGGGGCGAAGGGTTCGAATTTCAAATCGGGCCGCGCTTCGTTGCAGATCGCGGCGAGGTCGGCGAGGCCCAGCATGCCGCCGGTCTTGACGATCATCGCCTCCTCGACCTCGAGCTGTTCGCGCAGCAGCGCTTCGGCCACTTCGTCGCAATCGTCGTCGAGTTCGAGCAATACCGTGCGCCCGCGGCGGCGGCGCTGGATGGCGGTGCGGAAATAGCGCACCAGGTCCTCGGCCTCCTCCTCGACCTCGATGTCGCTGTCGCGAATGACGCGGAAGATACCGTCGCCGAGCACCTTGAAGCCGGGGAAGAGCTGGTCGGCGAAGCGTGTCACCAGCTGTTCGATCGCGACATAGACCGCCTGCTCGCCGGGCACGCGCACGAAGCGCGGTGCGCCGCTGGGGATCAGCACCATCTCGATCAGGTCGGCCTTGCGCTTGCCGCGCTTGAGCCGGAAGATCACCCCGATCCCCTGGTTGGCGACGAAGGGGAAGGGGTGGCTCGGGTCGATCGCCTGCGGGGTGATCAGCGGCAGGACGTCGCTTTCGAAATAGTCGGCGAGCCATTGCTGCTGGCCCTTCGCGAGATCGTCGATCGCCGAGATCAGGATGCCTTCCTCGGCAAGCAGGGCGCGCAGCGTGTCGAGGCTGTCCTGCTGGCGGTCCTCGAGCGCGGAGACCTGTTCGCGGATCGCCTCGAGCTGCTGGCGCGGGCTGGCGCCGTCGATGCCCTGCGTCTCGATCCCGCGCTGGACCTGCCCTTCGAGCCCGGCGATGCGGACCATGGTGAATTCGTCGAGATTGCTTGCCGAGATCGACAGGAAGCGCAGCCGTTCGAGCAGCGGGTAGCGGGTGTTCTCGCTCTCGGCGAGCACGCGGCGGTTGAACGACAGCCAGCTCAGTTCGCGATTGGTATAGCGATCCCGCGGCGCGGCGGGCGCTTCGGGTCCGGCGTCGTTGGCCGGGATGCTGCGGGATGCTTCGGCGGTCATGCGGGCGTGCTTTCGGGCATGGTCCTCGATTATGACGGAACGGTTACAATGTGGCTGCGCGAACGGCTATAGCAAAGCATTTGTTTCGACGAGCGAATTGGGTGGATTGTTAAACGCTTGTCGGAAAGCGAATTTTCTCCAGCGAAGCTTGCATGCAGCGCAGTGGCGGGTAGATTGTGCGGGTTCTCAGGGGGTTGCCTACAGTGTCTCTATTCCGGTCGCATTGTTGCCAGGCTCTGGCCTGCGCGCTTAGCCTTGTGCTGGCTCCAGCCGGCCTTGCCGCTCAGAATGATCCGCCGCCGCAGATCGATGCCGCAGGGCGCCCGGCCAAGATTCCCGTTGCGGCCTTCGCCGACTGGCTTGTGCTTGATGGCGCACGCCTTTCGGAAACCGGCCGCCGGATCGCGATCGGCGAGATCACCGACGGAAAGCAGATGGTCCGCATCTACGACGCCGATACGCTGGCGCTCGAAAGAGTGGTCGACGCAGGGAAACACGACGATTTCAACTGGTTTCGCTGGGCGGGGGACGACCGCCTGCTGCTGTCGGTTACCTACGAGACCGAGAACGCCAATTACTGGGCGCGGATGTCGCGGCTGCTGGTCTTCGACATGGCGACCGGCAAGATGGCGTACGCCGGGATGAAGAAGGCCTCGGTCGACGGTGATTCGGTGGTCTATGTCGACCCCGCAGGCGAATATGTTCTGCTGAACTATCAGAATCAGGCCCGGTTCGAGGCCGAGGTGTGGCGTGTTCCGCTCGATGGCAGCGCGATGGAGCGATCCGAGCGCGTGGTCGACAACCAAGGCGGTGTGCAGCTCTGGTTCGCCGACAGCGATGGTGTGGTCCGGCTGGGCATGGGGCGCACCAGCCGCGGATCGATCGTCGTGCTCTATCGTGGAGGTCCCGACGAGGAATTCGAGCGGGTTACCAAGATCGCGCGCGACGACGAGGATACGCTCGAAATGTGGGATGTCATCGGACTGCGGCCCGGAAGCGACATCGGCTACATGCTCCAGCCGTCCGAGGACGGTCGCGAAATCCTCCACGAGTTCGATTTTCGCACCGGCACGGCCGGATCGGTGGTTTATGAAGACGAGCGGTGGGGCGTGGAAAGCGTACGGCTCGACCGCCAGGGAAATCCGGCCGCGGTGACGATCCGGGACGACCGCGTCCGCCAGCTATGGCTCGACAAGGACATGGCCGCGTTGCAGGACAGCCTCTCGCAGGCTCTCGGCGGGCACAGCGTCAAGATCACGTCCAATGCCGGCGACAAGCGAATGCTGGTCCTGCAGACGGGACCCGACGATCCGGGCGCGCTCTATGTCTTCACACCGGCGGAAAAGCGGCTCGCCTTCCTCGCCAATCTGCGCCCCGATATCGACTTCCGCCTGCTTTCGCGCGGTGCTGCGCACGATATCGCGACGCGCGACGGGCTGACCATGCGCAGCTATCTGACGCTGCCGCGCGGACGCGGCGAGACCGGCCTGCCGCTCATCGTCATGCCGCATGGCGGGCCCTATGGCATCCGCGACGATCTCGAATATGATGACTGGGTGCAGCTCTTCGCCAATCGTGGCTACGCCGTGCTGCAGCCCAATTTCCGCGGCTCGGGTGGCTTCGGGGCGGACTTCGAGGAAGCCGGCGATGGCGAGATCGGCCGCAAGATGCAGGACGATATCGACGATGCGACGCGTTGGGCAGTGGCGCAGGGCTACGCCGATCCCGAACGCGTCTGCGTGGTCGGCGCCAGCTATGGCGGTTATGCCGCGCTGTGGGCGGTCATCCGCAATCCAGAACTCTACCGCTGCGCGGCGAGCTGGGCGGGCGTGACCGATTGGGACGCGCTGCTGCTCTATGACCAGGGAAGCATGACCCGGCGCCACTATTCCGAATCGTGGAAGCCCAAGATACGCGGCAAGGAATCGGGCTTCGATCTCAGCGACGTCTCGCCCATGGCCCAGCTCGGTCGGCTCACGCGGCCGGTGTTCCTGGGCCAGGGCAAAGACGACTCGCGCGTGCCCTATTCGCAATATTACCGGCTGGTCGAGAAGGCCGAGCGGCTCGGCGTCCCCCTGGACACACTGGTGCTCGAGGACGGGCACACGCCGGTGCGCAAGGGCAATCACGAGAAGCTGCTCAACGCGATGGTCAGTTTCCTCGAGCGACACAATCCGCCCGATTGAGCGGGCCGCGCGCGGGAGCATTTTCGATGCCGCTTGCCATAGGCGACTTGTGCCGCAGCGCAGCATTGCCTAACTCGGCCATGCGATGAAGCGTACCCACCTGCCTCTCAACGCCCTGCGCGTTTACGATGCCGCCGCGCGGCACCTCTCCTTCACCCGCGCCGCCGACGAGCTGGCGGTGACGCCCGCCGCGGTCGGCCAGCAGATCCGCGCGCTCGAGGACCATCTCGGCACGGTATTGTTCCGCCGCACCAGCAAGGGGCTCGAGCTGACGCAGGAAGGCGCCGCCGGGCTCGACGCGCTGCGCGAGGGCTTCCTCAAGTTCGAGGAAAGCGTCTCGGCGATGCAGGCGGGGCAGGCGAGCGACAGCTACACCATCGCCTGCCCGCGCGAATTCTACGCGCAATGGCTCGCCCCGCGGCTGGCGAAATTCGCCGAGGCCAATCCCGAGATCCGCTTCGCCTTCGTCGCCGACGAGAATGCCGATTTCACCGAGGCCAATCTCGATTGCGCGATCCGGCTGGTCGACGGCCCGGGCGAACTGCAGGGGATCGAGCTCGACGAGGCCCGCCGCGTCACCGTCGCGCGCCCGGCCGAGCATGGCGGCGCGCCCGACAAGTGGATCGACTGGGGCCTGCCGCTGCAGGACGGCATCGCCGCGCATTTCACCGTCTCCAACGCCGGCCAGGCGCTGTCCTCGGCGCTCGCCGGGCTGGGCAAGGCGATCCTGCCCGAACTGCTGGTGAAGGAAGCGCTCGACGCCGGCCTGCTCGAAGTGCTCGACGGGCCGCACACCGGCACGCGCGCCTACTGGCTGGTCGCGCCGACCCCGCAATGGCGGACCAAGAAGGTCAAGGCGCTGGTCGCCTTCCTCTCCGAGTAAAGGCCCGGCTCGCGCGCGCTACCCGGCGGGCGAATCGAAATGCGCGAAGATCGCGGCCAGCCCCGGCGGGTCGCTTTCCTGCCGCAGCCGCGCCAGCGCGGGCGCGACCTCGAGCAGATATTCCGCCTGCGGCCCGTCCTGCGCGACATGGCGCCCGCCGAGCCGCCGGATGAAGCCGCGCGCGGCCTCGTTCTCGGCCAGCACATGCGCGCGAAACGCCTCCATCTGCCCGTCCGCCGCATCGAGCAGCAGCGTCGCGGCGAGCAGCCGGCCCACGCCCATGCCGTGATAATCGTCGACCACGCCGACCGAGAACTCGGCCTCGCGCTCGCCCGCACTGGGGCGCATCGCGTGGACCGCGCCCATCACCGGCTCGCCCGGCTGCGACATGTCGATCGCCCCCCAGGCGAGGTGGAGTACGCCGTCGACGTCGAGCAGCCGCTCGATCACCCAGTCGGGCGGGCTCGCCCCGCCGGAAAAGAAGCGCAGGTAGCGCGAGCGCGGGCTCATCCGCGCGATCCCGCCGCGCAGCCGCTCCTCGTCATCGGGCCCCATGGTGCGGATGCAGATGTCGCGCCCGTCGGCGAGCTGCGTGACGATCGAGGACGGCCCGCAGCCGCCCTGCGAACGCAGCGATATCGGGCTCCCGGCAGCATCGGCCATTCTCGCACTCCATCGCGCAACTCGCCCCCGCGCCGGGCAACCTAGGGGCATTCGCGCGCCTGCGCCAGCATGGCCGCACGGCATACGAACCCACGATGCCAACGCACACGCCGCGCGCCTACCAGTCGATCCGCTCCTGCAGGTCCTTCAGGCTCCAGCGCGACAGCATGAACAGCCGCGTCTCGCGCTCCTCCTCCTCGGGAGTGCGGGCGGCTGCGGCCTCGGCGGCGAGGCGCGCCTGCTCCTCCTCCCACTCGGCCTCGGCGCGCTCGGCTTGCTCGAGCCGCGCCTCGCGCTCGCGCTCGCGCCTGGCGTCGGCCGCATCGCGCTCGCGGACATAGTCGGCCATGCGCGCGGCGAAATCCGCTTCCAGCTCGGCGCGCACCGCCTCATAGGCGGGCTGGCCGGGGGCGAGGGCGCTCGCGCCATAGGTCTCGGGCAGGCGGTTGCGGAGCAGGAAGCGCAGGAGGTTGTTGTCGGGCTTGTTCCACAGGCCGAGCAGCTTGCCGCCCGAGACGAGCGGGGTGGGCGTGCCGAGCATGGCGCGCTCCATCGCCACATCTTCCAGCCGCTGCACCCCGCGCGCGAGCGCCGCGTCCCACGCCGCGGCAAAGCCCTCCGCCCCGGGCCGCGCACGCAGCTTGTAGAGCGCCTCGAGGCTCTTCCCGATATGCCGCGCGGCGACCTTGACGATGCCGGTGGCGGCAAGCGTGGCAACGAAGCGCCGCTGGAGATCGGGCGTGATCGAATTGCGGCGCGGTTGCCGGTGGAGGAAGGGCGTGAAAGCGAGGAGCGGATCGTCCTCATCGGGCTCGTCGGCGGTGAAGGCGACGGCGGAGGTGGCCTGCCGGGCGATCTTGCGGGTGGGTTCAGTCATGGCCCACGCAACGATGCACATTTCGGCGAAGTAGGAAAACGATCTCTATCTGGCTAAACTACCCAGCCTTAGACGCTCCGCCGCTTTGCAGAGTATGCACGAAAATAGCTCCGAGACAGGAAAACTATTTCCAGCGCGCGGCTGGTGTGGCACGCGTCAATGCTGAACGAGAGGCAGCATGCAAATCCAAACACATCAAAGTACTATCGCGGAACTCTTCGAGAGAATGAAGCGAGATGAGGTTAGTCTTCAACCTGAATTCCAGCGTCAAGAAGTTTGGTCCCTAAAGAAAAAAAGAGCCCTCATTGACACTATCTTGCGAGGCTGGATTGTGCCCCCGATCCATCTAGTTAAAGGTGGTGGAAGCACCATTGAAGTTCTTGACGGGCAACAAAGATTAAGTGCTATCAGGGACTTTCTTGATAATCGAGTTTCTGTTGATGGCCACCTGCGGCCAAATCGGGAATACATCTCAAGCCTACATGGACAAAAGTTTCGCGATCTTCCGTTGAAGGTTCAGGAATTTGTTCTCGGGCAGACGATCAGTGTCCACACAATTTCCGACTTTAGCCCCGAAGAGCCAAGTGAGCTATTTTATAGGCTGAATCAACCTACTGCACTCACGTCGGGCGAAAAGAGAAACTCCCTGTATGGGCCAGCAAGGGATCAGCTAAAAGAATTAGTGCGGCACTTTGAATCGTCTGGAAATAGTGTTTCTACTATTGGCTTTTCGAATGTCAGATATGGTTACGATGATGTGATTGCACGCGTTCTGTATTTCATCGAGCAAGGCTCTTTATCCAGCAAAGGCACAGAGCAGAGGATTTCCGAGCGGTTTCAGGATGATCAAAGCTTTTCGGATGAGGCTGTTATCCGGACAGGCCGTGCGATTGACTGGTTTAGTCAAGGGCGTGAAATTCTTGGATATAACCGTTTCAATAAGGCAAGTTTAATGTCTTGGCTGCTTTTTTATAGTAGGTTTTATCAATTCATCGAACCGAGCACATCATTCCTGAGTGATTTTGTTGTGATTTCGAAAGAGGGACATAGAAATAGCGATATCACCGAGGCAACAAATGTCTTCATTGACCCTCTAGTTTAAGGGTCACGGATGTAAGCTCGGTAGTTTATCGAGATTTTGTATTAAACTATGTCTATCACGCATTTAATGACATTCTTCCTTTTTCTGTCCCGATTAAGTCGATAAAGGAAATTCAAGGGAAGTTTTTTGGTTCTAAAGAGGAGATCACCTTTGAGGGCCTCCTTGAAGAAAATTTGGATGTGAGTCGTTGGAGTGCAACCCTATGAGGTTGGCTCGGGCAAAAGACTGGCAAGGCCGCTTAACTCGAGCTGTAAATTGGCCAGTTTCCCTTAAGAAGCTTGTGGTCGATTCCAACTCGATATTGGGTTCAAAGGACGTCGACTTTAATCGACCGCTCACGCTAATTTGCGGACCCAATGGCGTAGGAAAAAGTGTCCTTCTACAATCCCTTTGGGCGGCTTCCGATCCTGAAGGCTGGGCGAGATCTCCTTATCGGGACCGTCGTTTGGACGACGGCACTGCTTCCGCTTCCTTTGGGAGGGGCGAGGAGATTGTTGAAAGGAAAATTGAGTTCAAGGCGTCCGATCATCATTCACCGGACGAGCTCGGAGAAGTCCGGTTTGTAAATTGTTGGTGGGAGAGTAACGACTATCAGAAATACTTCCTGACTGAAGAGGATAGTGAAGTCCTTAAAGAAGGTTATGCGAAAGTAGATTTAGAGAAGGATGAAATAGAGCAACTTTCCGCGCTGACAGGGAAGGAATACTCCGAGGTCTCCCTATTCGAAATTGAGTGGGAGGGGACCGTACCATTCTTCGAATTGCGTTATGGTGCGGATCGATATGACAGCCGATCGATGGGGACTGGAGAAATCTGCGCTTTCCATGCGTGGTGGGTGTTGAGGCGAGCGAAGCCGGAAGAAATTTTCCTATTTGACGAGCCAGAGGCGTTTCTGTCCTTCGGCAGTCAAGTCAAACTGTCCCACTACATCGCGAGGGTTTGCTGCGAGAAGCAACTTTCCATCGTAATCTGCACACACTCTCCTGCATTCATTGATTTTTTTGGCCTTGATAAGGCTCTGGTGGTAACTCGTGGAGAGAATGGTTTCGTGGTCATTGAAGGAGCGCCTCGGCCCCGATTGCTGGGCCAGCTGGGTGTTGCTGCACAGCTCCGTGCGATTGTATTTGTGGAAGATGTTCTGGCGCGGTCGCTGTTGGTGGCTTTGTTAGAGAAGGTTGATCCCATCTCCAGATCGGGCGTCTATATAGACATACGGGGAAGCGACGGAGAGATCATAAGTGTTCTCAAGAGTGTTGTAGGCATCGAAGTTCCGATCAAGTTTCTTGGCGTGTTTGATGGCGACCAAAAGGGGAAGACGCCTGATAAGATTGCGACTGCTTCTCTTTTTCTGCCTGGTGATCAGGCGCTTGAGCGAGAACTAAAGGAATTTGTTCGATCGAATGTGTCGGCGGTCGGTGAAAGACTTGATGTAGCTGACTTCGCGGCAGTCGTCGCCGCGCTAGAGGGCGATGAACATCATGACTGGTTTGGGAACTTGGCTTCTGATCTCGGCATGACTTCCCCGGAGCTATTTCAGGCGCTCGTGCCCATATGGGTGAATGATGAAAAGGTTAGGGCGGCATTCGAAGCCTTTCATCTCGAGTTTCGAAACGCGCTTAGCGCGTAGCACTCCCTTGACCCCGCACCCCCATCCCACTATGTGCGCGGCCATCCGGTGTTGGACCCGCCTCGCGTGATTCCCCCATCGGCCAGATAGAGCTGAACATTGCCGGTCATGTCCCGGGGGCCTGTCGCAGATGCGACGAGGCTCTTTTCTATTGAGGCAGAACCAAGAGGCATGTGGCCCCGGATCAGGTCCGGGGCTGCGCATCCCGCGAGGGGTGCCTCGCGGAATGCTTGGGGCAGCCGTCAAAGTAACCCGGTGGCCGTGTGGGCCGGTGGGTGGAGTGTTTCAGGCTCGCGAAGATGACGCGCGAAGAGCGCGGCGTTTTGTCCAGCACTGTCCCGGAACAAGTCCGGGATGACGCAGGCGCGATGCTTCGAACAATCCACCGATCAACCCGCTAGTCGTCACCTTCATACGGTGAAGAGAAAGAACTCATATGCCGACGATCAACCAGCTGGTCCGCAAGGGCCGCGTTCCGCAGAAGGCCAAGAGCAAGGTCCCTGCGATGGAGCAGAACCCGCAGAAGCGCGGCGTTTGCACCCGCGTCTACACGACGACCCCGAAGAAGCCGAACTCGGCTCTGCGCAAGGTGGCCAAGGTCCGCCTGACCAACCAGCGCGAAGTCATCTCCTACATCCCGGGCGAAGGCCACAACCTGCAGGAACACAGCGTCGTGCTGATCCGCGGCGGCCGTGTGCGCGACCTTCCCGGCGTGCGCTACCACGTCCTGCGCGGCGTGCTCGACACGCAGGGTGTCAAGGACCGCAAGCAGAGCCGCTCGAAGTACGGCGCCAAGCGTCCGAAGTAATTTAGGCTTTCACGTCACCCCGGACTTGATCCGGGGGTGGTGCTTTCTGTTCCCGCGCAGTGCTTGCCGGAGAGAAGCACCGGGCCCG
>Ga0066644_10000476_pt1 | contig 25008 bp, 24 predicted proteins | sample CryGeyCG2114_020_FD_62735 | JGI IMG/M metagenome (GOLD analysis project Ga0066644, IMG submission 62735) | Groundwater microbial communities from aquifer - Crystal Geyser CG15_big_fil_post_rev_8/21/14_0.20 | ecosystem: Environmental > Aquatic > Deep subsurface > Groundwater | place: USA: Utah...
AGAGCAATCGCCCCGGTATCTGCACTTAACTGGTCCGTGCGAGGCAAAGGAGAGGTGCGCTCTAGTCGCCTTCGCGGACGCAATTAAGACTGCCGAGCGTGAATGACCGCTTTCCACCCATAATCGGACGTTCGCGACTTCCCGACTGAAACCGTAAAGCGGACATTCAAACCACGGGTTGGAGAGTGCGATCGGCAATCTCACTGCGTGAGCGGTGCCAGATCGGGCCACGAATTGCGGGTGAGTCGATAAAGATCAAGCGAGGGCCTAGTTCTCACGAAAGCCGTCGATAACCCACTTGATGGCGAGCCATCCCAATGCAGCCACGAACGGAGTGGCGAGGAGGATTAGGAGCGCTGTCTGGGCATCCGCAGCGGCTGAATCATCGAGGTGGGACAATTTAGAAGCAGGAGAGCGTCGAAGCAGATCCGCGACACGGCTGCGCTCAATCCATTCGAAAAACCAGAACGTTTCCCATAAAACCAGAATCACCAGCCCCAATCGCATCCAGCCCTTTCCCACCCTGATCGTTCCTTTCAGCTTCGGTTGATAAATATTACTCGGGACAGTCATGCGGCCCGATTCAGATTGTGCGGAAGAAAGCGACCATGGACAGGATGAACGCTAGCAAGGAAATTAGAAGGGACCAACGGGCGGGACCTCGCCAGCTTTCACGCACCTTCAATTCGCTCTGCGCTAAGGTTGAGAGTCGAGTGCCAGGGCGCTCTTCGATGATCGCGGTAAGATCATCGTCCGACATACGCTGCACTTCACGTCGTCCGGGATCGAGCAGTTCAGCGGCTGCCTCGTTGAAGGCTGACCGCTCGCCGCCCAATGCCTGGAGCCAACTATTTGTCTGAGCAGTCTTGATCTTCTGCCATAGGCCTGTTCGTCGCATAATACATGCCTACCTTCGCATAGCCAAAAGGCCTAGCGCTGACGACAATTTCGTTGCGCGAGCGTGCGCCTGGAGCGTTCCGGCGAGGGAGGGGCAGCACTGGAGGCTGGGGGCCTATGGACGGGTTTCGCGAATTGCGGCATTATCTCGCACATGGATCAAGGCGAGCCCATCCCCGGCACGAAGGCCAGCGGCGCGATCGAGCGCTGGATGCGCGGCCTTGCCGTGCTGGCGCTAGTCGGCATCGCGGCCCTCGCGACGGCACTTGTGGCAGGGCTGGCGATGTGGGCGACGGAGGCGTTAGGCTTCCCCGTGTTGGCGGCTTACGTTGCCGTCGGAATTGCGGCCGCTGTCCTGCCGTGGCAGTTAGGCGGACGAAAGGTTCTCCGAGCGCTCGGCGGCCTAGCCAAGCACTAACACCTTAGCCAAGATGCAAGGCATCGAAGGTTTCAAGCACCAAGCGCCAAGCCGCAATCTCGTCAGAAGTTGCGCCTAATTCCTCAGCGCCATCCAAGCTCGCCCTGCACCACTCAATGAGGTCGCGACCTTCCGCTAGCGCCTTGCGAAGATCGTCTTTGCTCTCATAGCCATCTAGATTGCCCCATGCTTGGCCATCCGATGCGGGGCGACTGTAGAAGCTCCACAACGCGGTAACGGCCAGATCGGCAGCCGCCCGCGCGCGATCCGGCAAGGCGTCGAGCGAAGCCCGTTCCTTAATGCGCTTACGATACCGAGCCTGTCTCTCTGCGTTGGTCAGTGCCATGACCGTTACGTAACCGAATTTTGGCAAGATGGCAAGCCGTTACGTAACACGCTTGACAGGGCGCAAAGCCCCCGTTACGTAACGGATGACCAAGGCACCCCGCCGAGGCGAGGCCGAGCGATGCGCGAACATCAACCCGGCCTCTATCGAAACGCTGTCACGGAAGCGAAACGACTATGACCAATCTAGCACAATTCGAAATCAACGGCACCAATCCCTTTTGGAGTCCTGCCGACAGCGCCGACGAATGCCTGAGTCAGGCCAGCGCGCTAATTACCCTGCTTGCAGGGGCGCACGAGGTTTGCGAACAAGTCTCCGCCGACGAAGCAGATGCGTTCGTCAATATCCGGCACCACATCACCGGGCGCGCGTTGAGCGGGATCGGCAGCCTGATTGCCCTCGCGTTGCATCAGCAGGACGTGGCGCGGGAGGATCGGGCGGACAAGGCCAGCGCCGCCAAGTGGCGCGAGAAGCGGGACGCATATCTGACCGCCGCCACAGCCGTAGCCGCACAGGGCCGCAATCTGGCAGCGTTCGGCACTCCAGACTGTGAAGCGCACGAAGCCGAGACGTTGAAGCTCTCGACAGCCCAAGCGGAAGCCTTCGACGCAATGATGCTCGAACCCGCGCCCAATGCCGCCGCCCTCGCGTTCAAGCTTCGCGCCTTCAACGAAATGCAGGCCTTCGACGGATGGGACAACGGCGGCACGATCGCCGCGCAGCTTTCCGCCGACGCGGACAGGTTCGCCAGCTAACCGCATCCCACCACAACCGAAGCCCGCCACCCGTAGCAAGGTGGCGGGCTTTTTTGTGACAGGCTAACCGCCAATTGGCACAGCCCCGTTTGATTACTTTTGATTGTTTTCAATCGCGCTGAGCAAGTTGCGGCCCCGATATTCCCCGTTAGGAAACGGAGCCAGCGGCCAGCCTCGCGCGCGTGGAATCGGCAAAGACGGGGCGATCATCAACCATCTATGTCAGCCAGCCCTTCTAGCGAATCCGTCAACACGGAACGCAGCGCGGCCCGCAGTTCCACAGCTTCGCGCGAATAATGCCCGTGCTTGAGCGCCCGCTTATTTCCCTTTGGCGCGCCCGGGTTCGTCCCTCCGTGCATCCGGCAACGGCGCTTCCCCCTGACCGCTGGCGATTGGCACGCCCCGCCCGTCCGCGTCGTAGCCAAGCATCGCGGAGCTGTTGCCAAATTCTTCGGTTGCATGGGACTGTTCCTTCATTTCCGATTGCCCCGGGGGGTAATTATAAGCGGTCTGCGTCCGTGCATCGACGTAGACATGCCGCACGGTTTGCTCTGCGCCGCGCTGCAATTTCGCCAACGCTTCAGCTTGGCGCGCGTAAACATTGAGGAGCTTGGTTGAGAGATTACCGAGCGAGCTAATCTGATCGACCATCGTTTGCTGACCGATCATTGCCAGCGCTCGCATTGCCGCTTCGTGTGTCGCGTGCATTTGCACAGCGAGTGCAGCCTGGGCGGGATCTTTGGGCTGGCAGCCTGCAACGAACGCGAGATGCGCGTTCACATCGGTTTCCGCACACTTCCCGCCGTTTGTCTTATGGTGGAAGTTCACGATGTCGCCCAGCCGCGCGTTCACCAGCGGCTGCGATTGCGTTGCTAGTGTCCGCAAGAGTCGCGTCGTCTGAAGTGTGGGATTGTCCCCCTCGCGGATGCGGCTGCTGGACTTTTGCGGGTCAAATTGAAGCTCGGGCACGGTCGGCAAATCGTGATGTGTCCGCATCAGCTCGATCACTTCGTGTTGCTGCCTCGCACTCAGGTCTTCCCACCCTCCAACTCTCCGTTCGCACGCCTCCCGAATTTCCTCGTCGGTGCCGTCCCCATGAACGAGGCTGGCAACGTCCGTTTCGTCCGCCATCTTTTCGGGTTGGTTCTCTTTCGCCTTCGCCATCATTCGGCCTCCCAAAATGCTTTTAAGTCCGGATAGCCGCCCCGGTGGAATTTCTCGGCGGGACCAAACAGCGGTCGCCAGTTCGCCGTCTTGTCGCACAGCTTGAGGTTGCGGGCGCTTCCCATGCGATCGACGAGGCCACCCCAACCGGGTTTATCGGGCCACAGTCCGAACAGGTCGGCAGTCGTCCACCCGTTGCGGGCCGCTTGTTCGCCATAGTGCCACACCACCCAAGCCGCGCTTTTGACCAGCGACCGCCAGCGCTTCGGGTCTATGTCGCCCGTGGGCTGTTCGGGATCGAGCGTGGACAGCGCCGCGCGCCAGCTTCGCAAGGCATCGAGAGGGCCGGGGACACTAGGGACACTAGAGACATTAGCCCCCCTAGCGTCCCTATCGTCCCTACTGTCCTCGCCCTGTAAGGCTTGCTCGACCTTTTCACGCCAACTCATTTCCCACCCCCGAACACGGCGGGATTTACGAGATAATCCTTGCGCGGCTGGCCTGCGTTCGGGCCCTCCCGCTCGAAGGCAGGGGCAAGCCAATTGTGGTCAATCAGCACTTCGACGGCTAGCTCTAGCCCATCTTTGGACAGCAGGGGTTTCAGGTGTTGTTTGTGCGGGGATCGGCGCAGTTCCCGCAGGTTGATCTTGTCGAGCCCGTTGCGCCGGATATAGCGCGCCAGCAGCGAAGCGTTGCGGTCGCCCTCCGACACCGCCGCGTCCCCATAGACACGTTCCGCCATCGGCTTGGCGTATTCCTCGCACCACTTGATTGCCGCCGCCAAGGACGTGAGCGAGACGGTGGCGGGTTCCGCCCCATCCCCAAACGCCCAATTCGTCAGTTCCCGCAGCAGCGCGAGGCGCAGCACAAGCCCGGACAGCTTGCCCGCAAAGGATTCATACAGGCTCCCGCCTTCGCCCGCGCTCCGGTGATTGTCCCTCTCCCACCCCTCGAAAACGTCCGCCGCTTCGTCGGTGAGGCTCAGCGTGATCGGCTGCGATTGCCCGGTTTCGTCGCTCCCCCATTGGAGCATTTCTAGCCGTTGATAGGCGCGCTCTAGGGTTGCCCGGTCTATCCGACCGCGAGGGCGGCGCGGTTCCTGTTTTTCCGGCCACGCGAACAGGAGGCGGGGGATAAGCCCATCATTGGCACCCGCCATCAATGGCACCAGCTTATCCGGCTGGACGCTGCCGAGAACACTAATCCCGCAGAAGCGGATTGTGATGGTGCCGGACCCCTTGCGCGTGACCGAGTGCGACCGCCCACCGTAGGCCGACAGCCAGAACGGACGACCGCCCGACGTGTAGCGATCGAAGCTTTCGAGCCAGCCCGCCAGTTCGTCATTGTAGCAAAGCACGCCTTGGGGGTTGCCCTGGAGGACCGTCGCCGCAGCTTCGGGGGTAATGTCAGCCACCACCGGGCAACGCGGTTGCGGTTCGTCAGGCTCGACAGCAAGCGCGGGAAGGTCGGGCGTGGCTTGCTCGGTTCCCGCCGCGCTTTTCACTTCCTCTTGCCACTTCGAGCGTTCGGCGCGGGCGCGTTCGCAGTCCGCTTGCCATTCCCGTTTCTTTGCGTCGAAATCCTCGCGCGCCATTTCCTGAATTGACGCAAGGGGCTTCGTCATCATTTCGAGCGGTGCCGACTTGCGAGAGCTAGGATCACCGAGCGCAGCACACCACAGGATAAGGGGCTCGCTCCAATCGGTCCCATAGGGGCTTATGCGCCGCTTCCCGCCGACGAGGCTTGCAGCCGCCGCCAGATAGCCGAGCGCGGCATAATCCGGCGCAGTGCTGGTTGCATCGGACACTTGCTCGATAATCGGCCAAGCGGGTCCGAATAAATCGGCCGGCATTGCAACGGCGGGCCTTCGCCCATTGTCGATTAGCGTCATATCCGCCGGAGTTGCGAACACACCCGCCGGTTGCGCGTTGTCAAACGCGGTCTTGATATTGGCCGCAGTCATTAGCGGTCCCCTCTAAGTTCGTCGTTAAAATCCTTGTGGGGCGGGTTCGGGAAGAAGGTCCGAACATCGAGCCCACGTTGAGAGAAGGCTTGCGCGGCCTTCGCTGCGGCTTGCTGGCCCGCTTCGTCGCCATCGCCGCCTATCGCGACGGACTGGACGAAATCAGGGAAGGCCATCGCCGGGAGCATCGCGGCCCCGGCAGCGCACCACACCGACACGCCGAGTTCCTGTTGGAGCGTCAGACCGTCCTCCAAACCCTCACAGACAATCAGCTTGCGGGTGATCGGAGCCAACCGGATTGCGCCATTGCGAACACGTCCGAGCGATAGCTTAGGCTTCGGAACATCAGCCTTCCCGCTACCGTCAGGAGCAAGGAAGGTGCGTTGTATGCCGAGCAATTCCCGCGCGCCGCCAGTGACAGCAGCGACAAGGCACGGGAACCGCTCACCCCTGCCGTATGGCAGCACATCGAACCGCAGCGTTGGCGGCAATTCGATATGGATTCCGCGCCCCCGCAGATAGGCTTCTGCGAGTGTTCCCTTGATCGGCTTGGCATCGCGCCAGATCGCCCGGGCCTCGTCCCTTCGGTCGCTACGCGGTTCGGCCGGGAGGGGTGCAACCTTTGTCGATACCACTTCCCCACCGCCGAGTAGTTCGGCAGCTTCGCGCAGTCCTACGCCGTGGAGTTCCCCCACGAAATCGAACACGTCGCCACCCTTGCCACAGCCGAAGCAGGTCCATTTCCGCCCGCCATCGAACACATAGAAGGATGGAGTGCGGTCGGCATGGAGGGGGCAGCACGCCTTCCATTCGCCCCCCGAGGCTTTCAGATCCACGCCAGCGCCCGCCACCACATCGGGAAGCGGATGGGCGGCGCGGATCGCCTCTAGGTCTAGTTGCGCCATCATGCCGCTAACCTCCCCGTCAGTCGGTAGCCGATCGCATCAATCCACCGCCTATGCGTGTCGGTCGGGCAGGGAGAATAGACCGCACGCTGGCAGCACCACGCCTCCCATTCGGTCAGCCTACCCGCACCCTGGACGAGAATGTTGCGCGCGGCTCGGCCTGTAATAGTGCGGGGGTTGCCGTCGAAATCGGCGGGCTTTTCGACCCTCCAAGTTCCATCCCAAATGCGGTTGGGATCGCCTTTTAGATCGCGACTCATTTGCCACCGTCCCGACGCGCGAGAGCGTTCCGCTTGTGCTGATAGGCTTCCCGGTCGCTGTAGCGCCGCCCGGAGCGGTTTCGGTCCGCCCATGCGTCTCGCTGGCGCAGAAGTGCGTTGCCAAATGACCGGGTTTCCGGCATGGTTTCCTCGTCAAGCTCCAAGCCGCCAAGCAGAGCATCTAGACGAGGGTCGCGAATGGTAAGCCGTTCGCGGCTCTTGCTACTTCCAGGGGTAGCAATCCCCTTTCCTGCCGCCCCCACGGCTCACGCTGCCTCGCCGAGAGTAGAGGCAATCCAAGCATCGACCTTGGCACTGTCCCAAGCCACGCGGTTCTTTGAAATGCGAACCGGGGCGGGAAATTCACCAGCCTTTATCTTGGCGTAAATTGTGGACCTCGAAAACGGCACGCGCTGTTGCACGGCCTTGAGAGATTCAAGTCGGGGAGAGGGGTTTTCCATTGCCCGTTCCTTCCATTACCGCACCACATCGGGCGGCTTCGGAAGGCAATGTGGCGGACTAGACCCGGACGGACACGGACGCAGGAGGCAACCTACCGGACGATATGGCCAACTGGCTGGGCGCTTGGCCCTAAGTGCCAAATTCGGGATGCGATGGTGAACGGCTGGGAATCTCAATGTCCCCGCGCTTGTGAGCGGCAATGAGCCCTTTCCTAATCGCACTCGGGTCAGGCGGGGATTTCACCTCGTCAGCGTCGTAAAGCTCTTGTGCAACACGCGCAGCGACGCGGTTGGCGGTCCATTGAGGGTGTTGCCTCCATATTCTCTCGGCTCGACGCAACCGACTATCCTTCGCTTTTGCCTTCGACCGACCGCTAGCCGCCCCTTGTTGCACGCGCTCCATCTTGGTTTCCGCTGGTTTGGATTCATGCTTTGCCTGGAGAAAGCCCGCACGGGCTGCTGATGAAATCGCATCTTTAACGAAGTTGCCTAGTTCGCCATCGATCAGGCCCGCACGTCTCAATTTTTCGATGGAGAGTTCTGCATCTTCAAGCGCTTCGGCGGCATCCTCACCAAGCGAACGAGAAAACATATCTGGAATTGCTTGGGTTATACCGAATTTGAGCGGGTCGGCATCTGGATAACTGCTCAATATTCGTGCTGCGAGGCGATCGTAGGTGTCGAATTGCGGTCCTCGCTTTAACTGCGTCACACCATATAGAGCCATGCGGTGGTCTATTCTCTCAATCGATCCATCGGAACGATGTAACGCTAGAGATGCCATCTTTTTGGTTCGGTCGTGGATGTGATCGAACGGCCCGCCAACAATTTCAGTCGTGACGGTTTCGACGCTAATTTTGTCTCCGGGGCAAGCGATCACCAATGGAAAGGCCGGGTTAGAGAGCCGGTAATCTGCCCTTAGTTCCGCCTCGCTGTGTTTACCCTCAGACGGAAAGCAAAAACCGCAATGCGTTTCGGAATCGCCCCAAACAGGCCACCAATAGCGAGCTTCCCACTGTCCGGGCTCAATATCGGGGTGCCGAAAATCGACGTGAACGCCGTCGACCATGCCAGCGCGCTCAGCAGATAGCACCGCCAGCCCTTCGCCCCGCACCCCCGACGACGGGCTTATCATTCCTTCAAAGAGCCTTTTGCGCTTCATCCGGCTAATCCCAAAGTTAGTTGTGACGCTTTACCCGCCCCGCCCACGACGAAGCGCCCCCACGCATCGAGCAAGTCGCGGCGCATGGCCTTGAACTTCGCCCGGTTATAGGATCGCTCCACCTTGTCGGGGATCTTGTGAGCCAGCGCCGCCTCGGCCACCGCCTCGGGGATAGAAGGCATCTTTTCCGCCGCCCATGTGCGGAAGGAACTGCGAAAGCCGTGGGCCGTGAAGCCAGTGGGGCGGACGAGCTTTGACAGCGCGTTGTCGCTCAGCTTGCCGCCCTTGTTGTTCGGGAAAACCAGCCTGTCGCGGCTAGGCCATTCCATCGCCTTCGCCCGTTCCAATATGTCGAGCGCGTAGTCTGTGAGCGGCACCGTATCGGCAATGTCGCCTTTCATAATCTCAATGGGGCGGTTCCATTCCGCTTTTTCCAAATCGAAATGGTCCCAAGTCGTCGCCCGCACTTCGCCATGACGCGCGCCAGTCAGGATTTGCAGCAACAGCGCCAAGCGGGAAGCCGTGTCGGCCTTCGCGTTCTGCGTGGCGAAGAATTGCGGCACGTCCTCGTAAGGCATCGAGGCAAAGTTGCCTTCCCGCGATTGCTTAGGCAGCAGCGTTGAGAGCGTAGAACGCGGGGCTTCGTCATCGCGCCACTTCGACGCTTTGGCAAAATCGAGAACCAGCGTGGACCGCGCCCGCACCTTGCGAGCGATCGAGGGTTTATCCGCCCATATCGGGGACAGCACGCCCGCCAGATCGGTGGCGGCAACATCGCTAACGAGCATATCGCCAATCACAGGGAAAGCGTGTTGCTCTAGGCTCGACAGGAAAGCCGTGGCGTTCTTTTCCGACCAGCCTGGAGCCTTCACAGCATGACAGGCGCGGGCCGCTTGTTCGAACGTGGGCGGCGCTTCCTCGCGAGCGTCCCGAACGTCGCGGGGGTCCCCACCCTCGCGGGCGACCTTTCGCAGCGCCCTTGCCTTTTCCCTTGCCTCGCCAAGCGAGACGAGCGAGGCCGAGCCCAACCCAATGTCTTGCCGCGCCTTGCCGGAAGGCGTGTCAACGACCGTGCGGAGCACCCAAGACTTGCCGCCCGTTGGTGACACAAGCAGATAAAGCCCGCCGCCGTCGCCATAGCGACCCGGCTTGAGTTTCTTCCGCTCGACTTGAAGGTTTGTAAGTTTCGCCATCGCCGCCTTTACCACATTCGCTCCCACATTATAGGACGGCTTCGGTCGGAGCGCAATGGACAGGGCTGGACTGTCCGTCAGAAATATACGAGGAAAAGGAAGGGGCTATTGGAAGGCGCTGGATTGCATAGGACAGTGGGGTCCAATCCTCACGGGGCATCCAATTCCTCGCCAGAACAACCCCCGCGAGCCGGTCCCGCCGGATCGCATGCGCGCGCGCGGCGGCCTTGGGCGAATTACAGTTTCATTTTGCTCCGGGCTGGGTGCTAGCCCTTGCCGAATCCCACGCGGGGAACCGCGGCCCAGGTGGAATCCTTCTTCATGAAACGTCGGATGCCCTGAAGGCGATACCAGAGATTGATCTGGCGATAGCCGAAGTTCTCGATCACCGCGGCGATGCCGATGCGGACGAGATCGGTGGCGGTGGGGGTGCGGCGCAATTGCTGTTCCTCGAGCGCCAAGGTGCCGAGGCTTAGCACGCAGCCGAAAACCACCGAAACGAAGAAGAAGGCGAGCGCCATCATCGGGTCGAGCAGACCGAGCAAGGCCGCCGCGGGCAGCACCAGGTAGCCGAGCAGTTGAGCCGGTGGGCCGATGATATCCTCGAGCACGATCTGCGGCATGGCGAGCATCCCGATCCGACCGTAGGTCAGCGCCGACACCAACGAGATCGCGCCGGGCAGCGTGCGCCGGCTCGAAGTGCTACGCGACGGCGCCTCGGCGATCTACGGCGCCGACGCCGTGGCCGGTGTGATCAACACCGTGCTGCGGGGCAATCTCAGCGGCGGGTTCCTCGAAGGCGACTATCGCGTCTCGGACGGCACCAGCCTCTACAGCTACCAGATCAGCGGCGGCTACGGCTTCGACTTCGGCGGCGGGCGCGGCAACGTCACGCTCTATGGCGGCTATTTCCACGAAAACGGCATGCTCGCGTCCGAACGCCGCTATGCCGAGGAAGAGGATCGTCGCCCGCTGGTCGCCGGCACCGATTTCGAGGACGACGCCTCGTTCAACAATCGCAACACCTTCGGGCCGTTCGGTCAGTTCGACATCCAGGCACCGTCCAACCGCACGCCGCTCGGCGACGACGACTTCTACCTCCAGCCGGACACTTTCCCGAGCTGCCGCCTCCAGTTCGGCCCCGGGCTGTGCGGTCGCGCCGGAACGACGCCCACCACCGACGTCCGCTACAACACCAACACCGGCAACCACCTGATCAGCGAGAAGAACCGCTATAACGCGCTCGCGCTGATCAATTACGAGCTCAGCGACAATCTCGAGGCCTATTTCGAGGGCAGTTACTACCGTTCGGAAAACCGCCGCAATATCGAGGCTTCGGCGATCCTCAGCGCGGTCCCGGTCGGGATATCGCGCGATGCCTATTACAACCCGTTCGGCCCGACCACGCGCAACGGCCAGCCCAATCCGCAGCGCCTGCCGGGTACGACCATCGCCGCTGGCGGCGCGGACGTGATCATGGAGCGTTATCGCTTCGTCGATGTCGGCAATCGCGACGTCTCGGTCGACAAGGATTCGTATCGCCTCGTCGCCGGCCTGCGCGGCAATCTCGGCGCGTGGGATTTCGATACCGGCTTCCTCTATTCCGAAGCCGACACGCTCGACCTCGCGCGCAACCGCGTCTCGCTCACGCTGATGCAGCAGCAGATCAACAAGACCACGCCCGATGCCTACAACCCGTTCAACGGCGGCTGCGTCACCGGTGACCCGGGCAAGGGCGATTGCACGCCCAACCCGCTGAGCTCGATCGATCCGTTTCGCATCGACGTGTTCCGCAAGGGCGGCACCAGCCTCGCGCTGGGCGATTTCAAGCTCAGCCGCGACGACCTGATTGCGCTGCCGGGCGGCGATATCGGCGTGGCGGCCGGGGTCGAGTGGCGCCGCGAGACCTTCTACGACGATCGCGATCCGCGGCTCGACGGGACGATCACCTTCACCGACAGCGTGACCGGCGAATTCAACGGCAGCGACGTCGCGGGCACCAGCCCGTCGCCCGACACCAATGGCGAGCGCAATGTCTACTCGGCCTTCGCCGAGATCTTCGTGCCGCTGGTCAGCGAGGGGATGGACGTGCCGCTGGTCGAGGAACTCAACCTCCAGCTCGCGGGCCGGCTCGAGCATTTCGACGATATCGACGAAACCGCGATCGTTCCGCGTGTTGCCGCCTCCTGGACCACCGTGCCGGGCGTGACGCTGCGCGGCGCCTGGTCGCAAGGGTTCCGCGCGCCGAACCTCGTCCAGGTCAACGACGAGGGCACCACCCGTTCCAACACGCGCGACGATTTCGTGCAGTGCCAGGCGCAGGTGATCAAGGGCGTGATCCCGAGCCTCGGTTCGTGCGCGGGCGCGGGTGTGATCTCGTTCCGGTCGGGGACCGACGAGCTCGTTCCCGAGGACAGCACCAGCATCAATCTGGGCGTGGTGCTCGAGCCCGAGTTCATTCCCGGCCTGACGCTGACGGCGGACTACTGGCGTGTACGGCAGACCGGGCTGGTCGGCACGTTCGGCGACGACAACGCGATCGCGCTCGACCTGCTCCGCCGCCTCAACGGCAGCACCAACCCGAACGTGGTCCGCCTCGCGCCGACCGCCGACCAGATCGCGCTGTTCGCCGGGACCGGTCTCGACGCGGCAGGCAGCATCGACTTCGTCAACGATCCCTATCTCAACCTCGACAGCCGGACCTCGAAGGGGATGGATTTCGGGCTGTTCTACAACGTTCCCGATTTCGGCCTCGGCAGGTTCCGGGTGCGGTTGAATGCCGCGCGGCTGATCAGCTTCGTTCAGGATGCAGGCCCCGACGGGCAGGAAATCCTCGACGCGGTGGCGGCGGGCACACTGCCGCTCGACGTGACGGTCGGCGGGCTGGGCGAACTGCTCGAGGTCGAAGGCCGTCCGAAATGGCGTGCCAGCGGTTCGATCAACTGGGAGCAGGGCCCGGTCGAAATCGGTCTCTACGGCCAGTATGTCGGGATGGTCTACGACACCAGCGTCGTGCGCGACAATCTGATCGTGTCGGAAGACCCGAACGCGAACTTCTTCCCGGTCGACGAGTGGTTCACCATGAACTTCTCGATCGCCTACACGATCGAGGATACCGACACGCCGCTCGACGACACGCGCTTGCGCTTCGCGATCAACAATTTGTTCGATGAAGATCCGCCGCTGGCCGACGAAACCTATGGTTTCTTCAGCGAGCTCCACAGCGCGCGGGGACGGGTGTTCTATATCGAGCTGCGGAAGAAGTTCTGATAATGCGGGCAACCATGCAGCGGTTGCCCGCCATCATCCTGGCCAGCATGCTGGCGGGGGCGTGCGTCGCCACGCCCCCGCCGGTTGTGCAATCAGCCGACGCCCGGACCAATGCGCTCGCCTGCCGCAGTGCGAGCGTCACCATTGCTTTCGATTTCGAGGGTGCATCGCAATCGCGTTGCACGATCGAGGGCGAACGGGCCTTTTCGATCCTCGTCTCGCCCGAACACGCCCCGCCGATCAACCCGAGCGCCTGGTACGCCTTCCGCTACGAGGCTGCACCCGGACCGGACGTCGCGATCACCCTGCGCTATCTCGATTCCGAGCACCGCTATCGGCCGAAGCGAGAGATCGGCGGCGAATGGCAATTGCTCGAGACCGAAGTGGCGGAGGGTGACCGGTCCGCGCGCTTCACCTTGCCGCCCGGAGCGGGCGTGGTCGCCGGGCAGGAAATCTATGCCAGCGTCCGCTATGCCGACGTGATCGCGCGGCTGGGCCGGTCTGATCATGCAAGGCGCTTCATGCTGGGCCGCAGCCACGAGGGTCGCCCGATCGATGCGCTCGAGATCGGCGATGCATCGGCACGGAACGTCGTCGTCCTGCTCGGCCGCGCGCATCCGCCCGAAGTGACCGGCGCGCTGGCGATGGAAGCCTTCCTGGTCCGGCTGGTCGAACTGGTCGAGGCGGGATCGCTCGAAGGTCGGGGCATTCGCTTCCTCGCGGTCCCGTCGCTCAATCCCGATGGGGTCGCGCGGGGACACTGGCGGGCCAATCTCGGCGCCACCGACTTCAATCGCGACTGGGGCCGGTTCGCGCAGCCCGAGACCCGCAGCGTGAAGCGCTGGCTCGACTCGCTGTCGACCGGCCATCGGCCGATCGCCCTTGTCGACTTCCATTCGACCCAGCGCGACGTCTTCTACACGATCCCGCCCGAACTCCCGACCGTTCCTGCGGGGTTTACCGAACGCTGGCTCGATGCGATCGGCGCGCGGGTGCCCGAATTCGAAGTCCGGCGGAGCCCCGGACACACCAGCGGCAGCGGCGTGGCGAAGAACTGGTTCTACGAGACCTACGGCATCCCTGCCGTCACCTTCGAGATCGGCGACGAAACCGATCGCGACCTGATCGCCAAGGTCGCCCGGGCGGCGGCGGAGGCGATGATCGAGCGGTTGGTCAAGGCGGACCTGACCGTGCCGGGCGAATAGGCGAAGCCCCGGACCCGCTTGCCGACGCCCCCGGCGCGATTGCGATTGTTCCCGCCTAATGTCGGTGACAGCCCCGATTGACCTTGAATTCGATTGCGCCTGCGCGCACTCATGGCGGCGTGGAGAGTGGTGGGAAGAGATCGAGAAGCGTCGCGATTTGCGGCGGCGGGCCGGCGGGGCTGTATGCCGCGATCAGCCTCAAGCTGCGCGATCCCGATTGCGCGATCACCGTGTTCGAACGCAACCGTCCCGACGATACCTTCGGCTGGGGCGTGGTGTTGTCCGAGGAAACCCTTGAAAACCTCGCGGCCAACGACTCCGTCAGTGCCGCCGCAATTCGCGACCACTTCGCCTATTGGGACGATATCGCGGTGGTGCGCGGCGACAGCCGGATCGTGTCGACCGGGCACGGTTTCTGCGGGATCGGGCGCCAGCGGCTGCTGACGATCCTGCAACAGCGCGCCCTGGAACTCGGCGTGGAAATGGATTTCGAGAGCGAGGTCGAGGACGTCGCCTCCATGATGCGCGAATATGATCTCGTCATCGCCGCCGACGGGGTGAATTCGCGGGTTCGCGAACGCTTTGCCGAGGTCTTCCGCCCCGAGATCGAAATGCGCGCCAACAAGTTCGTCTGGCTCGGGACGCACCAGAAGTTCGACGACGCCTTCACCTTCATTTTCGAAGAAACCGAGCACGGCTGGGTGTGGGCGCACGCTTACCAGTTCGACGACGACACTGCGACCTTCATCGTCGAGTGTAGCGAGGCGACGTGGGACGCGTTCGGCTTCGGCGCCATGGATCGCGAACAGTCGGTCGCGACCTGCGAGGCGATCTTCACCGATCATCTCGGCGGGTATGCGCTGATCTCGAATGCGAAGCATCTGCGCGGCGGGGGCTGGCTCAATTTCCCGCGCGTGCTGTGCGAGCGCTGGCACCATGAGAACCTCGTCCTGCTCGGCGATGCCGCGGCGACCGCGCATTTCTCGATCGGCTCGGGGACCAAGCTGGCGATGGAAAGCGCGATCGCGCTCGCCGATCTGCTGCAGGACGAGCCCGACCTCGAAAGCGCCTTCGCAACCTATGAGGAGGAACGGCGGGTCGAGGTGCTCAAGCTGCAATCGGCGGCGCGCAATTCGTGCGAGTGGTTCGAGGAGGTCGAGCGTTACCTCAAGCTCGAGCCGATGCAGTTCGCCTATTCGCTGCTGACCCGTTCGCAGCGGATCAGCCACGAAAATTTGCGGCTGCGCGATGCGCGCTGGCTCGGCGAGGCCGAAGGCTGGTTCCACCGACAAGCGGGCAGCAATGCCACGCGCGCGCCGATGTTCGCGCCGTTCCAGCTGCGCGGCATACATCTCGCCAACCGCGTCGTCGTCTCGCCGATGGCGCAGTACAAGGCGGTCGACGGCTGCCCGACCGACTGGCACTTCGCGCATTATGCCGAGCGCGCCAAGGGCGGGGCGGGGCTCGTCTATACCGAGATGACCTGCGTCAGCCCCGAGGGGCGGATCACCCCCGGTTGCCCGGGGCTCTACGCGCCCGAACACGAGGCGGCGTGGAAGCGGCTCACGGATTTCGTCCATGCCGAGACCGGGGCGAAGATTTGCGCCCAGCTCGGCCATTCGGGGCCCAAGGGTTCGACCCAGCTCGGCTGGGAGGAAATGGACGCGCCGCTGGCCGAAGGAAACTGGCCGCTGCTTTCCGCTTCGGCGGTGCCCTGGTCGGATCGCAACCAGGTGCCCAAACCCATGGACCGGGGCGACATGGACATGGTGCGCGATCAGTTCGTCGCCGCTGCGCAGATGGCCGAACGCGCCGGGTTCGACATGATCGAGCTGCACATGGCGCATGGCTATTTGCTCTCGAGCTTCATTACCCCGCTGACGAACCGCCGCGACGACGAATATGGCGGGAGCCTCGAAAACCGCATGCGCTTCCCGCTCGAGGTGTTCGCAGCGGTGCGCGCCGTGTGGCCCGAGAGCAAGCCGATCTCGGTGCGCATCTCGGCCAATGACTGGGTCGGCGACGAAGGGGTGACGCCGGAAGAGGCGGTCGCCATCGCGGCGATGCTGCAGGAGGCGGGCGTCGATATCTGCGACGTGTCCGCGGGCCAGACCTCGACCCGCGCCGATCCGGTGTATGGCCGGATGTTCCAGACGCCGTTTTCGGACCGCATCCGCAACGAGACCGGCATGGCGACGATGGCGGTCGGCAATATCTATGAGCCCGACCACGTGAACTCGATCCTGCTGGCGGGGCGTGCCGATCTCGTCTGCCTCGCCCGCCCGCATCTCAGCGATCCCTACTGGACCCTGCACGCGGCGGCCGAGCTCGACGACCGGTCGGTCGCTTGGCCCGACCCCTATCTCGCCGGGCGCGACCAGCTCTACCGGCTGGCGGAGAAGGAACGGCTTGCAGCGGAGGAATTCAAGGCATGATGATCGACGGTGCCCATGCACTGGTAACGGGGGGCGGCACCGGAATCGGCGCGGCAATTGCGCAGGCGCTGGCCGACCAAGGCGCGAAGATCACGCTGCTCGGGCGGCGCGAGGCGCCGCTGCGCGAGGTCGCTGACAGCGTCGGCGCGCAGGCCTACGTCACCACCTGCGACGTCACCGATCCCGCGCAGGTCGCCACCGCATTCGCGGCTGCGCGCGAGCGGCATGGTGCGATCGACATCCTCGTCAACAATGCCGGGGCCGCCACGACCGCCCCGTTCGCCAAGCTCGAATTCGAGACCTGGCGCAGCACGATGTCGGTCAATTGCGATGCCGTGTTCCATTGCACCAGGGAAGTGATCGAGGCGATGGTGGAGGCGGGCAGCGGACGGATCGTCACCGTCGCCTCGGTCGCGGGGCTTCACGGCGTCGCCTACGCCTCGCCCTACAGCGCGGCCAAGCACGCGGCGGTGGGGCTGATGCGCTCGATCGCGCTCGAGATGGAGGGCAGGGGCGTCACCGCCAACGCCGTCTGCCCCGGCTTCGTCGATACCGACATGTTCGCCCGCTCGGTCGCGACGATCCGTGAAAAGACCGGACGCAGCGCTGACGAGGCGCGTGCCGAACTGGCCCGGCTCAACCCGTCGGGCCGCGTCATCACCCCCGAAGAAGTCGCCGCCGCCGTGGTGGAACTGGTCCGGTCGGACCGGAATGGCGAAGCAGTGGAGATCGCATGAATCCCGAAACCTTCCAGCCCGAACATTTCCTGTGGGACTTCGCCGATGGCGTCGCCACGATCACGCTCAACCGGCCCGAGCGCAAGAACCCGCTGACCTTCGAAAGCTATGCCGAGTTGCGCGATACCTTTCGCGCGCTGTCCTACGCCGAAACGGTCAAGGTCGTGGTTGTCGCGGGCGCGGGCGGGAACTTCTCCTCGGGCGGCGACGTGCACGAAATCATCGGTCCGCTGACCGAGAAACCGATGCCGCAATTGCTCGAATTCACCCGTATGACCGGCGATCTCGTCAAGGCGATGCGCGGCTGCCCGCAGCCGATCGTCGCCGCGCTCGACGGGGTCTGCGTCGGCGCGGGCGCAATCATGGCGATGGCGAGCGACATGCGGCTGGCTACGCCCGAGACCAAGACCGCATTCCTGTTCACCCGCGTCGGGCTCGCCGGCTGCGATATGGGCGCCTGCGCGATCCTGCCGCGGATCATCGGGCAGGGCAGGGCATCCGAGCTGCTCTATACCGGCCGCGTGATGAGCGCCGAGGAAGGCGAGCGCTGGGGCTTCCACAACCGGCTGGTCGATGCGGGCGACCTGCTCGACGAAGCGCGCAAGCTTGCGCGCTCGCTCGCTGCGGGGCCGACCTTCGCGCACGGTATCACCAAGACGCAGCTCGCGCATGAATGGAATGTCGGGATCGATACCGCGATCGAAATGGAGGCGCAGGCGCAGGCGATCTGCATGTCGACCAAGGATTTCCGCCGCGCCTTCGAGGCCTTCGCGGCCAAGGAGAAACCGGTCTTCGAAGGGGACTGACCATGGAGCTACTTCCTTCCGGCCACAGCGACAGCTTCGCGCGCGACAATCTCCCGCCATTCGAACAATGGCCGGAGCTGCTGCTCGACGGGTTCGATTATGCCGAGCGGCTCAATGCGGGGGTCGAACTGTGCGACCGGCTGGTCGACGAGGGGCATGGCGACCGCATCGCGCTGATCGGCAATGGCCGGTCGCGCACCTACAAGGAACTGGCCGACTGGTCGAACCGGATCGCACGCGCGCTGGTCGAGGATTACGGCGTGGTGCCGGGCAATCGCGTGCTGATCCGCGGGCCCAACAACCCGGCCTTGGTCGCCTGCTGGCTCGCCGCGACCAAGGCCGGCGCGGTGGCGGTCAATACCATGCCGATGCTGCGCGCGGGCGAATTGTGCAAGATCGTCGACAAGGCCGAGATCGGCCTCGCTCTGTGCGATACGCGCAGCCTCGACGAAATGGTCGCCTGCGCCAAGGATTCGCGCTTCCTCGAAAAGGTCGTCGGCTTTGACGGGACCGCCAATCACGACGCCGAGCTCGACCGCGTTGCGCTGTCCAAGCCCGTGCGGTTCGAGGCGGCGGACACCTCGCAGGACGACGTCGCGCTGCTCGGTTTCACCTCGGGCACCACCGGCGAGCCCAAGGCGACGATGCATTTCCATCGCGACTTGCTGATCATCGCAGATGGTTATGCGAAGGAAGTGCTCGGCGTGACACCCGACGATATTTTCGTCGGCTCGCCTCCGCTGGCCTTCACCTTCGGGCTCGGCGGGCTGGCGATCTTTCCGCTGCGGTTCGGTGCGGCCGCGGCGTTGCTCGAACAGGCGAGTCCGGCCAACATGGTCGAACTGATCGAGACCCACCGCGCGACGATCAGCTTCACCGCCCCGACCGCCTATCGCGCGATGCTCGCCGCGATGGACGAAGGCGCCGACCTCTCCTCGCTCCGCCTCGCCGTGTCGGCGGGCGAGACGCTGCCCGCACCAGTATGGGAGGAATGGGAGCGCAAGACCGACACACCGATCCTCGACGGGATCGGGTCGACAGAATTGCTGCACATCTTCATCACCAACCGCCCCGACGACCGCGCCCCCGCTTGCACCGGGCGACCGGTCACCGGCTACGAAGCGCGCATCGTCGACGACGAGATGCAGGACGTGGCGCAGGGAGAAATCGGTCGCCTCGCCGTGCGTGGGCCGACCGGTTGCCGCTACCTCGCCGATGCGCGCCAGGCGGAATATGTCCGCGAGGGCTGGAACCTGACCGGCGACAGCTTTCGCCAGGGTAAGGACGGACGCTTCCATTTCGCCGCACGATCGGACGACATGATCATCTCGTCGGGCTACAATATCGCCGGGCCCGAGGTCGAAGCGGCGCTGCTGTCGCATCCGGACGTCGCCGAATGCGCGGTGATCGGCGCGAGCGATGCGGAGCGCGGGCAAGTGGTCGAGGCCCACGTGGTCGTCGCCGCAGGCGTGGCACGAGACGAAGCGACCGTTGAGCGCTTGCAGGAGCACGTGAAGGCCCGGATCGCCCCCTACAAGTACCCGCGCTCGGTGGTGTTCGTGGATGGCTTGCCCAAGACCACCACCGGCAAGATCCAGCGCTTCCGCCTGCGCGATGATAGATAGGGACGAGACGATGCACGAGACGATCCATCCCGAAGGCTGGGCTCCGGCGCTCGGCTATGCCAACGGTATCGCGGCCTCCGGGCGCACGCTCTATCTCGGCGGCCAGATCGGCTGGAATGCGCAACAGCAATTCGAGAGCGACGATCTGGTCGACCAGTTCCGCCAGACCCTCGAGAACATCGTGACGATCGTCGAAGCGGCCGGGGGCAAACCCGGGCACCTCGTTTCGATGACCTGGTTCATGACCGATCTCGAGGACTACACCGCGCGCCTGAAGGAGATCGGGCGCGCCTATCGCGGCGTCATCGGCAAGCACTTCCCCGCGATGGCGGTGGTCGAGGTGAACCGCCTCGTTGAACGCCGCGCAAAGGTCGAAATCCAGGCGGTCGCGGTTTTGCCGGACTAGCGGAGCTTGGCCCGGGCCATCGCTGGGGCAGCCAATCGATCAGAATCACCATGTCCCCCGCCTTTCTTGCCGCGGGTATTTGCGTCTCTGACTGGAACTTGGGTAAAAATTAACTCGGGATCGGCATAACCGGGTATCGCAGCGAGGGCCTTACGCGGGCCGAATTGGCAAGCGAACTGGCGGGCACATGAAACAGGGCAGTATCGGGCGAGAAGTCCTCGATTTTCTGGCGGGCAATCTGCTCGACCCGACGCCGCTGAACTATCGATTCGGCTACCTCTACCTCACCCGCATGAGCAAGGTGATCGTCGAGGAGACCGACTTCAATATCGAGAACGGCCTGCGCTTGCGGCAGGACACGATCATCGAGATCATGGGCAAGCATGTCGAGGCGTCGGACGATCCGGCGGAACGGCTCGCGGCCCGCGAAGAGGCGGTCGACGTCTATCTCAGCGCCGCGGGCGAACTGGCCCGCGAGACCCAGCAGCAGGCCGACGATCTGGGCATCGATATCGCCGAGGAAAGCCAGACGATCCGTGACGGCGCGCAGGGAGATGATTTGAAGGCGGCGATCCGTCGCATTCTCGATCGTGCGGCCGAAGCCGAGCGCGAACTGGCCGATTCATCGACCCGGATCGAGCGCCTCCAGCGCGATCTCGACGAGGCGCGCAACAAGGCCCTGGTCGACGAACTCACGGGCATCCCGAACCGTCGCGCCACGCGCGCGAAGCTGAAGGACCTAGAAGTCGACAAGGTGCGATTCAGCCTCGCCATCATCGACATCGACCATTTCAAGGCGATCAACGATACGTACGGCCACCCGGTCGGCGACCGTGCGCTGAAACTGGTCGCCAACGCGTTGACCGAATCGCTCGCGCCATGGTCGGTGGTGCGCTGGGGCGGCGAGGAATTCCTCGTGATCGCCGAGACGCCCGACGCCGCCAAGCTCGCCGACAAGGTGCGCGAGGCGAAAGACGAGCTTGCCGGTCGCAAACTGAAGCTGCGCGAGACCGACGAACCGATGGGCGCGATCACTTTCTCTGCCGGCGTCGCAGCCAACATTTCCAGCACCGACGAGACGCTCAAGCAGGCCGACCGTGCGCTGTACGATGCCAAGAAAGCCGGTCGCAACCAGGTGCTGGTCGCGCAGGAGTCCGAGCAAGTCACCGCCGCCGCCTAGAGGACGCTGCGCCCGGCAGTGTCCCGACCGTAGCGCGGCCGAGGCTCTTCGGGATTTCGTGCGGGAAGCAGTGGTGCCGCTTACTGGACTCGAACCAGTGACCCCATCATTACGAATGATGTGCTCTACCAACTGAGCTAAAGCGGCGCGGCCCGCGCCTGCCGATCGGGCATTGCGGGCGAGGGCGCGCCAATAGCGTCGTGTGCGCCACGCGGCAAGCGTAAAGCTGGGGCTCTCCAAAAAGCGGTTGACCTGCGCTCGCTCCCCACTAGATGTGAAGCAACTGTAACAACGTGCTGTAACATTGTAATGAGTGATTCGACCGACCAGACCACGACGATCGGACCCACGCGGGACGAGGGGGAATTGCGCATCGGCCTCGCCGAGGCGCTGCTCTCGCCCGAGACGCGCGAGGGCATGCTCGCATTGCTGACCGACCTCTGCACTCCGGCCGAACTGCACTCGCTGGCCGAACGCTGGCACGTTGCCCGGCTGCTCGACGCGACCGAGCTGTCCTATCGCGACATCTCCGAACGCACCGGGGTCTCGCCGACCACGGTCACGCGGGTGGCGCGCTTCCTCAAGACCGAACCCCACAAGGGCTACCGGATCGCGATCGATGCGCTCGCGGCGAGGGAGGCGCGCAATGTTCGCTGACCGCGACCGGCTCCACATCGCGATCCAGAAATCGGGGCGCCTGTCCGACGACAGCCGCAACCTGCTGAAGAAGGCGGGGTTGCGCGTGCAGAATGGCAAGAACCGCCTGACTGCGCGGGTCGAGAACTTCCCGATCGACCTGATGTTCGTGCGCGACGACGATATCCCGACATTCGTCAATGACGGCGTGTGCGAATTCGGGATCGTCGGCGAGAACGTGCTCGAGGAGTTCGCACTCGGTCGCGAGCGGGTCAAAATCGAGACCGTGTGCAAGCTCGGCTTCGGGCGCTGCTCGCTCAAGCTCGCCGCCCCGGTGGGGCGCGACTTTCCCGGGCCCGCGGCGCTGGCCGGCGAGCGCATCGCAACTTCTTATCCGCGCATCACGCGGGCCTGGCTCGAACGGCAGGGCGTCGATGCCCGGGTGGTCGAGATGACCGGGGCGGTCGAACTCGCGCCCAAGCTCGGGATCGCGAACTACATCTGCGATCTCGTTTCGACCGGCCAGACGCTCGAGGAGAACAACCTCCGCCCGGTCGCCGACGTGCTCGATAGCGAAGCGGTGCTGATCCGCGCGAGCCGCGATTTTCCCGCCGAGGTCGAGACCGTGTCCGACGACTTGCTGACCCGGATCGACGGCGTCCTCGCGAGCACCGGGTCGAAATACATCCTGCTCAACGCGCCCGGCGAGGCGCTGGGCGACATCCAGCGTATCCTGCCCGGTGCGGGCAGCCCGACGGTAACGCCGCTGCACGGCAAGCCGGGCGAATTCGCGGTCCACGCGGTGTGCCAGGAATCGGTCTTCTGGGAGACGTTGCAGGAACTCAAGGAAGCGGGCGGCTCAGCAATCCTCGTCATGCCGATCGAGAAGATGCTGCTGTGATGCAGCGGATCGTCTGGAACGAGGCCGCGGCAGGGGAGCGGCGCAAGGCGCTGGCACGGCCCGACCTGCGCGCCGATGCAACCATGCGTTGGCGCGTCACGGAAATGCTCGACGCGGTGTGCGATCGCGGTTGGGAGGCGGTTTGCGATCTCGCCACGCGGATCGACGCCTCTGCGCCCCGACTGATTGCGGTCGCTCCTGCCGCAGCGCAAGCGCGGCGGAGCTTGGGTGCCGAAGCGGTCGCGGCGATCGAACTGGCAGCGGAGAATATCCGCGTGTTTCACGAAGCCTCGCGCCCAAGTGACCTTGCGGTCGAGACCATGCCGGGGCTGACCGTGCGCAAAGTCTGGCGCGCTATCCCCCGCGTCGGACTGTATGTTCCGGGCGGCGAGACCCCACTGTTTTCCAGCCTGCTGATGCAGGCGCTTCCGGCGCGCGCAGCAGGCGTCAAGGACCTGACCGTTGTCACGCCCCCGCGCAAGGATGGCGGGCTCGATCCGGCGCTCGCGCTGGCGGCCGAATTGTCCGGCATCGAGGCGGTGTGGACGATCGGCGGCGCACAGGCGATCGCCGCGCTCGCGTTCGGCGCGGGCAAGATCGCCGCCTGCGACAAGATCTGCGGCCCGGGCAACGCCTGGGTGGCCGAAGCCAAGGCGCAGGTCGCGGCGCGCGGAGTCGCGATCGACCTTCCCGCCGGGCCGAGCGAGCTCATGGTGATCGCCGATGCCGGTGCCGAGGCGCGGGTGGTGGCGGCGGATCTGCTCGGCCAGGCAGAGCACGACGCCAATGCACAGGTTCTGCTGGCGACGCCCTGCGCTAACCTGGCCTCCGCGGTGGAAGCAGAGCTCGAAATCCAGCTCGCCGATCTTCCGCGCGGGAAGCAGGCGCGCGCTGCGATCGCCAATTCGCGCCTCGCGTTGGTGGACAGCCTCGACGAAGCGGTCGCGATCGCCAATGAATATGCACCCGAGCACCTGTCGCTCGCGGTTGCCGACCCCGAGGCGCTGCTCGACCGGATCGCCAATGCCGGGGCGGTGTTCATGGGCTACGACGCAGCCGAGACCTTTGGCGATTACCTCGCCGGGTCGAGCCATGTCCTGCCGACCGATGGCGCGGCGCGCGCCTGGGGCGGGATCTCGGTGTACACCTTCCTCAAGGCGATCAGCGTGCAGCAACTGACCAGTGACAGGGCCGCTGCGCTTGCCGCCCCGGCGGCCACGCTTGCCCGCCTCGAAGGGCTCGAAGCCCACGCCCGTGCGGCCGATCTGCGCGGAGAAGCGGCATGAATGCGCGACAATACCTCGCCGAGAAACTGGCACGGCCCGAAATCCGCGCGCTCGCCCCGTTCGACATTGCCGAGACCGGGCCCGATCCCGATGCGATCCTGCTCGACAGCAATGAAAGCCCCTTCGCGCCGATGGGGACCGACGTGCCGGTCAACCGCTATCCCGAATCGCAGCCACAGGCACTGCGCGCGCGGATGGCGGCGCTGTATGGCGTCGAGCGCGAAAACCTGTGGGTCACCCGCGGGGCGGACGACGCGATCGAATTGCTCGTGCGCAGCTTCTGCAATCCGGGTGAGGACGCGATCGCGATCAGCTCGCCGACCTTCACCGCCTATGAGCGCTTCGCCGCAGTGCAGGGCGCGCGCGTGATCGACGTGGCCCTCGATAGTGATTTCGACCTCCGCGCCGATGCGCTGGCCGAGGCGATCCTCGCCGACGGCAAGGTCAAGCTCGCCTTCGTGTGCTCGCCCGCCAACCCGACGGGCAATGTCGTGCCACCTGCCGATATCCTCGCCCTGGCCGATCGCCTCCCCGATACGATCGTGGTGGCGGACGAGGCCTATGTCGAGTTCGCCGAGGTCGAGAGCCTCGCGCGCGAAGCCGCCACGCGCGAAAACCTCGTCGTGCTGCGGACGCTGTCCAAGGCGTTCGGGCTCGCCGGGGCACGGGTCGGGGCACTGGTCGGCCACCCCGACACGGTCGCGATGACCTCGCGCGCATCCCCCTTCTATCCCCTGCCGGTGCCCTCGATAGAAGCGGCGATGGCCGCGCTCGGTCCCTCGCGCCGATCGCTGCACGAGCGCCGGATCGCCGAGCTGCTCGACGAGCGCGCACGGCTGGCGGCAGCGCTAGACGGGGCCGACGGCGTCGCATCGGTGCGCGTGGGAGGGGGCAATTTCCTCTTCCTCGAAGTCGACGATCCCGAGGCGCTGGCACGCGAGATGCGCGCGCGGGCGATCCGGGTGCGGTTCCGGCCGCAAGCTGCGCCCGGGGGCGT
>Ga0066644_10000488_pt1 | contig 24774 bp, 19 predicted proteins | sample CryGeyCG2114_020_FD_62735 | JGI IMG/M metagenome (GOLD analysis project Ga0066644, IMG submission 62735) | Groundwater microbial communities from aquifer - Crystal Geyser CG15_big_fil_post_rev_8/21/14_0.20 | ecosystem: Environmental > Aquatic > Deep subsurface > Groundwater | place: USA: Utah...
TTAGACGCTCTTTGTCGTCCTTGTTGATGAGGGTTATACGCTCAGCCTCTTAAATTCCGCCTAAACACCTTGGTAAATCTTCATTTAACTCAATGACTAAAAAGCAAAGGACCTCCCGCCAAAGCGGAAGGCCCGTCACTCAGAGAGTATAGGTCAGATCAGCGTTAGCGTTTCATCCGGATGGCTTCGTCCAGCATCTCGTCAGCCGTGGTGATGATTTTCGACGAAGCGGAATAAGCCCGTTGGGTGGTGATCAGGCTGGTAAACTCGGTGGCGATATCGACATTCGAATTCTCAAGTGTCGAGGAGGCAATCGTGCCCGCCGCCGCGGTTCCCGGAACGTTGAAGGTAAAGCCGCCCGAATCCGGTGTCACGGAATAGGCCCCGCCGGCTTCAACATTCAGCCCGTTGGGATTGACGAAGGTCGCGATTGGCACCTGATAGGTCTTGCGGACGATGCCATTAGAGAACTTGGCATAGACAAAGCCGTCATTGTCCACTTCCACACCGGTAAACGTCCCGAACGCTGAACCATTGACCTGGGTCGAAGTCAGCGTTGACGGGCTGTCATACTGCGTCATACCACCCGGCTGGGTCGGTGAGCCGAGATCCATGGTCACCTGCTGTCCGGCCACGCCGGTTCCGGATGCCCATTGATATTGCGTCGCTCCGAGGGGGGCCGCATTCGTGGAGGACAGGAAATCGAGTGTCAGCGGCAAGGTGGTGTTGGTCAGATCAATCTCGCCCTGCGCATTGAACGCAATGGTCCCGGCTCCAATCTGTCCATCGACCAGTCCGGCCCCCGTTGTAATGTCCGAGGCCGGCGTCACATGCAGCTCGGCGTGCCACTCATTGGCCGTCGAACTCTTCAGCATGGACAGGGTGATGGTTCGTGCACCGCCTTGGCTGTCATAGATCTGGATCGAACGCTGGAAGTCCGGCGTCACATTGCCGGAGGCCATATTGGTTCCGCTGACCCCGGCAGCATAGGTGGCTTCGGCCGCAGAAACCGCCTGGCTGGCTTGCAGATTGCCATTGACCCCGGCCTTTGTGGTTGCTTCGGCCGCACCACCGATGGAGGACAGGTTGATGGCTTCGAGGCTGGACAGGTCGGACGGGTTGGTCGTTACCGTTCCATCCGCCGAGACCGGCCAGCCATAAAGGAAGAGGCCGGCATCATTTCTGAGATTGCCCTGCGAGTCCGCGGCAAAGGACCCGGATCTCGTGAACAGCACTGCATCCGTCGCTTCCACATTGGATGCAACGGGCCGGACCACGAAGAAGCCATCTCCGGCAATCGCCAGATCCGTGGGGGACGTCCCCGGCGTCAGAAGTCCGCCGGTCGATATCTGGAAGCGGTTATTGGTAGTGACGCCGCCGGCCGCATAGCGGGAATTCACGCCATAGGATTCATACATTGGCGAAAAGACGGCCTGGGCGCGCTTATATCCGACCGTGTTGACATTGGCGATGTTGTCTGAGACTGCTGCCAGCGCGCTTGAATTGGCCAGCAGACCGGATGCACCGGCCCAAAGGGCTGAATTGATACTCATTTTATGCTCCCTGAGTGTTCAATTAGGAGCGTTCTGCTTTCATCATCCACCCGGCAGAATTCTTGCCGCCAAGCGTCGGGCTCTTTTTGTGGCCCGATATTATGCTGCGCCTGACTCGCGCAGGCTGCGGACCGAGGAGAGCCGGACAAACAGCCCGTTCAATTCGACCACGACTTCCGATCCGGAAAAATCAACGCCGGTCACGCGGGCCGTCGTCAGAATGTCCGGCTGCATAGCGTCGCCATCGGCATTCACCGCGGAAATCTCCAGCGTGTAGATGCCGTCATCCATGGCATTTCCAGTCTGATCCTTGCCATCCCATTCGAAGGAATGGCTGCCGGTTGTGGCATCACCTTCAAATGTTGCGACCGTCCGGCCATTGGCATCCTTGACGCTGACCAGCGTGCCTTGGCTGTTCTCCGGCAGAATATAGGTCCATTCCGCTGACCCGTTTGCAAGCGCCGCATCCGGTGAGGCGACCGTGGCTTCCCGGCCTATAAAGCCGACCGCAGCCCCCTGGGCCGAAGCGGCCTGGATGGAGATCAGCGATTCCAGATTCTGGTTGGACCGGATTTCCTGCTCGACGCTGGAGAAATTCACCAGCTGGTTTACGAACTCCGTAGAATCCAACGGATTGAGCGGATCCTGCGCTTTCATCTGTTCAGTCAGCAGCGTCAGGAACATCTCGAAATTATTCGCCAGCGAGGCTTGCGAATTCGCAGTCTGACTTCCGAAAGCGCTTCCGAGGGCGTCAATTTGTGCCATGTCTGGCTCCTATAGTCTTATATCGACACCGCTACGCGCGCTCAGCTGGAAGCCATAGAGCTCCCGCGGCAGGGCGGCGGCGGTGATCGGACCGGAAAGGTCCTCTGCAAATTCAAGGCTGGAAAAACGGCCAGATCCTTTCGGGTTCTGGCCCTGATCCTCTTCACCTTGCGACAATTCGAAAGACAGGCCGTCTGTGTCCAGTTGCAGGCCGGATTCTTCGAGCGCCCGCTCCAGTTCACGCGCATACTGGCGCAAATCATTCAATGTCTCGGGGCGTTCCGCGCTCAACATCGCCTGCACGCGGTTGTCATTGCCGACCTGCAGCTTGACCTCGATGCGGCCGAGCTCGGGCGGATCCATGCGGATTTCGAACCGGCGTTCGCCATTCTGGAATTTCGTGGCGATCTGCGCTGCCAGAGTGCCCGTCGTGGCAGGGGTAAAGCGGGCGCTCCCCGCTGCTGTGCCCGGACGTTCTGCGGTGCGGCTGGCGTCGGCAGCCCGCAGGCTGGACAGATCCACCTGTTCGGTCTCGGCAGCAGGATCAGATTGCCCCGCGTCAATGGGCGGTGGCGCGGCGCGTGCGGCATCGCCCAAAGCCAGACGGGCTGCCTCGGCGGGCAGTCCCATGACCGGCGGTGTCGGCGTCTGCGACAGCGTTGGCGGAGGCGGGGGCGATACCGTTTCCGGCTTCACAGCTGATGCCGATGCAGAAGCGGTTGGACTGCTCGCGGCATTGGATACCGTACTCTTTGAAACAGAGCTGGTCCCGCCCGATTGCATCTTGTCCGGTCCGCTTGCTTCACGGCGCACTTGCACGCCAGCCTGGACTGGGGCGGGCGGCAAAGTGGCGGCGGCGGTTGCGATGGTCGTATTAGCTGCGGAGGGTTGAGCGACTGTGGGATTGGCAGAGATTTGGGCACCATTCGCCGTTTGCGCCAGCTGAGCCGCTTCATTTGATTTCGGTGACCCGTCAGCAGGGCCATTGGGCAAATCTGCCATATTCGTCTTTACAGCACTTTTGTCACCGCCCTCGGGAAGCGGGCTTGCCGCGCCATTGGCTGACGCTGGCTGAGCTGTTCCGGTCTTGCCTGTGACGGCTGAGTCGACTCCCGGCTCTGGAACAACAGTTGAAGGTGATAGCGTTGAGACAGAGCTCTGGTCGCCAATAACCGCTGCGGCTGATCCAGGCATTGCTGCGGCAGCTCCGCTGGCACTATCAGGCGTGGTGGCAGTCGCGGCCACCATATTGGCGGTCTCGCGGCTGGCTTGCGCTCCCGTGGTGGGGGAGGCAGGCAAAGAAGCGGTAGCCGCTGGATCAGTATTGGCAATGGCCGCCCCGGCCGGAACACCGGTAGGCGTTTGCGGCATCGAACTCAGCATCGAAGCGGATTCGGCAGTTGTGGACGCAGCAAAGGCGTTTCCGCCGTTCGGACGCGACGGGATCGCCGGGACCGGGGCAATTGGCGCGGTTTGTCCCGCCAGCAAGGACGCAAACACACCGGCCTCGGCAGCATCAGGCGCAGTCGCACCGGAAACGCCATTGGCGCCCTGGGTCTGTGGCAGGATCGAAACGATCGCGTCCATGCCGTGCCTTGCTCCTTATAACAACGCGGGTCCCGATGGCCCATGCGCCCGTCAGGGGAGTCGCAAGGAGTGTGCCAGTTCAGTTACTCTGTAAGGCAATGAAAATTAAAGGAATTAACTTTGTCTTTGAAGGGGGACAGATGCCGCCCGGCAGGAATCTCCCTATTGGTCATGGCCGATTCTGCCCAGCGCGGACATCTGACCAGCCCGGCAAAATAATTGGCCCCGGCATTGCGACGTGTCCGGACAGAGAGTTCACCTTTGCTGTGAGGCGAAAGAGCCGGAATGCTGAAAAGCAACATAAATACAGGGTATAAGGTCAAAATGATGCGGGGCGCGACGCGCGCCTCAATGCGCTTTGTCCCGGCAAATTCTGCCCGATACCCGGCATCTTTCCACCACTTCCACTACAATCAGGAGGAGGCATTGTCATGTCGCTGAGCTCCATTCTCGGAAGCGCTCTTTCGGGGCTTCAGGCCAGCCAGATCGGCCTGCGGTCGGCCTCCAACAATGTCGCTAACGTCAATACGCCGGGTTATGCGCGCACCGAGGCCAATTTCACCACCCGGGTCATTGATGGCCGGGGCTTCGGTGTCAGTGTTACCGGCGTGGTCCGGGTTGCCGATGCTTTTTTACAAGCTGCCTCTGTGCGGGCCTCTGCGCAATTCTCAGCCGCCGAGATCATTGGCCAGTCTCTCGACCGCTTTCAGTCTCAGGTCGGCACTTTCGACGACCAGGGCTCCATCTTCTCGCGACTCAATCAGGCGTTTTCATCCATTGCGTCAGCAGCGGTCGAACCCTCCCTTAGCGTCTCGCGCCTGTCGGTCGCGGCCGATCTTCAGTCCTTCTTTGAAGAAGGCCGCCGTCTGAACAGCGAATTGCGGGTCCTGCGTCAGGAAGCTGACAGCCGCATTGCCTCCACCCTCAATCGCGTCAACGAGCTCACTGCGGAAATCGCCAATCTCAACCGCGAGGTCCAATCGCTGACATCAGCGTCAGCCGATTCCACCGGCGCGCAAAACCGTCAGGCCGAGCTGGTCGATGAGCTTGCGCAATATCTCGACATCCGCACCACGGCCAATGGCGATGGCCGCGTCTTTGTCTCGACAACAGACGGTGTTGCGCTCGTTGAGAACGGTGCAGCCATATTGCGCTACCCACCATCCGGGTCCGGTGCCGCGGGCGTCGATTATGCGCGCATCACCATCCAGTCTCCCGGCGGGTCCGGGCAAATGGATTTCAACTCCCATATCCGGTCTGGCGAACTCGCGGCCTTCCTGGACCTGCGGGATAACGAATTGCCCGCCCTCATGGAAGAGATGGCTGAGCTCGTGTCCACGGCGGCAGACGCGCTCAACAAGGAACACAATGACGCCACCGCCTATCCGCCTCCAACTACGCTGGAAGGCCGCAATACCGGTCTTCTGGGCACAGACAGTCTCGGCTTTACCGGTGCCACTACCATCGCAGTGGTCGATGCCGGCGGCGCGATGGTCAAACAGATCGATGTCGATTTTGACGCCGGAACCCTTAGCGTTGATGGCGGTGCCGCTACGGCTTTCGGTGGGACGGCGATTGCCGATTTCACAGCGGCGCTGAACACGGCGCTGGGCGCGGATGGCTCGGCCAGCTTTGCCAATGGCCGGATGACGGTTTCCGCCACCGGAACCGAGGGCATTTCCACCCTGCAGGATACCACCACGCCGGCGGACCGCGGGGGGCGCGGTTTCTCGCATTTCTTTGGCCTCAATGATCTGGTTGAATCCACTCGCCCGCTTTTCTTCCAGAGCGGCGTTTCTGGCACGGATGCGCATGGTTTCACACCCGGTCAAACCTTGGACTTCCGTATCAATGCCGCAAATGGCACGGTCTCACAGAACATTTCGATCAGCGTTGCCGGCACCAGTTTCAACGATCTTCTGACCCAGTTGAATGATCCGGTTTCCGGCCTTGGCCGGTATGCCACCTTCTCCATCAATGGCGCAGGCGAACTGGTCCAGACGCCGGTTGCTGGCTTTGAGAGCTTTGAGCCGGAACTCGTTGGCGACAATACCCAGCGCGGCACCACCACCATTGCCTTCAGTGATCTGTTTGGCTTGGGGCTCTCAGCGCAGGCTGGACGTACCGACCTGCCCCAGGTCGCGCCGCGCATTCGCGCCAATTCCTCGCTCCTCGCCATGGCCAAGCTCGATCTGTCCGGCGCGCCAGCTGTGGGAGATATTGTGGTCGCCTCCGGCGATGGCCGCGGGGGTCACGCCCTGCACTCGGCCCTGACCAGTCAGCGCGCCTTCTCCGCTGCGGGCGGCTTTGCCGCCAGTTCCGCCACGCTTGAAAACTTTGCCGCAAGGGTTGCCGGCGATATCGGATCACGGGCCGCCCGGGCCGAACGCTCAGCCCAATCTGCCGAGTCCCTGAAATCCTCAGCCGACCAGAAACGCGCAGATGTCGAAGGCGTCAGCCTCGACGAGGAACTCGCCAACATGACCATTTTCCAGCAGTCCTACAACGCGTCTGCGCGGCTCTTGCAGACGGCAAAAGAGCTGACCGATACCTTGTTGAGCATCATCTAGGAGAGGTGAGATGACCCGCATCGCAACGTCCGCCGCTGCCCAGACCGCCCTCATGGATCTGATGAAGGCGCAACGCTCTGTTTTTGAAAGCCAGCAACAACTGGCCACCGGCAAGCTCAATCCCGATCTCAAGGGAGCGGGCCACCGGGCCGAATCCATTTCCGCCGCCTATGGCGCGCGTGACCGGGCTGAATCCTACAAATTCTCTGCTGAACGCGTGGGAAGCCGCATGGAAGTGACGGCTCTCGCGCTCGATAAACTGACCGAGTCAGCCAGTGATTTGCGTGTCGCCATGACCACGATTGATGGCACCTTCATCATGAATCAGGCCCGGGAGGCGTTTGAAAAAGCGCGCAACGCGCTTTCGACACAACATGCTGGCGGGTATATTTTTGGCGGGACCAGGACAGACACCAATCCGATTGCGGCAAAATCGCTTGCCGATCTGGTCGCTGCTCCGGCAGCTGGAGACGTTTTCGTCAATTCCAACCGCCGGCCGGTCGCGAAACTGGACGACCAGGTGACGCTGGAAGTGGGCTTGCTCGCCAATGAGGTGGGAACCGATATCATGGCCGCCTTCAAACGCCTGGCCGAGTTTGATGCCGGACCGGATGGACCGCTCGATGGACCTCTGACCGAAACCCAGCAGACTTATCTTCAGGGCGAGATCGCCAATGTGCTTTCCGCTTTTGACCGGATTAGCGACATGGTGGGAGAAAACGGAGCCCAGCAATCGCGCGTCGAAAAAATGGTCACAAGCCAGGATCAGAAAGCCGATTATCTGACCAGTCTGATCGGCGGTTTGGAAGATGCTGACATGGCCGCTGCCGCGACCCGTTTCCAGCAGGCGCAAACGGCGGTCGATGTCGCGGCGCGCACCTTCTCGGTCCTGAGCCAGGTCTCGCTCCTGCCTTTCCTGAGATAGCGCCCTCTTTCTAATTCCGCGTTTTTCCCCTATATCCGCGCCTCCTTTAACGACTGCTTCGGGCCTTGACCCCGTGGGAGACGAATATGACGACCACACTTGCGCGCGCCGGCGACAGCCGCACCGATACCCTCATCCGTGAATTCGGTCTCGACGGAGACATCCTCGGTCTGGGCGGAAACCCGTCCGACCACCGCGTGGTCGTGGCCATGTCCGGCGGCGTGGATTCCACCGTCACGGCAACCCTGCTGCACAAGGCCGGTTATGATGTGGTGGGCGTCACCCTCCAGCTTTACGATCATGGAGCCGCCATCAGGAAGAAGGGGGCCTGCTGTGCCGGGCAGGACATCTATGATGCCCGCCGTGCGGCAGAGGAAATGGGCTTTCCCCACTATGTGCTCGATTATGAAAGCCGCTTCAAGGAAGCGGTGATGGATGAGTTCGCTGATACCTATCTGGCCGGATACACACCCATCCCCTGCGTGCGCTGCAATGAGCGCGTGAAATTTGCCGACCTTTTGAAACAGGCGAAGCAGCTGGGTGCCGCCTGCATGGCAACGGGGCATTATATCCAGCGCATTGAAACGCCGGAGGGTCCGCAATTACGCCGGGCTGCTGATCCCGGCAAAGATCAGTCCTATTTCCTGTTCGCCACCACGCCAGAACAGCTTGAGTATCTGCGCTTCCCTCTGGGCGGTCTGACCAAGGACCAGACGCGGGCTCTCGCCGAAGCCTTTGGCCTCGCCATTGCTGACAAGCCGGACAGTCAGGACATCTGCTTTGTGCCCGACGGCAATTATGCCGATATCGTGGAAAAGCTGCGCCCCGGGGCCGCTGCGTCCGGCGACATCGTTCACATTGATGGCCGCGTGCTGGGCCAGCATGCCGGCGTCCTGCGCTTCACGGTGGGCCAGCGCCGCGGTCTCGGCATCGCCGCCGGTGATCCGCTCTACGTGGTGAAGCTCGATCCGGACAAACGTCAGGTCATAGTCGGGCCGCGCGAAGCATTGACGGTGAAGGAAATCAGATTGCACGAGGTCAACTGGCTCGGCGAAGGCGATCTTGCTGCTCAGGATGGCACGCCCATCCTCGTCAAGGTCCGCTCTACCCGTCCGCCCGTGCCTGCGGTCATGCAGATCGCGGACGGCAAGGCCAGCCTGTTGCTGGACGAAGGTGAAGAAGGCGTTGCCCCCGGTCAGGCAGCGGTCTTCTATTCACCGGCAGATGATTTCGGGCGCGTGCTGGGTGGTGGCTGGATTACAGGAACGATTTAACCCTTCATCTTCGAAGTCCGCCCACATCAGCAAGCGGGTTTTGCGGGTGAGGGGGGCAAACCCAATCTTTCGTTTACTCCCACCGCCTCCGCCGTCGCATTGAGCTGCTTCAGCGTTTCCGGATCCAGCGGCACGCCTTCCGCCGAGCGCCGCTTGCGCAAGGCGCGTTCCGGATCACCGGGCGCGATCACCGGGCTGTCCCAGTCGGCGGGCGGCGAGGCGAGGGCATAGTCCCACATCGCTTCCATCTCTTTTTCCATCGCGGCCGGATCACCAAACGCATCAGGTTGCATCACCAGGGCGATCATCTGGTTGCGGAGACCGCCGCGGCGTTCGTTTCCGGGCTGGCCGGTACCACCGCCGGAAAACACGCCGGCGAGAAGTTCCGCTGCGAAGACAAGACCATAGCCCTTGTGATCGCCAAACGGAGCCAGCGCGCCCTTTTGCTCAAACCCCTTGAAGCCGGAGGGGTCATCCGTTGGCAGGCCGTTATCATCAAGGATTGCGCCGAAGGGCACGCGCAAGCCCTTGGCCGCTGCGACCCGCGCCTTGCCCATGGAAATACGGCTGGTCGCCATGTCCAGCAGGAAGGCCGGCTTGGTGCCGGTCGGGGGCAAGGCGATGCAAACCGGATTGGTGCCAAAGCGGGCATCCGTGCCGTGATAGGGGGCTACCATCGGGTCATGATCGGTGACATTCACAAGGAAAATCGCGGCAAACCCCTCCTGCGCCGCCATCTCGCCATAAGCCCCGATGCGGCCAAGATGATGGGCGTTTGTCAGGGTCAGAACGCAGGCCCCGAGCGCATCGGCTTTCGGGAAGGCGGCCTTCATGGCAAATTCGCCGGCCAATCGCCCCCAGGCATCATGGCCCGCCACTTTCAGGATCGCGCCCTTGTCATGGATCACTTCGGGCACGGCATTGACGTCGACCAGACCTTCGGCCGCGTGTTTCAGATAGGCGGGCAAAAGACCCACACCATGGCTGTCATGACCTGAGAGATTGGCCATCACCAGGTGGTCTGCCACCGACTGCGCATCGCTCTCTTTCGCGCCAGCTCTGGCCAGCGCCTCTGCACAAAACGCGGCCAGATCAGAGGCGGGGATGCGGATATCATTCAAATCCATGGACCACACTTTACGCCGCTGCGCCGCGCAGGCCAGTGGTATCGGCCAACATTTCCCATCTTCCTCTTCTCCTTGCGGGATCGGCAGGGAAATAAAGAACATCGATCTCAATTGCCGGATAAATTTGCTTTTATTCCCGGGGCTTCGATGCCAAGGTTTGGCCCTTGATCAGGGGGCATGTCTTGGAATTTGGCAATATCAGCGAGATCGTGACCGCGCTTGCGGCCATCGTCACCGCGCTTTCGGTGGTGATCGCCGCCCAGCAGTTCAATCTGAGCCGCAAGAATGCAGCGGCAGAAAACGCCCGTCTGAAGAAACAGGCCGCGATTGATGCGTCGCGCATCTATATCGAGAACAAGCGTCCCGAGACGGATTTGATGTTGCAATTCGTCAATAATGCCTGCCACATCAACAGCCGCATCATCCAGGATATCGAAAAATTCCACACCCCCGTATTGCCGGTGGCGTTGCTGGAGGATGTGCGCGGCTGCGTGGAGTTCTACGACCGCAAGGCGGTTGGCGAACTGGGAGAGGAGAATGGCAGGATCACCGGCCTGTCGCCCAAGCACATCATCCAGTTGCGCTGGCTGATGATTGACTATCTCAACACGCTTGAAGCGGTTCTGATGTTCTGGTGGCAGGGCACGGCCAACAAGACGTTGCTGGAGGAGGAATTCACCTTTTTACGGTCGAACGCGGACAGTGCCCGCCCCGTGCGCCATCTCGTGGAAGCCTTTGGCGAGGCCAATTTTCCTGCGATCAGCGCTTTCCTCAAATCAGGAATGCGAAAGCACGCGCCCGAACCGGATCCAGACTGACAGCGCAAGCGGACCGCTGGCACCGATGATCCTTTCCCCTCCGAATCCCTCAAACCAGGGCCCAGCATAATCGGGCAGGGACACACCCGCCATGCAAAACCCGCCCCTTGTGTGAATCCGGGTGCTTGCACGCGCCCGGTCAGCACAGTATATCGCCTTCCTCGCATGATGCGCCTGCAAGGGTGTGAAGCGGTGTGTGGCGGAGTAGCTCAGCTGGTTAGAGCAGCGGAATCATAATCCGCGTGTCGGGAGTTCAAGTCTCTCCTCCGCTACCAATTTTCTGCCCGTCCCTTCCATCCTACCCCCGCAGTCCCCAAAAATCACCGGATTTCCCGCAGGCTGGTTGCCCGCCAGCCGCACCTGTCGCGCTCCGCCACGCTGAGAGCCGCCAGCGTAATCGTTTGCAGCCACAAGGCACCATCCATGCTAATGTGCGATTATCCGATTTGCCATGGACAGGCTGATCGGCGATTTGCCGAGTAATGACTCACGCCATGAGTCTCCGGTCCAAAAGGCCATTTCATGCCAAAGACTCTACCGACCCGTTTCGAAGCCGCGAGCACGCTCGCCGTTGTGGTATCATCCGTTGAACCGCTGCTGTTCCTGACCGAAGACCAGAAGGTCATTGCAGCGAGCGCATCGTTTTGCCGGACCTTCGAAATCGACCCTGCAACCGTTCATGGCAAAAGCCTGAGTGACCTCGGGAATGGCGAATGGAAACTGCCCAAGCTTGCCTCTCTGTTGAGGGCGACCGCCTCTGGCAGCGCCCATATTGAAGCCTATGAAATCGACTTTGAGCGGGAAAACCAGGCAACACGGAAACTGATCATCAATGCGCGCACGCTCGATGACGGGGAGCCCGATTATATCCGCTTGCTGGTGGCCATAAACGATGTGACCAATGCGCGGGCTGAGACCCGGATCAAGGATGATCTTGTCCGTGACAATAACATCCTTATACAGGAGGTTCAGCACAGGGTTGCGAACAGCCTTCAGATCATTGCCAGCGTGCTCATGCAGAGCGCACGCCAGGTTCAGTCAGAAGAAGTGCGCGGGCATCTCAAGAACGCCCATAGCCGGGTCATGTCGATTGCCTCGCTGCAACGCCAGCTCTCCACCTCCAGCGGCGGCAGAATCGAGCTCCGTCCCTATCTGACGCAGCTTTGCCAGAGCCTCAGCGTGTCGATGGTTCCGGACCCCGAGCGCCTCAGCATTGACGTGAATGTCGATGACAGCGCCGTGGAGGCGGATACGTCCGTGAGCCTCGGGCTGATCGTGACCGAACTTGTCATCAACGCCCTCAAGCACGCCTTCCCAGACAAGAAGGCCGGTGTGATCGCGATCGGCTACCAGTCTGATGGCAAAGACTGGACCCTGACGATTTCCGACAACGGTATTGGCATGCCTGCGGGCAAAGATGCCCCGGCGGCAGGATTGGGGACCGGCATTGTCGAAGCCCTGGTTAAGAATCTGGGGAGCGAAGTCCATGTGAGCAATAATGGTCCCGGCACGATTGTCAAAATCTCCCAAAAGGCAAACGCCGATCCGGCAACCGCGTCTGCTCCCGCCGTATAGTGTCTCGATTGTTTTTAAAAGCGCGATACCATCGCAGCCTGCAAGGCTCCTCACCAGATGATCCGGGTCAATAATGAATAACGGAAAAGCAGTCGTCCTGATTGTCGAAGACAGCATTATCATACGGATGGGGGCTGTCGATCTTGTGAAATCAGCCGGTTATGAGGCGCTGGAGGCGAGTGATGCTGACGGGGCCATCAGCATTCTTGAACAACGCGATGACATCGATCTGGTGTTCACGGATGTCCAGATGCCCGGAACCATGGATGGCATCAAGCTATCGCATTTCATCCGCAACCGGTGGCCCCCTGTGAAGCTGATTGTTGCTTCTGCCAACACCATTCTTGAAGAGAGCAGCCTCCCGGACGGGAGCAAATTCTTGCCGAAACCCTATGATGAGCACACCATCATCGAGGCGATGGCCAGCATGCTCGAGCCCGAAGCTCCCCCCGAAGCTGCCAAATAAATCCACTTTTTCATCCACAATCTCCCAAGAATACCATGATTGGCCGGCCAAGGACCGGAACTGACGGGAAACCGGCGTGTCTTCAGGAGCCGCCGTTTTGCTCAATCCCAGCAAAATTAACCTTCTGGCTACTAAGCTTATGTCCTTATGAAATCGACTGATTCGGTTTGACGATGGTGGGGACCAGCGTGTTCGGCTTGAAGATTACTAACAGGGCAGATCAAAAGACCGAGGCGTTTGCCGCCAAGCAGCGTGTCACCACAGAGGGCGCGCTGGAAGAAATCGACCGTGCCCGCATGGAAATCTATTTCCGCAGTGGCATATCGGCGGTTCCCCTGAATGTTGTGAACGGGCTCATCCTCGCGGCCATGCTGCTGACGGCTTCGCCCTTACTGCATGTTGGCATCTGGTTCGGTGCCGGCGTTTCCCTGGCGCTCGCCCGGTTCTTTCTGGCGAAATATGCCCTCACCCGCGGCGGACGTTTGACGCCCTTGTGCGACAGGCTGTTTCTGGCGCTCACAACATTGTCGGGCTCTCTATGGGGCGTGGCTTTTTTCCTGCTGCCGGCCACACAAATCTCCGTCGTCCATTTTGCCGTGGCGTTTATTTTGTCCGGAATGACGGCCGGGGCCGCCCTGTCGTCAGCGACGCGCCCCATCGGGATTATCGCCTATAATGTGCCCGCAATATCATTGGCGGCGGCCTATATTGCGATGATCGGAACCCCGCCGGCCTATGGTATGGTGGTGCTCCTCTTCCTTTATCTTGCCGTCACCATCCGGATTTCTGTTCAGTACCGCAATACGCTAAAAGAGGCATTCGAGGCCAATGCCTCCCTTGAGGGGGCCAAGATGAGGGTTGAAACGCAGGCCAAGGCGCTGCGCGAACTGGCCCGCCGGCATGAAATGACGGCCCGCAAAGGTGAAGATGCGACCCGCGCCAAATCGGCCTTTCTGGCGGGCGTCAGTCACGACATCAAGAATCCGCTCGCCGGTATAATCGGCCTTTCCCGCCGCCTGTCAGAAGATGAAGATCTGGATGCGGACACCCGAAAGAAAAACCGCCAGATCTATGATGCGGCCGAAACCTTGATGCGCTTTGTCGGGGATCTGCGCGATGTCTCAATCATCGAATCCGGACAGCTCAATCTGATGCAGGGCGAGATCACCGCCGAACGTCTGGCGCGTGATACCCGCATGTTGTGGGAACCAAAGGCACGTGCCAAGGGGTTGCAATTCAATCTGACGCTGACCGGCGACAGCCAGCTTGTGCTGGTGGGCGATTCCGCCCGGCTCAAACAGATGCTGTTCACCTTTATCCGTAATGCCCTGCGCTTTACTGCCAGCGGTTGTGTTGATGTCCGGCTGGATGTTGCCATGAATGCCGGCAAGGCCCGCCTGAAAGCGGTGGTCGAGGATAGCGGACGCGGTGTCCCGCGTGAGGCGGAAGGCCGCCTGTTCAAGAATTTCTTTGAATCCGATACTGATGGCATCCGGATCATGGATGGCACATCGACCGGGCTCACCATCACCCGCCATCTGGCGGAAATGATGGAGGGTGATGTGGGTTATGAGCGCCGCAAGGAAGGCGGATCCAGCTTTTGGTTCACGGCGCAGCTCATCAGTCTGGACAAGCACGAAAAGGGCAGCGGACCGCAAGCGGTCTCCACTTCGCCTTCCGCCATTGAGGACGCTCCGGCGGTCCACCGGGAAACCGCTCAAGCCAACAACCTGCCCGATCAGCCTTTGCGCGTCCTTGCAGCCGAAGACAACGCCATCAACCGCACAGTGATCGAGGGCTTCCTTGTGGCCAGGGGTTGGTCCGTGGAGTTTGCTGAAAACGGCGAACAGGCCGTCGAAGCCGCCACCCACAAGGCTTTTGATCTCATTCTCATGGACATGCGCATGCCGGTGATGGACGGGCTCCAGGCCACCCGCGCCATCCGGGATTTGCCGACCACAGCGGCGATGACCCCGATCATAGCCTTGACGGCCAATGCCCGCCGCGAAGATGAAGCCCAGTGCCTCGCCGCCGGTATGGACGGGTTTATCTCCAAGCCGATCGATACCCAGCGCCTGTTTGATACCATCGCTGCGGTGATCAGCGACGGCAGTGGCGGATCCATCTCCAAAGCGGGTTAGAACCGGCCGCTAGCAACATCAGTGACATGGTTCAAAGTCTCAAGCGCTTTGGGCCAGTGTTTCCGGCTGTTTCATGCTTCCCGTAATTTCGTCGATAGCCGCAAACAAAACGTCCTTCCTCACAGGCTTGGCAAGGTGCAGGTTCATGCCCGCCGCCAGACATTGCGCTTCATCTTCGCGGCGGGCATTGGCCGTCAAGGCTATAATGGGGGTAAGGGCCGCAGTCGTATGTAGGCTACGGATTGCGCGCGTTGCGATCAGCCCATCCATGCGCGGCATTTGCACGTCCATGAAGACCAGATTGTAGGTTCGGTTCTGCACAGCTTCCAGCGCTTCCTGACCGTCGGCAACGACATCGGCTTCAATGCCGCGCAAGCGCAGCAGCCCCGCGATTACCTGCTGATTGACGATATTGTCTTCTGCGACCAGAACCCGAAGCATCCCTCCGGCAGAGACTGTGCTGGACACTTCCTCTGCTGCTATTTCCGGCATGAGGGTGACGTCGCCCAGCACAGCTTCGAACCAGAAATGCGTACCTTTTCCTTCATCGCTCTCAAAACCGATCGTACCGCCGAGCAATTCCACGATCCGCTTGGAAATTGCCAGTCCCAGTCCCGTCCCGCCATGTTTTCGGGTCGTGCTGGCATCGGCCTGACTGAATTGATGGAACATGCGCGATTTGGCGTCCTGTGCAATGCCGCAGCCTGTGTCCCGGACATCGGCCCGCAAGAGGCGGCGCCCGCCGCCGAGCGCAGACGTGGTGAGTTTGACGCTGACCGAGCCACGCTCGGTGAATTTGATGGCATTGCCGATCAGATTGAACAGAACCTGTTCCAGCCGGACCCGGTCGCCGAACACCATCTGGTCCTCCATGCCATCGCACGACACGGTGAAATCCAGCGACTTTTCTGCGGCGCGGACCCTCCATAACGCCCTGGCCTCATCCGCCAGCTTTGACATCGCAAAACTTTCAGGCTCAATATCCAGCTTGCCGGCTTCAAGTTTGGAGAAGTCGAGCACATCATTCAGAATTCGCAGCAGAATCTCACCTGAATCCACGATCGTCTTGGCCAGCTTTTCCTGATCGGGATTGAGACTGGTTTCGAGAAGCAGCTGGCTGATCCCCAACACCCCGTTCAGCGGTGTGCGGATTTCATGGCTCATTGTGGCAAGGAAATCGGACTTGACCTTGGCGGCCGACAACGCTTCCAGACGGGATTGCCCCAACTGCTTGGCCAGCGCTACCAGTTTACGGTTTCTTTCCTCGCTTTCGTCGGACACCGCTGTAAATAGTGCCAGCCCGGTACCGATACCGCGATAGGCACCGTTTCGGGTGATCACGAATCCGTCCATCAGCGCACTGGGCCGTTTGGTCACAATCAGCCGGTTGAGGTCATTGACAGGGGTCATCTCCTCGACGATCAGCGGATCCTTGTCCATGACAAAGGTGACCGGCCGCTTGGCAAAGAGTGCGCGGCCGTGACGGTCTGCCATTTTCAGGAAGAAGGCATCGCGCGGGATCAGTCCGATCGGACGCTCCCCCTCGACCACCGGCAGCGCCAGCAAATCCTCATCATCGCCGAACATTTCATAGACATCTTCGCCTTTCGTAGTAGCCAGGATCGGCACGACGGGCTCACTGAGATGGCGGACAAGATGGCTCATATTATTGGCTCCGGCGTTCATGAGCCGGGAGAATTCGCCGCCAATGATCGCCATCCGCTTAATCGCCGGGCGGTTTCACAAAAATTTCGTTGAACTGTAACGCCGCTTAACCAAGCGTTTCCGACCGCACCCAGTCGAGAAAGCCTGCTGAACTGCCGTCCGCCTCCACCAGCCATTCCAGAATGGCGGGTTCCTCATAAGGGTGCAGTGCCTTGATGCGTTCGGTGCATTCCGGAGCGCGGGCTGTTTTCAGTATCATCACCCACTCGGCCTCGGCCTGCATCTTGCCCTTCCATTGATACAGCGATGTTCCACCCGGCAAAAGATTGGCGCACGCAATCAGGCGTGCCTCCAACAGCTTTTGGGCCGCATCCCGCGCGCTCTCTTCGTCCGGCCAGGTGGTATAGATGAGGCTGACATCTGACATGGCGGAGGTTTTAGCCTTATAAGGCCGGGCTATGAAGTCAGATCGCACATCTTCCACACTCGTCCTGTTGTCCGGCGGACAGGATTCCGCCACCGCGCTCGCCTGGGCGCTGGAAAATCACGCGCGTGTGGAAACCATTGGCTTTGCCTACGGCCAGCGCCATGAGGTCGAGCTGGAGGCGCGGCTGCGCGTACGCAAAGCGCTCGCTGACCTCGAACCGGCATGGGCGGAAAAGCTGGGGCCGGACCAGCTGGTTGATCTGTCGGGCTATGGCGCACTGGCGCAAAGTGCGCTGACGGCGGAAATGGAAATCGAATGGCAGGCGGGTGGCCTGCCCTCCACCTTCGTGCCCGGACGCAATCTGGTCTTTCTCGCCATTGCATCGGCTCTGGCCTACCGCCGCGGACTGGATTGCCTTGTCGGGGGCATGTGTGAAACCGATTATTCAGGCTATCCTGATTGCCGCCGCGAAACGATTGATGCCGCCGAGCAGATGATCTCGCTCGGCCTCGACCGGGCGATGAAGATCGAAACACCATTAATGTATCTCACCAAGGGCGAAATATGGGCGCTGGCGCATGAGCTGGGCGGCGGCAGGCTTGTCGACATTATCGTTGAGGACACCCACACTTGTTATCTCGGCGACCGCTCGCACCGCCATGACTGGGGCTATGGCTGCGGTATATGCCCGGCCTGTGAGCTGCGCGCCCGGGGCTGGCAGGACTGGCAGGATAGGTCATGACCTATTCGGTGAAAGAGATATTCCTGACCGTGCAGGGCGAGGGCGGACAGGCCGGACGGCCAGCGGTGTTCTGCCGTTTTTCGGGGTGTAATCTCTGGTCCGGGCTGGAACGCGACCGGGCCAGTGCCGTCTGTAATTTCTGCGATACGGATTTTGTGGGAGCCGACGGTCCCGGCGGTGGTAAATTCAAAACGCCGGACGCCCTGGCCGGGGCCGTTTCCGGACATTGGCCCGGCGGTGGCAGGCCGCTCGTCGTCTGCACTGGCGGTGAGCCGCTCCTGCAGCTCGATGAAAACCTGATCGCAGCCTTCAAAGCGGCCGGTTTCGAGATTGCTGTTGAAAGCAATGGCACGCTGAAAGCGCCGGATGGCATTGACTGGCTGACCGTCAGCCCGAAAGCGCAGACCGAACTCGTCCAGACACGCGGCGAGGAATTAAAGCTCGTCTATCCTCAACCCGGCGTGGATCCTGCCAGGTTTGAAAGCCTTGATTTCAAGCGCTTTTCACTTCAGCCTATGGATGGTCCTGACCAGATGACAAATGCGCAGGCAGCCTTTGAATACTGCCTGGCGCATCCAAAATGGTCATTGAGCCTGCAGACCCACAAATGGATCGGCGCACCCTGATCAGAACTCATGAGCCGGTATTGACCGCATCGCGGAGGCTTGAGGCCAGCCGTACGGAGAAGCGATCAAACGTCCGGTTTGTATCCGTCCAGACATTGTTGTAGAGGGCGTCCTCGAGGCGGGGCGTTGTCCAGCTGTATGCATAGGTCGCGACGAGTGCACCTCCGGCATCGCGCAGCTCGGCCGTTATATGGGCTCCGCCGCGGCCAAAGCTCTGGAAGCTGAGAGACGATGTTGCGCCCTGCTGGGCAAAGGTCGGACGATTGGGGATCGCATCCTCGATGACAACATTCAGCGACGCGCCATTTTCACCCTCGGCCAGAAGCGCTACTTCCCGCAGCTCCCGCTCAAGATCGGACGCCAGTGTCCGGATCAGACGGTCAAACTCGCGCGCGCCATAGTCGTCGCGTTTGGCTTCCAGCGTTTCACCAATGGTGATGCCGGCCAAGTGAACCGGGCCCGCCGGGCTGGCAAAATAATTTACGGTAAGTCCCTGAGCAAAGACCGGTGCCGCAAAGAGCACCGCTGCCAGAGCCGAAATGAGATAACGCATGGTGATACTCCTGATCATCGGGCAGTCCCAGCCAGTTTCACCATAGCAGACGGGAAGACAGTTGTCAGGAATTACTCGTGATCGTGATCATCATCATGGTCATGATCGTCATCGTCTTTGCCATCACCGGGAATGGCAGCCCGGACGACGGCACCGCCGGCATTCCCGGCGGTTTCCAGGACCGTACCGGTGGTGCGGACGGCGGTTTCCGCCACCATTGAGGTGGCCCCGATCACCAGGCAACCGGACAGCGCCGGGGCGGCCAGCAAAAGCACAAGAAAAACTGAAATACGCCGGGCGGTCATGGTAGGCTCCATATCAGACGTCCAATATGATGGCGTGGCAGGGATTCACAAAGCGTGAAGACGCGGGTGGCGGAGTCAGTCTTTCCTGATCCGTACAGACACCGGCTCGCCGCCCCGGAAGTGAATATCGCGCTGCGGGAAGGGGAAGTTCACGCCATTTTCGGTGAAGGCTTTCCAGATGGCCAGCAGGACATCACTCGACACATTATTCACCCCTTGCCCCGGATCGGCAATCCAGAAACGGATCTCCAGATCGATGGAATTGTCACCAAAGCCGCGCAGCAGGCATTTCGGGGCCGGGGAGTTGAGCACGCGTGGCACGATTTTCGTGGCTTCGACGGCAAGCTCCATGGCGATCGGAATGTCGGTTGTATAATCGACCCCGATCATGCGCTTGATCCGCACGGCATGGTCGGAGAAGGACCAGTTGATCACCTTTGTGGTGATGAATTCCTCGTTGGGGATCAGGTGCTCCATGCCATCGCGCGTAATGACAGAGGCAAAGCGCATACCCAGCGCGTTCACACGGCCATAGGTGTCTTCCAGCGTGATGACATCACCCGGCTTGATAGAGCGGTCGAGCAGCAGGATCACACCGGAGACGAGGTTGGAGAAAATTTTCTGCAATCCGAAGCCGATCCCCAGGCCAACGGCACCGGAGAAGATCGCCAGCGCGCCAAGCGGAATGTTCAGACTGGACAGGGCCAGAAGGACCGCTGTTGCCAGCAATGTGACCTGCACCGATTTGCTGATCAGCAGGCGCGCGGAGGGATTCAGACTGGGCAGCTTGTTGATCCGCGCTGTCAGTACAGCGGCCAGACGGGAGGCCAGCCAGTAAAGCACCACAAGCAGGACCAGCGCTTGAAGTGCGGACATCACGGAAACCCGGCCGCCACCGACCGGTGTGCCAATCCATTCCAGAAAGCGAATCGTCGGCGCGAGCCAGCCGACAATATTCATTGCGGCGATGGTCCAGCTCATGATCGCCGCTGTCCGTGACCAGAAGGGCTCGGCGATAAAACCCGTTATGAGGCGGATCACCGCCCAAGCCCCCACCAGATTGGCGGCCAGCCGGACCCAGAAAAATTCCATCTCCAGCTGTCGCAGGGTGAACAGGACCGCAGACAGGAATATCCAGCTCAGGGCTGGGCCGAGCACAGGCGTCAGCAGACGCACGGCATCGGAGCTGATGCGGCGCAAAAACCCGATATTGCACAGGCGTTGCAGCACATTCGCGACCGGTTTGCGCACGGCAAAGGCGAGAAGGATGCCAACTATGATAACCGCCGCCTGCACGCCGAAGTCGACGCTCACCATTTCCGAGCGCAGCCAGTCCCAGAGCGATTCAATCCTGGCGCGCCAGATCTCCGGATCGGCGAGCGCTTCGAGATCAGGTGTCTCGATCATCGGGGGCGGATTGGTAGCCATGATTCAGTAGGATAGGCCGGAAGACAGGGCAACGTCGAGAGGCTATTGACCTTCGCGGCGCCACCCCCAGCCCAGAGCTGCCAAAATCAGCAGCAGGATGGGCAAGGCGGGCAGCAAAGGTGTGCGTTCCGCCCCGCGCACGATATAGCGCTCATTGCGTTGCAACCCGTACCAGTTGCGCCCGGCCGTATCCGCACCGGCCCGCGTCCGGCGGATGCCGGGCAAATCGGGAGATGCGCTGCTGCCAAGGGCATAGCTGCCACCGCCAGTGGCGCGGACAAGCGGCTGTAACACCTCCCGCGTCGGGCGCAAATTGGCGTATTCTTGGGGATTGAGCGGTCCCAGCGCAGCAACAGCGGTCAGCTCGCCCGAGCGCATACGAACCAGACCGGATTGTTCTTCAGCCTCCGTGGTGACGGAAAAACGTCCCGGTTCGCCTGTCGCCGTCATGTCCAGCGTGTCGGTGCGTCCGGACGGCCATTCCAGCTCCAGTGGAGGCGGTGCGTCTTCCAGCGTGGTGCGTTCGGCCATGAGCTGGCCATTGAAGGCCGATGCGGACAAGCGCTCTTCATCAAGCTCCGGCTCGCCCATCAGCCAGTGTGCCACGCGGCGGAACATTTCGCCATGCGGCCCGCCGCCCTGATAGCCGCGTGCCCACAGCCAGCTCTGATCAGACAGCAGGATGGCAGACCGCCCCTGTCCGGCCCGCGCCAGCACCAGCAACGGACCGCCATCCGGCGCTTCAAGCAGGGTTTCTCCACCCAGCACGGAGGCATCTATCCGGCGGAACCATTCCCCCCACGGGTCTTCCCCTTCGGCAGGGGCCAGATTGGCGGTGACTGGATGGCGCAAGCCGGCTTCGGTGATTTCCGGGCGATAGGCGCCGGTAGCAATCACGCCGGTCGGACGCGCGGGCAATACCGCCGCCAGCGGGGAGCGGTAGATCGAGGTCGCTTGCCCGAAGGGCGGACCGGCGGTGACCAGCAAGGCCCCGCCATTATCAACATAGCGGGAGATGTAATCAAAATAGAGCGGCGGGATGAGCTGCCGCCGCCGGTAGCGGTCGAAAATCACCAGATCGAATTCTTCCAGACGCTCCTCGAACAATTCGCGGGTCGGGAAGGGGATCAGCGACAATTCATCCACCGGGGTGGAATCCACCGCTTCCGGTGGGCGCAGGATGGTGAAGTGAACCAGATCGACCGACGGATCGGATTTCAGAAGATCGCGCCAGGTGCGCGCGCCATTATGCGGTTCACCCGTCACCAGCAATACCCGCAGCCGGTCGCGTACGCCGGTCACGGACACCGCCGCGCGGTTATTGATCAGCGACAATTCCTCCCGGCCCGGTGCGACTTCGATCTCGATCACATTCGCGCCTCGATGATCGAGCTGTGCATTGACCGTGGTGTCAGTTCCGATGGTGATGCGGGCAGTCTGGGCTGGCCCGCCATCGACTCGGAAGGTCAGTGTCGCCGTACCGGTCATGGCATCGTCTTCGACGCGGATCACAAACTCGGCAGGTTCATTGACGAGACCGTAGCGCGGGGCTTCGACAATCACCAGACGGCGATCACCCTGATCGGGATCGCCGGTCAGAAGGTGATGCACCGGTGCGGCAATTTCCAGCGCCCCGGCATCGTCCGGCATATCATGAATGCGGCCATCCGAAGCAATGATGATCCCGGCAAGGCGGTCGCGTGGAATACCGGCGAGAGCCGCCTGTACCGCATCCATGGCCAGCGTGCCATTGGCGTCATTTCCGATCTCTGCCTCGACCAGTTCCAGCCCGGGATCCGCTTCAGCGCGGGCACGCAAATCCACGAGGGCGGTATGGGCGGCGTTACTGCGGCCGGGAATATCCATGGAATCCGAGCGGTCAATAACCACCAGAGCGATATCAGGCAGGACTTCACGCTCCTCCTCGACCAGAGACGGGTTCATCAATACCGCCGAAATCAGCAGCACCGACAGGCTGCGCCACAGCCAACCATTGAGGCGGCGGATCGCGCCCATACCGGTGATGACCAGTGCAAACGCTGCCAGTGACCCGACAACCCAGATCGGGATGAGCGGTGCAAAATCCAGTGTGGCTGCGGCGGTACTCATTGCCCCAGCCTTTCCAGCAGCGCCGGGATATGGACCTGATCGGCCTTGTAGTTTCCGGTCAGCGCATACATCGCCAGATTCATTCCGAAACGGCGGGCCATTTCGCGCTCGCGTTCGCCTCCCTCGACCGGATAGAGCGATTGTCCGCGCTCATCTGTCGCCCAGGCCGAGGCCCAGTCATTCGAACCGATCACCACCCCGGAGGCACCATCACGCGAAGCCCCGTCAGGGTCGGCCTCGACCCAGACCGGCCCGCCACTGATCCGGCCGGGGAAATCCTGTAAAAGATAGAAGGAGCGCGTCAGCACATGGTCCGGATCAATCCGGGCCAGAGCCGGGATATCGACCGATTCCAGCAAGCGCGCGAGTCCGGGATGCGGCGCACCGGCGCGCGTGGCAGCAATGTCGGCATCCTGGGTATCGAACAGGATCAGACCGCCGGACTGGATATAGCGGGAAACGCGTTCAGCGGCCTCGGCCGACAATGGCGGCGCGTTTTCCAAAACCGGCCAGTAGATAACCGGGAAAAAGACCAGCTCGTTGTCTTCCACATTCACCGCCATGGGTTCCTGTGGTTCCATGGCGCTGCGGCGGGTGATGTCGCGGCTGATTCCGGTCAATCCGGCGCGGCTGCGCGCATCGACCTCGCGATTGCCGGTTACGACATAGGCGAAGCGCAGCTCCAGCGCGGCATCCATTTCAAAACTGTCGAGATATTCCATCTGCTGGGCGTGGGCTTGGGGCAGGAACCAGACCAGGCCGGCAGCCGCGATCAATGCTGCCACAGCGCCGCCCCGGCGTGGCAGTGGCAATCGCGGCAAGCGTCCGGCCAGTGCCAGACCGATGACCGCATCAATCGCCAGCAGCAAAAGCGCCAGCGCCAGCAAGGGACCGGCAAACCGCCGTTCGGCCGGAGCCTCCAGATTGGCAAAGGTCACACCGGGCAGGGTGCGCGGCAGGGCGGTGATCCCGTCACCTGTGCGCACGACGTTCAGCGCGGCGCTCGCTGCACCCAGACGGTAAATCCCCGGCGGTGTTACGGCGCTGGCGCGGGCGTTCTCCCAGCTCTGCGCCGGAACCGGACGTGCAGAGACCGGCGGATCGGAGAGACGGCCTTCGCCATCCAGAGCGCGGTCGATGACATAGGCCCCCGATTGCGCCTGGGCCGCTATGCCACCTTGCGCCAGCGCGGAAATGCGCCGCAGCATGCGCGGGAACAACCCGGTCAGCGGCAGGTCCGACCATTCCGGCCCCGCGGTGACATGAAACAGCACCACCCAGCCTTCACCCTGGCGCATGGCTGTCACCAGCGGTGTGCCGTCTTGAAGGCGTGCCCAGACGCGGTCCACCGAAGCCGTGCCCGGTTCGGCCAGCACCTGCCGGGACACTGTCGCTTCCAGTGGAACCGCCAGACCAGCAAACGGCGAGTCAGAGGCAAAGGGGGCGAGCGATTGCGGCTCCTCCCAAGCCAGGGCGCTGCCGAACATGCGACCTCCCTGACGCAATTGTACGGGCAGAAGCTCATCGCTGCGTGCCGCCAGGCGCGGCCCGGCAAAACGGATCAGCAATCCGCCCTGATTGACGAAATCCAGCACATGCGGATCGTCCGTGCGCGCCGCATCCACCATGATCAGTGCCGAGACATTATTGGCCAGCAAGGACTCCAGATCCCCGCGCCGCGCTTCGGTGAAAGGCTCGATGGCGCGCATGATGTAGTGCAGGTCCGACAGGAGCGGTTGGCCATTTTCGCTGGCGGCATCGATCACCCCGACCCGCGGCCGCCGCCAGGCATCATCGGTCAGTTGCGTGCCCCCGGCAGAGACCTGGCCCTCGATCCGGATGACCGCCACGCGGTTACGTAAATCCAGCGGCAGTTCGATATCGGCGCGGGCCCGGGTCACGCTGGCGTCCAGCACAACCTCGGTGCGGGCCACCGCGCGGCCATCGCCTGCTGTTGCAACCAGCGAAACCGTGCGCGGCAGTTCGGCATCTATGCGCATCACATCCACCGCAAAACCACTGGGCGTAGCGATGGGCGGGCTCAGGGTGACAGGCGAGCGGCCCGGTCCCGGCAGAATGGCGGTCACCGGCCCCAGCGGATCCAGAATACGTACCAGA
>Ga0066644_10000494_pt1 | contig 24583 bp, 26 predicted proteins | sample CryGeyCG2114_020_FD_62735 | JGI IMG/M metagenome (GOLD analysis project Ga0066644, IMG submission 62735) | Groundwater microbial communities from aquifer - Crystal Geyser CG15_big_fil_post_rev_8/21/14_0.20 | ecosystem: Environmental > Aquatic > Deep subsurface > Groundwater | place: USA: Utah...
ACGCGAATGGTTCCGCCTGCTTACCCATGTCCAGGGGGTCGGGTCCAAGGTCGCGCTGGCGATCCTCTCGGCGCTGTCGACGGGCGAGCTGCAGCAGGCATGCGCCAAGGGCGATGCGGCCATGGTCGCGCGCGCCAATGGCGTCGGGCCCAAGCTCGCCGGGCGGATCGTCAACGAGCTGAAGGACAAGGCCGGCGCGCTCCCGGGCGGGGCGGTGCCGGGCGTCGTCGCGACACCCGCGGGCGGGGCCAGCGCCGATGCCGTCAGCGCGCTCGAGAACCTCGGCTTCAAGCCTGCGGTCGCCGCACGCGCGGTCGCCGCGGCGCAGGGCGAATTGGGCGAAGGGGCGAGCGAGGGCGACCTCATCCGCGTCGCGCTGAAGAAGGCGGCGGGATGAGCACGCGGACCGCAACCTGCATGTGCGGCCGCCTGTCGGTAACCTGCGAGGGTGAGCCCTTTCGTATCTCGGTATGCCACTGCCTCGACTGCCAGCGGCGCAGCGGCTCGTCCTTCGCCGCGCAGGTGCGCTTCCCGCGGGACCAGGTCACGGTGTCGGGCGAGGCCAGGGTGTTCACGCGGACGGCCGAAAGCGGCAATACGAGCGAACACCACTTCTGCCCCGATTGCGGCTGCGAGATGTGGTACGTCGCAGGGCCTTTCCGCGAGACGCTGGCGATCCCGATAGGGCGCTTCGCCGACCCGTCCTTCCCGCCTCCGGGATATTCGGTCTATGAGAGCCGCAAGCATGCCTGGGTCGCGATTGTCGACGCGAACGTCGAGCACCATGAATGACGAGGAGAAAACCATGCCCCGCCTGTTCCTGATCCCCCTGCTGGTCGCCGCCGCACCGCTCGCCGCGCAGGATATGAGCGCTTTCACAACCGGTCCCGTGTTCGAGGATTTCGGCCCGCATGCCGCAATCGAGGGCATCGCGCAGGTTCCCGCCGACACCGAATTCTCGGTCGCCTTCGACGCCACCGAGCCGGCCAAGGATGGCGAGCGCAACAAGAGCATCGAAAGCGCCGCGCGCTTCATCAACATGCATGTCGCCGCCGGCGTGCCCGAGGACAATATCCGCGTCGCGGTGGTGGTCCATGGCAAGGCCGTGTTCGACCTGCTCGACGCCGAAGCCCGCGCCGCCCACGAACTGGCGGAGAACGGCAGCGCGGCGATGATTCGCGAAATGCTCGACCAGGGTGTCCGCATCATCGTCTGCGGCCAGAGCGCCACCGCGCATGGGGTCAGCCAGGACCAGTTGATCCCGGGCGTCGAAATGGCGCTCTCCGCCATGACCGCGCACGCGCTGCTCCAGCAGGCGGGCTATACGCTGAATCCGTGATGAGGTGGCCGTTTCTCGCTCAGGATCGCGGATTCCATGGTGCCGAATATTTCGAAGCGCACGAGGCGGTAGACCTTATAGCGTGCGACGAAGCCGCCGATCACGGTTGCGCGGTGTCGCCAGAGCCGTTTTTCGAGATCGGAGGTGACGCTGATATACAGGGGGCCACGCGGTTGGCTCGCGAGGATATAGGCGCAGGGGTTGCGCTCAACCGGCATATGCCGGTGATTGCCGAGAGATGGATGCTGAAACAAGTTCAGCATGACGGTATGGGGCAGGTGTGACCGAACCCGTCCCCCTCCATACACCCGACCGGCAGCCGGAAGACCCCGACGCCGCGCTGCGGCCGAAGTCGCTGGCCGAATTCGTCGGGCAGAAGGCGGCGCGCGAGAATTTGCGCGTCTTCATCGAGGCGGCGCGCGGGCGCGGCGAGGCGATGGACCATGTGCTGTTCTTCGGCCCGCCCGGCCTCGGCAAGACCACGCTGGCGCAGATCGTTTCGAAGGAGCTGGGCGTGGGCTTCCGCGCCACCAGCGGGCCGGTGATCGCCAAGGCGGGCGATCTGGCCGCGCTGCTGACCAATCTCGAGCCCAATGACGTGCTCTTCATCGACGAGATCCACCGATTGAATCCGGTGGTCGAGGAGGTGCTTTATCCGGCGATGGAGGATCGCGCGCTCGACATCATCATCGGCGAGGGGCCTTCTGCGCGCAGCGTGCGGATCGACCTGCCGCCCTTCACGCTGGTCGGCGCGACCACCCGGCAGGGCTTGCTGACCACGCCGCTGCGCGACCGCTTCGGCATCCCGGTGCGGCTGAATTTCTACACCGAGGACGAGCTGCTCAAGGTCGTCACCCGCGGGGCGGGGCTGCTCGGCATGGGGATCGACGAGGGCGGGGCGCGCGAGATCGCCCGCCGCAGCCGCGGGACGCCGCGCGTCGCCGGGCGGCTGATGCGCCGCGTGCGCGATTTCGCGCATGTGCTGGGAGAGGCGACGGTCACGACGCGCGTGGCCGACGAGGCGCTGACGCGGCTCGAGGTCGATTCGCTCGGCCTCGACGCGATGGACCGGCGGTATCTCACCATGATCGCCAGCACCTACAAGGGCGGCCCTGTCGGGGTAGAGACGCTTGCCGCGGGCCTCAGCGAACCGCGCGACACGGTCGAGGAAGTGATCGAGCCCTACCTCATCCAGCTCGGCCTGATCGCGCGCACCGCGCGCGGGCGCTGCCTCAACGATGGCGGCTGGGCGCATCTCGGGCTGACGCCGCCCTCGCGCCCGCAGGGCGACATGTTCGACAAATGACCTTTCCGGTGTGGTAAGATTAGGCCGCAGATCGGTCCCGAAACGGGACGGGGCTTGCGCAACCCTCGCATTTCCGCGAAAAATTTACTTTCTGAGGGTACCCGCGATCGATAACCATATGCGAGTCCCGCGGGAGGGATTGGCGACAGGATACGCAGGATCGCAATAAGTAGCGGATATACTTCGCCTTTGCGCGGTCGCAACAGGAAGTCAGAACGATGTCGGTTAAGTCAGCTCTTGCCAAACTCTCGGCCACCGCGGCGGGTGGCGCATTGCTTGCAGGCGGTGCGGTGCATGTCGCCGAGAAGCCGATCACCGACAATCCGCAGTACAAGGCAAAGCAGGTCAAATACGTCAAGCAGGCCAAGCCGCGCGCCGTGCCTCGGCCGACCGTGCCGCGCGCCCGCTCCATCCCGCGCCAGGTCGAATGCGTACCGGCCGAATCGCCCGAAGCGGTCAACAACCCGAACAATATCTGCCCGCCGGTCTACCGCCAGGCGATGGCCGCCGTCCCGGTTCCGCCGCTGCCCGCAGCGGCCCCGGTCGGCGGTGGCGGTTCGGCACGCTCGATCCCGAGCGCCGGCGGAGGCGGCGGCTATGGCGGCGGGTTCGGTGGCGGCTTCTTCGGCGGCTTCTTCACTGGCTCGAGCGGCGGTGGCAGCGTGGTGGTCAACTCGACCACGACCACCGGCGGCGAACCGCCCGTCGTAGACGTCGACGTCACGACCACGACCTCGACCGGCGGCACTTCGACCTCGACCTCCACCGGCGGATCGTCGACCTCGACCTCGACCGGCGAAGTATCGACCACCACCAGCTCGAGCAGCAGCACGGGCGAAGTCTCGACCTCCACAGGCGAGGTCTCTACGTCGACCGGCGAGGTGTCGACCTCTACCGGCGAGGTGTCGACCTCTACCGGCGAGGTGTCGACCTCGACCGGCGAGGTTTCGACATCGACAGGCGAGGTCACGACCACGAGCGGCAATATCACCACGAGCACCAGCTCGTCGACCTCGACCAGCACCTCGAGCTCGACGTCCAGCTCGACCTCGACGTCGAGCAGCACTTCGAGCTCGACCTCGGGCAGCAGCAGCGGCACCGATGTGCCCGCGCCGCCGATGATGGCGCTGTTCGGCATGGCTGCCGCAGCGGTGCTCGGCCGTCGCAAGTTCCGCATCAAGCGGGGTGCGTGAGTGACAGCCGACGAGCAGCGCTAGCCGCGCTGCCTGAGGCTCCATTCGCCCTGGCGATACCACTGCGTCACGACGTATTTCTCGCCTGCGAGCACGGGTAGGGCGGCATGCCGCGTAGCGCGGTTGGGGCGCCCCTTGCGGTCCATGTTGTCCCACAGCACCAGCATGCCAGGTTCGGGCACGATCCGCAGGTCGAGTTCGGGAAACTCGGTCTCGCCGCCTTCCTCGACCGCGTTGAGATAGACCATCGCGGTCCAGCTGCGTTGCCCGCCGCGGTTGCGTTCAACCTGCCAGTGCGGCCGGTCGAGGCGGAAATGGTCGCGGTGGTGGCGATATTCCTCGCCGACGAGGTAACGCTGGCCCTGCAGCGGCTCGGCATGGATGCGGTCGATCCCGGTGACTGCCGCGATCCTGTCCGCCATCGCGCGCGTTTCGGGCATGTCTTCGGAAAAGAAGTGCGTCGAGCTGGTCCGCCCGCGTGGTGATGACCTTTCGGAAAACAGCACCGAGGGCTGGATCCGGCTGTCGACGATCGCGATCAGCTCGCGGCATTGCTGCGCGCTCAGCAGGCCGCGCATCAGGAACAGGTCCGCCTTGCCCCCGCCGCGCGGCTCGACGCGGGGATCGGCCAGCAACCGCTCGCGTACGTTTTCGCCGATCGTGCGGAGGACGGCGGGATCGGCTTGCGGGTCGGTACGACCTCGACCCAGCATTTCGGTCAGGCGAGAGAAGAAAATCACGCTAGCTACGCCGCCCCGACGCAAGCAGCGGGCTAGTCACGGACGACCGGCAGGCCACCGGATTCCCAGGCGAGAATCCCCCCCTCCAGATGAACCGCTTCGGTGCCGCTCGCGGCGAGGCGCTCGGCGGCGATGCCCGAGCGGCGACCGGAGCGGCAGTAGAGTATGCGCTGGGCACCGTTCGTATCGGGCAGGGCCTGCGGCTCGAATTCGTCGAGCGGGATGTTGATCGCCCCGGCCAGATGACCCTCTGCATATTCCTCGGGCGTGCGTACGTCGATCAGCTGGATCGCCTCGCCCGCGTCGAGCCGGAGGGCCAATGCCCGTGGCTCGATGGTCAGCACGCCGGCCTCGCGGCCGACCGGATCCGTTTCATTGGCCGGTTGCGCCCCCGCCGAACAGGCGGCGAGCAGGCCCGCCGCCACACCGGTGAAAAGCGTGCCGCGGATCACGCCGCGGCCAATTTGCGCAGCACGTAGTGGAGGATGCCGCCGTTGCGATAGTACTCCATCTCATTCGCGGTATCGATGCGGCAGAGCGCGGTGAAGGTAAAGCTCGAGCCGTCCTCGCGGGTCACTTCCACTTCGATGTCCTGGCCCGGCGTAAGGTCGGCGAGGCCCTTGATCGAGAAGCTGTCGGTTGCGGTCAGGCCCAGGTTCTTGCGGGTATCGCCGTCCTTGAACTGGACCGGCAGCACGCCCATGCCGACGAGGTTCGAGCGGTGGATACGTTCGAAGCTTTCGACGATGACCGCGCGCACGCCGAGCAGGATGGTGCCCTTCGCCGCCCAGTCGCGGCTTGAGCCGGTGCCGTATTCCTTGCCCGCGACGACCACCAGCGGGGTGCCGTCTTCCTTGTGCTTCATGGCGGCGTCGTAGATCGCCATCTGCTCGCCCTTGTAGGTGGTGTAACCACCCTCGACGCCGGGGACCATTTCGTTACGGATGCGGATGTTGGCGAAGGTGCCGCGCATCATCACGTCATGGTTGCCGCGGCGCGAGCCGTAGCTGTTGAAGTCCGCCTTCGCGACCTGGTGGCTCTTGAGGTACTCGCCGGCGGGGCTGTCTTCCTTGATCGAACCGGCGGGCGATATGTGGTCGGTGGTGACCGAATCGCCGAGGATCGCGAGCGGCTTGGCACCGGTGATGTCGGTGACCGGTGCCGGCTCCATGCCCATGCCTTCGAAATAGGGCGGGCTGGCCACGTAGGTGCTGGTCGGGTTCCAGCGATAGGTGTCGCTGGCCTCGACATTGATCGCCTGCCAGTGCTCGTCGCCCTTGTAGACGTCGGCATAGCGGGTTTCGAACATCTGGCGGTCGATATTGGCAGCGCGGTGCTGGCGCACTTCCTCGTTGCTCGGCCAGACGTCGGCCAGCATCACGTCATTGCCCGCCTGGTCCTGGCCGAGCGGGGTCTCGGTGATGTCCTGCGTCACCGTGCCGAGGATCGAATAGGCGACCACGAGCGGGGGCGAGGCGAGGAAGTTGGCGCGCACGTCGGGCGACACGCGGCCTTCGAAGTTGCGGTTACCCGACAGCACCGAGGCGGCGACGATATCGTTGTTGTTGATCGCATTGCTGATCGGCGGGGCGAGCGGGCCCGAGTTGCCGATGCAGGTGGTGCAGCCGTATCCGACGAGATCGAAGCCCATCGCATCGAGATCGTCCTGCAGGCCCGATTTCACGAGGTAATCGGTGACCACCTGCGAGCCCGGCGCGAGGCTGGTCTTGACCCACGGCTTGGGCGCGAGGCCCTTTTCGCGCGCCTTCTTGGCGACGAGTCCGGCGGCGATCAGCACATCGGGGTTGGAGGTATTGGTGCAGCTGGTGATCGCGGCGATCACGACGTCGCCGTCGCCCACGTCGTGGTCCTTGCCGTCGACTTCGACGCGTACCGGGGCATCCTTCTTGTAGATCGACTTGAGTTCGGTGTTGAACAGCTCGTCGACCTGCGGCAGCGCGACGCGATCCTGCGGGCGCTTGGGACCGGCGAGCGAGGGTACCACCTTGGAGATGTCTAGTTCGAGCGTCTTGGTGAAAACGGGCTCGTTCTCGGGCGTGAACCACATGCCCTGTTCTTTCGAATAGGCTTCGACCAGCGCGATCGTGTCTTCGTCGCGGCCGGTCAGGCGCATGTATTCGAGCGTCTTGTCGTCGATGCCGAAGAAGCCGCAGGTGGCGCCGTATTCGGGCGCCATGTTGGCGATCGTCGCGCGATCGGCGAGCGTGAGGTTGGCAACGCCTTCGCCGTAGAATTCGACGAAACGGCCGACGACGCCGACTTCGCGCAGCATCTGCACGCAGGTCAGCACGAGGTCGGTGGCGGTGACGCCTTCCGCCATTGCGCCGGTCAGCTTGAAGCCGACCACCTCGGGGATCAGCATCGAGACCGGCTGGCCGAGCATTGCGGCTTCGGCTTCGATCCCGCCGACGCCCCAGCCGAGAACGCCGAGGCCGTTGATCATGGTGGTGTGGCTGTCGGTACCGACGCAGGTGTCGGGATAGGCGACCGGCTTGCCGTCTTCACCGGCCGAGGACCACACGCCCTTGCCGAGATATTCGAGGTTGACCTGGTGGCAGATGCCCGTGCCCGGCGGCACGGCGGTGAAGTTCTGGAAGCTCTTCGAACCCCATTTGAGAAAGTCGTAGCGCTCGGCATTGCGCGCATATTCGAGCTCGACGTTCTTCTCGAACGCCTTGGTATGGCCGAATTCGTCGACCATGACCGAGTGGTCGATCACGAGGTTCACGGGAACCTGCGGGTTGATCTTGGCCGTGTCGCCGCCGAGCTTCGAAATCGCATCGCGCATGGCGGCGAGATCGACCACGCAGGGTACGCCGGTGAAATCCTGCAGCAGCACGCGCGCAGGGCGATACTGGATTTCCTTGCCGGTGGCGGGATTCTTCTGCCAGTCGGCGATCGCCTGCGCATCGTCGGTCGAGACGGTGAAGCCGCCGTCCTCGAAACGCAGCATGTTTTCGAGCAGGACCTTGAGGCTGAAGGGCAGCTTCGACACGTCGCCGATCGTCTTCTCCGCCTTGGCGAAGGAATAATAGGCGTAATCCTTGCCGTTCACGGTAAGGGTGGAGCGGGTTCCGAGCGTGTCCTTGCCGACCTGGGTCATGCGCGCATCTGTCCTTTCGTTAGGGAGCCGTCACCCGACCAATGGACGGGGCGGTAGAATGTGCCGCGCACCTGCGCCGGAACGTCGCAAAAATCAAGTCTGCGGCAGTGCAGCATGGCGGGAGGCGGGAACCCGCGCCCGGGTGTGTGGTTGATTTTGCAATAACAGGGTCGGCGCGCCGGACGGACTGCGCGGCCTCGAGGAGGAATTGTCATGGCTTCGCGCAACGCGCAGATGCGCTCGCACCATTCGCTACGTCTCGCAGTTCTCGCTGCCGCACTTGGTGTGGCTGGCTGTTTTACCGCTGCTTTCACCTTCGCCGACCAGCCTGCCCAGGCCTCTGAAGTGACGCAGCAGCGCTAAAGCGCGCTCTGTTCGGTGTGCTTGCCGGTCGTCGCGATCCAGCAGCCGAACACGATCAGCGCGGCGCCCGCCGCTGCGGTCCAGGTCACTGCTTCGCCCAGCAGCAGCCAGCCGAAGAGCGAGGCCCACACGAAACCCGAATATTCGAGCGGGACCAGAACCTGGGCTTCTGCGCGGGCGTAAGCCCAGGCCATCGTTAGCGCACCGGCGACCGTCAGCGCAGCCCCGATCGCGACATAACGAAGCCCGTCTGTCCCGGGAAATTCGAACAAGAAAGGCGCGGCGAGACAGTAGGTCAGCCCGGCAATGCCCATGTAGAAGGTGGCTACTTCAGTCGGCCTCGCAACAAGCGCCTGCTGGCGCTGGAGCACGAGGTTCCAGGCGTAGAGCAGCGCCGAGCTCACGATCGCCCCGAGCCCGAGCAGCGTATCCTCGTTCAGATTGCCGCGCCCGAACTTGCCGCCCACGATCACCAAAACGCCCGACAGTCCCAGCAGGGCGCCCCACACCGCGCGCGGGCGCACCGTCTCGCCCAACAGGATCGCGGCAAGGTACAGCGAGATGATCGGCGCAACGAAGCTGATTGCGATGGTTTCTGCCAGCGGCAGCTTGGTCAGCGCAAAAAAGAAAGTCAGCGCCATGAAAGCGCCGACTACGCCGCGAACGGCGTGGATCTTCATCACAGCTGGTGCCGGCCAGGACGGGCGCCCCGCGAGCCACAGCGGGGCGACTATCGCGAAGGCGATCCCGGCCCGCAGTAGCGCTGCCATATAGGCACCGAGCGCGAGCGAGGCGGTCTTCATGACCGCGTCCATCGCCGAGAGGATCGCGATTCCCCCTGCCGTCGCAAGAATCGGCCCGATCACGGATGGCGTGGTCTTCACAAAATCGCGCATAGAAGCCGAACGCATCCGCGTCACCAATTCAGCCATGCGAAAGCAGGGATATTGGAAAGCACCCGTGCATTGGGCTAATATACGGCCCGACGCGCCGCTTGGGCGCGGGGCGCATCTGGTAGGACTTATGACACGCTTTCGTCTGATTCTCGGTTCCGCAATGGGAGCGGCGCTGTGTGCAACCTCGGTACTGGCGCAGGACAATGCGCCCGAAGACCTGCTGCCGCCCGAACCGGCCAAGGTCACCGAGAAGCTCCCCGACTATACTGCCGATGCACCCCGGCCGCAGCCGAGCGTGGACGACAGCTTCGCCGATATTCGCATGAGTTCGGGCGAAGTGGTGCAGGATTTGCCTGTGCTGGTACGCGAGTGGAGCGTGCCGCAGGCGAAGCAGCTGCTCGCCTTCATTCCCACGGTCGCAGCCGAGGGCCTGGTCCCGGCGGATTACCGTGCGGGCGAACTGGCCGCTGCGATCACCGGGGGCGAGAGTGCCGGGCTCAACGAGCTCGCCAGCGAAATCTTCGTCTGGCTGGTCGAAGATTTGCGCGACGGTCGCACGCCGATGGAGGCGCGTCGCCAGTGGTTCGTGGTCGATCCGGACCCCGACCTGCTGCCGTCGCATAGCCTGCTCGAACAGGCGGTTACCACCGGCGACATCGCCGGGACGCTAACGGCGCTCAATCCGGTTTCGCCCGATTATGCCCGCCTGAGGGAAGAGCTGGCCAAGACGACCGATCCGGCCCAGCGCAAACTGATCCGCGCCAATATGGACCGCTGGCGCTGGCTCGCGCGCGATCTCGGCAAGCAGTACCTGCTGACCAATGTGCCGGAATACCAGCTGCGCCTGACGGTCAACGACAAGATCATCAAGAATTACCGCGTGGTCGTAGGCAAGCCCGGTCGCACCGCGACACCGCAGCTCGCCGAAACGGTCGAAGCGGTGATCTTCAACCCGACCTGGACGGTGCCGCAATCGATCGTCAAGGGCGAGGGGCTGGGCGCCAAGGTACTCGGCAATCCCGCCTGGGCCCGCGCCAATGGCTACAAGGCAACCAAGGGCGCCAATGGCTGGGTCAGCGTGGTCCAGCAGCCGGGGCCGGGCAATTCGCTCGGGCTGATGAAGCTCGACATGCCCAACGAGCACGCGATCTTCCTCCACGATACACCGGCCAAGGCGCTGTTCAACCAGGACGATCGTGCGCTCAGCCATGGCTGCATCCGAGTGCAGGGTGCGCGAGAACTGGCCATGACGATGTCGATGCTCGGAAATGCCAAGAGCCGCGAAGATCTTCCGAAGATCCAGCAGGAAGTGTCCGAAATCACCGCCAGCCGCGAATACACGCGCTATCCGATGGCCAAGCAGTGGCCGGTCTACATTACCTATTTCACCTATGGTGTCGATGTGAATGGCAACCTGCGGAAGTTCGCCGACATCTACGACCGCGACGCTCCGGTGCTTGCCGCACTCGACGCGCCGCGCCAGCGCAACAGGGCCCGGCAGACGAGCGAGGAAGTGGTCGAGATCGTCGACGATCTCCAGACCAGCTGAACCGGCGGTATCAGGCGGGCGGCGGGCTCATCTGTTCGATCGTCCCGCCCTGGGGCGTGCGTAGAAGGTCATATTGCGCCACCGGTGGGGCAGCGTGGCTGCCGCTTTCGGTGATGCCATAGCTTCCCGCGACCAGCAGGCGCCCGCCCGATAGGTCTATCAGCGCGCGGTCGAACTGTTCGGGCCCCATGGCGAAACAGCCGTTCGAACGACCGAGACGCCCGAATCGCGCGACATGTTCGGGCGTGGCATAGCGCGCCTTGTGCATCACGATCGCGCGCGGCAGCGCGTTCGAATTGGTCGGGTCGAGCCCGTCGAGCCGGATCGAGGTGCCGTATTTCCCCTTGTACCAGCTGCGCGTCATGAAGGCGCCGCGGCTCGATGCCTCGCTGCCCTCGATGTTCGAATAACGCTTGAGCCAGCCGTCATGCTCGCTGTCGGACCCCGTTCCGTGGCTGACATGATAGCTTGCCACGCGTTCGTTCTCGAGGTCGACGAAGTGAAAGCGCTTCTCTGCAGAATGCAGCCCGAAATCGGCGATGCCGACGATATCCCTGCGCCATATGTTCGAGCCGAGCCGCGCCAGTTCGTCGCGCGCGATCGTAAAGAGCTTCGCATCGCGGGCTGCGGTCGGATTGACCTGCGCGAAGACGCGTGCGGGCAGGGCCAGCGCCGCCCCGGCGGCGAGCGAGCCCCTGAGAAGATTACGACGGTTCATATCCTGTAGTTACCATGGTCGGCCCGGCCTTGCCACGCAGATTGCGGCGGGACGGGCATGCTATTCGCCCAGTACCATGCGATCCTGCTCGATGCGGACCGGGTGGATGGTCGACAGGAAGCTCTGGCCGAGCAGCGAGACGGGCAGGCCGTCGGGGACGATCACCGCGGCGACATTGCGCGCCTCGTGACCGCCGAGCGTGACATTGTCGAGCATGACGGAAACGCCCGAAACCGGGCCCGATGCGCCCTGCGCCACCGGCCGGATGTCGGCTGCCGACCAGGCCAGCCCGGCCGCGCGCGCATCCGCGCCGGTCAAGGCGACCACGCTGGCACCGGTATCGACCAGGAAGCCGATCCGCGACCCGTTCACTTCGGCATCGGCGTAGAAATGTCCGTCCGCCGCGCGCGGCACTTCGGTCGTGCCTGCGACCCATGCAGCGTAGCTGTCGCGCTGGGCATTCTTCCGGCCGGCAACGGTATCGCCCGCTGCGACAGTTTCGGCGCCGTCGGTCACCCGATCGGGCGCTTCGCCGGGCATGGCGGTGATGCCGACGAAGACCGCAACGACAAGGGCAAAGAGGACAGCCTCGCGCATGGCGCGATAATGCCCCGGCCTGCCTTAAGGCAAGGTAAAGCGCCTACTCCGCGGCCTCCGCTGGCTGCGCGTGCGGATCGAAGGCAACCGCTTCGCCGGCTTCGATCTGGGCGGCCTTGGCTTCGACGAGCGCCACGATATGGTCGAGCATGTCGTCCGACTTCACATGGTGATCGGTCACGCCCGAGAGATAGACCATGTGCTTGCCATTGCCGCCGCCGGTAATGCCGATGTCGGTCTCGCGCGCTTCGCCGGGGCCGTTGACGACGCAGCCGAGCACCGAAAGGCTCATCGGCGTCTTGATGTGTTCGAGCCGCTTCTCGAGCGTTTCCACGGTGCGGATCACGTCGAAGCCCTGGCGCGAACAGCTGGGACAGGAGACCACGCGCACGCCCCGGGTGCGCAAGCCGAGCGCTTTCAAAATCTCGTAGCCGACCTTCACTTCCTGCTCGGGTTCCGCCGAAAGCGAAACGCGGATCGTGTCGCCGATCCCCGCCCACAGCAGGCTGCCGATGCCGATCGAGCTCTTCACCGTCCCGCCGACGAGGCCACCCGCCTCGGTGATGCCGAGGTGCAGCGGGCAGTCCACCGCCTCGGCCAGCCCGTGATAGGCGGCCACCGCAAGGAACACGTCGCTAGCCTTCACCGCAACCTTGTATTCGTGAAAATCGTGGTCCTGCAGCAGCTTGATATGGTCGAGCGCACTTTCGATCAGCGCTTCGGGGCAGGGCTCGCCATATTTTTCCAGCAGATCCTTCTCGAGGCTCCCGGCATTCACCCCGATACGTATCGCGCAGCCATTGGCCTTGGCCGCGCGGACCACTTCGGCAACGCGTTCGGAGGAACCGATATTGCCCGGATTGATACGCAGGCAGGCCGCGCCCTTGTCCGCCGCTTCGAGCGCACGCTTGTAGTGGAAGTGGATGTCGGCGACGATCGGGACGTTTGCGGCCTTGGTGATGCGGTCGAAATGCTCGGTCGCCTCCGCGGTCGGGCACGAGACCCGGATGATGTCGGCGCCCGCTTCCTCACAGCGGCGGATCTGGTCGATCGTCGCACCCACATCCTCGGTCGGCGTATTGGTCATGGTCTGCACGGTAATCGGCGCGTCGCCCCCGACGGGGACGCTGCCGACCAAGATCTGGCGGGACTGACGGCGCTCGATGTCGCGCCACGGGCGTACGGAAGACATGGGGTGCGATATAGTCCCCCCGATATGAAGGGGCAATGACGCTGCGTATCGACGGCTGGCGCATTCCCTCTTTCCCGAAGCGCGGCGATGCGGCATCCAGTGCGGCATGCCCGAGCCGACCGACGCCGCCGATACAGATACGCCGCTGCTGTTCGGCCGGGTGCTCGACGGGAAGGGTGGCGCCCGCCCAGTCGGCTGGGACGAGGCACAGGGCTGGCAGCCCTGTGCCGAGGGAGAGGTGCTGTGGCTGCATATCTGCCGCACCCGCCCGGGCGTGCAGCAATGGCTCGAGGACAATTTCGGCATTCCCGAGCCGACCGCCGAATTGCTGACCAGCGACCAGACCCGCCCGCGCGCTTTCCGCGAGGGCATGACTTTGGTCGGAACCCTGCGCGGGATCAACTTCAATCCCGGGGCCGAACCCGAAGACATGATATCCATGCAGTTCTGGAGCGACGGGCGGCGGCTGGTAACCTTGCGGCGCCACCCGTTGCAGACCCCGCGCGCGGTGGTGGCGCAGCTCGACGAGGGGGAAGGACCGCCCGATGCCGGGGCGACGATCACCCAGCTGGCCGAACTCATGATCGCGCGAATGAGCCAGTCGATCGTCGACATGAACGACGTGCTCGACGCGCTGGAGGATGACGACCCCGACGAACACGCCGAAAGCATGCTCAAGCGGATATCGACGATCCGCCGCAACTGCCTTGCGCTGAAGCGGCACATGGCGCCCCAGCACGAAGCGCTCGAACAGATCAGCCGTGATGCGCCAGCCTGGTTCGACGCGAGCGACCGCCGCGAGATCGCCGAGAGCATCGCGCGGTTGCGCCGCTATCTCGACGATATCGACATCAGCAAGGAAAGCGCGCTGGTGCTGCAGGACGAAATCCGCGCGCGCAGCCTCGCGAGCAGCGAACAGGCGACCTACATGCTGACCATCGTCGCGGGCATCTTCCTGCCCCTGTCCTTCCTCACCGGCCTGCTCGGCATCAATGTCGGGGGCATGCCCGGTATGGACGACCCCGACGCCTTTTGGGCCGTGGTCGCCCTGTGCGGACTGCTGTTCATCGGCCTGATCGTGGCCTTCCGCCGGCTGCGCTGGCTCTAGCGCGGCGGCGCCTCAGCGCTGCGAGGGGATGAACTCCTCGCGCACTGCCTTGGCCATCAGCTCGAGCGGGATGATCCCCTGGCCGAGCAGGAAGTCGTTGAACGTCTTCTCGTCGAACTTGTCACCCAGCGCCACCTCGGCCTCGATCCGCAAGTCGATCAGCTTGCGATAACCGTAATAGTAGCTGCCGGCCTGGCCGGGCATGCGATACTGGTAGCGATCGAGTTCCTGCTTGACCATTCCGGGAGAGAACAGCGCCTCTTCGCGCAGCACGCGCTCGGCGTCTTCGCGGCTGATCAGCCCGAGGTTGAGCATCGGGTCGAGGAAGGCGCGGGCGGTGCGCAGCAGGCGGAACTGCTGGGCGATGAACTGGCCTTCGATCGGCTCGTAGGGCAGCATTTCGGCTTCGGCATAGAGCGCCCAGCCTTCGACGTTGACGCTGTTGAAGGCATAGAGCAGCCGGGCGAGGCTGACGCCCTGTTCGACCAGCGCGGCGAATTGCATCTCGTGCCCCGGTCGTGCCTCGTGCGCGCTCAGCGTCCAGCTCGCGGCGGGGAAGTTGAAATCATCGTAGGCCTCGCCTTCGCCTGCGGTCGGGTTGGCCACGGTGAGCACGAAGGTGCCCTGCTCACCCGTATTGCCGATCAGGCGCGGGGGGCGCATATGCGGCGCAGGCTGGGCGGCGCTTTCGGCGGCGGAGGCCACCCGCATGGCGAGCGGATAGTCAGGCAGGCTGACGATGTCGTGCTCGCGGATTTTCGCCTCGAGCTCTCCATTCACGCGGCGATAGAATGCCTCGATCTCGTCATTGGGGATCGTGCTTTCCTTGAGCTTCTTCATGACCGAGGCATAGTCGGTCTCGGCCCAGCCGTGCTTTTCGGCGATCTGCGGGGCGAGCGCCTCCATCTGTGCACGGATCTCGTAGAAACCGCGCCGCGCCTGGTTCATCGCCTCGCGCGGGTCGGCATCGATCCCCCAGTTCTTCAGCGCAAGAGCATAGAGTTCCTCGGGCAGGCGCGGATTATCGCGCGCTGCGGGAAGCACCACCTTTTCGGTCCATTTTGCATAGTCAGCGAATTGCGCGTCCATCGCGTCGAGCGCTTCGTCGGCGCCATCGATCCCGTATGTGTCGAAGAGTTCGCGGATGCCGGCGGCGAAAGTCGGGATCTTGTCGATAGATTCGCGGACCTCGACCGCATAGGGCCCAATCTTGTCCTGCCCCCGGCTGGCCTCGAAGCGGCGCTTCGCCAATTCGGTCAACGGCTCGCTGTCGGGCCAGATGCCGGTGTAGCGTTGCAGCAGCTCGAGCGCCTTCGCGCGGCGGCCCGGTGCAGTCTGTTCGGACAGCAGCGTCCCGATGGTTTGGAACATGCCCTGCGGCACTTCGGCGAATTCGAGCATGTAGCGGCGCTCGAGCTCGAGCCCCTCGATCCGCAGGTCGAGCGCATCGATCAGGATCTGGAGGTCCTGCTTGACGTAGGTGTTGGGCTCGACTGCCATTGCGGCGGCGAATTCGGAGCGCAGCTTGCGGGCTCCGGCGAGGTAGCGCTCGTCGCGATCGAGCGCCATGTCGTTCACCAGCCCGTCGTACTGCTCGTAGCCGGCGGAGCTGGCGCCGGTCGGGAAGAAGCCTGCCTCGAAGGTGATGAGCTTTTGGGTATAGGCATTGCTCGTCTCGACCCACTGCGGATTGGCGGGTGCCGTCGCTTCTTCCTGTGCGGCGAGCGGAACGGCGGGCAGCGCCACGGCGAGCGCGATGGCGGCGGCAAAGGTCTTCATCTGGCTTCCCCTCTGGATGTCGCCGCTAGGGGTGCCGCCTGTTGCGAAGCTTGACAAGCACGGGCCGGACGAACGTCGCTCACCAGCGGACGAGCGACGGGACCGCAATCCGGCCGATCACGCCGCCGAGGACGACCGGCAGGACATGCCAGCTCCCCAGGTGTGCCAGCGTATCGACCGGGCAGGCGAGGCCATGGGCGAAGGTGCCCAGCGCGCCTGCCGCGATCCCGGCATAGGTACCTGCCAGCGGAGGCGACACCGGTGCTCCCTGCCGCAACCAGGCGATGAGAGCGACGAAGGTGATGCCGCCAAACTCCGCCCCGGCAACGAAGCATCCGAGCCCGTAGGGATCGTGTACGATCTCGGCCAGCCCTCCCTGCAGGCCGAGCACGGCAATCGCGGCCGCAGGCAGCAGAGCGGCCATTGCCAAGGCCCAGCGCGCGCCGTCATGATGATTGCCGACTCGCGGCGACGCCATGCGGATCGCCGCCAGCGCGGTGGCTGCGCCGAGCAGGCCGAACATGCCGTTGGCGATGAAGAACAGCGCCGATGCCTCGCCCGTGGCGATCCCGCGCCAAAGCCCCTCGATCAGGGCGACCAGAACCACGCTCGCAAGCGCGGCCGCACCGACCAGCGCGATGCCGCGACCAGGCTTCATCGGGCGGACGGGGGAAAGGTCCGCGGCAAGTTCCTCGATCAGCGATTGGGGCACGCGATTCATGTCAGTCTGCTTTCTCTACGAGCGCGGAAAGCTTCTTCAATCCGCGATGGATATTCACCTTGACCAGGCTCTCGCTCTGGCCCGTTCGTGCCGATGCTTCGGCAATCGTCAGCCCCTCGATCTTGACCAGTTCGATGGCCTCGCTTTGTCCTGCAGACAGGTGCACGAACAATCGCTCGAGGCTCATCCTTGCCATGACCGCCTCCTCGTCGCTGTCGGCGATCGCATCGTGGTCGCCCAGCTCGTCCTCGGCCTTGCGATAGACCTTGCGCAAATGGTCGATCCAGCGATAGCGCGCGATCGCCGCGAGCCAGGGAAGGAAGGCCCGGCCCGGGTCCCAGCTCGCGCGCTTGGCATGGATCGCCAGCATCACCTCCTGCACCAGATCGTCGAGTTGTGCGGGGGCGACCCGGCGGCGGAAATAGCGTTCGAGCCACAGCCGGACTTCGGCCAGCAGCACACGATAGGCCGCTGCATCGCCCTTTTGCGAGGCGGCCATCAACCGTGCGAGGCTGGCTTCGTCGGCGATCATCGCGGGGCTCCCATGGTGAGCCTATCACTCGGCGCGGGCACGCGCGAGCAGCGCGTCGGCCGCCAGAGGGCCCCCGCCGCGCGACAGCAGCACGCTCGCCATAGCGACCCACACTATATGCGTCTGCCACCAGGCTTCGGGATAGACGAAGACCTGGATCACCAGCGTCATCGCCAGCAGGGCCAGCGCGGAAAGCCGGGTGAACAGGCCCACCACCAGCAGGATCGGGAAAAGATGCTCGGCATAGGTCGCCATCGGGGCGGCGATGGCCGGGGGTAGCGGCAGGCCGGTATATTCGTATTCGAACAGGAAGCGCGCCTGCTCGCCGATTGTCAGCAATGTACCTTCGGCCACCTTGGTGCGTCCCGAGCGCCAGAAGATGCCCGCCAGCGCCACCCGGGTGAGCAAAAGCGCCAGACCCTCGGGCCACCGCGAGGCGAGCCATGCGGCGAGACTGTCGTAGCGGGCGAGGAAGGTGTGCATCGAGATGGGCCGCAATGCCGCTCAGCGCTGGACCGGGGTTAGCGATCCCTTGCCCTTGGGCGTCTTGGTCTTCTCGCAGGTGCCCTTGGGGACCAGCTTCCAGGCATTGCCCTGATAATCGCGGGTCGAAGTGCCAGCGCAGCTGGTTCCGGGACCAGCCGCGCAATCGTTCTCGCCCGCCTTGGCGACGCCGTAGCACTTTTCCATCGCGGGCTTCTTCTGCGCCGCGGCGGGGCTGGCGGCGAGGCCGGCGGCCGCGCTGGCGGCAAGTGCGATGCGGGCAAGGTGGGTCAGGGGCTTTGCGGTCATGAAATCTCTCCCGGATGGGTTTGCCAATGGGACCCGGCGTCGGGCCGGGGTCAGGGAGACATTCGCCGGGTCGGGGCGGCGCGTTACAGCACAGGCGAATTTTCGGGTCGTGTAACCGGTGCGGCAGGGCGAGCGAAGAAGGCCCTGTGCGCATCTTCGCGCAGCACGACAGGAGAGGATTCGACATCATGACCGCCATCCGCAAACCCGCCAGTGCCGCCGCCGCGGCCGCTTTCGCGCTGTCCTCCATGGCCGCATTCGCCGCCGAACCGCCCGCCGGCAGCAGTGGTCGCGCGCTTGGTGCCGAGGACATGGTCCACTGCTACGGCGTCAACAGCTGCAAGGGCACCGCCGACTGCGCCACGACGCAGCACGAGTGCAAGGGGCAGAACGAATGCAAGGGTCACGGTTTCAAGGCGATGAAGGCGGGTGACTGCCTGGCCAAAGGCGGTACGATCGGCGACCTCGGCTGAAGCCCCGGCGGCCCGGCTGCCCCATTCGCCCCCCGATCGGGCATGCCGGGTCGCCACCTATCGCATCACCTTCCATGGAAGACATCCCCCCGTTTCACGGCTTCGGCCTGGGTCTCAGACGCCCGCACTACGCCGACTTCCTCGAGGGCGCGGTGCCGGTAGATTTCGTCGAAGTCATTTCGGAAAACTACATGGTCGATGGGGGCAAACCGCTGCGCATCCTCGAGAGCGTACGGCAGGAGCACCCGGTCATCCTCCACGGCGTTTCGCTTTCGGTCGGTTCTGCCCAAGGGCTCGACGCGGACTATCTCGTCCGCCTGCGCAGGCTGGTCGAGCGGATCGAACCTTTGTGGGTCTCCGATCACCTGTGCTGGACCCGTACAAGCGCGCACAACAGCCACGACCTCCTGCCGCTGCCGTTGACGCGCGAGGCGCTCGCAATCGTCTGCGAAAATATCGACAGAGCGCAGGAGGCGCTCGGTCGGGCGATGCTGTTCGAAAACCCCTCGAGTTACCTTACCTTTCCCGAGGACGAGATGCCCGAATGGGAATTTCTTGACGCAATGACGCGGCGAACGGGCTGTCACCTGCTGCTCGACGTCAACAATCTCTATGTGAGCGCGCGGAACCACGATTTTTCCGCCGCCGATTATCTCGCCGGTCTCCCACTGGATCGCGTCCGGCAGATTCACCTTGCCGGGCACCAGCCGGGCGAGATCATCATCGATACGCATGATCGCGCGGTGTGCGATGATGTCTGGGCGCTCTATGCGAAGGTCATCGCCCGAACCGGCCCCGTCGCCACGATGATCGAGCGTGACGACGCCATCCCGCCTCTCGCCGAGCTGCTGCACGAGCTCGATCGCGCCCGAACCATTGCAGGCTCGTGCGAGAGGAGCGCCGCGGCATGAGCGCGCTGGCGCAGCGGCAGGCGGCGGTTCTCGGCGCGATTCTCGACGAAGACGCGGCGCTGCCTGAAGGCTGGGGGGAGCGGCAAGCGCGCGGGCTGGCGATCTATCGCAACAATTACCGCAGCGCGCTGGTCGAGGCGCTGCGCTCGACCTTCGAGCGGACCGAGCGGCTGGTTGGCGATACCGCCTTCGCCCGCGCCGCTGCGCATCACTGCATCACGCATCCGCCGAATGGCTGGACGCTCGACCTGGCCGGCGAAGGCTTCGCCGAAACCTGCGCCGCGCTCTTTGCAGGCGATCCCGACGTTGCCGAACTCGCCGCGCTCGAATGGGCGATGCATCTTGCCTTCACGGCGCGCGATACCGCGACGCTGACCCCCGAAGGCTTTGCCGCCGCCACCGCAAAATTCGGCGAGCATGACTGGGAGCGATTCACGCTCGACCTCATGCCCTCGCTCCGTTGTCTTCCCGCGACATACGATCTCTTGCGCCTCTGGTCCTCGCTCGCCGGGGAAGGCGAAGCGGATCTCGTATCGCTCGACGTCCCGCAGATTGCGGTGGTCTGGCGCGAGGGCGAGTGCCCGGTCTTCGTGCTGCGTCCGGAACGGGAAGGTCGGGCGCTCGAATCCTTCCGCGCCGGTGCCCGTTGGGGCGAGGTCTGCGGCACACTCGCCGCGGCGCTGGGCGAAGAGAAGGGCATTGCCGAAGCGGGTGCGATGCTCGCCCGCTGGGTGGCCGAAGGGTGGATCGAAGCGGTCGGTCAGTAGGCGAAGGTTTCGCCCACCAGCTTCTCGCTTAGCGTCCACAGCCTCTCGGCGTTACCCTCGTCGATCGCATAGCCGCGGACACCGCCCATCGGGTCATCGTCGTCGCGCTCGGCGACATGGCAATCTTCGCAGTAGAGCCCGCCCGTGCCGGCCAGCTCGTCGGCGGTGGCGACCCAGCAAGTGGTCGCCGCGCCCTGCGGAATGGACTTGAAACCCTGGCCTTGCTGGCCGGTTTCCTCGGCCGCTTTGCGCATGCGCTCCATCATCCACTGGCGGTCTTCCTCGGTCATGTGGCGTCCGAGATTAGTCATGATCCCGCCGGGATGGAGCGCGTAGGCGTGGATGCCCTTGGCGGCGAGGCGCTGCTCCAGCCCCACCGAAAAGAGAATGTTGGCGGTCTTCGACTGACCATAGGCCTGCCATTTATCGTAATCGCGGCTCTCGTAATTCGGATCGTCGAAATGGAGTTGGTCGATGTGGTGACCGCGGCTCGAGAGGTTGACGATACGCGGCTCGCTGCCCTTTTCTATCAGCGGCATCAGCAGGTTGGTGAGCAGGAAATGGCCCAGGTGATTGGTGCCGAACTGCATCTCGAATCCGTCCGCCGTGCGGCCGAGCGGGCAGGCCATGACGCCGGCATTGTTGATCAGCAGGTCGATCTTCTCGAAACGCTCGTTGGCGTCCTTGGCCGCCGCGCGCACGCTATCGAGCGAGGCAAGGTCGCAGACCAGCGTATCGACCCTGGCGCCGGTCGTCTCGGCGATCTCGTCCGCTGCGGCGGCCAGCTTGGTGGCGTCGCGACCCGAAAGGATCACATGCGCGCCCTTGGCGGCCATCGCCCGAGCGGTTTCCATGCCGAGGCCAGAATAGCCGCCGGTGATCAGCGCGGTCCGCCCGCTCAGGTCCTTGCCCTCGAGGACTTCGTCGGCAGTGCTCTCGAATCCGAATGTGCTCATGCGCTGTCTCCCTTCGGGCTGGGGCCTAGCACAGAAAATGGGGCGCGGGAGGGTTATTCCCGCGCCCCGATGTGCGTTCCCCGGAGGGCTTTCCGGGTCAGCTGCCCGGTGGCAGTGGTGCATCCGATTTCGGCGCTGCCTTGGGATTGGCCCGGGGCGTCGGCGGGCTTGCAGTTCCGTCGCCCAGGTCGTTGTCCATTTCCTCCAGCTTGCGCGCCGCCCAGTCGCGACCGCCAAGACCGAAGGCGAGCGCGCCGGCCACAGCGATTCCGGCGATCAGGATCGTCAACGCATTGGCCGGGATCATCCCGCCGATACCGGTGAACTGCAGCCCCATGAATACGAACAGGATGATCGTCGCCCAGCGGACGATGGTTGCCGCCGTGGTCCCCCCGGCATCGCCGGCGATGAGCCGCGCAAGCAGGTTGGCGATGAGGAAGCCGAAGGCGATGACCACCGCGCCGAAGATCACCCGGCCGCCCAGCTCGAGCAGCTGGTCGAGGATAGCGGTCAGCTCGGGAAAGCCGAGCAGCCGTGTCGCGGCGATGGCGAAGAACAGGATGATCGCCACCTGCGTCACCCGGGCGATAATCCCCGATGCGGTCGTCCCCTCGGTTACCAGCCCGCTTTCCTCGAGCGCCCGATCGACGCCGAGCCCGGGCAGGATTTCCTTGACGATCTGCACCACGAACTTGCTGATGAGATAGCCGATGCCGAGCAGCACCGCCGCGGCGATGATGTTCGGGATAGCGGCGAAGATCATCTCGAGCATGCGCGAGGCGGGCCCGCTGATCGAATCGATGCCCAGTTGTTCGAGCGCTGCAATCGCCACGGGTATCGCGATCAGGACATAGACGATCGTGCCGATGGTCCGGCTGATCGCGGTGTTGCCGGTGACATTGTCGACCCCGCCGCGATTGGCCCATTTGTCGAAATCGACCGTTTGCAGCGTGGTCACCACGAGGTCGCGCGCAATCCGTGCGACCATCATGCCGATGAAGAAGATGAGGCCGGCCCACAGCAGGTTGGGCAGGAAGGCGACGACGTTTTCGAGCAGGCTGTCGATCGGGCCCGCGACCCCGCCCAGTTCGAGAATGTTGAGCACGATCAGCAGGCCGAACAGCCAGATCAGCAAGGACACGATCTTGCCCAGCGATTCGCCCAGCGACTGGCCGCTGCCGGTCCCGCGCTTGAAGAAATCGACGGTGTCGACGAGTTTGGCGAAGGCCCATTTGGCGGCTTTCGCCGCGAGCCAGGTGACGACCAGCGCGACGATGGCAAAGAGGATCTTTTCCCCCAGGTCCATCGCCAGCTGTTCGTCGAAACGATAGCGGTCGAACATCATGAAACCTCTCCCCATTGGTTCCGTAGCGTCAGGGCTATCATGCGTGTCGGAAATCTACAAAGCGCATTCGCGCGTGAAGTGGATAAGTCTGTGTGCTATCGCCTTCGAATGAGAGGATTTTCAGTGCCCTTCGTCCGCGCGCTCGCTGCGCTTTGCGTCGCATTCGCCTTGCCCGCCACGGCACAGGAGGCCGAACCCCGCTGGTCGATCGCCATTCATGGCGGGGCCGGCACGATCGCGCGCGAGAACATGACCGCCGAGCAGGATGCGGCCTATCGCGCGGCGCTGCAGCAGGCGCTCGATGCGGGCAAGGCGGTGCTGGCGGGCGGGGGAGATGCGCTCGATGCGGTCGAAGCGGTGATCACAAGGCTCGAGGACGACGAAAAGTTCAATGCCGGGCGCGGCGCGGTGTTCACCTGGGACGGGACGCACGAACTCGACGCCTCGATCATGGACGGTCGCACGCGCGACGCCGGCGCAGTTGCGGGCGTCACCGGCATCCGCCACCCGATCCTCCTGGCGCGCAAGGTGATGACCGACAGCCCGCACGTCATGCTGGCAGGCAAGGGGGCCGAAGCCTTTGCCGCCGAGCAGGGGCTCGAGCTCATGCCGCCAGAATGGTTCGATACCGACGCACGGCGCGAGGCGCTCGAGCGGATGAAAGCAGAGAGGCTCTCCGCGCTCGATGTCGACATCAAGTTCGGAACGGTCGGCGCGGTTGCGCTCGACAGCCACGGCAATCTGGCCGCGGGCACCTCTACCGGGGGAATGACCGGCAAGCGCTGGGGCCGGATCGGCGACAGCCCGCTGATCGGCGCGGGCACCTACGCCGACAACCGCAGCTGCGCTATCTCGGCGACGGGCTGGGGCGAGTATTTCATCCGCGTCGGCGTTGCCCACGAAATATGCGCGCGCTTGCGCTATGATTTCCGCATCGCGGCTCTCGAAGAACAGCTAGGCGTTCCGCGCGATGCCGACGGCTTGCCGGAATACATCATCCACGCATCGGAATTGGCTCTTGATGCCGAGATCGCGCAGCGGGCGGCCGACGACGTCATGGATGAGGTCAAGGCGCTCGGCGGCGATGGCGGGATTATCCTCGTCACGCCCGAAGGCCACGCGCTCTTCAGCTTCAACACCAGCGGCATGTATCGCGGGCGCGCGACCAGCGACGGCGTCGACGAAGTCGCGATCTACGCTGACGAGTAAGGCCCGGCCTTTCGCAGCGAAGCGGGAAGGCCGCTCGGGGATCAGCCGCGCTTGCGCGCCTGCGCATAGCTGCCGAGAAGGCGAACGCCATTGGTCTGGAAGGCGAGTTCCTCGAGCGCGGTATCGACCCGCGGCTCGCCCGGGGCGCCCTCGATATCGGCGAAGAACTGCGTCGCGGCGAAGCTCGCGCCCTTCTGGTAGCTTTCGAGCTTGGTCATGTTGACGCCGTTGGTCGCGAAGCAGCCGAGCGCCTTGTAGAGCGCGGCGGGGATGTTCTTCACCTCGAAGACGAAGGTGGTCATCGCCTGCGCGCCGTCGAGCGCGGCGGGATCGAGCGCTTCCTTGGCCAGCACCACGAAGCGCGTGGTGTTGTCATGCGCATCCTCGACCTCGCGCTCGACGATCTCGAGGCCGTAGAGATCGGCGGCGAGCGCGGGGGCGATGGCGGCGACGTCCATCTTGCCCATCTCCGCGACATAGGCCGCTGCGCCCGCCGTATCGGCATGGCTCAACCCGACGATCCCGCGTTCGGAGAGGAACTTGTGCGACTGGCCGAGCGCCTGGGGGTGGCTGTAGGCCGCCTCGAACGGGCCCTGCCCCAGCGCCATCAGGCAATGCGTGATGCGCATGAAATGTTCGGCCACGATGAACAGCCCGCTTTCGGGCAGCAGGAAATGTATATCCGCAACTCGCCCGTGCTGCGAATTCTCGATCGGGATCATCGCGCAGCCTGCGGCGCCGCTTTCGACCGCCGCGAGGGCATCTTCGAAGCTGAAACAGGGTAGCGGCAGCGCGTCGGGCGCGAACTGCATTGCGGCCTGGTGCGAGTTCGAGCCCGGCGCTCCGCCGAAGGCGATCGCGCGCAGCGGGTCCTCGGCGGCGGCTTCGCGCATCGAATCGACGAGAGCAAGGGCGGGCTTGGCAAATTGGCGCATGATGTCCTGCGCGTTACGGGGGGCGTCCCCCGCCATCA
>Ga0066644_10000495_pt1 | contig 24576 bp, 17 predicted proteins | sample CryGeyCG2114_020_FD_62735 | JGI IMG/M metagenome (GOLD analysis project Ga0066644, IMG submission 62735) | Groundwater microbial communities from aquifer - Crystal Geyser CG15_big_fil_post_rev_8/21/14_0.20 | ecosystem: Environmental > Aquatic > Deep subsurface > Groundwater | place: USA: Utah...
ATCATTGATCGTGATGCGCAGATGGGGATCAAGTAAGACGCCGCCATTCTCCAGCTGGCCGGCGAGCGTTGCGACCAGCGCGTCAAGCGTTTGCGGGCAAGCGTCAAGGGTCAGCGTGGCGGGATAATCGCCGATCCGGTCCCTGACAGGACCGAAGAATTCCAGCTTTATCTTCATGCCTCAGCCTCCTGTCCGGGCCATATCGCGGGCGACAGAGGAGGGGGCGCCAGGAGAGACATCAAAATCATGCTGCAAGGGCTTGGTGGCCATGGCCTGATCCAGCACCCGGTCAATGGCGTCCGGCCCGCCGCCGCGAATGGCACTGCGCAGATCCACCGATCCGTTCTGTCCAAGGCACATGAAAAGCTCGCCCGTACAGGTCATGCGAACACGGTTACAACCCGCGCAGAAATTACCGGTGAGTGGAGAAATGAAGCCGAGGCGGCCGCCGGTTTCCTGAATCCGGACATATCGGGAGGGCCCCCCGGTATCATCGGGCAGATCGGTAAGTGTCCAGCGTGTCTCCAGCTCCTTGCGCACATCCAGAAGCGACAGGAATTGGTCTGACCGGTTCACACCGATCTCCCCGACCGGCATGACCTCGATCAACGAAATGTCATGTCCTTGCCCGTGCGCCCATGAGATCAGATCGGGTAACTGCGCGTCATTGGTGCCGTTCAAGGCGACGGCATTGATCTTGACGTGCAGTCCTGCAGCGCTTGCCGCTTCGATCCCGTTCAGTGTCTGCTGCAGCTTGCCGCCACGGGTGAGCTTGCTGAAAACCCCTGCATCAAGGGTGTCGAGCGAGACATTGAGACGTTTTATACCGGCTGCTGCCAGCCGGTCCGCGTATTTGGGGAGCTGGGTGGCATTGGTGGTCAGACAGACCTCTTTCAGGCCGGGCTTGCCTATACGGGCACCCAGATTGTCGATCAGGGTGAGAATATCTTTACGAACCAGCGGCTCCCCGCCGGTGAGGCGGATTTTCTCGACGCCGCGGGCAATGAATGCATCGCACAGGACGGTCAGTTCTTCCAGTGTAAGTAATTCGGATTTGGGCAGGAAGTCCGGACGCGCCTTCATGCAATAAACACAACGTAGATCGCAGCGATCAGTCACGGACAGGCGCAGATAGGTGATGTGCCGCCCGAACTGGTCGATCAGCTTTGGTTTGTCGGCTAGGTGGATCGTGCGGTCCAAAACAGGCTCCATGCATTCCATTTTGCTTGACAAACATCAAATCGTGAGGCGTGCCAAGTGACGTGTCGTCGCACGTCAACCGTTACGGTGCAACGATGTCAAATCCTCAGGCGTATTAATGTTGCTGAACCGGCGGACCTGTCCGGCGGACATCTCCAGCCAAACGACATCAAATTGCGCCAGGATATGTTTCACGGACCGGATTTCAGCCCGCACCGGCAATGATCCGCCGACCGGCAGATAGGCGGGCAATGGATAACCGGCCCATGCACAAGCACGCGCCGAATTATTCGATATCAGGGGCAACAAATCGTCAGCGTCAAGCTGCGGCATATCAACAGGAATAAACAGCGCACCGGTACATGTGTCCGGTATGGCGGTCAGGGCGTCCAGAATGGCACAGGCAGGCCCCGCGCCCGGTTGCCGGTCGGGAATGCCACCCGGCAAGTCCGGCCTTCCACTCACCCGCAACGGGCCGCAACCTGTCTCGCCCAGCAGGGCCCTGGCGCGTTCCAGAAATGTACGGCCATGATAGTCCAGCTTGGACTTGTCCTGCCCCATGCGCCGCGATTGTCCGCCGGCCAGAATGACACCGGCGATGCCTGCAGGGTCAGCTGAGCGGGTCATCAATGAGCGGATTCGGTTTGCATATGGCTTCCAGTGCGGCGCGGTCCGTTATCTCGATCCGCGCTCCATCCATCAGGATGCCGTGTGATTGCAGCGCGCCGAAAGCCCGCGAGAGGTTTTCCGGCGTCATGCCGAGTATCGACGCAAGATTCCTTTTCCCAAAGGGTAATTCGACGATATCAGCCCTCCCGGATTTGTCATGCAGCCGTACAATGTAATTACCGACCCGTTCGATCGCGGTGCGGAGTTTGAGGTTTTTCATGGATTTTACGACGCTGCGGTAACAGGTCGCCAGTTCCGTCACGATGGCCCGCGCGAAGTCGGGGTCATCGTCGAATGCACTGCGCACATTCCGGGAGGGCATCAGCAGCAGTTTTGAGGGTGCGATGGTGCGCGCAGACATCAGATAGGGCGCATCCTTGATGGTCGCAGCCAGAATGAATGTGGACACGGGCGTTACCACAGCCATCGAGGATTCACGCCCATGGCTTGCCGAAAACAATTCCACAGACCCTTCCAGAACCACATAGAGAAAATCGGCGGGGTCGCCCTCCCGGATGAGATCGACATGGGCCGGGAACTGCTGGGCATAAGCGGCTGTCAGAAGCGCTTCGAAGCGTTGCGGCTGCATGTCGCAAAACAGGTTCAGATTCCTGATGATATCCCGGTCTGTGTCGCGCATCTTGATCCCGCAAGCTGTTTCTATGATGTCGTTACACTGCAGATTGATCAATATCAATGCATGAATTACCAACCGTTCTTCAATGTATTGATCCTGGACAAACCAATACACTGAATATTTCAGATTGCCGTTTTTATGTGCGTAGATTTGACGCGCGGCAAGTAAGACGGTTCCGAATACAAAATAATATCGCTATCAATTGTTCATTCGCTTGCCTCAGCAAGCTTTGAAATTGGGGGCGATCATGCACACGCTGGAAGGCGTCACACAAGGACAACAACGCCAGGCGCTCGGAATGAGCTTGCTGGCTTTCACCGTCTGTTTTGCGGTCTGGACCATTTTCTCGATCATCGGCGTCCGCATCAAACAGGAATTGGGATTATCAGAGACCCAGTTCGGATTACTGGTGGCGACGCCGGTTCTGACCGGCTCCATCAGCCGCATATTTCTCGGTATTCTGACCGAACAATATGGCGGCCGGATCATGTTCCCGATCCAGATGGCCACGACGGCGGTCGCAGCCTTCCTCCTGTCGATGGCCGAAACCTACCCGATGTTCCTTCTTGCGGCGCTCGGTGTGGGCTTTGCGGGAGGTTCCTTTATTATCGGTATTGCCTATGTTTCGCGCTGGTATGATGCCAAGGCACAGGGCACGGCATTGGGCATATTCGGCGTCGGCAATATGGGGGCGGCGGTCACCAATTTCGGTGCGCCTTTCCTTGTCGTGGCCTTGGGCTGGCAGCAAACTGCGCAGATTTATGCTGGTGTCTTGCTGGCCATGGCGGTGATTTTCTGGGTGTTCACGAAGGATGACCCGGTCCTTGTTGCCCAACGCAAATCCGGAGGCAAACGCCCGTCAGCGCTGATGCAGTTGGAACCCTTGAAAAATCCACAAGTCTGGCGGTTCGCAACCTATTATTTCTTTGTCTTCGGTGCCTTCGTTGCGCTCGCCTCATGGCTGCCAAGTTATTATGTCGGTGCCTACGGGCTGGATCTGCAAACTGCGGGCATGCTGGCGGCTGCCTATTCCCTGCCGGCGTCAATTTTCCGGGCGCTGGGCGGCTGGATGTCAGACAAGTGGGGTGCACGCTTTGTGATGTACCTCACCTTCATCATTTCCCTAGTTTGTCTTTTCGTGCTCAGCTACCCCGAAACCCGTTACATTGTCAGTGGTATAGACGAGCCTATCGAGTTCAGCTTCGGTTTAAGTGTGACACTGTTCGCGATCCTCACCATCGGGCTCGGCTTCGTGATGTCTCTGGGCAAGGCCGCGGTCTACAAACATATCCCCGTCTATTATCCGCATCATGTCGGTGCGGTCGGCGGTCTGGTCGGAATGATTGGCGGTCTTGGCGGATTTTTCCTGCCGATCAGCTTTGGCATCATGAATGATCTGACCGGGGTATGGACCAGCTGTTTCATGCTGATGTTCGTGATCGTCCTTGTTTCGACGATCTGGATGCATGTGGCGATCCGCAAGATGGAACAGCGAAAATATCCGCAACTGGCAGATGAAAGAAATCTCAGCGACATGCCTGACACGCCTTTTCCTGCTTCTCAGGCAAGCTGAGACAAGGCCGTGGTGGCCCGTATCCCCCTGCCGGTGCCACCACGGCCAATTTGAAAACAAGGACGATTGAAATGGCCAAAGACCTCTCGAACTGGAACCCCGAAGATCCTGCGCAATGGGAGACGACGGGCAAAGCCATCGCCAACCGCAATCTCTGGATTTCGATCCCGGCCCTGCTTTGCGGCTTTGCCGTCTGGCTCTACTGGGGAATCATCACCGTTCAGATGATCAATCTGGACTATGGGTTTAGCCAGACCGAACTGTTCACGCTGACTGCCATTGCCGGACTGTCGGGCGCGACGCTCAGAATTCCGTCCACATTCTTCATCCGCCTCGCAGGCGGGCGGAACACGATATTTTTCACCACGGCCTTGTTACTGCTGCCCTCGGCAGGAACGGCAATCCTGCTTCAGAACCCGGATACGCCGCTCTGGCAATTCCAGCTGATGGCGCTTTTGTCCGGCTTCGGCGGCGGTAATTTTGCCAGCTCGATGTCGAATATCAGCTTCTTTTTTCCGAAGAAGGTGCAGGGCTACTCACTGGGCATGAATGCCGGCCTCGGCAATTTCGGCGTCACCACCATGCAGATCCTGATCCCGCTGGTGATGACGGTCGGGATTTTCGGTGGCACGTCGATGGTGTTGCAAAACACCTCTGGCACATTGATCGGGCGCATTCCGGCCGGCACAGAAACCTATCTGCAGAATGCCGGTTTTATCTGGGTTGCCATTCTGATCCCGGTCGTTGCCGCGACCTGGTTCGGAATGAACAATATCCGCGACGAGCATGTTTCACCGAACATCGGATCGCCGCTCGCCTCTTTCGGTAAAATTACCGGCATGTTGGCCATTGGTCTGGTCATGACGGTCGCCGGGTTATGGCTGATGTTGCCTGCAGACACTGGCGGCTCCGGCTGGGGCGTTTCAAAATGGCTTGTCCTGCCGGCCGTGATCGCGGCGACGGTGTTCGCGCTGAAAGCGATCCCGGGTGCGATCCGCAAAAGCCTCGACCACCAGTACAAAATCTTCCGCAACAAGCATACTTGGGCGATGACGGTTATCTACACGATGACTTTCGGATCCTTCATCGGCTATGCCGCGGCCTTCGGGCTGGCCATCAAGGTTATTTTTGGCTTCCAGCACATTATGGTTGATGGGGTTATGACGCATGATGTTGTCAATCCTGACGGCCCCAGCGCCCTGATGTTTGCCTGGACCGGCCCCTTCATCGGCGCGTTGATCCGTCCCATTGGAGGCAAGCTGGCCGATAAGTTCGGCGGCGCATTCGTGACCCAGATCATCTCTGTCATCATGGTGATCTGCGCGCTGGGTGTCGCCTGGTTCATGAAGCAGGCTTATGGCTCGGCCACACCGGAGATCTTCTTCACACCTTTCCTGATCCTGTTCCTTATCCTGTTTGCCGCCTCCGGTATCGGCAACGGTTCAACTTTCCGCACCATCGCTGTTGTGTTTGACCGCGAGCAGGCCGGCCCGGTTCTGGGCTGGACCTCCGCTGTTGCGGCCTATGGTGCCTTCATCATCCCACAAGTGTTTGGCGAGCAGATCCGGGCCACCACGCCGGAATATGCCCTCATCGGCTTTGCCATTTTCTATACCGTCTGCATCGCTATCAACTGGTGGTTCTATCTGCGCCCGGATGCAGATGTGAAAAACCCGTAAAGGATTGTTATCATGAGTCTTCTTCTTGACCGCCTCACCTTTTTTACACGTCCGTCCGAGCGCTTTTCGGATGGTCACGGCATCACCACCACAGAGGACCGGACGTGGGAAGATTCCTATCGCAAACGCTGGCAGCACGATAAAATCGTCCGTTCGACCCATGGCGTGAACTGCACGGGATCCTGCAGCTGGAAAATCTACGTCAAGGGCGGCCTCGTCACGTGGGAGACCCAGCAAACAGATTATCCGCGCACCCGCCCGGACCTGCCCAATCATGAACCGCGCGGTTGTTCACGCGGGGCGAGTTATTCCTGGTACATGTATTCGGCCAACCGGCTGAAATACCCCATGATCCGCTCCCGCCTGCTGAAAGCGTGGCGCAAGGCAAGAGAAACAATGACGCCGATGGCTGCCTGGCGGTCCATCCAGGCTAATCCGGAGACGCGGCAGTCCTATATCTCGAAGCGTGGCGCGGGCGGGTTCGTCCGTGGGGACTGGGATGAAGTCAACGAAATCATTGCTGCGGCAAACGCCTATACCGCCAAGGAGTACGGACCGGACCGGGTATTCGGATTTTCGCCGATCCCGGCCATGTCGATGGTGTCCTATGCGGCAGGCTCGCGCTATCTTTCGCTTCTCGGCGGCGTGTGCATGTCGTTTTATGACTGGTATTGCGATTTGCCGCCGGCGAGCCCGCAAACCTGGGGCGAACAGACTGACGTTCCGGAATCCGCCGATTGGTATAATGCCGGCTTCCTGCTGATCTGGGGCTCGAATGTTCCGCAGACGCGGACACCGGATGCACATTTCTATACCGAGGCCCGCTATCGTGGTGCCAAGAGCGCGGTGATCTGTCCGGACTATTCCGAAGCGGCAAAATTCGGCGATATCTGGCTGAATCCGAAACAGGGCACAGATGCCGCGCTCGCCATGGCTATGGGGCATGTCATCCTGCGTGAATACCATCTCGACCGGCAGGCCGGGTATTTCGAACGCTATGTGCGCGAAAACACTGACATGCCGAATCTGGTGCGTCTGGAAATGAAGGACGGACAGCTGATTCCGGGACGCCTGCTGCGTGCTTCCGATTTCGATGACAGCCTTGGCGAGGACAATAATCCGGACTGGAAAACCATTGCCTATGATCGCAAGAGCGGTGGCTATGTTGCGCCTCTGGGTTCGGTGGGGTTCCGCTGGGGTGAATCCGGCAAGTGGAATATCGAGCAGAAGGATGGCAAGGGAGACGATGTCGAGCTGGAATTATCATTCATCCTTGATGACCGCCATGATGAACAGGTTGATGTCGGTTTCCCCTATTTCGGCAACAGGCAACATGACCATTTCGCCGGCACGGATCACCCGGATGTCCTCACCCGAAAGTTGCCGGCCCGACGGGTCGCGCTGAAGGATGGTGATGCGCTGGTTGTCACCGTCTTCGACCTTATGTGCGCCAATTACGGTCTGGATCGGGGGTTGGGCGGCGAACATCTGGCTGCGAGCTATGATGACATTGCGCCTTATACGCCGGCCTGGGCCGAACAGATCACCGGCGTTGACCGCAAGAAGATCATCGCTACGGCGCGCGCCTTTGCAACCAATGCCGAAAAGACCGAAGGCAAGTCGATGGTCATTCTCGGCGCGGGGCTGAACCATTGGTTCCACATGGACATGAGTTACCGGGCGATTATCAATCTTCTGGTGATGTGTGGCTGTGTCGGCCAGTCCGGCGGCGGTTGGGCGCACTATGTGGGGCAGGAAAAGCTTCGGCCCCAGACCGGTTGGCAACCGCTGGCCTTCGCGCTCGACTGGAATCGTCCACCCCGTCATCAGAATTCGACCTCGTGCTTTTATGCGCACACAGATCAATGGCGCTATGAAACTCTTGATGTGAGGGACATTCTCTCACCGACAGCACCGGTTGGTGAATGGTCGGGCACGATGATTGACTGGAATGTCCGTGCCGAGCGTATGGGGTGGCTGCCATCTGCTCCCCAGCTCCAGACGAACCCGTTCGAGGTTTCAAAAGCTGCCGCCGCTGCCGGACAGGACCCGAAGGCGTATGTCGTCGAGGGTCTGAAATCGGGCGATCTGCGGATGTCTTGCGAGGCTCCGGACAATCCGGCTAACTGGCCGCGGAACCTCTTCGTCTGGCGCTCCAACCTTCTGGGCTCTTCGGGTAAGGGACACGAATATTTCCTGAAACACCTTGTTGGCGCTGCCAACGGGCTGATGTGCGAGGAGGCCGGTCCCGAGCACCGGCCGGACGAGGTTGAATGGTCTGAGGCCGCGCCGGAAGGCAAGCTGGATCTTTTGGTGACGATCGATTTCCGGATGTCGACGACCTGCATGTATTCCGACATCGTTCTGCCGACAGCGACTTGGTATGAAAAAGACGATCTCAACACATCTGACATGCATCCCTTCATCCACCCGCTCACCGCTGCGGTTGATCCGTCGTGGGAGGCGCGAAGCGACTGGAATATTTTCAAGGGGCTGGCGAAAAAGCTCTCCGAAATTGCGCCGGAAGAGATCGGCGAGGAAACAGATATCATTCTGTTGCCGATCCTGCACGATACAGCGGGGGAAATCGCACAACCCTTCGATGTCAAGGACTGGAAGAAGGGCGAGACCGAAGCCATTCCGGGCGTGACCATGCCGCAAATCCTCACGGTGAAACGGGATTATGCCGATCTCTACAAGAAATTCACCTCCCTTGGCCCCTTGATGGACAAGCTCGGAAACGGCGGCAAAGGCATCGCCTGGAATACGGAACACGAGATTGAAAACCTTGCAGCCCTGAACGGCGTGGTGCTCGAGGCGGGCGTGTCCAAAGGGCGGCCGAAAATCGACACCGCTATTGATGCTGCGGAAGTCATTCTCATGCTGGCCCCGGAGACCAATGGTGAAGTTGCCGTCAAGGCGTGGCAGGCCTTGTCGGATAATACCGGGCGGGATCACACCCATCTGGCGCGTCCGAAGGAAGACGAGAAAATCAGATTCCGCGATGTTGTGGCCCAACCGCGCAAGATCATCTCTTCGCCAACCTGGTCAGGCATCGAGAGTGAAAAGGTTTGCTACAATGCCGGCTACACAAATGTTCATGAGCGCATTCCGTGGCGGACACTGAGCGGACGTCAGCAGCTCTACCAGGATCACAAATGGATGCTGGCCTTTGGTGAGGGGCTGTGTGTTTACCGTCCGCCCATTGATACGGCAACGATCGCGCCGGTCATTGATTCCAAGCCAAACGGCAACAAACAGGTGGTTCTCAATTTCATAACGCCGCACCAGAAATGGGGCATTCACTCCACCTATACCGATAATCTCCTGATGCTGACGCTGTCGCGTGGCGGTCCGATTGTGTGGTTGTCGGAGGATGACGCCACCGCAGCGGGCATTGTCGATAATGACTGGGTGGAAGCCTATAATTCCAACGGTGCCCTCGTGGCCCGGGCCGTGGTTTCACAGCGCATCAAACCGGGCACGCTGTTCATGTATCATGCCCAGGAAAAGATCGTGAATGTGCCGGGCTCGGAAATGACCGGGCAGCGCGGCGGGATCCACAATTCCGTGACGCGGGCGACGATGAAGCCGACCCACATGATCGGCGGCTACGCCCAGCTATCTTATGGATTTAATTATTACGGCACGGTGGGGTCCAACCGCGACGAGTTTGTCATTGTCCGCAAGATGGACAAGGTCGACTGGCTGGAAGGTCCTGCCGCTGACGCATTGGAGGCAGCAGAATGAAAATTCGTGCGCAAATCGGTAAAGTTCTCAATCTCGACAAATGTATTGGCTGTCACACCTGTTCGGTGACGTGCAAGAATGTCTGGACCAGCCGTGAGGGCGTTGAATACGCTTGGTTCAACAATGTCGAGACCAAACCCGGGATTGGTTATCCGAAGGACTGGGAAAACCAGGGCCGATGGAATGGCGGCTGGAAACGATCCGGCAATGGCAGCCTGCATCCGAAAATGGGTTCGAAATGGCGGATTTTGGCAAAGATTTTTGCCAATCCCGACCTGCCGCAAATTGACGATTATTACGAACCTTTTACATTTGATTACAATCACTTGCACACGGCAGGGGAATCGAAAGCATTTCCCACCGCGCGGCCTCGCTCGCTCATCTCCGGAGAGCGGATGGAGAAGATAGAATGGGGTCCGAACTGGGAGGAAATCCTGGGTGGGGAGTTCTCCAAGCGGTCTGCTGACTATAACTTCGAAGGTGTCCAGAAGCAGATCTATGGTGAGTTCGAAAACACCTTCATGATGTATCTGCCGCGCCTGTGCGAGCACTGCCTGAACCCAACCTGCGCGGCGGCCTGTCCATCCGGTGCCATCTACAAGCGTGAAGAAGACGGCATTGTGCTCATTGATCAGGAAAAGTGCCGCGGTTGGCGGATGTGCGTCTCCGGTTGCCCCTACAAGAAAATCTATTTCAACTGGGCGAGCGGCAAGTCCGAAAAGTGCACCTTCTGCTATCCTCGTATCGAAGCAGGTCAACCGACGGTCTGTTCGGAAACCTGTGTCGGCCGCATCCGCTATCTCGGCGTGATGCTCTATGATGCTGACCGTATCGAGGAAGCCGCCTCCATGGAGGACGAGAAGGACCTGTATCAGGCCCAGCTCGATATTTTCCTCGATCCGCATGATCCGGAGATTCAGGCCCAGGCCCGCAAGGATGGCGTGCCCGAGGCTTGGCTGGAAGCCGCGAAAAGATCACCAGTCTACAAGATGGCCATTGACTGGAAAGTTGCGTTTCCGCTGCACCCGGAATACCGGACCCTGCCCATGGTCTGGTACGTGCCGCCGCTTTCACCGATCAAGAATGCGGCTGAATCCGGTGCGCTGGAAACCGACGGCGAAATGCCAGACGTCCGTTCCTTGCGAATTCCACTCCGCTATCTGGCCAATCTCCTGACCGCCGGCGACGAGGCACCGGTCGCCGTGGCACTGGAACGCATGCTCGCCATGCGCGCTTACATGCGCGCCAAGACGGTGGAGGGCGTGATTGATCCATCGATCGCCGAGCGGGTGGGGCTCACCCGTGAGCTGATCGAGGACATGTATCACATCATGGCGATTGCCAATTATGAGGACCGGTTCGTGATCCCGACCTCACACCGGGAAGAGGCCGAAGAAGCTTTCGATATCCGCGGTGAATGCGGGTTCAGTTTCGGGAATGGTTGCTCGGATGGCTCCACCAAACCGTCACTCTTTGGCGGTCCGCGCCGCCGTGCCCAGGTCACCCCCATGGAGAAAAGCTGATGGCCAAGACCTTCAAAATCCTCGCCGCCCTGCTCAGCTATCCATCCCGGGAAATCGCTGATGCCGCAGGCGAATTTGCCGATGTTCTGGCGACGGAGGGGCTGTTGACGCGGCGGGATCAGACCGGGGTCAACCGGCTGGCGGCTCAACTCGCCACCCGCGATCTCTACGATCTGCAGGAGCGCTATGTTCAGCTCTTTGACCGGTCACGGACCTTGTCACTGCATCTGTTCGAACATGTGCACGGCGAAAGCCGGGACCGTGGCCAGGCCATGGTCGATCTGCTCGCCCTTTACCAGCAGAGCGGGCTGGAAATGGTGGAAGGTGAATTGCCGGATTTCCTGCCGCTGTTCCTTGAGTACCTGTCAACGCGGGACGTTGATGAAGCGCGAGCCCTACTTGGCGAAACCTGTCATGTCCTTGACGCACTCACGGAACGGCTCCGCAAACGCGACAGTATCTATGCCAGCGTGTTCCGGGCGCTGGGGGCTCTCGCAGACCGTTCGGCGGCCGTTGATGGCACTGTTGAAACGCCTGCGACGGAAGACACATCACTTGAGGCCATAGACAAGGCTTGGGCGGAAGAACAGGTCGTGTTCGGACCCGACCCGGATGCAGGCTGCCCCGCAGCAAATGACATGCTCGGCCGGATGGCCGTACCCCCTGAAACCGGTCTCAACAAGGGAGACCAGCAATGAGCGACTTTCTTCACACAGCCGTCTTCGGACTCTATCCCTATATCGCCCTGACCGTGCTCGCGATCGGCTCCATCATCCGCTATGACCGGGAGCCCTATTCTTGGCGGGCAGGTTCCAGCCAGCTCTTGCGCCGCAGGCAGCTGATACTGGGTTCGGTCCTTTTTCATCTCGGTGTGCTGGTCATTTTCTTTGGCCATCTCGGCGGCCTTTTGACGCCGATTGCGGTCTTCGATGCGCTGGGCATCAGTCACGGGGCCAAGCAAGTGCTCGCCATCGTTGCAGGCGGTGTGGCCGGGCTGTTCGCGCTCATCGGAGCAAGCCTGCTTCTTCATCGCCGCCTTTTTGATGCCCGTATCCGTTCAAACACCAGCTTTGCGGACATGGCGATCCTGCTTCTGCTTTATGCGCAACTGCTGCTGGGCCTTGGAACCATACCGGTGTCGATGACCCATCTGGACGGCCATGAAATGGTAACCTTCATGAACTGGGCCCAGGGCATTTTTACCTTTCAGTCGGATGCGGCCCAGTCCATCACCGGCGCCCATTGGGTTTTCAAAATGCACATCTTTCTGGGATTGACGATTTTTCTCGTCTTTCCCTTCACGCGGCTCGTTCACATGTTCAGTGCACCGGTGCGCTATGTGTTCCGCAGCGGATATCAGATCGTCCGCCGCAAACCTGCAAAGGGAGGTGGTAAATGACCTCTGCTTCATTGATATCCAACATGCCTGGCAAGACCGTTCCCGTCACTGTGAACGGTGTGGAAATTCCCGCCAAAGCGATTGCGGATGAAGCCCAGAACCACGATGCGGACCGGCCGGAAAAAGCCTGGTCAGCTGCCGCCGAAGCGTTGGTCATTCGGGAAGCCCTGTTGCAGAAAGCGCGATCAGCGGGTCTTTCTGCGCAACCGCAAACTGACGGGGCTGGCCGAACTGAAACCGAAGATGACGCCCTGATCCGGCAATTGCTCGAGACACAGGTTTCGACACCGGAACCGGACGAGGCGTCCTGCCGCCGCTATTTTGAAAATAACCGGAAACGGTTTCGTACCGCTGACCTTTATGAAGCGGCGCATATTTTGTTGCAGGCCGACAAACGGGATGCTCTGGCGTTTTCCCGTGCCAGACGCGAAGCGCAGATTCTGGTGGCCGAGCTCCAAAATCGTCCGGATCAATTTGAAAGGATGGCGCGCGAACGCTCCGATTGCGCATCTGCCAATGAGGGGGGGCGTCTGGGCCAGATATCGACGGGCCAGACAACACCGTTATTCGAGGCGGCACTGACAGAGCTGACTCCGGGCGACATCACGCCCGAACCGGTTGAAACACCCTATGGATTTCACATCATACGGCTGGATCAGAAAGCCGATGGGGCGATTCCAGAGTTCGAGGCGGCCCGGCCATTGATTGAGGAATTCCTGAGGGATTCCAGCTGGCGTCGCGCGGTCTCCCAATTCATTTCGCTTATTGTCGGCGAGGCTAAAATTACCGGCGTCACCCTCAACGGTGCGACATCGCCGCTCGTTCAGTAAGGCCAAGAAGAGGACTGAAGTCATGGGACATTCAGGAAAATTGCTCGCTTTATCAGCAAGCATACTGGCGCTTCAGGCAATGATCACCACCCCAGCGAGGGCCGACCCCAGCTTTATTCTGGATGCGCGATTACGCTATGAGGCGGTCGATCAGGACGGTTTCGCCGATACCGCGCAAGCTCTCACCTTGAGGACTCGGTTCGGACTTGATAGTGGCCCGGTGAATGGTTTCCGCTTCCTGATCGAAGGGGAAAACGTGCTGCATCTTGTCGATGATTTCAATTCCACAACCAATGGAAATTCCACCTTCCCTGTCATTGCGGATCCGGAAGATACCGGGTTGAATCGCGCCCAGATCGCCTATTCGGGCTTAGAGGACACGACGCTTACGCTTGGCCGCCAACGCGTAATCCTGGGAGATGCCCGCTATATCGGGAATGTCGGATTTCGCCAGAATGAGCAGACATTTGATGCGTTTCGCGTGACTTATCAGGGCCTTGAAAACCTGACGATCAACTATCTCTATCTTGACCGTGTTAACCGCATTTTCGGTAATGACCACCCCGCTGGCGACTGGGATCTGGACGGCCATGTTCTGACCGCCGATTTTCAAGCCCCGGCCGGACAATTGTCCGGCTTTGCCTACCTGATTGATAATCAGGACGCTATCGCCCAATCGTCGGCGACCTATGGGCTGAGATGGCAGGGTGAGGCCGGACATGACACCGGTCCGGCGTTCTCCTACTTTGTGGAATATGCCTATCAGACCGAGTATGGAGATAATCCGGTCAGTTTTGATCTTGGCCTGTTTCGGGCTCAGGCCCGCCTTGCACAAAATGGGTATTCGGCGGCCATCGGTCTTGAGGATCTGGAGGGTGACGGAGTCCGTGGATTTGGGACACCGCTGGCTACCTTGCATGCCTTTCAGGGCTGGGCCGATGTGTTTCTGGCGACGCCGCCCGATGGTATCCGCGATTTCTATGTGCAGGGAGGATGGACGGCTCCGGATGCTTTCTTCGGCCAGCCGCTTTCACTATCGGCAATCTATCATGATTTTGAATCCGGTGGAGGCGGTGGTGGTCTGGGATCGGAGTTTGATCTGGTGGCGACATCGCGGCTGACCGAACACCTCTCGCTTCAGTTCAAGAGTGCTTTTTACGATGGTCCTTCAGGCGGACCTGCGGACCGCAACAAATTCTGGTTTGCCATTACGGTAAGCCGTTAATTCAGGAAGGCCGGATAACCGGGCAGGCCGATGATCAGTGATCTTCTTGAAAACAATCTGGCCTGGGCAGACTCCAAAACCCGGAAAGACCCGGACTTCTTTCACCGGCTCGCCCGACAACAGCGTCCTGAATATCTCTGGATTGGCTGTTCCGACAGCCGGGTCCCTGCCAATGATATCGTCGGGCTCGATCCCGGAGATTTATTCGTGCACCGCAATGTGGCGAATCTGGCTCTTGCTCAGGATGCAAATTTTCTTTCTGTGCTTCAGTTTGCGGTGGAAACACTAAAAATCCGGCATGTCATTGTTTGCGGCCATTATGGCTGTGGCGGCGTCGCTGCGGCCATGTCTGGCGACCGGCATGGTCTGATTGATCACTGGCTGCAGCCCATTCGAGATGTGTCTGATGAATTGGCCGGCCATCTCTTGCGGATTGATGATCCGGTCCGGCGCATGAATGCATTGTGCGAAGCGAATGTCGCGGCCCAGGTCCGCTCCATCGCCTGTAACCCGATCATCCATGACGCATGGCGTCGGGGGCAGGAGGTGACGGTTCACGGCTGGATATATGCGATAGAAAACGGGCTGATCTGCGATCTGGATCTGTCCGTTTCAGACCGCAGGGAAGCCTCGCTGCAATTTCCGGATCGGTTGTCTGTTTGGTTGGGTGCCAGTTTCGAGGATTGTGCGGATACGTGTTTGCACACGGTATGATCCCGGCATTGATTGCGCCCCAGAGCTGGAAATGCCCGGCCATTGGTGATTGTCTGACCTAATAGCGTAACAACATCAGAGGCAGACGAATGCACAAGACACTTGGTCCGGCTACGCCCATCGCCCCGGAGATTGATTTCAACGATTTCATGGCAGTTGATATCCGCGCCGGGACAATTGTGCGCGCCGCAGAGTTTCCCGAAGCACGGCACCCCTCCTTGCGGCTGTGGATCGATTTCGGGCCGCAGATTGGCGAGCGCAAAAGCATTGCCCGGGTTACCGAGCATTATACGCCCGGCGACTTGGAATGCCGCCAGATTCTGGCCGTTGTCAATTTCCCGCCCCGCCAGATTGGACCGGCCCGGTCAGAGGTTCTGGTTCTGGGCTTTGCAGATGAGAACGACGCCATCCGCCTGGCAAAACCGGACTATGCTGTCCCGAATGGCACCCGGCTGACCTAGGCTTTTGCAGCAAACGACTCTTCTCGCTCGATCTCACGCAAATCCCTCGAATCCGCCGACAGACCCTTCCACAGGCTGAAACAACAGACCAGCAAGACAATCGTGAAGGGCAGACCAACAGCGATAGTGCCGGCTTGCAGGGCCTGCAGCGCCTGTGCGCCACCTCCATAAAGCAGAACAATCGCGATCAGGCCTTCAATCGATGCCCAGAAGATACGCTGGGGGACAGGCGCATGGAGCTTGCCGCCGGCAGTAATGCTGTCGACGACCAGTGAGCCGGAGTCCGATGACGTTACAAAGAAGATGAGCACGAGGATGATCGCCACGAAGGACATGATGGAAGCGAGGGGTAATTGCTCCAGCATGTGGAACAGAACCAGTGAGACCTCATCGACGCCATTGGCCAGTTCACCAATGCCGTTTTCATTCTGTAATAGCGCGATCTCGCCGAATGTGGTGAACCAGACAATAGTGATGATCAGCGGCACAAAAATCACGGCGCTGAGGAATTGGCGTATGGTGCGGCCTTTTGAAACGCGTGCGATAAACATGCCGACAAAAGGTGACCAGGAAATCCACCACGCCCAGTAAAAGATGGTCCAGTCGTGGAACCACGCAGTGTCCTCACGGCCCATCCAGTTTGAAAGTGGCAGAAAGTCACGCGCATAATTGACCGCATTCGTGAAGAATCCGGACGCGATGAGCAGGGTCGGCCCGACCGCAAATACAAAGAGCAAAAACAAGCCGGCCATAACCATGTTGATGTTGGACAAAACTTTCACACCGCCATCGAGTCCCCGTACAACGGAGATGATCGCAATCCCGGTGATGAAGGTAATGATACCGACTTGCAGGAAGATACCGGATTCAATGCCGAAGAGATAATTGAGGCCGCTGGATATCTGTTGAGCGCCAAGGCCAAGCGATGTGGCCAGACCAAACAGGGTCGCGATGACAGCCAAAAGATCAATAAGATGCCCCGGCCAGCCCCATATCCGTTCACCCAGCAACGGGTAGAAGGCGGAGCGCACGGTCAGCGGCAATCCTTTTGAGAACGTGAAATAGGCGAGCGCCAGCCCGAGGATGGCGTAGATTGACCAAGCGTTCAGTCCCCAGTGGAACATGGTGGCGCTCAAGGCAAGATCATGCGCGGCTTTGGTGCCGGGCTCCACACCCAGCGGCGTGCCGGCCCAGTCGGTATAGTAGGCCAAAGGTTCAGCCGCGCCCCAGAACATGAGGCCGATCCCGATGCCGGCCGAAAACAGCATGGCCAGCCAAGACGGGGTCGAGAAATCCGGTTTGGCGTCGCGGCCGCCAATCCGCAATCGGCCCAATGGCGAGAGCATAATAAAGAGCGCAAAGAGGAAGACGATATTGGCCGCGGAGACAAACAGCCAATCGAAGGTCTGAAGCACCCATTCGCGCGCGGCGAAGAGGGCGCTGGAGGCCGAATCCGGAAAGATGAGGGTGAAACCGATAAAGGTGATGACCAGGATGGCGGCCATGAAGAAGACTGGATTATGGACGTCCAGCCCCAGGAGTTTGACATTATCTTCGCCGGTCTTGTGTGTCGTCGTGTAGAAATTCAGGGGCATTCTGTCTCCTCATACCCTTGCGAGTTCAGGTCCCAGTGCTTTTTTCAATGGGTCGAGCCAGGGCTCGAAATGTCGCCATTGTTCGACGCCATCTTTGTAAATCGGTTGACGTACCTGCTCGGATGATGCGGTGCGAACGGCGCGCCTGGTTTCATGGAAGTCAACGCAGGCCTGCTCAAAGGGCAGTGCGCAAAACTCCAGCAGGCGGTGCACCTGTGTTTCGAGATCGTCGACCACGTCTTCATGCTGCACGCGGAGAATCTCTCCGGGCAAGACGCTGTTCCAATGATCCATCAGACGGATGTAGGATTTGTAATAACGCCCGATTTCATCGAGTCCATAAGTAAATTCCTGACCTTCAGCGAAGAGTTGCTTGAAGCCCGAAAAACAGCACGCCATCGCGCCGCGCCGTGCATCAATGATTTTCGCATTCGGCAGGATTAGCTTGATCAGACCGATATGACGGAAATTGTTCGGCATCTTGTCGGTGAAGAAGGGTGCGCCCTGACGGTGGATGCGGGTGTTTTTAATATAATCTTCCCCCAGCGCACGCAGCTTCTCAGCGTCAAGATCGTGAAGAATCCGCGGATAGAAAGTGCGGTCGCTGACCTGTTTGCGGCCGCGCAGCCGGTGTGACAGGGCAAGAATATTGGGAAGTTCCAGCGTGCCATCGACCTGGCTGTGGGAAGCGAGGATTTGTTCGATCAGAGTCGACCCGGCCCGAGGCAGGCCGACGATGAATATCGGGTCGGGTGCCGGACATCCCTTGCCTGCCTGTTTTTCGAATAGGTCAGTCGTACAGACGCTGGCCTGGGCCTGCAATTCTTCTTCCATCTGATCGGATTTATAGCGTGTCTGGACGCGTTTCAGATCATTGCCACGTTCGTAATATTCAAAGGCCACGGCATAGTCCTTACGATCCTCAAACGCTTTTCCGAGCGCGAAGCACAGATAGATGCGGTCCTGAAATCCGAGGTCGGGCCCGGCCTCTTGCGCGCGCATCTTGGCCAGCTCGTCATCGGAAAAAGAGTAGGTCTTGAGATTGGCCAGCGCATACCAGGCGTCGCCATGATCCGCCCTGATACGGGTGGCTTTCCGGTAAGAGGCAATGGCCTTGTCCTGCTCCCCCAGCGTTTTCAGCGCATGGCCGCGAGATGTGAGTGTTGCAGCGTCATCAGGAAGTTTTTCGAGGATGGTGCGGAACAATGCGAGTGCGGTTTCATAATCGCCCGTCTGCATGGATTCGATCGCCAGATGGGACTGGAAGAGTGGATTGTCAGGCTCAAGATCATAAAGCGTTTTGGCTTGTGTCAGTGCGGCCTCGAATTTCTGGCGCTTGCGGAGGACATCAATGTAGTCCAGCCGCACCTGAATATTGCCGGGATCAAGTTCGAGCGCAGTCCCCAGAAGGAAGTCCGCATCTTCGAGTACGCCAAAGCGCGAGCCGATCGCGGCCAGCAGGCGCATGCCCTCGATGTCGTGCGGATTTTTCTGCATATAGGCTCGGCAGAGCTGCTCGGCTTTCAGCAGCTTACCTTCATGCAGCAAGTGCGTGACGGCGACCAGATCCTTCGGAAGGCTTTCCAGCCGGCGCGCCTGGGCTTCGGCCTGCTCCGCCTCCGCTTCTTGTCCCAGAGACCGGAATGCGGCGGCCTGGCCCTTCCAGCTGGCAAGCAAGGCCGGATTGAACTGGCAGGCGCGTTGATAGGCGAGAAGGGCGCGCTCCCAATCACCGGTGTCGCGATAGAGATGGCCTTCCTCCTGATAGGCGCGGCCGAAATCCGGCATCATTTGTTTGAGCGCGTCGAGCTCTGCGCGGGCCTTTTCGGTGTCTTTCAGATACCGAAAGCAGACCGCCCGCATATAGTGCGCATCAATAGAGTCAGGATCTTCCATTAGGGCGTGATCCAGCTTTTCTATGGCCGCGCCGAACTCTCCCGCATACATGCGCGACTGGGCAGATTGGAGATGACCGGTTTCTGTTTCTGTTTCGTTGGGCAAGGGATTTCCGTCCGATGAAAGTGAGCGCCCCGCAAATGTTTGCAGAGCGCTCACCATAAGTATCAGCTGATGTCAGCCAAGGGCGGGATCAGTATTGCACACTCACCCGTACGCCCCATGTCCGCGGCCGGGCGATGGTCACCCGCTCGCGGTCATAGACAAAGTTGTTACTCAACATGGCGCGTTCGTCGGTCAGATTGTCGACGAAGGCCTCGATGCTCCATTGGCCGCCGGTCAGACCGGTCGAGAAGCCGGCCATCGTATAGCCTTCGAGATCGACCTTGTTGATCTCGACAACGTCGCTGACCGAGTCACCTGTTATGATGAGTTGCGGCATGACATGCGCCCGCAGGCCGTTTTCCAGATCCCATTCATACCGGGCACGGATATTGCCCTGAAAGTTCGGGGCGAAGGCCAGTTCCGATCCGACCAGGACATCATTGGTGGGCGTCAGCACTTCCGTGATTTCAGTATCAAGGAAGGAGAAGGCACCGGTGACGGTCAGGCCTGGAAAGTCGGCCGGTGCCCATGTGACATCGCCTTCAAAACCACGGATTTCCGCATTGGCGGCGTTATCCGAGAAGAAGAGATTGGTAATGGACGGGTCGAAAATCGTGGTTTGCAGACGTTCGATATCGACGAAGAAGACATTCCCGTTGAAGCGGAGCTGGTTGTCGGCCAGATCGAGTTTCCAGCCAAGCTCGTAATTTGTGACTTCATCGGTATCAAGGGCGAAGGGAACGGTAAATCCGTTCGGTCCGGCAGCACCGCCGGGGCGGTTCAGCAGGCCAGGACGGAAGCCCTCTGAGTAGGTTGCATAGAAGAGCAGTCCTTCGCGAGGTGTCCATTCACCGGTGGCCTTGAAGATATAGCCATCGGTCCGTGCCGCATCAGGTGCGGACACGAGGGCGGCGGCAACCGATGCCGGAATACCCGGCGCATTCGGATCTGTATAGGTGATATGGTCGGCCGTATTGCAGGACCCGCGGAAGGTCACAGCGCCATCGTCATTGTAGAGGTCGGAAATGTCGGTGCCGAAGGCATTGGCGTCTGGTTGAAAGCCATTACAGAAGGAAGAGTTGGCACTGCCTTCGAGATCAACCTCGATGTCGTAATAACGTGTTCCCACAGTAATCGCGAACTGGTCGGTAACATCGAGTGTCACTTCACCAAAAATACCGTATTGAAGGTCGGTCCTCAGGACATCATTCCGGAAAATCACGCCAGCCGGGAAGGGCCCCGGATCGGAAGTGTAGCCGGTTGTGAAGGGGAAGTTGTCCGAAAAGCCGGTCTGACCAAACAGGACGGCATTAACGGAACCCGGATAAGTGAAGTCATTGCGCTCGGCCAGTTCCAGATCGCTGTAGAAGCCACCGAATGTCGCGCGGATACGGCGGTCTTCCGGCGTGTTGAAGCGGAGCTCTTGGGTGAAGACCGTTGTCTCTGTGGTGGATCTCACAAACAGATTGGGAGCCTGACACGTGCCCGAAGGTGCGGCCGCGCCCGGATAGGACACGGAGCCGTCACAGATATAATAGGGCAAGTACTGACCGACGAAGAGATAGTCGGAATAATCCACGCGCTGATCGGTCTGACGGTCGGTATAGGCACCGGTATAGACCGCATCGAGCATGCCCAGCCGGCCTTCCAGCGTCCAGGCGGTATTGTGGAAGGAGTCTTCCAGTTCATCCTGTTCATAGCGCTGGATTTCCAGATCGCCGAGTGTCGGGTCGGAGAAGAAAACACCGTCGCTTTCGAGGCTCTGCTGGGCGTGGGTAATACGGAGGCTGAAATCAGCGTTGATGTCCCACAGTCCGCTGACGCGGAAGCCCTGATAGACCGTGTCATTGAAGTTTTCCTCGACCAGACCGGAATTGTTGGCCTCAAGGAAGTTGACCCCCGATAGATCCGAGTCTGCCTGGAAACCGGCCCGGTTGTTGTTCACGGGAACGCCATTTGCGCGCATGGTTCCGGCGGCACGGAACCGGGCGCTTTCCTGTGCTGTCCGCGTACCGGCGACATTGTCGATATAGCCGCCCTGGCTGTCGACATAGACGACACCGCGGAGGGCGAAATTATCAGCGACCGGGAAGTTGACGACCGCTTGCACATTGTTGCTCATCTCACCGTTCTCGGTGAAGGAGGTGCCAAAGCTGGCCGAGGCTTGGAATTCGCCGATGACCGGCTCATTCGTGATCATCCGGACAGTACCGGCCTGGGAACTGGCACCGTAAAGCGTTCCCTGCGGTCCGGGCAGAACCTCGACGCGATTGATGTCGGCGGCATAGACATCCAGATTCCGGCCAGGCTGGGCCAGCGGCTGTTCGTCAAGATAGAAGGCGACGTTCGGGGCCAGGCCCGCCACGCCGGCGGTTGTCAGGTTCGGCGTCGTGGAGGCGAGGCCGCGGATGTAGATCGTGTTCTGACCCGGGCCGGATCCGCCTGCCGTCACGCCGGGAAGCTGCTGAAGATAATCGGTGAAGACATTGACGCGGAGCTCATCAAGTGTGCGTTCTCCCAATGCATTGACCGCTATCGGAATGGTCTGGGTGCTGGATTCCCGCTTGGTCGCGGTCACTGTAATGGTTTCCACCTGCGCGGCGGCCAGGCCACTCGCGGCCGTCGCCAGTGCGGCAGAAGATAGAATGGTTGTCGCAAGCGCGCGCTTTTTCAGCATGGCTCTCAATTACCCCTTGTTTTTGCTAGACGGACGGGGGTGTAGGCGATGGACCGTGGCATGGCTAGGCTTGCTTAGATGTCTAAACATAAGAAGTGATGGCCGCGCCCTCCCCGCCTTCGCGGCTGCGATATAAAACCATTATAAATCAGTCATATATAAGCAATGTGATAATTATAACACGATTTATTCCTGTATTCTCAGCCTGTACGTTCGCCTTGTAAAACGCCAGTTAATTAGATGACTAAAGATAGTGGAGCCGTATTCCCGTGCTAAAAAATACGGTAGGCTGCGCTCCGGGAAGGCTGCGGAGTTCAGGCATGAGCCGGGAAGATGATGTGCTGATCGCGATCCGCCGGATAGTCCGTGCTGTGGACCTTCATTCAAAAAAGCTGATGAAAGCCAGCGGTCTGACCTCGTCGCAACGGATTGTTCTGCAAACGCTCGCCCGGAATGGACCGGCCACGCCCAGCGTTATCGCGCGTGAAGTGTCGCTGAGTCAGGCGACGATTACCGTTATTCTTGACCGGCTGGAGCAGCGCGCACTGATTTCGCGGCATCGCAGTCAGACAGACCGCCGTAATGTCGTGGTTGACATCAATGATGACGGACGGGCTTGCCTAGCGGTGGCCCCACCGGCGCTTCAATCGGGTTTTGTAAAAGCGTTTGGCGAACTGCCGGACTGGGAGCAGCAAATGCTGATCGCATCATTGCTCCGGATTGCGGGGCTGATGAGCGCGGAGGATGTTGATGCCGCCCCGATTCTGGACGTCGGCGATGTTGGCCGGACCGGTGAGGCCGGAAGTGGCAGCGACCGGCCGGAGTGAAGCCATACTTCACAACCGGCCTGTCGCATTTCAGATGAGAGCAGCGTATTCCTGATCGCTAGGATCGGCTTGGGCGCGGTCCCTTGCGCTTTACGCGTTTGAAGGATTGTTGACCCTCATCATAGCTGGCGCGGTGCGGCTTGGGCTTGCCCTTGTATTTCCCGCTTGATGGGGCGCTGGCGGGCCTTGCGGGGGCTTGGCCACCGACCGGGCGGGCCTCGTCTGCCGGCGGTTTCCTGGAACTGTTTTTTGAGACCACCGGACGCTTGCCGGCGACGTTATCCGCGCGGTATTCCGGCTTGCTGCCATAGGCCTTGCGGGGCCTGTCCTTGCCGGTCTGAGCCCCGGCCGGATTGGCGGTCTTTCGGACTGCCGGCTTGCTGCGTTCATGCTGTCGGGGTGCTGCAGATTTGCTGTCCGGAGCTTCTGCCATGTCACGCGGTGCCCCATCATCCGGATTATAGCGTGGTGCCCGGGATTGCGGTGTCTCGTCATTTCCGCGCGGTTTGCGGAACGGCCTGTCCGTGCGGCCTTCGGATTTGCCCTCGAATTTGCGCTTCGGGCGGTCGTCGCGCTGACGATCCTGCGGCTTGTTCGACGGGGCATTGGCCGGATGGATGTAGATCGAGCCTTCCGCGCCGCCGGAGGCCTTGACGTGCGCGGCAAATCGCTCGGCATGATCCCCGGAAATTTCAAACAGGGTTTCGCTATCGGAGATCTCGATTGCGCCGACCTCATTGCGGGTCACATCGCCCATCCGGCAGATCATCGGCAAGAGCCAGCGTGGCTCGGCGCGCTGATTGCGGCCGGCGGTCAGCTTGAACCAGACGCCGCCAACAAAAGGCTCACGGCGGGCGGGCTTGGTGCGCTCTCCCGCTGCGGGCATGACCATAAGATCTTCCGCTGACGGCGTTGTTGATTGCATGCGGTGGAGGAAGGCGGCAGCGATCTTTTCCGGGCTGTGGAGGGCGAGGAGTTCGCGGGCTTCGGCCATGGCCTCCTCATCATAGTCCTGATGCAGGCTGGGATCATTCAGCAGGCGTTCGCGGTCGCGCTCCTTCACATCATTCAGGCTGGGGGCTTCGCCCCATTCAGCCTCGATGTTTGCCCCGCGAAGCAGACGATTGACGCGCCCGCGCTGGTTTTGCGGCACGATCATCACGCAAACGCCCTGCTGCCCGGCCCGTCCGGTCCGCCCGGAGCGGTGCTTCAGGACATCGCTATTGGTGGGAAGGTCGGAATGGACCACGAGTTCCAGGCCGGGCAGGTCCAGCCCGCGGGCGGCCACATCGGTGGCGATACAGACACGGGCGCGGCCATCGCGCAGCGCTTGCAGGGCGTGTGTCCGCTCTTTCTGGGACAGTTCTCCCGACAGTGACACGGCTGCAAAGCCGCGATTGCCGAGACGCGCAGCCAGACGGTTCACGCCTTCCCGCGTCGCGCAGAAAACCAGCGCGCGTTCGGCTTCATAGAAGCGCAGCACATTGATGAGGGCATTCTCGCGGTCCGCCGGCGAGACGGTCAGGGCACGGTATTCGATATCGGCGTGCTGTTCGCGCTCACTGACAGTGGACAAGCGTACAGCGTTGGTCTGATACCGCCGGGCAATATCGGCAATGGATTTGGGAACGGTCGCCGAAAACAGCAGGGTGCGCCGGTTGTCCGGCGCGCCTTCGAGAATGAATTCCAGATCCTCGCGGAAACCGAAATCGAGCATTTCATCGGCTTCATCCAGAACAACAGCGCGCAAGGACGACATATCCAGCGACTTGCGTTCGATATGGTCGCGTAAACGGCCGGGCGTGCCGACGACGAT